>LSQX01033885.1_pt1 | contig 15032 bp, 12 predicted proteins | sample 654561 | NCBI WGS metagenome assembly LSQX01 (sample SAMN04489861, study PRJNA283612) | anaerobic digester metagenome | isolation source: 4 biogas reactors fed with cattle manure at either 37C or 55C with and... | place: Denmark: Kongens Lyngby | collected 2014 | reverse complement strand
CTTCAATAATTACTTTTTTATCGCTTGGTCTTACAATTTTATATTTCCGCACACTTTTGGCACCTTTATAACTTTCTATCCAAGTCTGTATTTGTAATTTTTCTCCGAGAAAAGAAGGATTGAGATAGCTAATGGAATGATTGAGAACGACCCATACATTTTTGGCGCGGATTTCCGGAGTCGTTTTGTTCATCCAATGCGCTTCGGCAGCATCCAAACACCATTGCAGATAGACGACATTGTTCACGTGATTTAAATTGTCAATGGCAGAAGCGGGCACTTCAATGAGCTGTGTAAAAATTTGTGATTTCAAAATCCTAAAATAGTTTTGGCAATTAAAAAGTAAGTGAATATTCCAAAGATATCATTGCTTGTGGTGATAAAAGGACCCGTTGCCAATGCCGGATCAATTCCTCTGTTGTTTAAGATTAACGGGATCAAATTACCGACAATTGCTGCAATAACAATAACGGAAATAAGCGCTACTCCGATGCTTAGCGATTCCAAATAACTGGTATAAAAGACAAAATGACTGACGAGCAAAACAATGACGGCAAGAGAGATCCCATTTATTAATGCAACAGAAGTCTCTTTAAAGATACGAGCCATCAGATGACCTTTCAGCGTGCCGTTTGCTAATCCTTGAACGATGATGGCACTTGATTGTACTCCTACATTTCCGGCGGTTGCCTGAATGAGTGGAACAAAAATTAATAATTTCGGATAAGATGTCAAAATCATCTCAAAATTTGAAATAATGGTTGCTGCTCCCAATCCTCCCAACATCCCGATTAAAAGCCAAGGCAAGCGTGCGCGTGTTTGTTTAAAAACAGTATCACTTGATTCGACATCCCCGGTAATTCCCGCTGCTAACTGATAGTCTTTGTCCGCTTCTTCTCGAATATAATCTACGATATCGTCAATGGTGACCCGCCCCACCAAAACGTGATAATCATCAACCACCGGAATGGCTTCCAGGTCATATTTTTGCATGATACGGGCAATTTCATCTCCTTCTGTGTGTACGGTTACATAATCTACTTTCGGAATATAGATATCACGAATATATGCGCGAGACGGTGCTGTCAATAAATCTTTCAGCGACAACCGTCCCTTTAATTTTCCTTCGTCGTCTACTACATAAATCGAATGAACACGGGTCACGTGTTCGGCTTGCTTTCTCATTTCCCGAACACAACCTGAAACCGTCCAATTTTCTTTTACTTTCACCAGTTCTTTTGCCATCAATCCTCCGGCAGTATCTTCGTCGTAACGGAGTAATTCAACAATGTCTGCAGCGTGCGACTTGTCCTCCATTTCGTGAATGACTTGCTTTTGAATCTCGTCGTCTAACTCGGCGATAATGTCCACCGCATCGTCAGTGTCCATTTCTTCAAGCTCATCGGCAATTTCAGAAGGTGTAAAGTTTTTTAAGATTTGCTCGCGTAAATCCGGATCGATTTCAGTAAAAACTTCGCTGGTTATCTCAATATCCAGCAATTTCATTACATAAGTCCCGTCCTCAGGATTGAGTTCGTTAATTAATTCCGCAATGTCCGCAAAGTGAAAATCGAGCAATAGGAGTTTTAAAGCTTCATTATCTCGTTGAGCAATGAGCTGCGATACTTGAGCTATGATGTCAGCGGATAGCGGATATTGCATCGATTTCTATTTTTTGTGTAAGCGCGATAAATTGTTTGACAGAGAGTTGCTCGGGACGCAATGCAAAGATACTATCTTCTTTTAGTTTCTCGGAAAGATTAAATGATTTTAAACTGTTTCGCAAGGTTTTTCGGCGTTGTTGGAAAGCAGTTTTAACGACCTTAAAAAATAATTTTTCTCCACACGGAAGCTCAAAATTTTCTTTGCGACGAAGTCTGATAACGCTACTGTCAACTTTTGGTGGCGGATTAAAAACCCCCGGGGAAACAGTAAAAAGATATTCTGTGTCATAAAAAGCTTGTGTCAAAACCGATAAAATACCGTAGGTTTTACTTCCCGGTTTTTCACAGATTCGCTGAGCGACTTCTTTTTGAAACATTCCGGTAAATTCAGGAATTCGTGAGCGCCACTCTAAAGTTTTAAATACAATCTGACTGGAAATGTTGTAAGGAAAATTTCCCGTGATTGCGAATTGTTCACCGCCAAAAAAAGCAGCGAGGTCTACTTTTAAAAAATCAGCTTCAACTATTTGTAGCTGTGCTTGGTCAAAATGATTGTTTAAATAAGAAATGGATTCTTTGTCCAAATCTAGAACGATAAGCTTCAAGTCTTTTTCTAATAAAAACTGTGTCAATACGCCCATTCCGGGGCCAATTTCCAATACATTTTCATAGCCTTCCAAAGTAAGGGTATCGGCAATTTTTTTGGCAATGTTTAAATCTGTAAGAAAGTGTTGCCCCAAATGCTTTTTTGGACGCACTGAAGGATTTTTATTAAAATTGGAATTTGACGAGCCTTTAGACATACATTTTAATGTTCACTCACAACTTCTAATTCTGTTCGGAAAGCCACAAATTTTCCTTCAAAAATCTTATTCTGTTTGCGCAATTCCTCTGCATTTTCAGCATAATATCGCTCCAGAGTTTCTTTGCTGTCAGTAGTGTATTGTACAGAAAAAGAAACGCCTGATTCTTCCTGAACTTGTATTCTGGTAAGTAAAGCCTTGGTAAATTTTCCGGTGGCGAGCATTGCAGGAATATGTTCTTTTCGCATCCATTCCAACCAACGGCTTTCAATGTCTTTGTCAATATTTATGGTAACGTTGTAGATGTACATAGTTTAATTTATTAAGTTATCGCGAAGCATTCGGTATCGTTTTCGTGCTTCTACAAAGAAAATACTATCTGCATGTTCAAAAATGATTTTTTCATAATACATTTTTGCCTTATCCGGTTCATTTAAATGGTACTGATAAATTGTTCCTAAACGAAACAATGCGTCGTCCGCAAGAATATCATAGCTGTGATATTGGATGATTTTCAAGTAATTTTCTTCGGCTTTTGCATATTCTCCAATTTTTTCGAAAATTTTTCCTTGCAGTAACAAAGCTTCGTCTGCGATTGAAGAACCGGGATGCTCCAAAAGAATTTCATTGAGAACATCAATTGCCTGCTGGTTTTTCTCTTGAATGTTTAACAAATCTGCACGCGCATATTTTTTTAATGCAGTTTGCGTCGAATCCTCCAAAGAATTATCTGTAATCAATAAGCTTAACTGCAACGCATCATTTGCAATCAATTGAGAAGTTGATTTTTTCAGTACGTCAAGTTGGGTTAATGCCCAGTCAAAATCTCCTTTAAAATAACTGGTGCGCGCTACTTTAAAACGTGCTTCTTGTGCCAGAATGTCGTTTTGGATTTTGCTTTGGATTTGTGAATAATAAATCAGGGCTTGGTTAAACTTTTCATCGGCGACTAATATATCTGCCAATTCCATTTTAATACGCGCTTCCTGAAACGGATTCATACGTTGATCCAACATTGCTCTCAGATTTGAAATGGCTTGTTGTTTTTCATCCATATCAAAGGCAAGAAAGTGATTGTATGCAATTTGTAAAGAATGCGTNNTGTCTGAACCGGTTCCGAATTGGGTGATTAGATCTTGAAATTTCTTTTGAATTTCTGCGTATTTATCAGGAGTAGCTAATTCGATATCAATCTGCAATAACAATTGATTGGCTTGTAACAACAACGCTTTTGTCGTGGCGTGTTCTATGATATAATGAATGGCATTTTGAGCGGTTTCATAATCTTTTTCGTTCATCGCTATGGTTCCCAAATCAATCATACGATTCAAACTTTCCGGATTACGTCTGTGAATGGCTCTTTCCTGGACCAGGGCTTTTCCGTATTCCTTTTGTTGAATAAATAACCAGCTCAACAATTCGTTGTACAACAACAGCTGTGATTGTTGAGAACGTTTTAGCAAAGTTTTTCTAAAAATGTCGTTGGCTTCATTTGCCGGATCTTCTGTAATGTACAAGCTAAAATAGCGCTGAGCGGTATTTTTGAAATTTTCATTTCGCTCGATAACATTTAAGTAAGCCTCAAACATTTTTTCTAATTTTCCTTGCTCCCCATAGATTTGAGCCAACTGAATGCTGTAATCGCGTGAAGTGTTCAGGGACATTGCTTTTTCCAAACTTGCCGCTGCTTCTTCCAATAGGTTGTATTTCTGAAAGGTAGTGGCAATCGGATAAGCGGCGTGTTCGTTTTCTTCTATTGCCAAAATGGCTTTTTGGTAATTTTCAAGTGCTTTTTCTTCTTTGTTTTGTAACGCAAAATTATGCCCGAGTTCCACGTACAATTGCGGATGCCTTTGTTGTTGTCGGAGGCGAGCTTCCATTAACTTTTCGGCTTCTTCATAATTCTCCAATTGTTGCAGACTGTGAATCATTCCTAAAAAATAATCAATTCTTCCGGGCTGTGCATTTGATAAATTTCGATAGCTAACAAGTGCTTTATCAAATTCTCCTTGGTCAAAATAGTTTTTTGCCAAAGCAGGATTTTGCGCTTGACTCCAACTGAAAAAAGATAAAAACAAGACTGTAAGAATGATTCGCATAAAGTAAAGATAGTTAAATGACTCTGTTATGAACCTTCAAAATATAAAAATAGTATGTCTTTACTATTTATTTAATTCGGCAGCAACTTTTTCTAACTCAGCATACCAATCTTCTCCGAATTTTCGGATGATGGCATTTTTTACAAATTTGTAAATCGGTACTTGAAGTTCTTTTCCTAAGGTACAAGCCGGATCACAGATATCCCAACGGTCGTAATTAAGCGCATAAAACTCACTGTATTTACTCACCCGAATCGGATATAAATGGCAGGAAACCGGTTTTTGAAAATCAATTTTGCCGGCATTGTAGGCATCTTCGATTCCGCACGAAGCAATTCCGTTTTCGGTAAACGTTACATAAGCACATTCACCACCGTTGACCAAAGGGGTTTCCAAGTCGCCTTGTGGAGTTTGTATAAATGTGCCTTGTTCTTCGATTGCTGCAATTCCTTCTGCTCTGAGAAAAGGTTTTACTTTTGGATAAATACGCTCTAAAATAGATATTTCTTCCACATCCAACGGAGCTCCTGCGTCGCCTTCAATACAACACGCACCTTTACAAGCATTGAGATTGCAAACAAAGTCGTTCTCAATGATTTCTTCTGAAACAATGGTTTTTCCTAACTGAAACATGCCTGCAAAAGTAAGGAATATATTATAGAAAATGCTGTGTTAAAGGAGGGTGAAAATAAAACGGTTAGCACCTTCTTTAAGGAAGAAAGCGTATTTTTGCCGATTGGAAAGATGAAGCTATGAATATCAATTTTCAAGAAATTTTATCTGCGACCATGGTGCTTTTTGCGGTAATTGACATTATCGGAAGCATTCCTATTATTATTTCGCTACGTGAAAAAGCCGGACATTTGAATTCGGGTCGTGCATCTATTATTGCTGCCATAGTAATGATAATTTTCTTGTTTCTCGGTGAAAGCATTTTGAACTTAATTGGTGTTAATGTCAATGAATTTGCGGTTGCAGGAGCTTTTATCTTGTTTTTCATAGCGTTGGAAATGATTTTGGGAGTAACGCTTTTTAAAGAAGGAAATACGTCACCGAAAGTAGCAAGTGTTTTTCCGTTGGCTTTTCCGCTTTTGGCAGGTCCCGGAAGTTTGAGCACATTGATATTCTTAAGAGCTGAATATCATGCCGAAAATATTATTTTAGCCATTCTTCTGAATGCAATTATTGTTTATATAGTGTTGAAAACATCGTCCAAACTTGAGAAAATATTAGGTCAAAACGGAATTGTAATAATTCAAAAAGTATTTGGTGTAATTTTACTTGCCATCGCCGTAAAACTATTTACCTCAAACATTCAGGCGCTTTTTTCTCAATAAGTCAGGATGAAATAAAATTTATGAATCTATGAAAAAGCTTATTTATACACTCATGGCCATCATTGTTGGAATTATTGTGGTCAACGTGTTCAAACTCGATAGCGGAGACGTTTTTGAAGGCGATAGTTCGATTGCAGTAGTCAGTATTTTGGCAGCAGCATGTGCGTTTGTATTGCTATGGATATTGTTGGTTTCAAAAGAAATTGCTGCTAAAATCAAAAATAAAAATTAGTTGTTTAAATAATCTTTTGATTCCAATTCAAGTACTTTAAGAATCATCGGGTCTTCTTGGTTTAAGATGATTTCATATTCTTCCTCGCTGTACAATTGTTCGGCAATACTGGCTTTGATAGATCGTCGAAGTTGAGGAAGGTACGGATTAATGTCAATTCCGGCGAGGTCAAATCTGGAAAAGTGAATAAACTCATCGATTAACACATCATCTACTTCAAAATTATTCAAATAATCCTCAAATTGGATATCCTGAAAAGAAGCTCTGTTTTTGTCTAAGAATTCAAATGCAAAATAACTGATTACTCCGTGATTGGCTATAAACTGTATGGTTTCGTTTTCGATGCTTGTATCTTTTGGAATGAATACATCGGGAATAATTCCGCCGCCTCCATACACGATTTTTCCTTTTGGAGTTAAAAACCGCAGCGAATCTGCAACTTTAATACTGTCTTCATGAATCAATTCACCATTTAAATACCGTTCTTCATATTCATTATAATATGTCCTGTTTCCGTCTCCGTACGGACGCTGAATAGAACGTCCGGTAGGGGTGTAATAGCGTGCTACGGTGAGTCGTACGGCACTTCCGTCGCCCAATTCCATTTCTCGCTGAACCAATCCTTTTCCAAAAGAACGCCTTCCGACTATGACTCCTTTATCATTATCTTGAAGCGCACCGGCAACAATTTCACTTGCTGAAGCCGAGTTTTCATTGATAAGGACATAAATTTTTCCGTCTTCAAAATTGCCGCGTCGCGTTGCATAAGTTCGCGTAACATCTCCTGCTTTGTTTTTGGTAATAAGAATTAACTTGTCCTTTTCCAAAAACTCATCGGCAATTCGTTCTGCACTTGATATGTATCCGCCGGGATTGTCTCTTAAATCTAAAACAAGTTTAGTGATTCCGCTGTCAATTAAATCTTTTAAAGCAGTCTCAAATTCTTTATACGTTTTTTCTGAAAATCGATTCAAGCGGATATACCCCAAGCTATCCGTAATTTTATAGGCAGCCGTGATGCTTTTTAACGGAATTTCTTTCCGTCTTAAACTGATATCAAAAGTATTTTTGGTACTGGGGCGATAAACTGTCAGCGAAACTTTGCTGTTTATTTCACCTTTTAAATAATCTTGAATGCTGTCTCTTCGGACTGTTTTGCCGTAAAGTTGTTTCCCGTCGGCAAAGAGAATGCGGTCTCCCGCCAAAATCCCAGAGTTTTTTGCAGGACCGTCTTTTAAAGGTTTGATCACAGCAACGGAATCATTGTAAACACGATAACTGATGCCAATTCCGGTAAACGCACCGCGCATGTCATCGGCAGTTTGAGCATAATCTTTTACAGGAATATAAACAGAATGCGGGTCGAGATTTTCTAAAATTTGATTGACTGTAATATCGACAATGCTGTCGGTGTTGACTCGGTCAACATATTCATAATCAATATAATCTATAAGCCGATTTAATTTGTCTTTTTTTGAATTTGTGGCAAAGATTCGCTGAGTAGAATCGGCAAAATTTAATTTAGAACCCAATACTACTCCCAAAACCATGGCAATGCTTAACCACAAGGGTATTAAAACTTTTTTTTTCATTAATTTCTATCCATCCAAATTTCCAATCCGTTCAATGTTCACACCTGCTTTTTTGAGAAAATCCAAACCCGACTCGTCTTTATAGTCAATGTGGTAAACAAGTCGGGTTATTCCGGCCTGATGTATTAACTTACTACATTCCTTGCAGGGAGACATTGTAATATACAACGTGGCACCGCGACACGATTGTGTAGAAGACGCCACTTTTAGTATGGCGTTAGCTTCGGCATGAAGTACGTACCACTTGGTGTAACCCGCTTCATCTTCACAAAAATTTTCAAAACCAGTCGGAGTGCCGTTGTAGCCGTCGCTGATAATTGTATTGTCTTTTACGATTAATGCACCTACTTTTTTTCTTTCACAATGGGAAAGTTGCGCCCATTCTCTAGCCATCCGTAAATATGCAATGTCATATCTACGCTGTTTGTCATTTCTCATAATCTAATTAGTTGACAACGAAAATAATATGAATTTATGCTTGCAAGCAAATAAATTTGTGTTAAGTATATACTAATTTGGTAACTTTAAACCTTATCAATTTTAATTAATTTTTTTTATAATCACATATAAAATAAATAAGGTGATTCTTTTTACACATTGAAAATATTTCTATTTTTGCAACCCAATTTTGAATAGAAATTCTGTTTTTTATGCCTTGGTGGCGGAATTGGTAGACGCGCTGGATTCAAAATCCAGTTCTGGCAACAGAGTGCGGGTTCGATTCCCGCCCCGGGTACAAAAAAACCTATTGATTTTTCATCAATTTTTTATACTGCTTTCAATGCAAAGGCATAATAAAAATAAATTATATTTCCCTTTTTAATATTTCTCAGCCATGCCGGTTCTTTATGGCTTATCAATGCTATATCTCTGGCGTTAGTATTTATAAAAGTATTTGATTCGTAAGCAGTCATCTCAAATTCAATTTAGAAAAAAGAGATCTGTTAATTGAGAATTCTCTGATGAAATGATCTTCTCTACTTTACCATACTGTGTCAGAAATATTATAAATCTATAACTCCTTGTTCTGCTAAAATTCCAAAGAAAATATCATAATTATCGGGAACCGGACCAAAATCAATTGCTTTGGATCTGAGTCCGTTTATGCGCTGGGCAAATCATCTGAAATTAATTTAGGCTGAATAACTTCTGTCGAAACATTCGGCTAAAAAGGTGGTGCCCGACCAAACTGAAAATTAATTTTTTTAATTTTTTTTTGGGGGGTATGCCAATTTCTGCGTATTACTATAAGAAGTGTTACAAAAATTTGATTTTCATAGTTTAGTTTATGTTAGTTGGTTAGTTTGCAAAAAATCCCCTTTACAGAAGGGGATTTTTAAGTAACCGAATAAAAAAATGAGTCAGTTAAACAGAATACAATACATACTAAGGAAGTATCTTAAAGGAGAAAGCAACAGCAAAGAACTTAAGGATGCTATCGACTTTTTTTCCAATCCGGCGAACGACCTCCAGGTACGTCCTGAATTATTCAAATGGTGGAACAGGGATGAAGAATCTGAAAATGACTTACAAAAGCTAAATGATGCAGATGAAGTTCTCAATAAAATCCACCACCGCATTAACCTTGAGGCAGGAAACGATACTAAATCCGGAATTAAAAAAATATTTCTGAATGTTATTAAGTTTGCTGCTGTCTTATTAATTGGCCTCATTGCAGGAATTCTTACAAACAGTATAAATCCTGAGGAACCTTCATATTTTACATTTACTGCTCCCGAAGGTTCAATATCTCAGATGTTGCTACCCGACAGTTCCATTGTCTATCTTAACTCCGGATCAGAACTAAAATATGTTACTGAGAAAAATCTACGGACTGCCCTGCTGTCAGGTGAAGCATGGTTCGATATCTCTGAAAATAAGGAAAAACCATTTATAGTACAAACTTCTCAATATGACATCCGGGTAACCGGAACTAAATTCAATGTTAAAGCCTATCCTGCTGATGAAGCATTTGCCACAACACTGGAGAAGGGATCTGTTCAAATCTTATCTTTAAATAACATTGTACTTGAACAACCCGAAACTTTAACACCGGGACAGCAATTTGTATTTAACAAAACCGATGGCTCTGTTGCCGTGAAAAAAGTTAATACGAAAATGTATACAGCATGGAAAAACAATGAACTGATTTTCATCAGGATGAAATTAAAAGAGCTGATTGTTCTTCTCGAAAGAAAATATGGTGTTGACATTGAATTTGCAGATAATGTTATCCCCGACTACCATTACGACGGGACAATAAAAAATGAAACAATACTGGAAGTGTTAGACCTGCTTCAGGAGACTCTTCCAATAGGATATACAATAGATGAACAGAGAATAGTAATTTATAAAAATTAAAGGAGGGACGCTTATGAAGAACAAGGGATGTTTAAAATTGTGATCTGTAATAATGAAAGTGATTTAATACTCTTTAGATATATTCAACAAATGCATATCATTAATTAAACATCCGGACTAACCCTAATCAACACGAGTTAATCTAATCCGGCTGCCACCATACACATATATGCCGGAAAATAAAATTTTTAATATTAGTGCGATCAGATGACCGCACATACATTACTAACATTAATTTTTACAAAGTATGAAAAAATTTAAATTGGTAATCTTCCCTTATTTTAAGGGAAGGGGGAAAATTTTGCGAACTATGAAACTGACATTGATATTGTTAACAATGTTTGTATTTCAGGTGTCAGCATCAGTTTATTCACAAAGTACCAAATTTTCTTTTGATGTAAACAATAAACAGGTTGTTGACATTTTACGTGAAATTGAAGACCAAAGCGAATTCCGTTTTTTCTTTCAGCGCGAGCAGGTTAATGTAGAAAGAAAAGTTGATCTTCATGTAACCGACCAAACAGTAGAGCAGATTTTAAACAAGTTGTTTGAAGGTCAGAAGGTCAATTTCCAGGTTAGAGAGGATAACCTGATACTTCTTAAACCTGAAGGTACCTCGTCTGAATTCCCTGGTTCCCTGTCAAACCAACAACAGCAAAAAACTATTACAGGTAAGGTTACAGACAGTGCCGGTCTGCCATTACCCGGGGTTACTGTCCTTGTAAAAGGTACAACCCAAGGAACGGTTACAAGTCCGGACGGAGTATTTTCCATTTCGGATCTTCCGGCAAAGGCAACACTGGTATTTTCTTTTGTGGGAATGCATACCCAGGAGATAACGGTTGGAAACCAGACTACAATTAACGTAGTTTTGGAAGAAGAGACCATAGGACTTGAAGAGGTAGTGGCCATTGGTTATGGTACACAGAAGAAGGTTAATCTTTCAGGTGCTGTATCCCACGTAGATTCAGAAGTCCTGGAAAGCCGCCCTCTGGCAAATGTGGCACAGGGATTACAAGGTCTTATTCCTAACCTTAATATCACCAATAGTTCAGGTGCTCCTGGTATCTCCTCAAGTTTCAATATCCGGGGTTATACTTCAATTAACGGGGGTGAACCGCTTGTATTGATTGATGGTTCACCGGGTGACCTGAACATGCTTAATCCGAACGATATTGCTGAAGTCTCAGTCCTTAAGGATGCTGCTTCAGCTGCAATCTATGGTGCAAGGGGTGCCTTCGGTGTGATATTGGTATCCACAAAAAGCGGAGGCTCTTCAGACGATCCTAAGATTTCAATGTCAATGAATTATGCTGTTAACAAACCTACCTACAGAATGGAGACAATGAACTCCATGGAGGTGATGGATTACATGAATGAGGGTTATATGCGTATAAACGGACGCCCTTACTTCGACGAACACTGGGAAGCTGCTCTTGTTGCACACTATAATGACCCTGAAAATAACCCCGGTTCTTTCCACCATCCTAATTTTCCTCCTTATGTATTAAGACCATCAGGCAATACAGACTGGGTGAATGAGTTGTGGAAAGAGACATATCCTATGCAGCAATATTCAATCAGTGTTTCCGGCGGAAGTGAAAAACTGGAATATTATACTTCAATCTCTTACCTGAACCAGAAAGGAATGCCTAAACATTTTGATGAGAAGTATAATCGTTATAATCTGCTCGCAAATATTAAATATGATATCAGGGATTGGTTTGCCGTTAAGTTGAATCTTACTACAAACCTGAGTGATAAAATTCATCCGCCTGACACCAACAGCGGAAGGCACCCTGAAAACTACTCTCCCTTCTGGGTTAACATGCTCTCATACTATCCTATCTATACACCAGACGGAAGGTATTATCAAAGTGGCGCAATACCAAATATGGTGCAAATGCATAAAGAAGGAGGATACCGTACAAGGGACATAACCGACGTATGGGTAAGAGGTGGTGCAGTTCTTACACCTGTAAAAAATATGTCATTTAACATTGACTATTCAGCAAATATTAATGACAGGGAAGAGGTATCATACTGGAGAAGACTGGTTGGATACAATACGGATCCGGGTCCGTACGAACCTGTTATTTATCCTCATATGAATCCCAGCAGGGTTACTAAAAATAACAGAGACACCAGGTATTATGTCTTTAATGCTTTTGCAGATTATGAAAATACATTCCTGGATAAGCATAATTTCAAAGCTATGGTCGGATTTAACCAGGAGAACTCAGTAATAAAAGCATTTGAGGCTTACCGTGAAATACTTACTGTTGAGTCCCTTCCATATATGAGCCTTGCATCAGGACAGATGAATGTTGACGACTATAAAAATACGTATGCCCTGAGAGGTGCTTTCGCAAGAGTTAACTACAATTTTGATGAAAAATATTTCCTCGAATTTAACGGCAGGTACGATGGATCATCGAAATTTCCGAAAGCCGACAGGTACGCTTTCTTCCCTTCATTGTCATTAGCATGGCGTCTTGACAATGAAGAATTCCTTGGATTGGATAATTCTTTTGACATGTTAAAGATAAGGGCCTCTTATGGTTCACTTGGCAACCAGGCAGTAGGCGGTTATTATCCTTATATCTCAACTTATAGTTCAGGACAGGTCAACTGGCTGCTCGGTGGTGAAAAACCAATGACAGTTTACAGCGGTGGTCTGATCAGTCCGACACTAACCTGGGAAACCGTATCTCAAAGAAATATAGGTGTCGATTTTGCAATTCTGAACAGCAGGTTAAGCGGTTCTCTCGATATCTACCGTAGAGACACAAAAGACATGCTTACTGCATCAGAGCCTCTGCCAAGTGTTCTTGGAGTAAGTGAACCAAGAGCCAATGCTGCCGACCTGAAAACTACCGGTTTCGATTTCCAGCTTTCATGGAAACAAAGAGTTCAGGATCTTAGCCTCGGACTGACATTTATTCTCTCTGATTATATTTCAGAGATCACTAAGTTTGATAACCCGAAAGGGCTCATCTCCACACATTATGTGGGTAAAAGAATCGGGGATATATGGGGATTTGTAACTGAAGGACTGTTCCAGTCTGACGAAGAAGCAGCAGCCTGGAATCAGAAGCAGATTATTGGACGTACAATGCAGGCTGGTGATATCAAATTTGCAGATATCGACGGCGATGGCAAAATCACAAGGGGTTCTTCAACTCTTGATGACCCCGGTGACCGGAAAATTATTGGTAATAATACTCCCAGATATAGCTTCGGATTCAAACCTAATGCCTCATGGAAAGGTTTTGATCTGGATCTATTCCTGCAGGGTGTGATGAAGAGAGATCAGTGGATCAGCACCCGGTACTTCCTGACCCAATATACCGGTGAATGGTATGCTTATCCGAAATTCGGACTCGACTACTGGAGTGAGGATAACAGAGATGCATATTTCCCAAGGCCACTTGTTGGCGGAGGTACAGAAGTAGTAGAAACCCAGACCCGGTTCCTGCAAAATGCAGCCTACTTAAGGATAAAAGAGATAACATTAGGTTATACAATACCTGCATTAGCCTCTAAAAATATCGGGATCGACAGGGTAAGAGTATACTTGTCCGGCCATAATCTTTGTGAGTTTACGAAAATGATGGAAGTTTCAGATCCGGAATTGAGTGGTTCACATGTGTATCCTATCTACAGGTCATACTCATTTGGCGTAAATATTAATTTCTAATAATAAAAGTATTATGAAGAACATATTAATTTTAATCAGTATATTGTTAATTACGGCTACGGCTTGTAATGACGACTTCATTGATCTGAAGCCTGAGGATAAAATTAGTGACGATAACTATTGGACCTCAGCATCAGATATAGAACTATATGCTAATCAGTTTTATCCTCAATTGTTCCCAAACAGTAATACTTTTTTCAGGAATGATGATTATTCTGATAACCAAGCTTATAAAAACCGGACTGCCTATATATGGGACGAAAGTGTGGTCCCGACAACAGGTGGAGGATGGGGGAAAAGTGACTGGTTGCAAATTCGCAGGGTTAATTATGCCCTTGCAAGATTAACAGACCTTACAAAAACGGATGAGGTAAAAAGATATGAAGGGGAGATCCGTTTTTTTAAATCATTTTTCTATTTCCAAAAAGTAAAAAGGTTTGGAGATGTTCCGTGGCTTGAAAAAGACCTGAATATCGACTCAGACGAATTATTTGCATCAAGAGATTCAAGGGTGGATGTAGTAGCAAATATCCTGAAAGATCTGGATTTTGCAATTGAAAACCTTCCTGAAACTGATGGTGCGGGCAGGATTACTAAATATGCTGCACTGACCCTGAAAACAGAGGTGTGCCTCTATGAGGGTACCTTCAGAAAATATCATAACCTCGGCAGCTATGAAGAATTGCTCAGAAAAGCAGCATCTTCTGCTGAAGAGATTATGAATTCAGGTTTATTCAGTCTTTACTCAACCGGTAACCCTGAACAGGATTACTTCGACCTTTTCGTTCAGTATGACCTTACAGGTAACCCTGAAGCAATACTGTTTAAGCATTTTATCAAAGATAAATTTATGCATAACAATACCAGGTATATGGGTGAACCGGCAACAGGTTTTACTAAAGATTTTGTGGAATCATATCTTTGTAAAGACGGACTGCCAATCTCACTTAGCCCTCTTTACCAGGGTGATGCCGAATATGAGGATGAATTTATCGACAGAGATCCCAGGATGAAACAATCAATCCATACCTCGGAACGTCAATACAGGATCTATGCTGACGGCTCTTTCGAATATAAAATCTGCCCTCAGTTTGAAGTAAACCGTTGTCCCACCGGTTATGAGATAATTAAATATTACTCTCCCCTGGAGGCCGACAGACAGCAGAATCAATCTGTTATTGACCAGCACATTTTCCGTTACGGTAAAGTATTGCTCGACTATGCCGAAGCAAAAGCTGAACTGG
>LSQX01384862.1_pt1 | contig 15033 bp, 12 predicted proteins | sample 654561 | NCBI WGS metagenome assembly LSQX01 (sample SAMN04489861, study PRJNA283612) | anaerobic digester metagenome | isolation source: 4 biogas reactors fed with cattle manure at either 37C or 55C with and... | place: Denmark: Kongens Lyngby | collected 2014 | reverse complement strand
GCCTTGTAGCCCTCGGCGCCGAGCAACGGCACATCTTCGGTAATCGATACGGGCACACGACCGTCGAGTGCGTCGGCGGCCGCGTCGATCGCGTCCTTCGCCATCACCCGGTAGGTCGTCCACTTGCCACCGGCGACCATCACGAGGCCCGGCACCGGTTGCGCGACCAAGTGCTCGCGCGACAGGCGTGACGTCTCATCGCTCTCACCGGCGAGCAGCGGCCTGAGCCCAGCGAACACGCCCTCAACGTCGTCGCGGGTGAGCGGGGTGCGCAGCACCCGGTTCACATGGCCCAGCAGGTAGTCAATGTCTGCGGCTGTCGCAGCAGGATGCGCCTTATCGAGCTCCCAGTCGGTATCGGTCGTGCCGATGAGCCAGTGTCGGCCCCACGGAATCACGAACAGGACGCTCTTCTCAGTGCGCAGCAGCAGTCCATACTTCGACCGGAATCGATCGCGCGGCACCACCAGGTGAATGCCCTTCGACGCGCGCACAGAGAACGTGGCGCGCTCTCCCACGAGCTGCTGCACGTCGCTCGTCCACACGCCGGTCGCGTTGACCACCTGCTTGGCGCGGATCTCGAACGTCTCGTCGGTCATGAGGTCGCGGGCCTTCACGCCGACGACACGCTCACCGACCTTCACAAACCCCTCAACGCGCACGCGGTTCGCGACGTGCGCCCCGTATGACGCAGCCGTGCGGGCAAGCATTGCGACGTAGCGCGCGTCATCGACCTGCGCGTCGCTGTAGGTGAGCCCCCCACGAAACGCGCGTGGCCTGAGGCCCGGCGAGTCACGGTTCAAGCGCTTGCGGCTCACATGCTGGTGCCACGGTACCCCAGGAGCACGCCCACCAGTGCGGGCGAACAGGTCGTAGAGCATCATGCCCGCGCCGACATACGCGCGTTCGATGAATGGCTTTGTCACTGGGTACAGAAACCGCACGGGCCGCACAAGGTGCGGGGCGATGCGCTGCAGCAGCAGGCCGCGCTCGATGAGCGCCTCGCGTACCAGCGAGAAGTTCATCTGCTCCAGGTAGCGAATGCCGCCGTGCACGAGCTTCGACGAACGACTCGAGGTGCCAAACCCCCAGTCGCGCGACTCGACAAGGCCGGTCGAGAGGCCACGCGTGACCGCGTCAAGGGCTGCTCCCGTGCCGGTGATGCCGCCGCCGATCACCAGCACATCAAGTTCATGCTCCGGATCACGCAGCGTCGCAATTGCCGCGTCGCGGTCGTCAGCCCCCAGCTTGGTGGTCACTTGCCTACCGTTCTGCGTAGACGACGCCGACCCGCTGGAACTCCTTGAGTTCGCTGTAGCCGGTGGTTGCCATGGCGCGGCGTAGCGCACCCATGAGGTTCGCCGAACCGTCAGCAATGTGCGCCGGGCCAGCGACAATCTCGCTCAGCGGGGCGACACTGCCGACCTGCATGCGCTTGCCGCGCGGCAGCTCATCGTGGTGGGCCTCTTGGCCCCAGTGCCACCCCTGACCCGGTGCGTCCGAAGCGCGAGCGAGGGCTGCGCCAAGCATCACCGCGTCGGCGCCACAGGCGATCGCCTTGATCAGGTCGCCCGAGCTGCCGAGCCCGCCATCGGCGATGACGTGCACATAGCGACCGCCCGACTCATCAAGGTAGTCGGTGCGGGCGCCCGCCACATCGGCGATGGCGCTGGCCATCGGTGCGCGAATGCCGAGGGTCACCCGGGTCGTCGAAGAGGCGCCGCCGCCGAAGCCGACGAGCACGCCCGCAGCTCCGGTGCGCATGAGGTGCAGCGCCGACTGGTAGGTCGCCACGCCACCCACAATCACCGGAACATCGAGCTCATAAATGAACTGCTTGAGATTCAGCGGCTCACGCTCTGGTGTTGAGACGTGCTCAGCCGAGACGGTGTTGCCACGGATCACGAACAGATCGACACCCGCCTTGATGACCGCGTCGCTGAACTCAGCCGTGTGGTGCGGGGCGAGGGCACCAGCGACCGTCACACCAGCGTCGCGAATCTCGCTCAGCCGATCGCGAATCAGCTCGGCCTTGATCGGCTCTGCGTACAGCTCGCGCATACGCTTCACGGTCGTCGCGTCATCGCCCAGTGTCGCGAGCTCGTCAAGCAGTGGCTGCGGGTCGTCGTACCTGGTCCAGAGGCCCTCGAGGTTCAGCACACCAAGCCCACCGAGCTTGCCAAGCGCGATCGCGCTCGCCGGTGACATCACCGAGTCCATTGGTGCGCCAAGCACAGGAATGTCGAACTGAAACGCGTCGATCGACCACGAGGTCGAGACGAGCTCTGGGTCTCTCGTTCGCCTCGTCGGCACAATGCCGATCTCATCAAAGGTATAGACGCGCCGCGCGCGCTTGCCGCGGCCAAGTTCGATCTCGTTGCTCACCCCTCTAGCCTACCGACCAGATCTGAACAGCACTTGAACGAGCCCCCGCGACGGTCGTGCGCCGGGTGCTACTTCTTGTAGTTGGGCGCCTCAACGACCATCTGTACATCGTGCGGGTGCGACTCTTTGAGACCGGCAGCCGTGATGCGCACAAAGTTGCCGCGCTCTTTCAGTTCTTCGATGGTGCGCGCGCCGACATACATCATCGACTGACGCAGACCGCCGGTGAGCTGGTGTGCAACCGAACGCAGCGGGCCGCGGTAAGCGATCTGTCCCTCGATGCCCTCGGGGATCAGCTTCTCATCGCTCGGCGCATCGGCCTGGAAGTAACGATCCTTCGAGTATGAGGTGCGCTCACCACGGGTCTGCAGCGCGCCCAGCGAGCCCATACCGCGGTAGTGCTTGTACTGCTTGCCCGCCATGAACACGAGATCACCGGGGCTCTCGTCGGTGCCAGCAAACAGCGAGCCGATCATCACCGAGGACGCGCCAGCGACGAGCGCCTTCGCGATGTCACCCGAGTACTGCAGACCTCCGTCGGCAATCACCGGCACACCCGCTGGGGTGGCCGCCTTCGCCGCCTCGTAGACCGCAGTCACCTGCGGCACGCCCACACCGGCGATCACGCGAGTGGTGCAGATGGAACCGGGGCCAACGCCCACCTTCACCGCGTCCACTCCAGCATCGACCAGCGCCTTCGCGCCATCATAGGTGGCCACGTTGCCGCCAATGAGATCGACGCCGGCAAACGCCGGGTCACTCTTCAGCTGACGAATAATGTCGAGCACACCCTTGCTGTCGCCGTTCGCGGTATCAACCACGAGCACGTCAACGCCCGCCTCAACGAGCGCACCAGCGCGCTCGTACGCGTCGCCAAAGAAGCCAACCGCAGCCCCCACGCGCAAACGACCTGCGTCGTCCTTCGCCGCGTTCGGGTATTCTTCGACCTTGTCAAAGTCTTTCACCGTGATGAGGCCGGTCAGCTTGCCCTGCGCATCCACCAGCGGCAACTTTTCGACGCGGTGCGTCTTAAACAGCTGGGCCGCGTCTTCGCGCGAGATACCGGGATGCCCGGTCACGAGCGGCATGGGCATCATCGCGTCGCCCACCCGGGTGGTCTTGCGCTCTTCTACCGACAGGAAGCGCATATCGCGGTTCGTGATGATGCCGACGAGCACGCCCTCACCATCAACGACGGGCAAGCCTGAAATGCGAAACTCACCGCACAGCGCGTCAACTTCGGCGACCGTCGCGTCGACCGTGGTTGTCACGGGGTTCGTAATCATGCCCGCTTCGCTGCGCTTCACCCGGTCAACCATGTCTGCCTGATCTTCGATCGACAGGTTGCGGTGCAGAATGCCGATGCCGCCGTTGCGGGCCATCGCCACGGCCATGCGGGTCTCGGTGACCGTGTCCATCGCGGCCGAGATGAGGGGCATGCCGAGCCGGATGCGCCTGGTCAACTGCGTGGACGTGTCTGCCTCACTCGGGATCACGTCGGTGTGCGCAGGCAAGAGCAGCACGTCGTCGTAGGTGAGACCGGTGAGAGCGAACGGGTCACGCTGTTGCATAATTGCGCCTCTTCTGCGGGTTGGTGATTCGGAGGAGTGTGAGAACGACGCTGTTCACGGCCGAATGAGCCGTACATATCAGTCTAATCATGTGGCATGCGAATCTATTCCCGCGTCCTCGTCGCACCCTGACCGGCATCCACGATGCTGGATCGCTATGGAACCGGCTGCGTGGTGATTTCACCGGTCACCGCGGGAGGCTCAACCGGAGCTGGCGTGCGCCTGGAACGGCGGAGCTGCCGCACGATATCGACGATCAGCACCACGAGCGCGATCCACACCGCGACAAATCCGATCCAGCGCGCGGGCGACATCGGCTCATTGAAGATGAAGTAGCCGGTGAGAAACCCAAGCACCGGAGTCACGAACTGAATGAACCCCATGTGGCTAAGCGGCAGCCTGCGGTTGCCAGCGGCGAACAAGAGCAGCGGGATCGCGGTCACCGTGCCGCTGAGCAGCAGCGGAATCGTCACGGCGGGGCCGTAGTCAAACGCGCCGAACTGGCCGACCAACGCAAAGATCACACCCAGCTGCACCACCGCGATGACGGTGCCGTACATGGTCTCGATGGTCAGCCCGGTGAGCGCGTCGATATTCTCGCTCACCTGTTTGCGCACCGCCCCATAGAGGCCGAAGCTGAACGCCAGCCCGAGCGCAATGAACGGAAACTGCCCGTATGCGATCGCGCTCACGAGCACGCCAAGGGAAGCGATTGCCACCGCGACCCACTGCATTCGGCTCAGGCGCTCCTTGCGAATCACGACGCCGATGAGAATCGTCACGATCGGATTGATGAAGTAGCCGAGCGAGGTTTCGATGATGTGGCCGGTCACAATGCCCGCCACAAAAATCTGCCAGTTGGCATAGAGCAGCACCGCTGAGAGCGCGAACCAGCCGAGCATGCGCGGGGAACGAAAAATCGCGGCGATCGGCTTCCACGCACGCATCACCACAACCGCGATCACGCAGAACCCCAGGGCGGTGATCACCCGCCACGGCACGGCTTCGAGCGGGTCAATCGCCGCGAGCAGCATGAAGAAGAGCGGGAAGGTGCCCCAACAGAGGTAGGCGGCGATGCCATAGACGTAGCCGAGACGGTTGCTCACCGCACCAGCTTAGTGCTGGGAAACGCAACGGAGGGCCGGTGACGAATCACCGACCCTCCGAAGAACGCACACGGGCGTTCACACGAGATTATTCTCGATTAGCGCTGCACGATTGCGAGCACGTCGCGAGCTGAGAGCACCAGCATCTCTTCGCCACCGTACTTCACCTCGGTGCCACCGTACTTTGAGTAGATCACGATGTCGCCAACGCTGATGTCGAGGGGTACGCGGTTGCCGTTGTCGTCGATGCGACCGGGGCCGACGGCGACAACTTCGCCCTCCTGCGGCTTCTCTTTCGCGCTGTCAGGAATCACGAGACCAGATGCAGTGGTCTGCTCTGCCTCGACCTGCTTGATGACGATGCGATCCTCGAGCGGCTTGATGCTCACCGACACGTTTGACCTCTTTCTCACATGGGTTAAAGAACATGCGATGCCATAGACAGGCACCCTGCAAGTGAGTCTATGACCCCGGTTGGCACTCTCGCAAGGTGAGTGCCAACCGTTTCGCCCCAGGATCGCCGCAAGCGAACAGCAGATCACCCGTTTTTCTTCTCGTCAGACAAAAATCACTGTGGAATACTGGAATCGACTGTCGGGCAGCAGGCCCGCAGCGCAATCGCAGGAGCACCACTCACCATGTCGAATCCCACTGATCCGAACCTTGGCCAGCCGGCTGCCGCACCCGACGCCGCATCAGCACCACAAGAGGCTCAGGTGCCTGCGCCTCCCGCGCCGCCAGCACCGCCCGCACCGCAGTACCAAGCACCCCCAGCTGCAGCTCAGCCCTATGGCGCACCTGCCGCACCCGCAGCTCCGGCTCAGCAGTACGCAGCACCGGCCCCAGCTCCGCAGTACGCGGCACCGCAGTACGCTGCGCCGCAACAGTACGCCGCTCCCGCCGCTGGTCAAACCACGAACACGATGTCGGTCATCTCGATGATCTCGTCGATCGTTGGCATCTTCAGCTTCGGGTTGCTGTGCCTGCTCGGCGTGATCCTCGGTCACATCGGTCTCGGCCAAATCAAGCGCAACAACGAGGGCGGCAAGGGCTTTGCCATCACCGGCCTCGTGGTCGGCTACATCGGCATTGTCGGGTGGGTGATCGCACTCATTCTCATGGTGGTCTTTTTCGCGATCTTTGGCGCGGCCTTCTCTGACCCCAGCTTTGTCGCTGAGCTCGATTCGATGAGCTAAGCAGGCGCATGGCACACCATGCCGCGCAGAGGCCCCGAGATGCACGCTCGGGGCCTTCTTCGTTCACCACAAGCGCCGCATTCAGCACGGAGATGCCTGCCGGCTGGGAGCTCTTCTTCTCACCCGAGGGCTTGCACCGCCTGCATGAGGTGGAATCGGCAATGGCGCAGGGTGAGAGCACAACCCAGCTCGGAGTTCGCCTGCGAGCTGAGGGCGCGCCTGGAGACGAGGTTGCCGCGCTGCTCGCACAGGCGTCATTGCGCACCAAGGCGGTCACCAAGTTCGGCGACCGGGCGCGATCCATGCTCTTCACGCAGGCGGGCCTCGAACAGGCTAGCCGCGCTGAGGTAGCCGCCCTGCATGCCGAGAGGTTTGCGACGGCTGGCTGCACCCGCGTCGCCGACCTTGGCTGCGGCATCGGCACCGAGTCGCTTGCGCTGCTGGCAGCCGGTGTCAGGGTGCGGGCGGTCGAGATAGACCCGCTCACCTCGAGGATCGCCGCAGCAAACCTCACCGCAGCAGGCGGTGCGCACGGCCTTTCCGCTGAGCTGCCGCAGGCCGACGTGCTGACGGCAGACGCAACAGAGGCCCCACTCGACGGGGTCGACGGCGTGTTTCTTGACCCCGCCAGACGCACCCGTGGCAATCGAGACACGAGGCGGCTTGCCAACCCCGATGACTACTCCCCCTCGCTCAGCTTCGCGTTTACGCTTGCAGAGCGGCTGCCCACCGGTATCAAGCTCGGGCCGGGCTTTGAGCGCGAGTTGATTCCCGCCGGCGCAGAGGCTCAGTGGGTGTCGGTGGGCGGGCAGGTCGTCGAAACCGGGCTCTGGTTTGGCCCGCTCGCTCGCGCAAGAATCACCCGCTCAGCACTCGTCCTGCGTCGAGGCGAAGCGCACGAACTTGTGAGCGAAGCCGACGCCGATGACGCTGAGACCCGGCCGCTCGGCGAGGTGCTCTACGAGCCCGATGGCGCGGTGATTCGGGCTCGCCTCATCGGTATGCTCGCGGCGGATCTCGACGCCGGCATGGTGAGCGACGGCATCGCCTACCTCACCGCGGACCGTTTCGTGCAGACCCCATTCGCGCAGGCATTTCGGGTGATCGACACGCTCCCGGCCGGTGAGAAGCAGCTGCGCAAGGCACTGCAGGCTCGCGACATCGGCACGCTAGAAATCAAGAAACGCGGCGCGAACATCGACCCGGCAGCGCTGCGCACCCGGCTTCGTCTGCGCGGTTCGCAATCGGCCACCCTGGTGATGACTCGGGTTGCCGGCGACCACGTCGCGTTGCTCGTCGAGCGACTGTAACGCTCGGTAGCCCGAGTCTGCCAGAACTAGGCTCAGCTAGCCCTCGACCGCTTCGACCGCGACGGGATCACCCAAGAAGGTCAGCAGCACCCGCTGATCCTGCGCGAAGTGCTCGCTCGACCCGTGCTGCACCGTCACCGTTTCACCGTGGACGAGCCGCACCGTGGTGCGGCGGTGAGCGCCGAAGAACCCGCTCGAAACGATGATTGCCGCGATGCTCTTCGCACCCGCCGTTGCCTGCTCACTGGCGAGCTCGATGCGCAACTGCTCGGGCCGCACAAACGCGGTGACGGGTACCTGCTGCGCGAGGCCCGGCCCGGTGAGCCCGGTCAGGGTTCCCGCAGAGCCGGGCAGCACCGGCAAGTCGACCCCGGCGATGGTCACCCGTTCACCGTTGAGCACGCCCGGTAGGCGGTTCGACTCACCGATAAAGCTCGCAACGAACGGGGTGACCGGTTTGCGATAGAGATTCTCGGGCGTGCCCAACTGCTCGATCACACCCTCGCGCATCACCGCGACCCGATCGGCTACCGCGAGCGCCTCTTCCTGATCGTGGGTGACGAATATCGTGGTGATGCCGAGTTCGACCTGAATCGCCTTGATCTCATCACGAAGCCGCACGCGCACCTTTGCGTCAAGCGCTGAGAGTGGCTCGTCGAGCAGCAGCGCGCGGGGCCGGGTCACAAGCGCCCGGGCCAGCGCCACTCGCTGCTGCTGCCCGCCAGAGAGTTGATGCGCGTAGCGATCGGCGGCGTGGCCCAGACCGACCAGCTCAAGCGACTCAGCGACGCGCTGGGTGCGCTCTGCGCGGGGCACCTTGCGCATCTCCAGACCAAACCCAACGTTCTGCGCGACGGTCATGTGCGGAAACAGCGAGTAGGCCTGAAACACCACCGCCATGTCACGCTTGTTCACGGGAACCGCAGAGACGTCTTCTCCACCCACCAGAATGCGGCCGCTCGTCAGCGGCTCAAGGCCCGCCAAACAGCGCAGCATCGTGGTTTTGCCGCAGCCCGAGGGGCCCAGCAGCGCAACAAACTCCCCCGCCTCAATCGTGAGGTCGATGCCGTGCAGCACGGTGTTGTCGCCATAGGCCTTGGTGACACCCTGAAAATCGATGGACTGTGTGTCAGCCATGCGAGACGGCCCCCTTCTTCTGTTGCCGCGCGCGACGCAGGCGACGCGGCCGAATTGATGTGAAAGCGAACAGCAGCGCGAACACCAGCACGAGCGACAGCAGCGAGACGATCACGGCGGCGTACGGGTCACTCTTTGACACCTCGACGAGCGCCACCTGCATGGTCATGCGGTTGAGCAGTGAGGACACGGTGAACTCTCCGAGCACCACAGCTGCGGTGATCAGTGTGGCGCTCGTGAGCCCGCGACGAAGCCCAGGCACGATGATGCGCACCAACACCGTCGCCCAGCTCGCGCCGAGCGAGCGAGCGGCTTCGGCGACCGTGACCGCGTTCATTCCCTGCAACTCCGACGCAATCGCGCGATAGGCGAAGGGCAAGACGAGCACTCCGTAAGCAAGCGCGAGCGTCCAGATATCGCCGCCAACCCACTGCGCAATCACGCGGTACAGCGGCGCAAGGCCAACCACCAGCACGATCGCGGGGATCGCGATCGGCAACACGGTAAGCAGTTCGAACACCCGTGCAAGTTTCGGAAACTGCAGGTGCACGAGCACGATAGTCGGCAAGAAGAGCACCCACACGATCGCGATGGTGACGACCGCGAGCAGCAGCGAGTTGCCGATACCGCGACCCAGGTTGCGATACATGCGCTCGTTCTCGGGGTTCACGAGCGCGAGCCAGTGGTCGAGGCCGTAACCTCCGCCCTGCTGCCGCAGCGTGAACTCAAGCATCGCGAGCAGCGGCACGAGAAACAACCCGCAGATGACGCCGATGATGGTGCGGCGCAGCCACTTGGGGGCTTGCCCATTCACGGTCGAAGCGCTCATTGCTGCCACCTCGCCGCCCGCCGCTGCAAGATCGAATAGCCGATCATCACGACGAGCATGACGAGCAGCATGCCGAGTGCGAGCGCCCCGGCAGTGTTGGCGCGAGAGGCGCCGGTTTCAGCAATCAGTGCGGCACGAATCTGCAGCGGCACGATCTGCGCGCCCTGGCTGATGAGAGCTGCAGCGGTCGCATACGACGAGAACGCGTTGGCGAACAGCAACAGCAGCGATCCGAGAAATGAGGGGGCGAGGATCGGACCTGCGATCCTCGTCCAGTAGGTGACGGTGCCACTGCCGAGCGTCGCCGAAGCCTCGGCCCACTCGCGACGTAGCCCTTCCATGGCGGGCAGAAACACGATCACCATGAGCGGTACCTGAAAGTAGAGGTAGGGCAGAATCAGGCCGGGCAGCTGGTAGAGCCACACCCCATCGGCAAAGATGTCGATGCCGAAGGTGTCACGCAGCAGCACGGTGATGAGGCCCTGAATGCCGATCGTCGCAATGAACGCGAAGGCGAGCATCACACCTCCGAACTGCGCGAGCACGCTCGCTGCCGAGTCGACCGCGCGGCGCAGCGCGCCGCCAGCGGGGGCTCCTGCGAGGGCGAAGCTGAGCAGCGCGCCGAGCAAGGCGCCGACGACCGCGGTGAGCGCACTCACCCAGATCGACGACCAGAACGATCCCAGCACCACGGGGTTTGCCAGCGCCGCGAAGTTTTCGAGCGACACCGCACCGTCAGCCCCGATGAAACCGGTACCGATCGCCAGCACCGATGGGATCGCCAAAAAGATCAGCACATAGAGGGCGAACGGGGTCAGCCCAAGCCATTTCATACACAGCCTTCATTCAGTTCATTGATCAGGATCAGTGCGCCGCAACCATGTGCACGCACGGACACACGAACGCCGCAGAGTCCCACCCGTCAGCCGGGAAGGACCCTGCGGCATTGCGCACCGGGTGTTAGCCGATCACCTTTGGCCACTCAGCGGCAAGCAGGGTGTTTGCTGCCTCGGTGTCAGCGGTGGTCGCGGTGACCTGTTCGCTCGGCACACCACCGGCCGACTTCAGCGCCGCAGCGTCGACGGTGCCGGCAGCCTCCATAGCGACGAGGCGCACGGGGAATGCGCCTGCCTCGAGGTAGAGGTTCTGCACGGTGTCGCTGAAGATCCACTCCTGCCACAGGCGAGCGGCAGCCGGGTGCGGGGCATCCTTATTGATGGCCTCGTTGTAGTACGAGACGTAGGCGGCGCCGGGCAGCACGGCGTTTGCCCAGCTCGGGGTGTCGGCCTGCTGACCGATGTTGTTGAATGACCAGTCGATCACGACGGGGGTCTCGCCGGACGCGATCGTTGCGGGGGTCGGGTCAACGGTCAAGAAGTTGCCGGCAGCATTGAGCTCTGCGAAGAAGTCGATGCCGGGCTGGAAGTCGCTCAGCTCGCCACCGCTCTGCACGGTTGCCATGCCGACACCGGCGAACGCTGCGCCCGCCTGGGTGGGGTCGCCGTTCAGCGCCACTGATCCGCGGTATTCGGCGGCCAGCAGATCGTCGAGCGAGGTTGGCGCGTCGAACGTGTCCGAGTCGTAGCCGATCGACATGATGCCGGTGTAGTTATTCACCCAGAGACCCGTCGATTCTTTGTTCTCGGCCGGAATGTCGGCCCAGGTTTCAACCTGGTAGGGCGCGAAGTAGTCGAGGCTCGTGAGCGCTACCGCGGTGCCGAGGTCGAACACGTCGGGAGCGGTGTCCTGGCCGCGAAGGTTGTCAGCGGCCTGAATCTCTTCGGCGCTCGACACATCGGGCGAGGCCGAGTTCACGGTGATGCCGTATTCAGCCTCGAAGCCGGCAATGATCTTGCCGTAGTTTGCCCAGGTCTCGGGCAGTGCGATCACGTTGAGTTCGCCCTCGGCCTGCGCGGCTTTGACAAGCTCGTCAAACCCACCGAAATCAGCAGCGCTGGTAGCGGTGCTGGCGTCGAATCCATCGGTGGTTGCTTCACCGGTAGCGCTTGAACCCGATGAGCACGCGGTCAGACCGAGCAGGGCAATTGCTGCGACTGCTCCTGCCGTAGTTAGTGAACGACGAATCACTGTGTTCCTCTCAACAGCTCGCCTGTTCGCGCTGACACGCGAAACTGTGCAGACGAGCACCACAGAAGAACCTAGGGATCGCGAACGACGCGCTTCCGACGTGGCGGTGTGCGCGAGGTAACCCAGAAGTGACCACTGGGTAAACAGGTTGGCCCCCGGCGCAGTGCACCGGGGGCCAGGCTGCCTCGACGGGTGGGCTGATCCGTCGAGAAACCGCTAGTCGGCTGACTCAGCGGGGCGTGCTGCCGCTGCGAGCGATGCCTCATCGGGCACATAGCCCTCGATGTGGCGCTCGTCAGGGCCGTTGTATGCAGAGAGCGGTCGAATCAGCGCGTTCGCCGCCGCCTGCTCCATGATGTGCGCGGTCCACCCAGTCACGCGCGAGGCAATAAACAGCGGGGTGAAGGTGAGCGTGTCGAAGCCCATCAGGTTGTAGGCAGGACCAGACGGGTAGTCAAGGTTCGGGTAGATGCCCTTGCGCGACACAAATTCGTCTTCAAGCGTGGTGTAGAGCTCAGCCACATCGGGGCGACCGTAGTGGTCGACGAGCGTGTCGAGCGCGGCCTTCATCGTTGGCACGCGAGAATCGCCGCGCTTATAGACGCGGTGGCCAAAGCCCATGATCTTACGCTTCTCAGCGAGCGCTTCGTCGAGCCACGGCACGACCTGCTCAGCCGACCCGATTTCAGCGAAAATGTGCATGACGGCCTCGTTGGCACCGCCGTGCAGTGGGCCCTTCAGCGCGCCAATCGCACCGGTCACGGCCGAGTAGAGGTCTGAGAGCGTCGAGGTGATGACCCGCGCGGTGAACGTCGACGCGTTGAACGAGTGCTCGGCATAGAGCGTCATCGAGCGGTTAAATGCGTCGACCACCACCGGGTCTGCTTCTTCGCCGAAGGTCATCCAGAGAAAGTTGGCCGCGTAGTCGAGGTCGTCCCGAGGATCAACGAGTGCCTCTCCCCGGCGGCGGCGCTGACCGTAGGCCACAATCGCCGGCAGTGCGGCGTAGAGTCGCACGCTGCGCGCGAGGTTCTCTTCGGGGCTGCCAGCCGCGTCGAGCACCGAGCCGGAGCCACCGGTGTCTGAGGCGCCAATGACGCTCACCGCGGTGCGCACCTCGTCCATCGGGTGTGCGTCGAGCGGCAGCAGATCGATCGCGGCCTTGACGTTCGGCGCGAGCGCACGGTGACGACGTTCTTCTACACGCAACTCGGCCAGCTGCGCGTCGCTCGGCAGCTCACCGTTCCACAGCAGGTAGGCCACCGACTCGAATGGTTGCGTCGCCGCAAGCTCCTGCACGGGGTATCCGCGGTACAACAGTGAGTTGGTCTCGGGGTTGACCTTCGAGATCGCAGTGTAATCCACGACGACTCCGGCGAGCCCCTTCTTGATATCGGGTTCGGTCATGGTGAGTTCCTCCTTGAACAGCGTGTGGGTGGGTGGGCCGCACAGCGCGGCCCACCCGCGAGCGGCTACTTCTCGACCGAGAAGTTGAACACGCTCGTGTCGAAGTGGTTGTAATCCTCGTAATCGATCAGGTCATACAGATCAGCACGGTGTTGCATCTCGCCGAGCTTGCCTGTGAGATGCCCCTCGTCGATCAGGGTGTCGAGCGCGCGGCCCGTCGCTCCCATCGCGATGCGCAGCATCGACACCGGCCAGATGACGATGTTCATGCCGACGTCGGTGAGCTGCTGCACGCTGAAGAGTTCGCTCTTGCCAAACTCGGTCATATTGGCGAGCAACGGCACGTCGACGGCCGAGCGAATCGCTTCGAACTCCTCGAGCGTGCGCATTGCCTCGGGGAAGATCGCGTCGGCCCCGGCGTCAACGAGCGCCTTGGCTCGATCCTGCGCGAGCGCGAGACCCGCGGGGCCATCAGCGGTGGCGCGAATGTCAGTGCGGGCCATGATGAGAAAGTTCTCATCGCGTCGAGCATCAACCGCGGCGCGAATGCGCTTCAGCGCGGTCGCCTCGTCGACGACCGCCTTTCCATCGAGGTGACCGCACCGCTTCGGGTTGATCTGATCCTCGATGTGACACCCGGCAAGGCCCGCGTTCTCGAGATGCTGAATCGTGCGCGCCACATTCATCGGCTCGCCAAACCCGGTGTCGGCGTCGATGATGGCGGGCAGCTCGGTCATGCGAGCGATCTGCTCACCGCGCGCCGCCACCTCAGTGAGCGTGGTTAGGCCGATGTCGGGAAGCCCCAGGTCGGCTGCGAGTACCGCGCCCGAGATGTAGACACCCTCAAAGCCCTTGCGCTCGATCAGGCGCGCACTCAACGGGTTGAAGGCGCCGGGAAACCGCAGCAGATTGCCGGTCGCAAGCTGCTCGCGCAGAATGCGACGCTTTTCGGCGGGCGAGGTCTTCGAATACAGCATTAGAAGAGTCCCTTCGGTGCCGACGCGAGGTCAATGACCCCGGGCTTCGCGATGATGTTCAGCTGACGCACCTCGTCGACGGTGAGCTCGGGCAGGCGCTGCACGAGGTCAAGGAAACGCTCAATTTCGACCTCTTCGAGCACCGGCTCAGCAAGCAACCGGAACTTGCGAATGTACTCGGCGCGGGCAAAGGGGCGTGCGCCGAGCGGGTGAGCGTCTGCCACTGCGATCTCATCGACGATCTTCGTGCCATCGGTGAGTTCGATCTCAACGCGACCACCGAACGACTTCTCATCTGGGTCTTCCGAGTGGTAGCGGCGGGTCCACTCCGCGTCTTCTGCGGTTGTGATCTTGTGCCACAGTTCGACCGTGTCGGCACGGCCCGCACGCTCGGGCGCGTACGAGTCAACATGATGCCAGCCACCATCCTGCAGCGCGACCGCGAAGATGTAGGGAATCGAGTGGTCGAGGGTCTCGCGCGAGGCCTTCGGATCGTACTTCTGCGGGTCGTTCGCGCCAGAACCAATGACGTAGTGAGTGTGGTGGCTCGTGTGCAGCACGATGGCCTTGACGTTCGCGGGGTCGACGAGCTCTGGGTGCTCACCGTGCAGCTTGCGGGCGAGATCGATCCAGGCCTGCGCCTGGTACTCGGCCGAGTGTTCCTTGGTGTAACTGTCGAGGATCGCGCGCTTCGACTCGCCCTTCACCGGCAACGGCACCTGGTAGCTCGCGTCGGGGCCATCAAGCATCCACGCAATCACGCCGTCTTCGCCTTCGTAAATGGGGCTCGGCGAGGTCTGGCCGCGCATCGCGCGGTCAACCGCTTCAACTGCCATCTTGCCGGCAAAGGCGGGAGCGTGGGCCTTCCAGGTCGAGATCTCGCCCTTGCGCGACTGGCGGGTTGCCGTGGTGGTGTGCAGCCCCTGGCCGACGGCCTGGTAGATCGTCTCGACGTCGAGGCCGAGCAGCGTGCCGATGCCGGCGGCTGCCGAAGGCCCGATGTGCGCGACGTGGTCGATCTTGTGCT
>LSQX01351495.1_pt1 | contig 15033 bp, 10 predicted proteins | sample 654561 | NCBI WGS metagenome assembly LSQX01 (sample SAMN04489861, study PRJNA283612) | anaerobic digester metagenome | isolation source: 4 biogas reactors fed with cattle manure at either 37C or 55C with and... | place: Denmark: Kongens Lyngby | collected 2014 | reverse complement strand
AGATGTGTATAAGAGACAGCAGATACAAAGGAGGTGGCAAAACCTCCGTCCCCGCGTCACTCGCGTCACTTAGTTTGTGGTTATGGTTAAGGACTTGGTATCGTTGTCCCACTCGATTTCGCCGCCAAGGGCTTCGGTAACGTAGCGCGCCGGCAGGTAGATTCTTCCGGAGATATTTTCTGCCTGAACATCCATGGTCAGCGTTTTCCCATTATGTGTGAAGTTTTTCTTCCCTACGGTAAATTCAACGGTATCGGAGCCCTTGATCAGGGTTGCCGTATGGGTGGCGGGGTCCCATTTGATGTTTTTCTCCGTAACCCCCAGCACCTTGGCCATGACCCTGAGCGGGAAAAAACTCCGGTTCTCCTTGATATAGGGCACCGCATCCGATGTTTCCCTCTTTCCATCGAGCGTATAGCTATTAGTCCCAATGGTAAGCACCGCCTTCTTTGCCGGGGCAGCAGACTCCGTCACAGCCACGCTCAGCAACGCCGGGGAAAGGTTTTCATAATCGCCGCTGTTCCGGATACTTATTTCGATATAAGCGTTCCCGGCCTTCTTCCCCATGATCTCATTATCGGAATAAACGGCGAGGTAATCCGAGTATTCCGGCAAAACGCTGGCTTCGTAACGTGTAGTGATATTATCGAGCAAAATCCCCTTGGAGGAATAGATCTCCACATTGGATATATATCTGCTCAAACTGGCCCTTTCATTTACTGCCAGCTTGATATCGGAAAAATTGACCTTAATAAAATCGTTCGGCTTTAAAATAAAATCTTTATTCAGATCGTAGCTCGTGATCGTTATCTTTTCGCTTGCCGCGCCATAGCCGTCCTTGGCCGCAGCAATGATGTATTCGCCCCGCTCGAGCCCCGACAGGTAATAACTGCCGCTGCTATCCGTGACAGTTTCTTTTTTCACCCCACCGGCGGTGACAGTTACTTTGGCATTGCCGATATTATAATTGCCGGCATCCCTGATATTGCCGGTTATCTTGTAGCCTGAACCAATCCTGTTCACATTGATATCGCCGGTATCGACCTTCGCTCCGGCCACCCTGACGCCGGTTTCCAGAAGTTTTTTTGTTTTATCAACGTCCGCATAGAGATTGTAGCTGCCTTCCCTTACATCATTGAATGTAAAAAAACCGAAATAATTGGTCACGGCCTCGTATCTGTTCGCCTCGTTTTCCAGATATACGGCAATATTGCCCAGGCCCGACTGGGTCTCCCCCACCAATCCCCCGATAACGGAGACGTTTCCTTTACTTTCGCTCAGTTCCGCCTGCGGAACCGGGAAATAACTGCCGTCCACCCGGATCTCGTTGGGAAGAACCAGCGTCTGAAAACCTATTTTTTTAAACTCGACTGCATACCTTCCATTGGGAACATAGCGGAATTCATAATAGCCCTTGGAATCCGTCGTCGCCCTTTTTATTCTTGTATTGCCATCAATCAGGGAAACCTCGACTCCCTCAACATATTCCCTGTTTGCATCGACGACCCTTCCATAAACATCGTAGCCCCGGCGAATCTCCGGCACCACGATAAGATTTATCTCCCTTTCGCTGTCTGTGGAGAGCATCCGCACAAAATCTATTCTTTCCAGCAGCTCATAGCCCGGGGCATCCACCCCAATCGTATATGTCCCGGCCTCAATATCGCGGAAAGAATAATAACCCGCGGCATCAGTTTTAGTCTTGATTTCATCGCCCGCCCCGTCTATCAGGTAAACCGCAGCGCCCTGAAGATAATAGCCGTTTTCGTCAGTTATGCGCCCCTTCAGGGTTCTCGGCGACGACGTGGCCGTGCCCGTTTTTTCCAGCCTGATGGTGCCGATATCGAGATCCCCCATCCTCAGGCGCAAAAGGCTGCTCATCTTATAATCGCGGTAACCATACTTTGTAACACAGACTTCATAGTCCCCCAAGGGCAGATTTATCACATCAAAGCGCCCCCGGGAATTCGTGTAGCCGGAGTAGGTAATCCGCTCATAGCTATCGACCAGCGTCACCTTGACATCGGAGACAGATGAGCCGTCCCAATAATCCACAACCGTTCCATAAACCCTGTATATACCTTCAATATCAGTTCCCTCGACGAGATACTTCGTCCCCAGATCGATTGAATCGTAATAGCCTGGGATCGTATACGAAGCCCTTTTATAGCCGGCTCGGGCAATCTCCGCCCTTTTGATCGTCCTGCTCGCGTAGACAGCCGCCTCCACCCTCCCGTTACCATCGCTGTATATACTTATAAAAGGAACGCTCTCGGTATCATAAAACAGATCCACCCGGGCATTGCTAAGCGGGTTGCCGGTAAGATCATCCCGGACAAACCCGGAAACATCCACCCTGGAAGCAGCAAAAGAAGCCGCCGGAAGCAGCATGATCACCAAAAAAGAAACCAGAAATATGATCAGATACTTTTTCACCCCGCCATTACTTTTAAGAAACAATATTCTCCTCCCCTTATTTATAAGGTTTTCCTCATATCAACGCTGAAAAACAAAACCCGTCCCCGTCCCTTAGGCCTCCTGCTGCAGGACCTTTTCTGCCCCGGCAGCGGGCTGCCCGGCCCTGATATCCGGCAGGCAAAGCGCCAGCACGATCCCCAGGATCGGCAGCAGGCTGATAATGTTCATCACGAGCGGAAGCCCGATGCGGTCAGCAACGGCACCGAGCAGCGTTACCCCGATGGAACCCATACCCACGCCAAAACCCAGCGTCAGCCCCGAAGCCAGCCCAACATTTTGCGGCAGGAGCCTTTGCCCGAACACCACCGTCGTAGAAAAACTGGAAATCAGCGCCATCCCCGCAACAAACGCCAAAATAGGAATCGAGTTGCCGCCCAGATGCAAAAAAGGATAGATCGCCAGCAGGGAAACAATCATGGAGGCCAAAAGGCCGTTGCGCCCGCCGAAACGATCGGCAAAAGGCCCGCCGATAATAGTCCCCAGCGCCCCGGCAATCAAAAAAGTGCTGATCAGATATTCCGGCCCATAAAAACCTTTCAAATCGTGGAAATAAAAAGGGATAAAATAAATCAAACTAAAATGTATCCACGATCTTACCAGTATATAAAACAGCAATATTACCAGCCCCGACACCCTGTTTCGATTATGAACAGCCGCCCGCCCTTTATCCTTTTTCGCCACCGTCACGCGGGGTGAGCCACCCGCCAGTATCTTTTTAAACCGGGGCAGCAGAAACAAAAAAAGCAGGCCTGCCAGCACCCCGGGAACCGCCACGGCATGAACCGAACCCAGGCCGGAAAAACTCAGGGCAAACATGGCCAGCATCGGGCCCAGGGCAAAACCAATATTTCCCCCAACCGAAAATATTGCCATCGAAGATCCGGCCCGGCCCTCCTCGCTGACAAAATGAGCCACCTTTGACCCCTCGGGATGATATCCCGCCACCCCGACCCCGCTTAAAAGCACCACGATCAGCAGCAGTCCATAAGAGCTCACCCTCCCCGTCAGCGCCAAACCCAGCCCGGAAAGGAAAAGGCCCAAAGGCATCAGCCAGGGCATGCTGAAACGATCGCTTAAGACTCCAAAAGCCGGCTGAATAATCGCCGAGCTAAAACTGAAAGCCAGCGCAATAACGCCGACCTGGAAATAGCTAAGGTTTAAATTTTCCGCCAGCACCGGCGTCAGAATGGGCAGGATGCCCTGGCTTAGATCAACGATAAGATGGCCGATGCTCAAAATCCATAGATAAGGACTAAACATATTTTCCTCCTTTCACGCTCCTTAAAGTATAGCATAAAATGTTTCCATATAAAAGAAACAAAAGCAAAATTTAAACAGCCCGGAAAAATAAATTATAAAATACGCTTAACCTTTCCCCGCAAGCGACGATATTATATTTAGACGGAACAAAACAACAAAAAAACATCCCAAATGGAAATCACACGAAGACGCGAAACCAGCATGGAGGCAGCAACAGACAAAAGAGTGCAAAAGAACAGCAACCCAAACGATAGTAGGTCAATTCGGCCGGTTGACTTATTATAAAATAAGGGGACAAGGATGTCCTAAAAAAACAAGGAGGTTTTATCAAATGAGAATCAACACCAATATCAGCGCCCTGAATGCCCATCGGCAGTTGGGAGCCAACACAGCCCAGGGTGCAAACGCAATGGAAAGGCTGTCGTCCGGTATGAGAATCAACCGGGCCGGGGACGATGCCGCAGGATTGACAATCAGCGAGAAAATGAGAGGCCAGATCCGCGGGTTGAAACAAGCCAGCCGGAACGCCCAGGACGGTATCTCGTTGATCCAGACAGCAGAAGGTGCGTTGAATGAGTCTCATGCCATTCTGCAGAGAATGCGTGAGCTCGCTGTTCAGTCGGCAACCGACACCAACACCGACGAAGACAGGACTCAACTGCAGAAAGAAGTAGAGGCTTTAATCGCGGAGCTTGACAGAATCGGCAGCGACACCGAGTTCAATACTCAACCGTTGCTTGACGGAACCTTCGCTGCTACCATTCATATTGGCGCGAACATGGATCAGGCTATCTCCATCTCGATTTCCACCATGACATCTTCAGGCCTGGGTGTCAGTAGTGTCGATATCGCTACCCAGACAGGCGCGAATCAAGCCATCTCAACTATTAATGAGGCCATCAATGATCTGTCAACTCAGAGATCCCAGTTGGGTGCCTGGCAGAATCGTCTGGAGCATACTATTAGCAACCTGAACAATGCTGCCGAGAATCTGCAAGCGGCCGAATCCCGGATCCGCGATGTCGACATGGCGGAAGAGATTATGGCATTCACGAAGAACAATATTCTTCAGCAAGCTGCGACAGCGATGTTGGCTCAAGCCAACCTGGCGCCCCAATCAGTGCTGCAGCTCCTCGGATAGCCGGAGACTAGCTGAAGAGTACGTTAAGTGTTTCATCACAAAGCCAAAGACGAATGTCTTTGGCTTTGTTTCCAAATGGGAGAATATGTCGATGAGGTGGCGTTTGGATGTTACTTAGCATCGGACTTATGGTAAAAAATGAATCAAAACATCTAGAGAAATGTCTGCAAAGTTTGGTACCTATCTTGACTGAGCTCAAGGCAGAGTTGATTATCGTCGACACCGGCTCCACGGATAATACGGTGGACATTGCGAAGCGGTACACTGACAAAGTGTTCCATCATGAATGGTTTGATGACTTTGCCGGAATGCGCAATATCGTTCTTAGTTATTGCTCTGGCGAATGGTTTTTCTATGTGGACGGGGACGAGATTGTGGAGGATGCCTCTGGTATTGTCCGGTTTTTCAAATCAGGTCAGCACAGGAAGTACAATGCCGCTTTCATCGACATGAAGAATCCTTATTCCAGCAGGGAAATAGATGGCTACGGTTTATTCCAGGCGTTACGGTTTTTTAGAAAAGACAAAGACTTTCATTTCAAGGGTATTGTCCATGAACAACCTCAGGCAAAGGGGCCAGTCGCCCGGGTTGAAGGAAGCATAATACACTATGGGTACATATCTGACGACCCAGAATTGATGGAGTACAAGTTCCAGCGAAATGTGGCCTTGATCAAAAAAGTGTTGTCTGAAGAACCGGATAACATCTACCATTTGTATCAACTGTCCCAAAGTTACGGTATGTACAACAAGCATCGCGACGCTCTTGAACCGATCGAAAAAGCCTACCGCTTGGCTAAGAAAAAGGGACTTGCACAATATATGAACGTAGTGACACAGATGGCGAGTGTCTACTATCAGAATAAGATGTTCAAACAATGCGAAGCGATTTGCCAAGAGGGATTGGGAATAAAAAGCGGCTACATGGATCTCTATTATTATCAGGCTATGTCGCAAGCAGAGTTAGGCAAGTTGAGGGAATCGATTCCCTTGTTCAGGAAGTACTTGTCTCTGGTGAATCAATACGAATCAGGCCAGGGTATGATTGATTTTACGATTGCCCATCATACCGTGCGTTATAAGGAACGCGCCTTTGCAATGCTTTGCGGCATATATGCCAAACTGGGTGATTATGAAAAAGCGGAAGAGTACGGCACCATGGTAACAGCACCTGAACTGGCTAAACATGTAGTTCCTCACCTGGTTGATGCTTATTTCAATCAAGACGACTATAATGCAATAAGAAAATTGTACAACAAATGGCAGCATGATGAAGGTATCTTAAGCACCATCGAAAGGGCGATTGAGAATAAGCTATTGGTCGCGACGTCACAAGAAAAACAGGAAATTGCACGTCTATTCGCTGATATGGGTAATACATACGGACTGCTGAATGCTGCACGTTATCATTATCTGGATGGAAGGGATCAAGTCACGCTGGATTTCTGGCGCAAAATCGCGGAGATTGATTTGAACCGAAAAGAAGTCTATTATGGCGATCTTATCCTTTTTTACATGAATAAAGGGCGATCTCTCGTTGAGCTCCTGAAAAATGTTCGGAATGAAAATATCATGGCGTATTTCTCATATTTGTTCGGGGCTTACGAACAGTTGACCAAGGAGTTCCGAACGCTTTTTAACAACAAGACTTTATGGGAAACCGCTGAAGGGGACACACAAGTATACCGTATCAAGACGGCAATCATCTATGCATTTTTACGGCAAAATGGAGTGTCTGACAACGACTACGAAGTTTTCTTCCGCATTTATACAGATGTTGGTATCAAATACCTTGAAGAGTGCTACAACCAAAAGATACTAGATGCGGACAGTACAAGTTGGGCCATTACCTCTGCCGATGAGTTTTTATTTTTAATACGAAAAGCCCTTGTTTTTGATAGAAATCGCGTTGAGTATGTCCAACTCTTGCGTAGAGCATTGGTCAGTGATCCCAGTATGAAAAAAGGTATTGAGATACTGATTAACGAGTTCTCAGCGAAATTGGAGACTCCAGAGGATATGGAGTTTAACAGGCTGAAGAAGTCTGTTCAGGAATCCATCCAGAATGCGATTAACAACAGTCAGTTGGACGTTGCTGCGTCTTTGATCAAAGAATATGAGGATATCGTAGGTGTGGATGCATCGCTGTGCGCATTTAAGGGGATAATGCACATGATAAATGGCAACTACGAGGCGGCAAGAGATAACTTTTTGCTAGGTTTGAAGCTTGAACCAGACAACGAGGATCTGATCTATAACTTGAACTATCTCGATGACATAGGGCAGGCCAAGTAGCGAAAGGCGGTTTTAATGTGAGAAGACTGCACCAGCAATTGATTCTAGGTTTACTCGAGACCATTAAGGAAGCTCAAAAGCAAGAACTATATGTTGATTGTCAAGAAGGGGCTCTTGCAATAATCGAGTTTGTGAATCAACAGGAAGGCGAAGGCACAAGGACTGTTGAGTTACTGAATGAATACATCAACCTCTTGGATCAAGTGAGAAAAGGAGAGGCGAATAACAATGTTCTACGCAAGCAACTGTTTAGAATAGAGAGCTGCATCAAGACCGAATTGAAGCCTAATAAGTACAAAGCCTTGTTTTTGCCGTATTATGACAACACATGGGAGTCCATGAGAAGTGTTTATGAAGCCTTTGCTCAAGATCCGCTTTTCGAGACGGAAGTGGTTATTATACCTATTATCAGGAATACCAATGAGGGCTTGAAATTTGTCTGGAGAGATTACCTGACACCAACAGGGATTTCCAATACTCATTTTGACCAGTATAGTTTTGAGATCGATCAACCTGACGTGGTATTTTACAATCAACCATACGATGGTGTAAACATTCCCAAATTCCAATCGGCGAACATACGCAAATATGCCAGACTTATGGTTTACATTCCCTATTATGGTATGAAGTTGGTGGGTTCGCGAACGGCCAGGAGAGAAAGAACCCGGCGAGAATCTATACATCGCTGTGATTTGTTCATTGCTCAAAGCAAATCATATTGTGAGCACTATTTGAAAAAATCTTCATTATACTCCAAAGTATTGATTCATGGAAACCCCAAATGTGATGCTTTATATGCTGCAAAACACAAAGGAAAGTATACTAGATATCCTAAATGGGAAGAAGCTATTGGTAATCGAAGAGCCATCTTGTTCAATACTCACTACTCATATATGATGGACGGAGTGCCTCTACATCCTGGTGTCATTAGATTATTGGAAGATATTATTAAGTATGAGGACTTATTCTTGATATGGCGTCCACATCCGCAGGCTTTTCTTATGAAACTGTCATCACAAATGGAGGCTCTGCTTGAGCTAGCATATACTCATGAACGAATGATTGTCGATCGTACTCCTAATATACTGTCAGCGTTCATGTACGCTTATGCCTTTGTATCTCTGTTTCCCAGTTCTCTTGTTATGGACGCTCTGTTTCTGGATTTACCCACATTCATAATGGGTTTGCTTGATGATCGGGCAGATTCATCGATCTCTGATCCTTCTTTTTATACAGCAGTTTCGCACGAAGATATTAGTAAGTCGCCACCTGATAGTGATGCAGGTTCTGAAGCAGTACGTCAATATGTTGAGGAGTGTATTTATAAACCACTAGATCTATTCTTGGAGGAAGTAAGAAGCGGCAAAGACTCTAGATACATAGCACGACAGGAGTTCCGAATAAGGGAGTTTCCCACTCAAGATGGAACAGTGGGCAACAAGATACTTGAGAGCGTAAAAATGAGATTAAGCAATGAGACGCTTTAATGATGGAACATACTTCAGTGGGGTGTGGATCATGTATCAGGTAGAGAATGTTGCGAATGTATTGCCAAAGGATTGTTTGCGACAACTGCAAATGATTGAGCTGGAAATCCTTTTAGAAGTTGATCGTATCTGCAAGAAACATGACATAAAGTACTCTCTTGCAGCCGGCACTTTATTGGGTGCAGTCCGTCATAAGGGTTTCATACCTTGGGATGATGATTTGGATTTGATAATGCTTCGGAAGGAATACGACCGTTTTTGTAAAGTGTGCGAGGAAGAACTGGACAACAACAAGTTCTATTTACAAACACACCAGAATACTCCCGGATATCGATGGGGATACGCTAAGATGCGGCGTCACGGCACCGAGTACGTACGAAAAGGGCAAGAGCATCTTCAGTATGCTTCAGGTGTATCGATAGATATATTTCCATTGGATAGTGTTCCTGATAGCAGGATTTTTAAGCCTGTCTACCATTTTGCATGTTTTATAACTAGAAAGTTGTTATGGTCTGAGGCCGGTAAAAGGTCTGAGACGAATCCAATAAAGAGATGGGTATACTGGATAATGTCTATGGTTCCCAAAGACACGGTCTTCAGACTCCTCTACGATAGGTTGGCCAACTGTTGCGGGGATCGCTTAACCGAACAAGTCAGGGTGATCACGCGGCCATACAAAAGGCATGCTGAAGGGTGCCAGCGCAAGTGGCTCATGAATCTGAGGCAGTTTGAGTTCGAGGGATTTTTGTTTCCGGGACCGGTCGATTATCACAAGTATCTTATCAGTAAGTACGGCGATTACATGCAGTTACCGCCGGCTGAGCATCAGAAAGGTCATCATGAGGCATTATCCTATCAGCTGATCGATATTCGTTTTGAGGATCTTGTACAGTATGAACGAGAGCATGATGATCTCAAAGAACAGTCTTAACAAACGCCAAACGATAAGAGGTGTAAGGCAATGGAATCGGGTCGTTTTATCAACTTTCTCGGGAAACTTGGGGTCGCGTTCTATGTTGGTGTACCAGATTCACAGCTAAAATCGTTCATCAATCAATTGGTAGTTACACTGGGAATTAATACAGAAAAACACATTATAGCGGCGAACGAAGGTAATGCTGTAGCCATTGCAGCAGGTTATCATTTGGCGACAGGAGAAGTTGCTTGTGTCTATTTGCAAAACAGTGGTCTTGGCAACATATTTAACCCGGCTACATCTCTTATTAGTCGTAGAGTCTATTCCATACCATGCGTGTTTGTCATCGGGTGGCGTGGGAAACCAGGTGTTCCTGATGAACCGCAGCATGTTCACCAAGGACAGATCACTCAAGAAACATTGAAGCTTCTTGACATTGATCAGTTCATTATTAGTGAGCATACAAAGGAAACGGAAATTGAGGAACAGCTAGAGCGATTCCAAGATAGGCTGAGGTCAGGAGCTAGTATTGCATTTATAGTAGATAAAGGTGGGTTGTCTTCGGACGCTAGTCCGGATTATAAAAACCATTATTCAGCTCGAAGGGAAAACATCATTGAGGGGATTGTGAGGCATGCACAAGGAGACTTAATCGTTGCGACTACAGGAAAAACATCGAGGGAGTTGTTTGAGATTAGAGAAAGAAACAATCAGCCTCATGATTGCGATTTCCTCACGGTGGGTTCAATGGGGCACTGTTCGTCCGTTGCACTAGGTATAGCGTTAAACATACGGAAAAAGCGCGTATGGTGTATCGATGGTGATGGAGCAGCTTTAATGCATATGGGAGCGATGACGTCAATCGGTGCATGTGCTCCGTCCAATCTTGTCCATATACTCATTAATAATGAGGCTCACGAATCTGTGGGTGGACAGCCCACACTTGCAAGCAGGATCGATTTCTGTACTATAGCCAAAGGATGCAACTATGCGTCAATAGAAAGCGCAGGTTCTATCGAAGAGCTTGAAACGATTTTGCAAAAACTTGATCATATGATAGGACCAGTTTTTATTGAAGTGAAGACTGCCATTGGCTCCCGCCATAGTCTAGGCAGACCGACCATCTCGCCGATCGAGAATAAGAAAGAATTTATGCAAAGAATCAGGATGACTTCAAAATGCGGGCACTAATTCTTAACTCAGGTATGGGCAAGCGAATGGGCTCGCTCACTAGCGGGCGACCCAAATGCATGATAGAAATAGCAAGAGGGGAAACCATTCTGAGCCGCCAGCTAAGAATGCTGCACAAGGCTCAGATATCTGATATCGTTATGACAACGGGTTATATGAATGATATGCTTGAGAAGTACTGCCTGGGCCTTGGGATAGACCAGAACTACACATTTGTCTTCAATGAGCATTATAATCAAACAAACTATATTTACTCTGTCTATCTGGCACATCACTATTTGCATGATGATATCCTGATGCTGCATGGTGATCTTGTTTTTGAAGACAGTGTGTTGGAAGATCTATTAACACATAAAGGCAGTTGTATGACGATCAGCAGCATGCTACCACTGTCGCCCAAGGATTTTAAAGCCGTCGTTGATAAAGGGTTCATTAGAGAAGTTGGAGTTGAGATTAACGATCGTTCCTATGCGGCACAGCCGTTATATAAACTGGAATGGGCGGATTGGTCCAAATGGTTAGATAGAATAGTCGTGTACTGCGAAAAAGGGCAAGTTACTGTTTATGCAGAAGATGCATTGAACGATGTAGCAAACCAATGCAGCATCAAACCTCTGGATTTTTGCAACAGACTGTGCACTGAAATTGATAACTTTGCTGACTTGGAAGAAGTACGCAAACACATTATGCAAATCTCTCAGCGAAGGGAGTCGAATTAATAATGAGCCGAAAGACCGTTTATATGTGCTTTATCACCGACCTTATTCATGGCGGACACATGTCCATCATTAAAAAGGCAGCAGAGTTGGGCGATTTAACTGTTGGTGTCCTGACAGACGATGTTATAACTAGTAGTTTTAGGAGATTTCCTTTACTTAGATTTGAGGAAAGAGTGAAAGTTTTAGAAAACATCAAGGGGGTTAAGCGGGTTATTCCGCAGCCGACATTAAGCTATGCCGAAAACCTGCGAGCATTGAAGCCCAATTATGTTGTGCATGGCGACAATTGGAGGAGAGGTTTCCAAGTCCCTATTCGCGCTGAAGTTATTGAGATTCTAACCGAGTATGGCGGACAACTTGTTGAGTTTCCTTACTCAGAAGACGAAGAGTATCAGCGTTTGGAGTTAATGAAAAGGCAACAATTATCATTGCCGGATGTTCGTAGAGCACGCTTGAAGAGATTACTTGATATGAAGCCGTTGGTCCGGGTTTTAGAAGCACACAATGGACTTACTGGGTTAATCGTAGAGAAGACAAGAGTATCCAAGAATGGCAAATCATATCAATTTGATGCTATGTGGTGTTCCAGTCTCTGTGATTCGACGTCAAGAGGGAAACCTGACATTGAGCTGATAGATTTGTCGACAAGACTCAGAGCTATAGATGAAATAATGGATGTCACCACTAAACCGATTATTTTCGATGGAGACACCGGCGGATTGACAGAACACTATGTATATAATGTTCGAACTCTTGAGCGGATGGGAGTATCAGCTGTAATAATTGAAGACAAAACGGGGTTGAAGAAAAACTCTTTGTTTGGAACTGAGGTACATCAAACTCAAGACAGTATTGAGAATTTTTGTAATAAAATATCCGCTGGTAAAGCTGTGCTTAAGACCAACGATTTTATGATTATCGCGCGTATTGAAAGCCTGATTCTGGAAAAAGGCATGGACGATGCTCTTAAGAGGGCCTTTGCATACGTAGAAGCTGGCGCCAGCGGAATTATGATCCATTCGCGCCGAAGTACTCCGGACGAGATCTTCGAGTTTTGCGATAAATTCCGTAAACATAATTCAATAACTCCCTTGGTGGTAGTGCCGACATCTTATTCAAATGTGACAGAAGAGGAATTGGTCAGTCTTGGCGTCAACATAGTGATTTATGCTAATCATCTGACCCGCAGTGCGTTTCCCGCTATGAAGAAAGTGGCAGAAATGATATTGAGGAACGGACGTGCGGCAGAAGCAGATGATCTTTGTATGCCTATTAAAGAGATTTTAACACTTATACCTGAAGAATATTAGTGAGGAACCAGGAATGAGATATGGATACACACCATTTTGCATGACTGAGATAGTGTTTGCGGACAAAAAAAAGCTTTGGGATACATTGGAATCTCTTGATGGAAATTTGGTTATCATAGTCAGCAAGTCTTCAGTGATGAGATGGGAATTCGAAAACCAGATCCATCATATAGATGAAAAGACCCGAGCCCGTGGAAAGAGCTTTATTTGGATTGATTCAGTTGCAGCAAATCCTACTCCAGAAGATGTTGCTGCTGTGTTGAATAGAATTGGCGGGAGGACTGTTGATACAATTATAGCCATAGGTGGCGGCAGCGCCATAGATCTTGCCAAGGCCATCGGCGCTTTTAAGGAAATGGCCGGTTGTATAAACCAGGAGATTATTATCGACAGCATTAGGACAAAATCTTATATGCACAGTTCTTTCCCGGACATAGTCGCTGTGCCTAGTACTGCGGGAACAGGATCGGAAGTGACACAATGGGCGACATTGTGGGATAAGAAAAACAAAGTTAAATACTCTCTAGACACACTTGAACTGCAACCTAAACTTGCGATAATTGTTCCAGAGTTGACAACCTCTCTTCCTCCGACTATGACACTTTCTACGGGATTAGACGCATTGTGCCAAGCTGTTGAAGCATACTGGTCGAAGCACACTAGTCCTTTGGTTCAAGAAATAGCTTTACGAGCTGTAGAGCTCATTATGGAAAACCTCAGAAACGGTGTAGATGAACCGAAGAACTTGCAGGCGAGACAAAGGTTATGTATGGCCTCAACTTTGGCAGGTATGGCTTTTGCAAAAACGAAAACAACGGCTTGTCACTCTATTTCCTATCCCCTAACTCTGTTTTTTGATGTTCCCCACGGTTTTGCCGTGTCACTCACCCTTGGTGCTGTTCTTGAAAGAAACCTTGGACATTTTCCCAACGACAAAAGATTGTTAAGCTCTTTTGACCAACATGGAGGACTGAATACATGGCTGGAAAGTGTATGTAGAGAAGTTATCGAGTTGAGGTTACCAATGTTCGGAATCTCAGCTGAAGACCTGCCAGTTATCGTACATAATGCTTTTGCTGAAGGAAGAATGGACAACAACCCGGTTGCCCTGACAGAAGATGATGTGATGGATATTCTCATGAGTGTTATGTAACAGCTTCTTAAATGATACGTTTGTTATCCTACCCGTTTTGGCGACCCAACAATTCGAAGCGGTACAAGGGTGCGCGGTATTGTTACGAAAGCGAAACTTTTATAGCTCCCGGCGAGAACAAACTCGGCCGTAGGATTATTCCCCTGTTTCGACATGAAGTTTACTGCCTGGAGCACGAACAACGGCGTGAATATGGCCAGGCTGTTAAGATCATATTGGGAAAAGCGAGCTGCTTATAGTTAGAACGATACGCGAGTGGTGACCAGCAGTGAAACACAAACCCTCCTATCTACATCTAACCAAACAAGACTTCGCAGCCCGGATCGCCTCCGCCAAAGAGCACCTCACCAACTGCACCCTCTGCCCCCGGGAATGTCGAGCGGATCGTACCAGGACAAGAGGATACTGTCAGGCCGGGGCCAAACTAAAGGTTTCCAGCTTCGGCCCGCATTTCGGCGAAGAACGGGAACTCGTGGGCCGAAAGGGTTCAGGTACCATCTTTTTCGCCCACTGCAACCTTCGCTGTGTCTACTGCCAGAACTATCAGTTGAGTTTCGGCGGAGAAGGAGAACCATGCACCAGCGAACAGCTCGCGGCAATGATGCTGCTCTTGCAGGACCACTACGGTTGCGCCAACATCAACTTAGTGACACCCACTCATTATGTACCCCAGATCATCGAAGCGGTATATACCGCCTACCAGAAGGGGCTGCGGCTTCCCATTGTCTACAACTGCGGAGGCTATGAAAGCGTCGGCACCTTCAAGCTCCTCGAAGGCATCGTGGACATATATATGCCCGATCTGAAATACGGCTCTGAAAAAATGGCGCGGGACTACTCCCAAGCTTCGGATTACTTCGCCAGAGCAAGCGAAGCCCTCGTGGAAATGGACCGTCAGGTTGGGCCGTTAGAACTTGATGAATACGGCTTAGCTTACAAAGGCCTTTTGATCCGCCACCTGGTCCTTCCCGGCGGGTTGGAAGAAACGAAGCGTGTTTTGGATTTCATCAAAGCAAAACTGTCGCCGGGAGTGTTGGTCAATCTGATGGATCAGTATTATCCCTGCCATAAAGCTTTTCGCTTC
>LSQX01361406.1_pt3 | contig 15035 bp, 13 predicted proteins | sample 654561 | NCBI WGS metagenome assembly LSQX01 (sample SAMN04489861, study PRJNA283612) | anaerobic digester metagenome | isolation source: 4 biogas reactors fed with cattle manure at either 37C or 55C with and... | place: Denmark: Kongens Lyngby | collected 2014 | reverse complement strand
TCCGGTATCCAGTATCTGATAGTCTTTCCATCCGCGCGCGACCAGCATAGCATTCCTCCCTCTTGCCTTTATCATGTGTATAGGAAATAAATCGTAAACCTAAGCGGGTAAAAACTCAAAAAACTGCTCCTTAAGCATATAGTCTATCGGCAATAGCTCTTTCTGGTTATATGCTATAAAAAGCTTAGCCAAAGCGGCTTCAAAAGAAATATTCGCCAGCGGAATCGCACCGCTGTTAAGTATTTCCCCGCTTGACGCATATAGAGCGCCTTCAGGGTTTTTTATTGACGCGATATAAAAATCTATTCCCGCTTCCCTGCATTTTGTTATAAAGCGCGGCAGCGAATACGTCTGCTCATCCGCGGCACACGCTGTTCCCGAATGATATAGCCCGTGAAGAACAGCCCTCGGTTTGCCGCCAAGATCAAAAAAGCCGTAGTCAAGCCCGGGATACGGCCTTATCGCCAATACCCGGTTTGAAAAATCGATACTGCCGTTTATAATTTTTTCCCTGCTTTCAAAAAGTTTTTCTTTTGCAGGATTTATTCTGTTTTTTATAAACATTAATTTTCCATTTTTCATTTCACCGAAATCGACACCACCGAAGCTTGTATATTGATCATTATACTGATCGGCTTCGATTATTCTTGTAGAAAGATACACTATATTCCTTCCGCTGTTATCCTCAAATATCGAGTATACACCTTTCATATGGGCTTCATTAATAAAGCGGACCGCGTTATAGAAATTATTAAGCCCGTTGCTTCTCTTATCTTCAAGCGGGTAATTGCTTCCGATAATAATAAGAGGTATATCAAGGTAATTGAACAAAAACCCAAGCATTGCGGAAGTGTAAGGAAGCGTATCGGTACCATGAGCCACAATAATACCGTCATATTTTTCAGGATTCGCTGCCTTTATTGCCTCATACAGCACAGCCCAGTTATTGGGAACAATATTTTCGCTGAGAATATTATATGGCTGTATTGCGTCAAATTCAACATCGATATCGTATTTCTCATTAAACAGTTTCAGTAAATAAAAAGGCTTTTCCTTATCAACGTCTATTAGCAAGTCATCCACTCTGCACCCTATTGTGCCTCCCGTAAAAACAACTAATATTCTTTTCATCCGGTCGTGTATGATACGAGCTTATCGCTGTATCAGACGTTACCCTCCTTATTTATTTCATAATTCAGATGGATTATATCAAAATCACAGGATTTATACAAGAAAAGCGCAAGGAAGCGAAACACCCGAAGCAGGACCCGCGGAAACAGTGTCCAGAAATTGTCTTTACGGACTATTGTGCTGTACATGTAAATTACCAAATAAACAGCGGGTGATTCGGGTGCTTTCGGTGACGCCGGGCGACATGCTTCAACGCCATGCTGCTTACATGCAAATGTAGAGCGAGTTAATGAGCGACCCAGAATATGGAGACCTCTGTGTAAAAGATGAACATGATCCAATGCGTGTTGAACAGTACGTGCTTTGTCGCCCTGGGAAACGAAACCCCCGAAGCAAAGGTTTCCTGTAATTAACAAAGTCTTTATATTTTTACACTGTTATTGTATACTGAAATAAAGCATTTAAATACAGGGGGAGATTAATACTATGGCTGATCCGCGCATTGTAAAGCTTGCAAAACTACTCGTCCATTATTCACTGGAATTAAATAAAGGCGATTATATGCTTTTGGAATCCTACGACTTGGCATCTGATCTTGTTCGCGAGGTTTTTCGCGAAGCGATCAGGGCAGGGGCATATGTTGACACAAATATTTTTCTTCCGGGGCTTTCTTATATATTTTACAATGAAGCCGCCGAAGAACAACTAAAGTTCGTTTCCCCGTATATGAAATTCAAATCGGAAAATTACAGCGCTTTTTTAATGATATATGGACAACATAATTTAAAAGAGCTAACAAGTGTTCCCGCCGAAAGAATAAAAACACTGGCCCAGGCCGGACGTGAAATAAATTTACGGCTTATGGAGCGAATGTCGGACAGAAATGATCTTAAATGGTGCGGAACGCTTTATCCATCGCACTCCGGAGCCCAGGAAGCCGAAATGGGCACGGAGGAATATGAGAATTTCGTATATAAGGCCTGCGGGCTCGAAAATGAAGACCCAGTTGCATTCTGGAAATCTATTTCGGCTAAACAGGAAAAACTATGCGAGTATTTGAACGGTGTAAAAAAACTTAGGATTATATCTAAGGATACCAATCTTGTGATGGACGTAACCGGCAGGAAATGGATAAATTGTGACGGCAAAGAAAATATGCCTGATGGTGAGATATTTACATGCCCGCATATAAAAAGTGTGGAAGGGTATATAAGCTATAGCTATCCGGTAGTTGCAGTCGGCAAGGAGATTAACGGGATACGTCTTGAATTCAATAATGGCAAAGTGGTTAAAGCCGCAGCCGATAAAGGTGAAGATTTTCTTAATTCGCTTTTGGATATTGATGATGGTTCCCGTTATCTTGGTGAAATAGGAATAGGAACAAACTATAACATAAAGCGCTTTACACGAAATATATTATTTGATGAAAAAATTGGCGGAACGATACATACAGCCATTGGAAATTCCTTTGCCGAAGCAGGTGGAGATAATCGATCGGGTATACATTTGGATATGGTTTGCGATATGAAAAATCAAGGAGAAATTTATGCGGACGATAAATTGATTTACCGTAACGGAAAATTTCTATAACTTTTTTAAAATAGAAAAGGCTGCCTTTTTAAGAATAAATTCCGGTGGGCAGCCCTGTTCTGTCAGGTATCAATTGAAGCATTTGTTATCATGCACACCCCTGGTACCAAATATACCGGGGCAGAAAATAACAACCAGAACAATTATAATAATAATCCATTCCCAGCCTCCGGATCCAAAAAGGCCCCTGTCGCAACAATCACCCACTATAAATCACCTCACATAGGTCTACTGCTATATCCTATGCGGTGAAAATCTATTTGGTTACCGTAATACCACAAATCTGACGGTAAAGGTTCTCATATTCCGCTGCAGAACGGTTCCAGCTAAAATCCTGTTTCATGCATTGCCTTACTATATTTGCCCATTCATCTTTTCTTCTGTATACTTTTATTGCCCTCACAACAGCATCCTTCATTTCATGAGCATTATAATTCCTGAATGTAAAACCTGTCCCCTCACCGGTGTACTCGTTATATGGAATAACCGTGTCTATCAATCCTCCTGTTTCCCTCACAATAGGCACGGTTCCGTAACGCATGCTGAAAAGCTGGCTTAAGCCGCACGGTTCAAAAAGTGAAGGCATAAGAAACATATCACAGGCCGCATAAATCTTCTGTGCCAGTATATGATCATACCGGATGTTGGCCGACATTTTGCCGGTATATGCGGACTCGGCCCATAGAAACATATCCTCGTATTTCTTGTCCCCGGTCCCCAGAACAACCATTTGCAAATCCATATCCAGCAATTCACCTATCATTCTGTCAACAAGATCAATACCTTTTTGATCAACCAATCTTGATATAATGCCTATTAAAGGGGTGTCCTGCGTTAAATTAAGTCCCAGCTCCTTTTGAAGCATTTCCTTGTTTTTTTGTTTTCCTTCAAGATTGTTAATATCAAAATTTGCATATATTCTTTTATCGGTTGACGGGTCATTGTTTTCATAATCAATCCCGTTTACAATACCAACAAGATCATTAGAGCGCCTGCGTATTATACCTGATAGATTTTCACCATAGAAATCGGTTTTTATTTCTTCCGCATAAGCCTTGCTTACTGTCGTTATGCGAGCTGAATACGCTATTCCGGCCTTAAGAAAATTAAGATTATCATAAAACTCAATTCCTTCAGATTTGAAATATTCCCAGCTAAGCCCGATTACTTCATCCATCATTTCCTTCGGGAACACACCCTGGTATTTCAGATTATGAATTGTCATTATTGTGTGTATTGTTTTATAAAATCCGTCGTGCCGGTAATTTCTGTAATGCGTGTCAAGCAAAAGGCTCACAAGCCCCGCCTGCCAATCATTGCAGTGAATTATATACGGTTTGAAGCTAATAACCGGCAGCACTTCAAGAACTGCTTTGCAAAAAAAAGTAAACCTTTCCCCATCGTCTGGCTGACCATAATACCAGTCTCTATAAAAATAATGTTCATTATCAAGAAAATAAAACGGAACACCATCGTATTCCAGTGTAAAAATACCGCAGTATTCATGCCTCCATGTCAGGTCGACAAACGTATACCCTAAAAACATCATTTTATTTATAAGAGGCTGTGGTATCTGGCGATATTTCGGCATAACAACACGGACGTCAATTCCAAGTTTTTTTAACGCGCGCGGCAGTGAACCGGCTACATCCGCCAGACCTCCCGTTTTTGCAAACGGTGTTGCTTCCGGTGTGACAAACCACACCTTTATCTGCTCCATCTTTTCCCCTTCCTCACGAAAACCGAATGATTCCGCTTTTACCTATCAATTTAAGGCAGCAAAATTTACATCTGGAAAAAATGCCTTATGAATAATATAATGCCTGCATCAAACATTTTTATTACTTTTCAATTCAGATTTCGTGGGTTTACACCATCAAGGCCGCGCGTAACAGCAAAAAAATGCTGGCCAATTCCAACTGATTGATTTAAAATGCGGGAAATTTTTTTAAATTGCCGCCCGTTTTGATACTGGGTACTCGTTACCTGTAGATACGGGGAAATTTAAGTGAATATGAATCGGAGCGGTTTGAAAACCGCTCCGATTATTACGGATAACCTTAAAACAAAGGCTGGTATTGTTTTCGTTAAAACTTTATTTGTCGATTAACTCTGCATATACCAAGGTTTGGTTTACTAACTGATATGCGATTTCTCCGAAAGTTACCGGCCCTGCAAAAGGCGGTGTTGCTTTACCATCAAGCTTGCCATAAAGGTAATTTAGAACACAATTGCAGGAAAAAATCGGCTTAGCATCCGTAAATCCCTGCAGTTGTTCCGTAAAGCTGGCCGCGTAATCATTAACGGAACGTGCGAAACGATATTCCTTTCCTGAAAATACAGGAGCATAAAAATCTACTGTCTTGTTTTCTTTAGATACGGATTTAATTGATACATTTACCAATACACTATTGTAATCCGCGACTAATGGCAGTTGTGTATCGATTTTATTTTCAGAGATATAATCCGAAAATACCACTTCTTTTCCGTTCACCAAGCATTTTGTAACCGATAACGCATCTTCTTTAAATTCGATTACCGCATCGTCCTCATTAACACTAAATATATTAACTATACCAATGGAAGCCGTCTTGTCGTCCGGTAAGCAAATATGTAACGCAACCGCTTTATCGCCATAAGATATACCTGTAACACCGTCATATACCTTCGCGCTTGAATCGGTAGAAAGATCAAAACCCGAAATCCAGCCAACTATCGGATACATAAACAGATCATCTACATTCGGTGCCTCTTTCGCATAAAATACGGCAACATCGCTTGCAAAAGGCATAACTAAAAACGTTATTCCATTAGAATATGCATCTTTCGTTATATCAAATATATTACTCTTATCATAAACTGCGGTTTTAAAATCAACTGCGCTTGCAATTTCATTCACAAACAATTTATCCTTGCTGGTAATTCCGCCCTGCTCCGTAATAAAATAAGGTGTAGTCCCTCCAATCCACTTGCCTTTAGGTAATTGATTCAATAAGGACTCTTCAGCTGCAATATGCAAAATTCTGCCTTCCCTGATCAAGTTTTTTGCCTGTTCAAGATTAATAAACATTCTACATACCTCCTACAGATTTTTTATTGCTTCAATATCATTTTTCATAATTGAAGCATATTTCTCTATAAACGCTTTAATTTCCTGTAAGCAGTCATCCAGCTCTGCCTGTGACGGATTTATTGAGTACCTTCTCTGCAATCTGGATATTAATAAATTAAGTCCCAGATTTGTCGACTTGTACTCTGCCTCCTTCCTAATTAATTTCTGCAGCTTTAAATCCATATCCACAAAATACCACCTCTCTATCGCATAATAATAAACCTTAACAATGCAATCCTTCAAGTGTCCCTGTTCAAGTAAATTTTATAGCTCGTTACTTATGTATACCAATTAATGTATACCAATTATTAATACCCGGTAAACATCTTTTTATATACTTTTTAGCCATGAAATTTGGAGTTTGACACTAATTTGGTTGTCATAATGTCTTTTTAGTTGATTATAGCGTTATGCAGGGCTTTTGGTGTAAATAAAATAAGCCCAACAGGTTTTTACCTGTCAGGCTTTACGCTATCGATTCTGAGGAAACAGACAGGAGAACCGTCCCCGTCTAAAAAATCAACTATGTAATAGACAACTCAGGAAACTTAAAATCGCCTAAATCACAGCGTAATCCCCTGACAAACAACGAGTCTGTTTCCCCAATAGACCCCATTAATTTACTGCATTTATCGCTAAATATAACAAACCATCTGTTTTGCTGGTAGCATTTAAAACTTTAATTGCTTTATTAAAGATACTTCAACTTATACATTAGCATATATTATAATTATAAATAATATAGAAAATAGTAAGTTTACTTTATTGATCATTGGTTTAGTTATAATATAATGGTAAGTAAATTCAAGATAAAAATAATGAAGCTGGAAGATTTAATATCTAAAAAAACATTTAGTTACAAGTCAAATAAGGTAATGACTGTCTGAATTTTAACTACAATAATTTTGACTAAGTATGGGAGAATCCTAATAACATATTTGTTGATAGAGGTTATGGTAAGCCAGGACAAAAAAGCGACCAAGAATATGGAATTAATATATCACTAAAAAATTATGAACTTATGGAGTCATTTAAATTTGAGAAAAAAATTGAAGAATTTTTATAAACACAATTGAGCGCCTTAAACTTAATCTTTGCAATCCCCTGCTGGGCAATTGAATAGACATGTTACATAAAGTGTGTGGTGGTTCAATATGACAGACAAAATAATGATTCTATATTTTACCGGAACAGGCAACAGTCGTTATGTTGCTGAAAAGATTGCGGACAAAACCAAAGGTCAACAACTGAATCTGAATGCTCTTATAAAAAAGAATGAGACCGTTGCAGTGCAGGCAGAAAAGTTGGTGTTCATAACACCTGCCTACGCGTGGAGAATCCCGAGAATCGTACAAGAGTGGATTCGAAAGGCTGACTTTTCAGCAGTAAAAAAAGTCTGGTTTGTAATGACATGCGGAAGCGAAATCGGAAACGCCTCCGCTTATAACCAAAAGCTTTGTAATGAAAAAGGCTGTGAGTATATGGGAACGGCGCAGATTATTATGCCCGAAAATTATATCGCCATGTTTGATGTGCCGGATAAGAATGAGGCAAGAGAAATTATAGAAAACGCTAATCCTGTGATTGAAATGGCAGCTCAAACAATTTTAGCCGGAGAGAAGCTTCCCGCTGAAAAGGGCAGCCTGTATTACCGGATATTGAGTGGCGTTGTTAATCCGGTGTTTTATCCTTTTTGTGTGAAGTCAAATGCATTCAAGGTAGATGACAGATGCATTGAATGCGGTAAATGTGCCGAAAAATGTCCGTTAAATAATATACTTATTGTGGATGGGAAGCCTGTCTGGGGCAAAAACTGCACACATTGCATGGCGTGTATCTGTTATTGTCCCACAGAGGCTATCGAATACGGAGAAAAGAGTAAAGGTAAACCCAGATATCATATGGAAGAGTTGAAAAATTAGTGGCTTTACTTATTATTTAATTAATGTCAGGATATCTTCTTTTATCAACTATAACGTAGACAGGAAGTATTTTACATAAAACCTGTTATCGATTTGTTCATGGGACTCAATTACTATACAGAAGCTTAGCATGGATTACGTTTCTTTTATAAATTTATCACTATGTAATAGACATCTCAGGAAACTTAAAATCGCCTAAATCACAGCGTAATTCTCTAACAAACAACGGGTCTGTTTCATATTCTTTCATTATGTAATTTACATCAGACCAGCAGGGCATAAAACCAAACTCAATCTTTTTAACATTGGTAAAAGGCAGATATCTGGCTAAATCAGAGAAACAAATATCTTTCAGTGAGAAAACCCCAATGAGTTTTAGAATCTCCCCATTTTGTTCCGCAATTACCATGGTGTTAATCTCCGGAAGTTCATAAATACAATCCTTAAGGTATCCCTGGTATATATGAAAAATATTAATGCTGGCAGTATTTAAGCAATCAAGTTTTTGCGAAAAATTTATTCGTTTGTAAACATAGTTCCACACTTTGGGATCGTCAAAGCTGAGTTTATTCGGCACAGTATCGTTATTTATTACACACTCGCAAATTGGCAGCTTTTCGTATATACGTTTAAAGCCGAACTTCGGATAAAAATCTACAACACTGTCATTTGCCGATAAATACATTGGAACATCATCGTATTTTTTAATAATATGCTCCATTAATACCCGGGATAACCCTCTTCCCCTGTATTCCTTTTTTGTCGCGACAGCTCCTACGGATAGGGCAGAATATTGTTTCTGATTAAAGAGTATTTGCGTCTTAAAAACACAGATATTAGAGACTATCTCGCCATTATCAATAATGGAATAGCTCTCATAATTTTCATCCCAGAGATTTAAATCATACCAAAACTGAAAGTCAAAGAAAATATTCTTTAACAGATTATTCAGCATAAACTGATATTCTTTGTAGTTTCGGTTACAAAAGGAAATTTGCATAATTTCACCTCTGCTGTTTTGTCAACTCCATAGTTATTGCATCCCAAAGTTCGTCCTTAAACCGGACCCCTTAACAAAATTGATATTTTTCAATGTTTTATTTCCAGTTGCTATATATGCTTTCATTAAAAATAGTTTGATGCGGGATTTTTTGATAAATCCAAGGTTTTAAATTTTTCAATTTGTTTTTTTATAATGCTGTCATCTTTTATTTGGGCAGGTTTCATGAAATCACAAGAATCTCCTGCCCATTCTGCGATTTGCTTCCAATATGGGGCAATCATTATTTCTTCCCATGCCTTTTGTACTTTCCCAACACTATCAATATATTTCCGCAGCATTTTATATGGGTATAGAAATTTCAATTCCACTTAACTTCTCCTTCCTAACCGGAGAGATAAGATATTGTTATCAGACTATAGTACTTAAAAAATATCATATGGTTCATGGTTCTTCAAGCTAAAACAATTATAAACCAAACATAAGTAATTAACAGAAGACAGGCAAAACAACATTGCTCTTCTAAGTTTCTTCGACTATATAGTTTATGTTAATTGCGGATGTGTTTAAAAAATATCCCTTTCTGTACTTATCATAATAGGCTGTACTTGGAAAAAAGAGATAATATAATACAGGCATATGTGATCTTGCGTTAAAAATTGTTCTATAATGTCGTATAATAATAAGATTTAGAACTAAAAAATTAAGTTCATACTATTTAATTAACCAGAATGACATATTCACACGGTTATGTGCCAATACACTCCATACTTATCTACCACATCAGCACAACAAGAACTCCAAGGAAGTGAGCCTAAAGGAAAAAGCACTTTTCCTCCTTCTGCTAACATAGAATATGCTTTTTTTACTTCATCTTCGTTATCAAAGGTAATTCCATAACTCATGGTCGGGCGCGCCTCTTTTAATGAGGATGATAGCATGATATTAACAAAGGTGTCATTTTGTGATTCGCTTACGGCGAAAACTTCATGTCCGTCTCTAAGTAACACTGCATGCATGAATGTACCATCCGGGAATTTTTCATTATAGCCCAGAGTCATTCCAAAGGCCTCCTTGTAGAACTCTACGGCTTCAACTGTATTCTTAATGTATAATGTTGCTCCCAGTTTCATCTCAATACCCTTCTTTTAGTTAAATAATCTTTTCATTGCAATAATATTTTATAAAAATTATAACCCACAAATTTACAATAAGCAATAAAACTTATTGACACTATGAGGTTTTGTCTCTTTTAGAAACCATTTTTCTTTTTGAACCATACTAATATTTCTCCCGAGTAAAGGCTGAATGAAGGTTTGATAATGCATAAAGTTAACAAAATGGGTCATTTTCTTTTTCATTATTCCAAATATACTCCATGCCTTTTGATGCTTTATTAGCAACTTCCATCCCCATTATATCACTTATAAAACCTAGGGTCATATCAATACCAGCAGAAATGCCTGAAGAATTGTAGGCTATTTTGTACACAATACTTTAGGAAATGCTACAGCCATATGCTTTACACAGTCATTCTTTTCTACTTTATAGTCTTTGTAATCATCATTTAAGTAGTAGCCTGTAGTAATACCTGTATAACTGTAAGGTGCTTTATAATTAGGATGATTTATGAAATAAATGTAATAATAAAGGAATAAAAATAACAACTATTATCAGAAGTATGTATCTTTTGTATCTATTCATAATGCATGTTTCCCCAGGCATTTATTCATGAAGATGTCAAAAGTCAGTAACTCTTTATCTCTTATCATACTACATAATAGCATATAAGATAAAATAAGGTAATAGGAAAATCCAATAAATTATATTCATATTAAGCATATCAAGTCTATTGCAAACTCCGAAGGCAATAATAAAATATTTATCCTAAAATCATATAAATTGCGTACAGGAAACAGTAGCTTTATTTTCTCTATAAAAGATGAGAATATGTAACTAATCCAGAATTCCTTATTGATTACTCAAGCGATTCTGGGCTCTATAGATAATTATCTAAACCTAGGTTATGGTTATGTGGTTGTAAATTGAAAAGCTTGCTCTATCAAATTGAATACAAAATCCATTTCATTAAAATAATAGTTTGGTGGTAAATAAAATAATACTTTTCTATAAAAAACAACAAACTATAAAATAATGAAAGGTGGTGATGCCCACATGTCAACTAATAAACAAGCCAATAGACTAATCCATGAGAAATCTCCCTACTTGCTGCAACATGCATATAATCCAGTTCAATGGTTTCCTTGGAGTGATGAAGCTTTTCAGAAAGCCAAGTCAGAAGATAAACCTATCTTCCTGTCTATTGGCTATAGCTGACCTGTATTCAAAACACTTGTCATTGGTGTCATGTAATGGAGCGGGAAAGTTTTGAGGATTTAGAAGTTGCGGAGCTTCTTAACAGGCATTTTATCGCTATCAAAGTGGATCGGGAGGAACGGCCCGACATCGATCATGTTTACATGTCGGTTTGCCAAGCTATGACAGGGCACGGCGGCTGGCCTTTAACTATAATTATGACTCCCGACAAAAAACCGTTTTTTGCCGGAACATATTTCCCAAAAAAAGATCGCTATGGTCTTTCAGGCCTTTTGAGCATATTGGGTAATGTTAATAGAGCATGGGCGGAAAAACGTGATGATCTGGAGAACGCCGGAAACCGGATTATAGACGCTGTTTACAATGATAACTATTACGATAAAAAAATGTTAAGCAAAACAATAATCGACGAGACTTACCGGCAGCTTGAGCGTTCCTTTGACCCGGAATACGGCGGATTCGGCAATGCGCCGAAATTCCCCACACCGCATAACCTGCTGTTTCTTCTAAGGTACTGGTATTCCACCAGAGAGAAAAACGCTCTGAGTATGGTTGAAAAAACTCTTGATTCGATGTACAGAGGCGGGATTTACGATCATATAGGCTTTGGCTTTTGCCGGTATTCCACCGACAGGCAGTGGCTGGTTCCCCACTTTGAAAAAATGCTGTACGACAATGCGATGCTTTCCATTGCTTATGCCGAAGCGTACCAGGCGACAAGGAACGAAAAGTACGCGCAGGCCGCAGCCGAAATTTATAAGTATATACAAAGGGATATGACATCTCCCGACGGGGCGTTTTACTCCGCTGAAGACGCGGATTCGGAAGGTGTTGAAGGGCTTTTTTACACCTGGCTTCCGGAGGAAATAATGTCTGTTTTGGGTACAGAAGATGGGAAGCGTTTTTGTGATATGTTTGATATTACTCCTTCAGGTAATTTTGAAGGAAGAAATATACCGAACCTTATTAATGCTAATGATATCGATGAAAAAAGCATTCGATGTGGCTTTCCGATGCGGCTAATTTTTACTATTCTGTTTTCTTTCTTATTGCCCTGTCTTCGCTTTTTATTTTTAAAGAGAAGATCCCGTCTTTTTGCTTTGTTTTCTATTTATATATATTAGGTACCGTTGCCGCGCATATGCTCGCAGAGGTGCAAAGCCGCTATCATTACCCGGCAATACCATTATTTTGCATACTGGCGGCATCAGTATTAGTGCGTAAATCAACCACCTGCGAAGAATAATCTCCTCATTGTGAACATGAATTAAATAATATACAATATACACATATCAATGTTTTTGGAGTTTATATGGGAAAGATTGTAAAGGGAATAGTAACTTATGTCTTTTCTGCCTTTGTCGCTATAACATTTTTCATATTTGTTTTCAGCGAGAGCTTTTCTGCAGATAAATTATGCATAATAGCAGTAATTGCCGCGGTGATTATTCTTTATGGCAGATTTCCAGTTATCTCAAAATGGAAAATTAAAAGAATCTGGCCGCTCCTGTCGGCAATTGCCGTTATATCCTTATTTCTTCGTTTTACATGGGTATATTTCGTAAAAGCCATACCGGTTTCGGATTTCTATACATACCACTCTCTTGCGGGCGCATTAGCAGATGGTGATATTCTTTACCCAAAGTTTATCTCTTTATTTCCCCATGTATTGGGGTATTCAAAAGTTCTTTCCGCTGTTTATTCGCTTTTCGGCCCACACCCAGACAGTGCGGTTGCGTTTAATATTGTACTAAACACCGGAATTCTTTTTTTAGTATATTATATCGGAAAAATATTATGCGACGAAAAAACAGGGTTGGTTTCAGCAGTTATTTATGCTTTCTGGCCTTCTCAGATATTCTATAATTCACTCGTATTAACCGAACCATTTTTCACTCTCGGGATTCTTTTTCTTATCGCTTTTTACCTGTATACAATTAAGCGCATTAAAAATACTATCTGGAAAATCCCCCCATTTTTATTCATAGGGATTACGGCAGGCTTTTTAAAGTATATACGCCCTGCAATTATTATTCTTATCTTAAGCTTTTTAATCCATTACCTCCTGCTGGAACACAAATTTAATCTGTTTGGCAAAGATAGAAGAAAAGAGAGTCTTACAAGAACCGGTATTTGCATATTATTAATTCTTTCTTATACGACTGCCTCCTCACTATTGTTAAGCAGCATCGATAATTTAATTGGGATTAAGACGGCAAAAAATACTTCGGGCTTTTACATACTTGCAGGACTTAACAGTGATTCCGAGGGAAGATGGAGCGAAAAGGATTCAGCCTTGCTTGAATCTTTAATTAACGAAGGCTTGACTTCCGATCAAATTCATGAGCAGCTTACAGAAATAGGTCTGAAACGTCTGAAAGAAATGAACCTGTTCTCATTTATTAAGCTCCAGGTATATAAAAATAAGCATATGTGGGGAAATGACTATAAGAGTATTACGTATATTCAGAATTCAGTTTCCCCGGAATCACGTGTCAACATGTCTAAACATGGGGACTGGCTGGCTTTTGCTGCTGACGGATATTATTTTCTTTTCCTTGTATTATCCTGCGCAGCACTTTTCTTTGCAAAAAGCAATGATACGGAAAAAATCAAAGGTGGATCATATATTTTGTATTTATATATTCTTGGAACCGTTGCCGCCCATATGCTTGCAGAAGTCCATAGCAGATACCATTATCCGGTTATTCCCCTTCTTTGCCTGTCCGCCGGAATATTTTTCACCAAATCAGATATGTTAGGAACTTTGCAAAAAAATAAGCAGAAGCGGATTGTTCTTGCTTCTCCGGAGGAAAAGCAAGAACCGCCCGGTTATCTTTAGATAAAGGTGTAATTCATTCCGCTGTTATTATCCCAGTTGTCGGCGCTGTCCTTGAAAGCGATATTAACATTTTTTCCATGCATTGTGGGAATATCGGTATGGAATGAGTTGCCGAATCTGTTCATTCGGATGGTCTGAACGTTTTCCCAATTTGTATTGTTTCCGAAACCATAAACGGTATACACGTCATCAGCACCGTACTTTGCAAGAAGTCCGTCATATTTCAAAGTCGCTGTATTATCGGAAACCTTCGTGAAAATTACTCCATTTGACTGATACCTTTGACTATCATTCATATCAAGTGTCTCGGAGAACTCTTCCTTAAATTTTCCACTCGCCTGTTTGCTTATATGAAGGCCCGTTGAACGTTTATTACTTTTATTCTTTTTCGCATCGTGTTCCAAAACATTGTCCAAGATGCTCATATCTTTATTTCCCTCCCGTCTTGTTCTTTATCATATTTAGTATGCGACTTTAACATACTGTTTATGATAGGATATTTCACCAAATTAATTTTATTAAAAAATCGAAATTCGGTTCAACTGCAGTCATATTTTTACCTTATTTGCCGCAAAAAATTCAAGCATTTTTTTAGATATTACTTTTTGAACAATTGTAAAGGAAATACTGAACTATATAATCCTGCAAATGAAACTCTTTTGTCCGTTATTGTATAGTATCTCCTGATAATTAGTGTGTGTCTGAACAGTAACACATATTTGCCTGTTTATTTATATTTGCTTTATTATTTCCCGAAAGTTATAATTATATAATAATCATTTAACCAAATGCTTTTTGATTACATTAATAAAACGGAAAAAAATGTATTAAATTAAACAACGGAACTGATAAAATGAAAAAACGCAGAGTAAAACAGCTTAAGTCGTCAAATTATGAAATCGACATGTTGAACGGCCCTTTATTATTTAAAATAATAAAATTTTCCCTGCCGCTTATGCTGTCGGGAATACTGCAGCTATTATACAACGCGGCGGATATTGTCGTAGTGGGGCGTTTTGCCGGCAGTACGGCGCTTGCCGCGGTAGGATCAACAACTCATATTACTAACCTTATTGTAAGTTTGTTCATAGGTTTATCTGT
>LSQX01358569.1_pt1 | contig 15035 bp, 9 predicted proteins | sample 654561 | NCBI WGS metagenome assembly LSQX01 (sample SAMN04489861, study PRJNA283612) | anaerobic digester metagenome | isolation source: 4 biogas reactors fed with cattle manure at either 37C or 55C with and... | place: Denmark: Kongens Lyngby | collected 2014 | reverse complement strand
GGTTCGGGCCGGCTTCGTATTTACCGTAGATCTCGACGATGCTAGCATCTGTTGCGTCGCCATCAAATTTGTCTTTACCAGCGTATGCCCAGTTCCGGTAGTTGAGGCCAACGCGGTAGGTATCGTTGAGCTTGTAGGAACCATCGAGCCAGTAGTAGAAGTCATCGGTGGTAGCCTGCAGGAGACGGAGTTTGACCTGGTGGACACCGTCGATGGTCAGGGCGGAGTTGATGTGGTGCTTAATTTTGAAGGGAGTTCCGTCGTAAGCCTCCATCCAGGTGGCCCGCCAGTAGGCTGGATAACCGTCTCCCCCATCGTTACGGGATGAATAGTCGGCTTGCAACCGGATGCGGTCGGTAAGGTCAAAGTCGGTTGCGATGACAAAGTACGAGTAGTTTACCTGATTGCCCGGATGGTAAGCAGCATCCTTCATTTCCGGCTGGTAACCAAGGCCGATAGTGCCAGGACCAACGTTGAACTGGACAAAACCGCCAACAAACTCCAACGGTGTCCCGTCCGAAAGTGTCTCCAAGCCGATGACCGCCACACCCTTGCCGAGGTCGCCGAAGGGAACTTCGACGGTCAACTGTTTGGCCAATCTATCTTCACAGCGGTAGATATGGGGCTCGCCGTCTTTCGCGTAACGACGGGCAATGTTTAACTTCAGGAACTCTTCACTGGCGATTCCCATTACGACATCGCGCCCTTTGGCGTCAAAGGTAAACTTCGCAAAGCCGGGGTCGTAAACCAGATAGAAGTTCTGGATTGGCGAAGGATACGCGAATTCCCAAACTTCACCAGGAGGATAGCCAACATTGTCACCATGTGTATATTCAATCTGGAAGACAACACCAGCGGTGACGTCATCCCTCGGCGAGACTTCCTTCGTGAACCTGGCGCTGAACCAACGGTACTGGCCAAAGAAGGCACCTTTTTCATAATCTGCCCAACCGGGGTGGTTCAGATACCCAGCCGACCATTGCCCGTTGATCGTTGTCTCGATCTGAGCCATGGCTGCAGCAGCCAGAGACAAGGTAAGTACCAGAGCTAAAAGAACAGACAATAATTTTCTCATTTAAGCAATAACCCTCCCTAATAATTTACTTAAGATAGTCAAGCTACTATCTCTGAAGTAGAATTACCGTGCCGGCAAAAGACTTGCCATGTTTCGTCTTCTTGCGGCGCGGCAGTTATTTTTTACTCTGCATTCCCTCCTTTCAAAAAATTTTCCTGTGTAGTCACAGGTGGAGTTGAACATAAACTTTCACATGGTTTATTATTCTAGTTAGCCCGGAAAAATCCTTTCTTTATTTCGCTAAATACTCAAAAATAATTCAATTATAGCAAATGACAAAATGCTCAAAGTAGCGGGCAAACCGGCATAGGGCGCCGGACCGGGAGTTAGCTGCATTTTTTCTTTTTTTGCGGGTAAAATTCCGGCGCTCGTTGCTAAACATTTCCACGGAAATAAAGTGAAATTAAAAGAGGAAATAAGCGAGAACCGGTCGAATCATTAAAGATAAGGAACAATCTGGCGAATAATCCGTTGTCTGTCAGCAGTGGCCAGTTACGGCAACCCTGCACCGGGCGATGAAAGATATAAGTAAAAAAGTTTTAATATATATAATGTAATAATGATTATGGCTTTGTCAGGATTATGGGTAATTTGTCAGGTTTATGGTGATTTGTTAGTAATTTGTTATGGCTATATGTTATTATATATTATAATAAATATGAAGTTTTTTGCAAGTGATATGTTAAATTTTAGTCTCCGTGTACGGAATGCCCGGGAGGGATGGGGGTAATCAGGTGGCAAGGATAAACAGGGGAGCGGGGGCCGTACGTGTGCAGCTCCAGCCTCCCCGAGCTGCAGAATTGCCGGTCTTTGCCGAGAAAATCTCGGGCAAGGAGAACCGGCCGGCCCACCGGCATAAAGGGTTCTTCGAATTATTGGCGGTTTTCTCCGGGGCCTGCCGGCTTGTGGTTGGCAGTGATGAGTACTTAATCAAAAAAGGTGATTTGGTAGTGGTTAAGGCCGGCCTTGAACACGGAATCGAGGACCCCTGCGAGCTGAAGGCCGCCAGTCTCCACTATAAGAAAGAGACCCTTAACGGATGGATACAAGAACTGCCGGAACCCCCCGGCTCCTGGCGGTTTTTTACCGAAGGGTCGTTTATAGGGAAAAAACCCGAATTCCGGGAGGGCTTTCACTTGTCCCCTTCCGGATTACAATACCTTGAATGGCTGGTTGACCGGATCATTGCCGAGGGTGAAGGGACGGACCGGGCCTCCCCGGCCAGACGAAAAGCCTACTTCCTGGCCCTGGCCGCCTTTGTTGCCGGGCAGGAGAAACGTCTGGATCTTAATGCGGCCGTCCGCACCCGCGCCGGCGATTTGCAACTGCGGGAAGTGGTTAAATACATAACAGAACATTACGCCGAACCGATCAAAGTAAGCCAACTGGCGGAGATGACCTACCTTTCCCCCAGGCATTTTACAAGGATCTTTAAGGAGTATTTTCAAACCACCCCGATGAACTTCATCACCAACTGCCGGCTGCAACGGGCCCGTCAGCTATTGGCGGAAAAAAACCACTCCATCACCCAGGTGGCCAATGAATGCGGCTTTTCCGACAGCAACTATTTCGCCAGGCAATTTAAGAAGGCCTTTGGGGTTTCTCCCTCGGAATACCGGACCAGGGTGGCAAAACGGCGCTAACCTGTGTATGAAGGGTGTGGAGTATTTTTCGGCCGGTAAATTATGTCGGATTCGTTATGGTTATAGGGAAGTATCTATATTATAATATTCTTTGTTGCAGAAAAGTTGCAGGTGAATAAAGAAAATGACAAAAAGAAATGACAATACGGATGGGAGGCGTGTTGGCAAATAAATGATGGTGACAACTGCTTGCCTTCCGGCTGCTCTGTTCAGGGAGAAAAGTTTAAGACCTTGAGGGGGATGAGGATGAAGAGGTTTTTACAGATATTACTGGTAGTGGTTTTCCTTTTGGTATTAATCTTCCCGTGGAGCACAAATCTGCAGTTGCAGGCGGAGGTTTCCGATTCCTCCCAGTCCGAAGATTTGGCGGAAAGATTGGAAGCCCTAGTCATCGGCAGCCGGGGAGATGATTATTATGCATACCAGGCCCAGTATGCCGGATATCCCAAACCGGCGCGGGAGATTAAAATCGACGCGGCCAATTTTGCCCGTGCCAGCCGTGACGTGGAGATCCTGGAGAATTTTGCCGGCCGTCCCGGGCGGGCGGTAAAAACCGGCGAAGAAGGTTTTATCGAGTGGAAAGTCCATGTGGATACTCCCGGGCTTTACCAGATCAAAATCGAGTATTACCCGGTGGAAGGCCGGGGCGCCAGCATTGAACGGGAGTTATGGCTCAATGGCAAACTCCCCTTCTTTGAGGCCAGCCAGTTGATTATCAAGCGGATCTGGACCGACGGCGGCCCGGTACGCCGTGACAACCGGGACAACGATATCCGGCCCAGGCAGGTGGAGTCCCCCTTCTGGCGGGAGCTTTATCTGGCCGACTATAATATGGGTTACTACCCCGAACCGTTCCACTTCTATTTTCACGCCGGGGAGAATACCATCCGCTTCACCGCGGTAAAAGAACCCTTGGTCCTCGGCAGCATCACCCTTTGCCAGAAAAAAGACGCTCCCACTTATGAGGAATATCTCCGGGAACATATGGCCAAGGGGCGCCGGCCGGTCGAAGGGCGTTTCATAAAGATCCAGGGAGAGTCGGCCCAACTCCGGTCGGAACCGACCCTTTATGCGATTAATGACCGGACTTCACCGACCAGCGAACCTTACCACCATTCCAAGATCCGCCTCAACGCCATCGGCGGGTACCGCTGGAACCTTCCCGGCCAGTGGATCAAATGGCGTTTCGAGGTGCCGGAGAGCGGGCTGTACAAGATCGTTTTCAAAGCCCGCCAGAGCACGGTACGGGGCTCCTATTGTAACCGCCGGATCTTGATCAACGGCGAGGTCCCGTTTGCCGAAGCCGATAACCTCGAGTTTAGATATAGCAGCAGTTGGAAGAATTATACGGTTACGACCGCCGAGGGCGAACCCTGCCTCTTTTATTTGAAAGAGGGCGAAAACGAACTGCACATGGAGGTAACCCTGGGACGCCTGTCGGACCTCCTGCGGGCGGTTGAGGACACTATCTACCAGTTGAACAGGGCCTACCGGAAGATCCTGATGGTTACCTCGGCCAACCCGGACCCCTACCGCGATTATCAACTGGATAAGTTGATGCCGGATGTGATTGAACTCATGGCGGAGCAGGGGCAATTCCTTGATGAACTGGCCACGCAACTCCGGGATTACACCGGCGAGCGCGGGACCCAGACGGCCATCCTTACGCAGATGGCGTACCAATTAAGGGATATGGCCGACAAACCCCATACCATCCACAGGCGGATGAATTCCTTTAAGGAGAATATCGGTGCTCTCGGCACCTGGCTCCGGGAGATGAAAGTCCAGCCCATTGATATAGATTATTTCATTGTCGCCTCGCCCGAACAGAAAATCCCCAAAGCGGACGCAGGCTTTTTCGGTAAATTCTGGCATGAGTTCCGGGGGATGATTGCCTCCTTCTTCGAGGATTACCAGGCCCTCGGCGATGTTCATGCCGGCGAAGCCGTGCGGGTCTGGACGGTAACCGGGCGTGACCAGGCCCAGCTTCTCAAACAGATGATTGACGATACCTTCACCGCGCAAACGGGGATCCCAGTTAACCTCCAGTACATCCAGCAACAGGTCTTGATGCCGGCGGTGGTGGCCGGGAGAGGCCCGGACGTGGCTTCGAATCTCTTCCGGAACGACCCGATCAACTACGCCATCCGTAATGCGCTGGTTGATCTCACCGAATTCCCCGATTTTCCCGAAGTAGAAAAGCGTTTCCATCCCAGCGGTCTCGAACCGTTCCGCTTTGAAGGCGGTGTTTACGGTTTACCGGATACCCAAACCTTCTTTGTCCTCTTTTACCGGAGCGATATTTTGGAGGAATTGGGGATTGGCATCCCGGAAACCTGGGAGGATCTCTACTATATCCTGCCGATTCTCCAGAAAAACCACCTGGAGTTTGGCGTTCCCATTTCCGTCCAGTTGCAGGCGAACCCTTATGGCGGACCGGAAATGGCCATGCAGTCATATGCCATCTTCCTCTTCCAGTGGGGCGGGGAATTATACTATGAGAACGGGATCGCCAGCGCCCTCGATTCCGAAGAAGCGATTGGGGCTTTCCGCTTCTGGACCGAGTTATTCCTGAACTACGGCCTTCCCGTGTGGTATGATTTTGTCAACCGGTTCCGTATCGGCGAGATGCCGCTGGCTGTAGCCGATTACCAGAACTATAATACATTGGTCGTCTTTGCCCCGGAGATCAGGGGGTTGTGGGGGTTTGCCCCGGTACCCGGGGTTAGGAAGCCCGACGGTACCATCGACCGTTCTGTGGGCGCCAACGCCATGGCAACGATGATGATTAAAGCGGCCAAGAATAAAGAGGCCTCCTGGGAATTCATGAAATGGTGGACGAGTGCGGAGACCCAGGAACGGTTCGGCCGGGAGATGGAGACCCTGCTTGGCGCGGCCGCCCGGCATCCCACCGCCAACATGGAGGCTGTTTCCCGCCTGCCGTGGCCGGTCAAAGACTATAGGGCCCTTATGGACCAGTGGCAATGGGTAAAGGGAATCCCGGAAGTCCCGGGCGGGTATTTCACACCGCGGCACGTCACCAACGCCTTCCGGAAAGTTATCTACCAAAAAGAAGATCCCCGGGAGACCTTGTTGGATTATGTTATCACTATCAATGACGAGTTGACCAGCAAACGTCTGGAATTCGGCCTTGAAACCCTGGAGGATAGAGAAAAAGAGAGAGGAGTGGGAGAATAAAAATGCCGTCGGAACCCATGCAAACCTCGCTTTCCATGCCATATAAGAGAAAACTGGCCGAGCGGGGTAGATTAGGAAGATTGCTTGCGGACATTAAGAAGAACAAGGTTTCCTATTTGTTCCTGGCCCCGTACGGAATTATCTTTCTGTTTTTTACCGTCTTACCGGTCGTGATCTCCATTGGGTTCAGTTTTACCTATTACAACATCCTGGAACCGCCCCAATGGATCGGCTGGCGCAACTACATCAACCTGTTTTTGGCGGACGAGGTATTTCTCATCTCCATCAAAAACACGTTCTTGCTGGCGGCGATCACAGGCAGCCTGGGCTATTTTGCCTCCTTCTTCTTTGCCTGGCTCATCAATGAGTTGCCGCGGAGGATCCGGCCCTTTTTCGTCCTGATTTTTTATGCCCCGGCTTTGGCCGGTTACGCCGTCTCCCAGATCTGGGGCATCCTCTTCAGTGGTGACGCCTACGGCTGGATGAACGGGTTCTTGATGAAGCTTGGGATTATCAGGGAGCCTATCTACTGGTTGACTGACCCCAACTACATGCTCCCCGTCCTGATCGTGGTCGTATTGTGGATGAGCCTGAGCCACGGCTTCCTGGCCTTTGTCGCCGGCTTGCAGACTGTTGACCGCAGCCTCTATGAGGCCGGCTATACAGACGGGATCAGAAACCGCTGGCAGGAGCTGTGGTATATTACCCTGCCGTCAATGCGGCCGCAGTTGATGTTCGGCGCAGTGATGTCGATTACGTCCTCCTTTGCCATTCATGACGTCCTGGTCCCGCTGGTTGGTTTTCCCAGTACGGACTATGCGGCCCATACTGTTGTCTCCCATCTTGTTGACTACGGCAGCTTCCGGTTTGAAATGGGATACGCCTCGGCCATTGCCACCGTGCTCTTCCTGGTAATGGTCGGGACCAACAAAATTGTACAAAGATTGTTAAGAAAAGTGGGGCAGTGAGAACCATGAAGTTACTAAGGCCAAGTAATCTCAGTCGTTCATTGGGCGGAGACATCTTAAACCTGCTCTTCCTGATTTTATGCGGTTGCCTTATGGCTTTGCCTTTGCTGTATACGATTTTCCAGGCACTGAAACCGCTGGATGAGATCTTTATCTTCCCACCCCGGTTTTATGTGCGCAATCCGACACTTGATAACTTTGTCCAGCTCCTGGTGATGATGGGAGAGTCGTGGGTGCCATTCTCCCGCTACCTCTTTAACACGATCTTTGTTACCATTACCGGCACTATTGGCCATGTTATCGTTGCTTCAATGGCCGCGTTCGTCCTGGCAAAGCATAGATTTCCCGGGCAAAATCTCTTCTTTAATATAGTCATCCTGGCCTTGATGTTTTCTTATCATGTCACGGCAATCCCCAACTATCTAATCATGGCCCGGCTCAATTGGGTCGATACCTACCTGGCGCTCATCGTCCCTTACTTCTCGTATCCGTTGGGGTTGTTCCTGATGAAGCAGTTTATGGATCAGATCCCCGACTCGCTGCTGGAGTCGGCCAGAATTGACGGGGCCAGTGAATTCAGGATTTTCTGGAAGATCGTGATGCCTTCCGTCAAACCGGCCTGGTTGACCCTGATTATCTTCATCTTTCAACAGCTCTGGACGATGCAAGGGGGAGTCTACATCTACAGCGAGCAATTGAAGACCCTCTCTTATGCCTTTAGCCAGATTCTCCTGGGCGGGGCCGTCACCATTGCCCGGGCAGGGGTGAGCGGCGCCGTGGGCTTGTTAATGATGATCCCCCCGATTGTGCTCTTTATTGTAACCCAGAGCAATATCATGGAAACCATGGCCACTTCAGGTATTAAGGAGTAAGGGGGTAGGAGTGTGAAGGCTAAACTAATCCGTTGTTTAGTGCTAGCGCTGATAATTGCCGGTTGCTTCGCCTGCCTGCCGCCGGCGGCCCAGGCGCGGTTACCATACCATACTTATACCTATGATTACTGGGGAGATGTTGTCTATTCCCCCGCCGCCTACCTGCCAAACCGGTTAATAACCGGGGAGGACCTGGGGATCGGGACGCTGCGGACCCCCACGGATCTCTTTGTCGGTAATGACGGGAAGGTCTATATCCTTGATGCGGGGAACGGGCGGATTGTCGTTACCAATGACCGCTGGGAACTGGTCCGGGTGATCGACGGGTTTGAGAATAACGGCGTCCCTGACCGGTTCAATAATCCCAGCGGGATCTTTGTGACGGAAGAAGGCCATATTTATGTAGCTGATACCGACAACGGCCGGCTGGTGGAGTTGAATCCGGAAGGGAAATTTGTCCGGGAGATCGGCCCCCCGCAATCAGATATCATCAAGGATGATTTTATTTACCAACCGACCAAACTGGTGGTGGACCGGGCGGGGCGAATTTATGTAGTGGCGCGCCATGTCAACCAAGGATTAATTGAACTGATGCCGGACGGTACTTTCCGCAGTTATATGGGGGCCAGCCGGGTGGCCTTGAATATGGTGGATTATTTCTGGAAAATGATCGCCACCCGGGAGCAGCGGGAAAGAATGGCCCTCTTTGTCCCGACCGAATACAACAACCTCTGTATTGACGAGGAAGGTTTTATCTTCGTAACGACCAGCGCTTTGAATGAGTGGGATATCCAACGGACCATCGATTCCAGAAGCGAAGACGACCGTTATGCACCAATCCGCCGTTTAAATTTGATGGGCAATGATATTTTGCGCCGCCGCGGGTATTTCCCGCCGGTCGGGGATATCTTAATCGCCCGGAGAGGTTCGGTGCGCGGCCCGTCGATGCTGGTGGATGTGGCCGTCGATGACACGGTCCGGGTTTACAGTGTGCTGGACCGGCGCCGCGGCCGGATCTTTACCTATGACAGTGAAGGCAACCTCCTGTATGTCTTTGGCGCCATCGGCGAACGCTTCGGGAACTTCCGGAACCCGGTGGCCCTTGATTATCTTGACGACAAAATCCTGGTCCTGGATTATGAGACCGGTACGGTGACCGAGTTCACCGTCACCGCCTATGGCCGGTTGATCCGGGATGCAGTTCACCTGCATTTTATCGGCAAGTATGATGAAGCGGCGGCCTGCTGGGAAGAGGTCCTGCTGCAGAACGCCAACTACGAAATGGCTTATGTGGGAATTGGCCGGGCTTTTCTACGGCAGAGAAAATTTGAAGAGGCAATGAAAAACTTCAAGCTGGGCAACCACCGTAAATACTACTCCCGGGCCTTTTATTACCACCGGCGGGAAGTGATCGGCAGGAATTTCGGGCTGATCGTTGGGGTCCTGGCCGCGTGCTTCCTTGCGCTTTATATTATCATCCGAGTACGGGAGAAGAGCCAGAAAAGCGCCTACGGGGAGTATCAAAGCGAGGTTAGAGAGATATGAAATACCTGGATAGCCTGAAATTTGCGTTTTACGTAATTTTCCATCCCTTTAAAGGTTTCTGGGACTTGAAACATGAGAAGAGGGGGAGTATGTCGGCGGCCCTGACCTTCCTGGTGCTGCTGATTATCACCTATATCTTGCGGCGGCAATACACGGGTTTTATTTTCAACGAAAACGACCCGAAAGAGCTGAATGTCTTTATCGAGATCATCAGCGTCCTCCTGCCCTTCTTCCTCTGGGCCACCGCCAACTGGTGTATAACCACATTAATGGACGGGGAAGGGAGCTACAGGGATATCGTGATCGCCACCGCCTACGCCTTGGTCCCGCTAATCCTGATCAACCTCCCGTTGGTCCCCTTCAGCAGGATCATTAATATGGAGGAAGGGGCGTTTTATTACTTCTTTGCCTCCGTTTCCGTGCTTTGGACCGGGGCCTTGATTCTGGCCGGGGCATCGGTCACCCACCAGTATACAATGACAAAGACCGTCTTTACCAGCATACTGTCGGTGGTGGGGATGGGTTTGATGATCTTTATCGGGCTGTTGGTTTTCAGCCTGTTACAGCAGATGATTAGTTTCGTTTATACAATTTACCGGGAAATTGCATTTCGATTGTAAAGGAAGGGGATCACACCGATGAAAACCCGATCTTTTCTGGTGATTGCCTTTATAATTGCCTTGGTGGCCGGCGCCGGGGTGCTTTTCCTCCGCCCTGCCACTGAGATCGCTGCGGAAGAGGGTTTGCCTGGGCCGGATACGGCCGGGGAAACGCCCACCGGCAATTCACCGGCAGCGGGGAGCGCGCCGCCGGTTTTGGGCGCCCTGGGAAAGGTGGCGGAGAATGAATTTCTCGCCCTTTATTTCTCGGAGAAAACCACGGAAGTGGCGGTCCTGAAGAAAAAAACCGGTGAAGTATGGTACAGCAACCCGCCCGAGCGGGCGGCGGACCCGGTGGCCGTGGGGATTAACAAGACCAAACTGGGATCGCAGTTAAGCATCACCTTTTATACCCCCCACGCCCACAGGAGGACGATGGATAATGCCAGCGAGAGCATTGAGTACGGGCAATACGAATTCGAGAAGCTGGCAAACGGGATAAAAGTTACTTATACCATTGGTAAAAAAGAAGAGGTTTATATTATCCCTGAGAAAATCACCGGCGAACGTTTTGACCAGGTTGCGGAGAAAATCAGCTCCTCGCAACTGAGGAACTTGCAGCGGCGTTATATCAAAGTTGACCTGAATGAGGTGGAGGACCGCAGGGAAAGGCAGAAACTTATCGATGAGCACCCGGCATTGCGCCGGCACGACGTGGTCTATGTCTTGCGGCCGAACTTGAGCCTTTTTGTCCTCCGCCAGTTGGACGAGATTTTTATCGAGGCCGGGTATACGCTGGAAGATGTCAACGAAGACCACAGGGAAAACGAGGTTCCCGAGAAGGAAATGCCCAAGGATATATTCACCATCCCGCTCTATTATACCTTGGACGGGGAAAACCTCGTGGTCTCCATACCCAGCAACGAGGTGGTCTATCATTCTTCCTACCCGTTGACTGAGATTAAAGTCCTGGAGTTCTTTGGCGCCGCCGGGCCGGAGGCCGAGGGGTATATCTTTGTTCCTGACGGGTCCGGGGCCCTAATCCACCTGAACAACGGGAAAACCCGGCACCGTGCCTATTACGGCCGTGTTTACGGGCGGGACTTAGCCCTGCAATACACGGAGATCTTTGAGGAACGGGAGCAGGTCTACCTTCCGGTTTACGGACTGAAACAGGGTGACAAGGCCTTTTTTGCCATTATCGAAAAGGGCGACGCCCTGGCCACGATCATTGCTGATACCGGCGGCAGGATCAACTCTTACAATACAGTCTGCGCTGAGTTCAGTTCCGTCGCCCACGGCACCATTGACCTGACCACACTGGCCGGGAACAACGTGATCAAGGTTTACCAGAAGCGGATCGCCCAAGGGGATTTCCAGATCCGTTATGCCTTTTTGAGCGGGGAAAAAGCGAATTATGTGGGCATGGCCGAGTACTACCGGGACTACCTGCTCAAAAAGGGCGCCTTAAAAGCGGAACGGACCGCCGGCGCGGTACCGTTCTACCTTGAATTGGTAGGGGCAATTGACAAGATCAAACCCTTCCTCGGGGTTCCGGCCCGCCGGATTGAAGCGTTGACCACCTTCAACGAGGCCAGGGAGGTGGTTGACCGCCTGCTGGCAGCGGATGTTGACAACCTTAAGCTGCGTTATACCGGGTGGTTTAACGGCGGGTATCGCCAGAGTTTGCCGAGTAATATCAATATCTTAAGAGAACTCGGCGGGCGGACCGGTTTCACCCGGTTGGCCAGGTATCTGGCAGATAATAATGTGGAATTCTATCCTTCCGTCACCTTTGAATACGCCAAAAAAGCCGGGATCTTGCGGGGCTTTAATACAAGGACCTCCGCCTCCCGCTTTATCAACCAGGATGTGGGGGTCTTGTATGAGATCAACCCCGCAACCTACCAGGAAGACAAGGAAAAACGGGCGCAATACATGGTCTGTCCTTCCCGTATCGGGCGGTACGTGAACCGCTTCTTGCGCGGGTACCGGTCTCTTAATTTAGACGGGATTGCCTTGACCACCATGGGACAGGACTTGAACGCCAACTACCGGGAGAAACGCCTGGTCGACCGGGCCCAGGCCCAGAAGTATGTCGAAGCGGAGCTGGCGAAGATGACTGAGGCCGGGTACCGGTTGCTGGGTGAAGGGGTCAATGCCTATGTCCTGCCCTATACGGCACATATTCTTAAGATGCCGCTGGATTCCAACCACTACCTGATAACCGACGAAAGCATCCCCTTCTACCAGATCGTCGCCTGCGGGCATGTGGATTATGCCGGGGAACCGTATAATCTTGCCGGTAACCCGCGGCGGGCGTTCTTGAAAACCATCGAAACCGGCGGCGGCCTTTACTTCACCTGGATTTACCGGGATAATTCCCTGATCAAAGAGAGCGATTATGACCGTCTCTATTCGGTGGATTATAAAAAATGGTTCGACCAGGCGGTGGCCTATTACCGTGAAGCCCAGGAAGTACTGGGGAATATCCGGGGGCAACGTATTGTTGACCACCGGCGCCTGGCGGATAATGTCTATCAAGTAACCTTTGAAAAGGGGAAAACCATCATGGTCAATTACAACCGGGAACCGGTTACCGTGCAAGGGGTAACCCTGGCGGGTGAGAGTTATCATGTGTTACGGGAGGGCAGGTGAGACCGATGAAATTTGATTTCCAGGATTTCCTGCTGAAACTGAAGAAAAGCCTTGGCGGCCTCAAGCAGAAGATAAGCTCCGTAAGTCTCGGTGATAAAACAACACATATGGCCATGGAGAAGAGAAGGGCGATTGCTGGTTATGTCTTTATCTCCCCGTTTTTAATCGGGCTGGTCTTCTTCTTTCTCTACCCGTTTCTCCAATCGGTAATCTTCAGCTTTAACACTATTCAAATCGGCACCCAGGGCTATGAGATGACCGCTGCCGGGTTTGAAAACTACCGGCGGGCCTTTATGGTGCACCCGACTTTCCGCCGGGTTCTGGTGGAATCGATTGTCCAGATGATCACCGACGTGCCGCTCATCATCATTTTTAGCTTTTTTGCGGCCAACCTGATTAACCAGAAGTTCCGGGGGCGGGCGGTGGCCAGGGCCATCTTCTTCCTCCCCGTTATCCTGACCTCCGGGATCATCCTGGCGGTTGAGAATAACGACTTGCTCCTGGGGATTATGTCCGGCGCCATCCAGCCGGATACCGCCGCCGGCGCGGTTCGCGCCTTAGAGCTGCGGACCCTGTTGATGGAGACCAGGATGGACCCGCGGTTTGTCAGGTATATTATTGATGCGGTTGATCGTCTATACGAGATTGTCAAGGCTTCCGGGGTCCAGATCCTAATCTTCCTTGCTGGTTTACAGACCATCTCCCCCTCCCTCTACGAAGCCTCGACCATGGAGGGGGCAACCGGGTGGGAGAACTTCTGGAAAATTACCTTTCCCATGATCAGCCCATTAATCCTGGTTAACACCGTTTATACCGTAATTTACTCGTTCACTAACCCCAACAACCCGGTGATGGAGATTATTAAAAATACGGCTTTTGCCGAGTCAAGGTTTGGCTTCAGCTCCGCCATTGCCTGGATCTATTTCCTGGTTATCTTGGGGATCCTGGGCATCCTGATCGGGGTCATCTCCAGATGGGTCTTTTACCATGACTAAAAGGCGGGGCAAAGACCATGTGCGGGCGTGTCTTACTATCCATGGAATAGTTAAAGAGGTGAGAATATGAAGGCCATATCCTTAGCAAAAGCAGGACAGGCGCTTGAAACCAGAGAACAGCGGGCAAACTGGCGGCATGCCGTCTTTTTCCAGGCCAAGAAGATTTTATGGGTGACGGTACGCACCATTTTGGTGGTGGGGATCTGTTTCTTGATCCTCTATCCCCTCGCCGCTAAGCTGTCCGTCTCCGTCATGGCCGAGCGTGACCTCTATGATATTACCGTCTGCTATGTTCCCAAGCATTTCACCTGGGAGAACTACCGGGTTGTCTGGAAACATATGGGCTTTCCCGGGACCTTTTTTAACTCGCTCTGGCTCTCATTGACCACCGGCATCCTCCAGGTAATCGCCTGTACGCTGGTGGGTTACGGATTTGCCAGGTTTGACTTTCCCCTGAAGAAATTCCTCTTTGGGATGGTCATCGTAATGCTGGTTGTTCCGCCGCAGACGATCATGGTCCCGCTGTTTTTGCGTTTCCGTTTCTTTGATATTTTTGGGATTATAAAATTGTTCAGCGGGAGCACAGTCAATCTGATCGATACTTTCTGGCCCTTCATCCTGACCTCGGGTACCGGCACCGGTCTCCGGAACGGGCTGTATATCTATATGATGCGGCAGTTTTTCCGGGGTTCCCCCAAGGAACTGGAGGAATCGGCGTATGTTGACGGGGCCGGCCCTTATAAGACCTTCTACTATATTATGCTGCCCATTGCGGTCCCGATGATGGTTACGATCTTCCTCTTCTCCTTTGTCTGGCAGTGGACCGACACCTTCTATACCACCCTTTTCCTGGAGAAGCTGACGACCCTGCCGACGGTCCTTTCCTCGTTGGCCGTCTCCATCAACTATCAGGAATTCGGCCCGATGGCAACGATGAGTCCGGCTTACGCTTCCATGCTTAACAATACCGGAAGCGTCCTGGTGATCCTGCCGCTGATCGTTATCTACCTCGTCGCGCAGAGGTACTTCGTGGAGAGTATCGAGAGGTCCGGTATTATCGGTTAAGGCGCCTGCCGGGAGGAAAATGGCAATTGGGTAAAGAATATATTATAGAGATGTTATGAAAGTGTAAAGATGGAGTGAGATGAGGTTAAGGCTAAAAGGGGTAAATTAGAAGTGAAAAATAAGAAGGAGGTTTAGGGTTCGCATGCAAAGGAAAAGCAGAGTGTTCTTGATTATTACCGGTAGTTTGCTCCTGCTGGCCTTGATAGCCGGCGCAGCTACAGTCGTTGGAAAGGAGAAGTACAATTTCCGTGGCCGGACGGTAACCTACTCCGCCTGGTGGGAATTGCGCCCGCAGCCCGGGGCATCGGTGGAGATGGACCGGCAGATCCGGCGGGTGGCTGAAGTAGAAAAGAAATACAACGTAAAGATCGATTACGTCAATATTCCCTGGGGAGAGTACCTGGCCCGGTATATTAC
>LSQX01362955.1_pt1 | contig 15036 bp, 15 predicted proteins | sample 654561 | NCBI WGS metagenome assembly LSQX01 (sample SAMN04489861, study PRJNA283612) | anaerobic digester metagenome | isolation source: 4 biogas reactors fed with cattle manure at either 37C or 55C with and... | place: Denmark: Kongens Lyngby | collected 2014 | reverse complement strand
CAACAAAACTTAGCGCAAACATTAAAGATGACACGCTTGTTAGAGAATATTTTCTTAAATCACTAGAGAATCTTGGACTTGATTATATTGATTTGTATATTATTCACAATGCTCGTCCTTGGACTGATCGCATTGAAGGATATGATTACTTTGAAGAAAATGTAAAGGTGTATAAAGAATTAGAAAAACTTTACGAAGAAGGACTTGTTCGTTCAATTGGTGTCTCGAATTTCAATGTCAAAGATTTAGAAAATCTGTTAGCTTTTGCTAGGTACATTCCTGTTTTAAATCAAATTAAATTTCATCCGGGCTACTTACAAAAAGAGATTGTTGAATACTGTGAAACCCATCAAATCTTGGTAGAAGCCTACAGTCCATTTGCGACTGGTAAAATTTTTGGCAACGATGTATTGAGAGAATTATCTCAAAAGTATAGTAAAACGGAAGCACAAATCATTATGCGATGGATTCTACAGATTGGACATTTACCGTTACCAAAATCAGTTCATGAAGACCGCATTATTTCAAATTTAGATGTCTTTGATTTTAAATTGACTGATGATGATATCAAAAAAATGAATGCTATCGAGCTTTAAACCTTGATTGAAACCTCTACAATAGTGGAGGTTTTTTTGATCTCCAATTTTGAGATGAGACATGATTGTGGTATAATTTTAGATAGAGCTATAATTATATAGTGAGAGGAGGATGGAATGACTAATAAAATTGAATTCAAAAACTTAACAAAGCAATATGGTAATAAATATGCTGTAAACAATGTAGATCTTCAGATCGAAGAAGGTGAGTTTGTTTGCTTTATCGGAACATCTGGCTCAGGTAAAACTACCATGATGCGAATGATTAATCGAATGGTTAAAGAAACATCGGGTCAAATACTGATCGGTGGAAAGGATATTTCTAAATTAAACGAAGTGATTCTTCGACGGTCCATTGGATATGTCATCCAACAAATAGGTTTAATGCCACATATGACAATTTATGAAAATATCGTTATGGTTCCAAAACTGTTGAAGTGGGAAGACCAGAAAATGAGAGCTGTCGCAGAAAATTTAATGAACAAAGTTGATTTGCCACTAGATCTTTTGGATGCATATCCATCTGAATTATCCGGTGGTATGCAACAACGGATAGGAGTTATTCGTGCTTTAGCTGCTGACCAAGACATCATCTTAATGGATGAACCCTTTGGTGCTTTGGATCCAATTACTCGTGACTCTTTGCAGCAATTGATTAAAAAGTTACAAAAAGATATGAACAAGACAATTGTGTTTGTTACCCACGATATGGATGAAGCTTTAAACTTAGCAGACAAGATTGTGATTATGCATGATGCCAAAATCGTACAACAAGGTTCTCCAAAGGATATTTTAACAAATCCAATAAACGATTATGTCAAAGGGTTAATCGGAGATGAACGTCTTAGTCAAGCAATCTTTGAATATGAAAGTGTCGAAAAAATTATGATTCAACCAATAAAAGTTCACCAAAACACAACGATTCAACAAGTTGCTAATAGAATGTCTGTTACCCGGGTAGACGATATCTTGGTTGTAGATGACAATGATGTGTTGGTTGGTCGTGTTGACTTAAGAACCCTATCAGAACGTCATTTTCCACAAACACCTGTTAAACACGTGATGAAGAAAGTGACATTTGTTTTGAATGATACGACAATTCGAGATGCAATCTATTATATTCAAGATTTAGGATACAGAAACTTATCGGTTGTCAATCGTGAAGGAAAACTTTTAGGTTTAGTGACTCGTTCAGGAATTGTTTCAACAGTTTATGATGCCTATTGGAAGAATTATGAACCTGAAGTTGAACCTATTGTAACATCGGATGAATCCCTAGCAAGTGCTGCTGTAGAAGTGAGTGATAGTCTATGATTGATTTCTTCTTCTCCAATTGGCAAGATATTCTCATGTCTATCAGTGAGCATATTTTTATTTCACTACTATCCTTAGGATTAGGGGTCGTCGTTGCGGTTCCTTTAGGAATACTTGTATCTAAAAATAAGAAATTATCTCATCTTGTGATTAGCATCGCTTCAATCTTGCAAACAATCCCATCACTTGCGTTACTAGCAATGTTTGTTCCATTATTAGGAATAGGGACAGTTCCAGCTGTCGCTGCTTTATTTGTCTATAGCTTGTTACCCATTATTCGAAATACAGTATTGGGGATGGAAGGTGTTAATAAAAACACCTTAGATGCAGCAAAAGGAATGGGCTTAACGTATCATCAACTGATTAGTAAAGTCCAACTTCCACTTGCATTACCAGTGGTGATGGCTGGTATTCGCCTATCAGGAGTTTATGTCTTTGCGTGGGCATCTCTAGCAGCTTATATCGGTGCAGGAGGTTTAGGTAACTATATTTTTAATGGTCTGAATACCTTTAACTTTCCAATGATCTTGTGGGGAACCATTCCCGTTACATGCTTAGCGTTACTGTATGATTATCTAATGAGTCGTTTAGAAATAAGATGGTCTCCAAAAATGTCAAGAAAGCAGGTAAGCGAATGATAAAAAAGATGTTGATAATTCTAGTTTTATTTTTAAGTAGCTGTTCTTTACCAGGACTAGGAGGGAACACAAAAAACAATGATGTTGTTATCTCCGGTGGGGATACGGCAGAGAGAAGAATAATGGCTGAAATCTTAGTTCAAATGATTAACCATTATGACCCTACCATAAATACAAGTATTATAGATAACTTAGGAACAACCATGTTAATTGTTCAAACAATTACTCGTGAAGATGCCAATGCATCAAGCGTTATGTATACCGGAACTTCTTTAACAGGTGAACTACAACTAGAAGTTACTACCGATGTTAATCAAGCGTTTTGGAGTGTTGTCGAAGGATACAATACCCAATTTGAAGCAGTCTGGTTTCCATCATATGGATTTGGTAATACCTATGCGTTTATGGTTACAAAAGATTTTCAAGAAGAAACAGGGGTGACTTCGTTGAGTGACTTACAATCCTATGCTTCAAAGTTACGAGTCGGTGTCGATACCTCTTGGATTAGTCGTCAAGGCGATGGGTATGAAGATTTCAAACGCATCTATGGATATGATTTTAAAGAAGTGTTACCAATGTCGATTGGACTTGTTTATAGCGCAGTCGAAGCTGGTGAAATGGATGTTGTTTTAGGTTACTCAACCGATGGTAGAATTGATGCTTACGATTTAGTGTTGTTGGATGATGACAAAAAGCTATTTCCTCCGTATGATGCTAGTCCAGTTATTACCAAAAAAGTATTATCTGCTCATCCAATCTTGGAAGAAATCGTACTTAAGCTTGAAGGTACAATTGATGAGACTTTGATGCAAGCTATGAATCGCCAACACGATGAGATGCGGGTTGAGGCATCTGTCATCGCCCAAAAATTTTTGGAGATTAACAATTATTTTGAAGATATTGAGCCAATTCCTTTACGTGAAAGAGAAGGCTATAACACAATTCTAGGAGGTCACCAATGATTCAAGAATTACTAGAATATTTTGCAGTGAATGAGAGTTATATTTTTAATCAGTTTATTCGACATTTCCTTATTTCTATCTACGGTGTGCTGTTTGCTTCAATCGTAGCGATCCCTTTAGGGTTTTACTTAACTAGACATCACAAAATGGCTGATTGGATGATCCGGATTGCTAACATTATACAGACAATTCCATCATTGGCGATGCTTTCTATTCTTATGATTGGTATGGGGCTTGGTCCCAATACCGTTGTTATGACTGTCTTCTTATACTCACTTTTACCAATACTAAAAAACACCTATGTTGGTGTTAAGAGTGTTGATAAAAATTTACTAGATGTTGCGAAAGGAATGGGAATGACAAAAAATCAAAGAATTATTAAAGTCGAATTACCACTTTCAATCGCAGTAATATTAGGTGGGATCCGAAATGCATTAGTTGTAGCTATTGGAATAACCGCAATAGGAACCTTTATAGGCGCAGGCGGGCTTGGTGATATCATCACTCGAGGAGTCAACTCAACCAATGGCGGATCGATTATTCTTGCGGGAGCACTTCCCACATCACTGATGGCAATAACAATCGATTTAATATTAAGTTATATTGAAAAAAAACTTGGGGCAGCATAAAAAAAGACGATTAATTTCGTCTTTTTTATGCTTTAATCACTTCTGGATAAATGACATCATTTGTTTCAACACTAACATTTGTCATAACGATATCGTCAAGGGGTCTATCTTGACGATTAGTCGCTGTAGTCGCTATTTTATTGACAACATCCATTCCTTCGATGACTTTTCCGAAAGCTGCGTATTGTCCATTCAAATGAGGAGAATCCTTGTGCATGATAAAGAACTGTGAACCTGCAGAGTTTGGGTTCATTGATCTTGCCATCGATAAGACACCTGCGGTGTGCTGTAGATCATTTTTAAATCCGTTAGAACTGAATTCACCTTTAATTCCATAACCTGGACCTCCCATTCCTGTTCCAGTAGGATCACCCCCTTGGAGCATAAACCCGTTAATAACGCGATGGAAGATAGTGTTAGTATAGAACCCTTGTTGAACTAAAGAAATAAAGTTATGAACTGTATTGGGTGCCACCTCTGGGTAAAGCTCAGCTTTAATAATATCTTTGTTATTTATTGTAAATGTAACGATTGGATTTTTTGCCATAGATTTTCTCCTTTATGTTTTTTAACCGTAATATCACTCATTATGATATAATAATTCGGGAAAGAAGGAAAGCATGGAACCCAAATTACTCATTCAATTAATAACCATTGTTATCACATTGCTTATTAGTATCTTTATCTATAAAAAATATAAATTGACCAAATACCAAGCAATGATTTTTATCTTGTTGTTTCTATTCTGGTCAGCAATAATTATCGTAAGAGCATACCGTAAATCGTATGCCAACAATCCAGTGGAAATCGGTGGATTAGCTTTAGGTGCAGCTGCAGCCGCAACCATTGCCAGTGGTTATGGTTTTATTTCGATATTTGCTAGATTTTTAGTCTTTTATTTCTCTGATGTTTTTAAATCAAGAAAACTATTAATTTCATTTGGATTAGTCTTAGTAGCAATTACTAGCTATTGGGTATTTGTTTCGCCCAATTACTATTCTTTGTTGATTAGCTCACTGGCTTTGGGAGTAGGGGCAAGTATGTTGTCCTTGTTCAATGTCTTTTTTGCTCAAACCTTTGAGGCTAAAGATGCTATGAAATCTGTTTCAATCTTGTCTATAGCACCTTTATTGTCGGAATTTGTGATGTCTTTGTTTCAATTTGCTTACACAGATAAATCAAATACGAACTATGGAATGTTATGGTTGTTGTCAGTAATCTTGTCTGTTATTGCTTTGATTTTTATGTTCTTTGTGAACGATAACAAACCACCAAAACAATCAATGTCAAGAAATAAATTTAAAACCATTATTACTAATAAAAACACATGGTATTTTGGAATTGTAGGAATTTTGGTGTCACTAGTGAAGTTCGCTTTATCTGGCTCAAATACAATTACATATTTTCAAACAGATATTGTAGCAATGAATGATTTTATGGTAGCCTATTCTGATTTCTTATATGGGATTGCTCAGATGATCTTTGGTATTCTAGCAGGGCTTTATTTTGCTAGCAAGATTGGTCTGAAAAAGACATTACTGCTAGGGGTCGCTTTGTCTCTTTGTTACAATGTCGTCTTACTACTCACTACCGACCCTAACATTCTTTTCTTTACTCAAGCATTAGGAGGAATGGGGTATGGTTTAACCTATAACTCTTTGATTGGTCTAGCAATGGAAAGTGTTGACCTAGACTTAAGAGATATGAGTATGGCAATCTTTCAAACATTCTTTGCGATTGGTATTTTTTATGGCGATCGTATTTATAAAGATATTCTAAAGTTATTGGGATCAACCAAAGAATCAATGCATTACAACCAAGTGTTTATGGCAATTTTATTAATTACCATTGTTTTATATCTCATTATTCGTTTTGGAATTAAAACACAAAGAAAGGAAGAAATCATTGAAAATAATCACGCAATATAAAATTGGACAACCAATTTTAGAAAATATAGAGATTTATACGCTGTCACTTAAAGAATTAAGTTCTCATCAACCTGAAGCAATGGAAGTGGGTGAGTTACTCACTGCATTGAAAAGGATACAGTCAGCCAGTAAAAAAGGTTACCTTTTCATCAATCGCTTTCTATTTGAGCCTGAGCTTCCAAGTGCTATTGAATTAGTCAATACAGTGATAAAAGCTGGTGTTGATGGGGTGATTGTAAATGATTTTGGATGGAGGATAATACTTAACGAGTTAAACTTTGAAAAAGAAGTAATTCTTCAAACGGATACAACAATTACGAATTCTTTAGAAGCTGCATCAATTTTGGAAGAGGGATTTGACAAAGTCGTCATTGCTCGAGAACTGACGATTGATGAAATTGTAGAAATGACTCAAGATTTAGGGAATCAACTTGTAGTTCCTATTTTTGGTCATCAAATAATGTCGACTTCGCGGCGACACTTGTTAAAGGCTTATGGAGATGAAGTGAATCGTGTTTATGAATCAAATCGTTTCTATGATTTGAAAGAGAGTACTCGACAAGACCCTTATTTGATCTATCAAGATGACAGTGGCACGCACATATTTGATGGAACAATTTTATGTGGTTATCATGAGTTAGAAACACTTGCGAAAAACGGTTGTGATTATGTTCTGTTAGATAGTTTGCACATCGAAGCCAAGATGATTGACATGGTATCCACCTCTATTAAATCTATCTTAAATGGACAGAATGCGGATACTGAATTTGAGAAACTACAAAACAGTTATCCCCATGAGGTTTTTAGTAATGCCTTATGGTTTAAGAAAACAAGTGATAAGAAGGTGACCAATGAATAAAATTGAATTACTAGCTCCTGCAGGCGATTTAGAACGATTGAAAACAGCAATCTTATTTGGAGCAGATGCTGTCTTTATTGGTGGTAAACAATTTTCATTGAGATCAAGAGCTTCTAACTTTGATTTAGCAACGATTCAAGAAGCAGTTAATTTTGCGCATCAACATAACAGTCGTGTCCACGTGACTGTCAATATGATTCCTCATCAAGATGATTTAGAAGGTTTAGATGAGTATTTAATAGCACTAGATGCTATTGGAGTGGATGCCATTATTGTAGCTTCAGTGTATATTTTAAAACGTGCTAAAGCTTTAACAAAAAACTTTGAAATTCATATATCGACCCAGTATTCAATCACAAATTCTAAAACGATTCAATTTTATAAAAAACTTGGCGCAGACCGAGTTGTTCTTGCTAGAGAAAATTCATTATCTGAGTTAAAACTACTTAAAGAACACAGTAGTTTACCTTTAGAAGTATTTATTCATGGTGGCATGTGCGTAAATTATTCAGGACGCTGTACCCTTAGCAATTACATGACATTGCGGGATGCAAATCGGGGTGGTTGTGCTCAATCTTGTCGCTGGAAATATGAAATTTTTGATCAAAAAACAACTATTAGTGATGAAAAAGTACTTTTTTCAATGTCTTCAAAAGATTTGAATGCAATTGATGTCTTACCTGATTTGATTAAAATGGGAATTGCGTCTTTGAAAATTGAAGGAAGAATGAAGACTGAATACTACATAGCTACGATTGTAAGTGCTTATCGCAGAGCAATCGATGATTTGTATAAAGGATCTCTAACAAGCGATGCTGTTGTATTGGCTGCAAAACGGGAATTACTCAATGCAGAAAACAGAGAAACTTTTTCTGGTTTTTACTTATCGCAACCGAATCGAAGTGGACATCTTTACGGAGTAAACGGAGCGAATGTCAATCAAAACTTTGTTGCTAAAGTTCTCAATTATGATGTAACGACAAACCTTGCGACGTTAGAAATTCGTAATCACTTTTCAAAAGGGGATCGATTAGAAGTTTTTGGACCAACTTTAAAACCGACCTCGTTTGTTTCACAGAAGATGATTAATAGTGATAACGAAATCACTCATCGATTCTTTAAACCAATGGAAGTTGTCTTACTTGAAGTTCCATTTGTTGTGAATGAGGGTGATTTTGTAAGAAAGAGTTTACTATGATTGTTGAGGGAGCAATATCAGTAAAAGCTGTTCTTGAAGCTAACAAACGAAAAATCCATCGTTTACTGATTCAAGATGGAAAGCGTAGTAAAGATGTTAGTTATATCTTGCATCTTGCTCATACTAGTAAAATTCCAATCGAGTTTGTTTCAAAAGAAGCTATCGATTCCATTGTTGTCGGAAAAACACACGGTGGAGTCTTGCTTGAGTGTGAAGGTAGAGTGTATGAAGATCTTCAACGATGTCAAGAAAACTTTGTACTATTACTTGAGGGAATAGAAGATCCTTATAATTTAGGTGGAATTATTCGTACTGCTTATGTTGCTGGATGTCAAACAATTCTCTTACCTTCTCGTGATTATGATACAATGGAGACAACCATTTTAAAAAGCAGTGCAGGTTATAGTGAACGTTTAAAGATAGTTTTAATAACTGACTATGAAAAAACGTTTAAGCACCTCAAATCATGCGGATTTTCAATAGTAAGTGCTCTTAGAAATGAAAAGTCAATTAGCATGTATGATAGTGATTTGAGCCAAAAAGTATGTATTTGTATTGGTGGAGAAAAAAGAGGACTATCAAAAGAAGTGATAGACAACAGTGATACTTTTGTTGAGATTCAATACCCCATTGCAGCTAGAAATGCATTAAGTGCATTCTCGAGTGCTAACATTTTATGTTTTGAAGTGGTACGACAACGTAGAAGAGGTCAGAAACATGAAGATTAAGTTAGTTCAAATGAATTCAGTTCAAAATCAAATAATGACAAATCTAAATTTTGTGTTGAATGAAATAGAGAACGCAAAACAAACGTGTGATGTCATTGTTTTCCCAGAGCTTTGTTTGTCTTCAACCATGGCTATGGATAATTTTGACAATCAGTTTTTTATCAATGATTTATTAGAAGCCAACCAAAAAATTGTTGAAGCAAGTTCGGGAATCCACGTTATTTGGGGAAATATTGGACAACAACAAACACTTTTACTCAATTGTGGATATGTTGCTTTTAATCAAGAAATTATTTTTCAAATCAACAAGATGTTCAGCGCAACCAGTACTCTAAATTCCATTAAACAGTACTTTGTACATACACCTCAGAAAACAGCTAACACATTTACAATAAACGATAAAATCTGTTCGCTTTTTATTAATCATGACATGAGAGTGTTTAATCACGATCATGTGGATGTGATTTTTCACTTAGACAGTCACTATTATCGTGAATACGATGATCAGCGACCTTTTTTCAATTATGAGCTACGTCAAGAACAAGCGTTGGTATCTTGTAATGGAGTCAATATAGTTAATAATGGTAAACACATAGCAATTAATGATGGTTGTAGTTTTATCATGCGAAATGGGATCCGCGAAGTCTTAAATCAAGAGTTTAAAACTGAATCAAGAGTTATTGATACAAATCATTTAGTTGATACTCCTATTAATAGAAATCGACTATTTATTGCATTAGTTTCAATGATAAAAGAAATGGATCAGCAACTCTTTTCATATCAACCAAAGTGGAATGTTGGTGTATCTGGAGGATTAGATTCTAGTGTCACAGTTGCGTTATTAAGTTATGCGCTTGGAAATGATCGAGTCATTGGAGCGAATCTTTCGACAAGACATAATTCTGAAAGAACCATAAAAAATGCAAAATGGGTTACTGAAAAACTTGGTGTTCAGTTAGTTGAAACCAGTATCGAGCACTTAGTTAAAGAAACGTTGGTATCGATGAAAGATTTTGGATACAATCAGCTCGAAGGGTTAGCTTATGAAAACATTCAAGCAAGGCTTCGGGGGCATCTTTTATCAACCCTTAGTTCATTGAACAATGGTTTAGTTTCTAACAATACAAACAAGATTGAAAGTGCCTTAGGTTATGGAACCCTTTATGGTGATACCATAGGAGCAATTGGTTTCTTAGCAGATTGTACGAAAATGGATGTGGTTCGATTAGCTGTTGAAATTAACAAAGCGTATGGACAAGAAGTTGTTCCACAGAATTTATTGCCAAAAGAGACAGAACAAGGATTAGAGTGGGATTTTATGCCAAGTGCAGAACTAGCAGAGAATCAAAGAGATCCAATGAAATGGGGTTATCATGATTACCTAGTGAATCGACTACTTCAGGGTCATTCACAACTTGAAGAGATACTGATGGATTACAAAAATAAAGTCCTTCATACAAGTACGGTTGGTAAGTATCTTAGTGTTTATGGACTTGATGAACCTAAGGAGTTTATTAAAGATTTATTATGGGTAGTTAAAAACATGAACCGAAATGTCTTCAAACGAATTCAGGGAGCTCCGACACTTGTGGTTTCTGATAAAGTGATTGGACTGGATACTCATGAAATCCAAGGGCCTCTTATAATGTCTAAAAAAGCTAAACAGCTCATAAAGGAGATAGAAAATGCTTAAAAAAATATTGGTCTTATTCATGACTTCTTTGGTTTTAATAGGGTGTAGTACTCAAAAAGAAGAAAAACCAGAAGTTAGAGTTCCCAAAGCGCTCGAAAAATTCGATTCGCTTCAACACTTAACCTTCGAAGAAGTGGATGAATTTTTAACTGACAAGAAGAGTGGTATTTTGTATTTTGGTTGGATTGTTCGTTGTGGAGATTCTCTGAATTTTCAAGAGAATTATCTTGAAGAAAAACTTAACAATAATCCAGAGTTAAAAAATAACATTTTTGTTGTTAATCTTGAAACAGAAAACCCAGATGGACTGATGAATAAAGACTTACGATTACCGATGCAAGAAAAATATGGGGTGGGATATTCACCAACAATACTTCTTGTGAAAGAGGGTGTTGTTACATTGAAGTCTGAATGGCAAGTTAAGACTAGTGACCCAATTACCGCTATTCCTAAGACTGAACTTGATGCTTTCTTTACAGAAGCTGGCTATAATCAATAAGATCTAAAAATAGAGCACTTTAGTGTTTGATGAGGGTGCCCTTTTTACTTGAATTGAGAAAGAGATGAGATATCTACTTTAAGAAGAATTCAACCAATGAAAAAGGAATAGTTTCAACATTTATTAGAAACTATTCCTTTTTTTGGTTATTGTTTTTTACATTAAATTGATTTCTTAACCGTTTGAGTCCATCACTCTTACTTCAGTTACTTCCAAGATTTCGTCCATAAGGATAGCTTCAATCCCTTGTTTAACAGTAACATCAGCTAAACCACATCCGATACAAGCACCTAGCAAATCAACATAAACAACACCGTTTTCGTCAATGTGATTAAAGGCAACATCACCTCCATCACTTTGGATATAAGGTCTAATTTTATTTAGTGTGTAAATTACTTTTTCTTCTAATGTCATCATGCACCTCCTATTTATATCAATTATAAACCAAAAACAAAGTGTTTGCATCCGTTTGTATCGCTTTATTCTAGTTTAAAGTTATTGTATAATAAACAAAGAGGTGAAGCCATGAACTTACTATACAAAAAGAATGACGTTGTCGAAGGGATTGTAACCAATGTGACCAGTTATGGGGCTTTTGTTCTAATTGATACCCATACAAGTGGATTGATTCATATCTCAGAAGTTACTAGTGGATTTGTCAATGATATTCATCAGTTCTTATCAACAGGTCAACGCGTTTATTGTCGTGTACTTTCGGTCGATGAGGACAGGAATCAATTAAAATTATCCTTAAAACATGTTTCGAAAAAAACAAGTCCTCGAACCCAACGAAGAGAAAGAGTGTTAATGAATAAAAAGTCATTAGTACCTTCTTCAACGATTGGATTTAAGTCTTTGAAAGAAAAAATGCCAGAATGGATAAAGGAGAAACAGAATGTTGAAGCTTAATTTAGATCATGTATTAATGGATGTTGAATGGGAAAATTATCAACCAAGGGTTAGTGAACTTCATCACCAGTTATTAAACAAAACTGGAAAAGGTAATGATTACTTAGGTTGGTTGGATTGGCCATATGAGTATGACAAGCAAGAGTTTGAACGAATTAAAAAAGCTGCAATAAAGATTCGTGAACAAGCACAGGTACTGCTTGTTTGTGGTATTGGAGGATCGTATTTAGGCTCAAAAGCAGCTGTAGAAATGATTAATGGCCACTTTAAACAAGATAGTTTAGAACTGATTTTTGTTGGTAATACATTCTCTTCAACAGAAATTGTCAGAGTTCTTGACTACATTCAAGATAAAGAAGTAGCTATCAATGTTATTTCAAAATCGGGTAGTACGACAGAAACGGCGATTGCTTTTAGAATCTTCAGACAGTTTGTTGAAGAAAAATATGGTATAGAAGAATCCATTAATCGAATCTATGTGACCACAGATAAAGAACGTGGTTTACTACGACCGCTTGTTAAAGAAAGAGGATATGAGTCCTTTATAATTCCTGATGACATCGGTGGACGTTTTTCGGTAATAACTGCGGTAGGTTTATTACCAATTGCGGCAGCAGGAATAAATATCGATAAGATGATGAAAGGATTTGTGGATGGTCGAAATGAATTCTCAAAAGAAAATATAACTGAAAATCCTGCTTATCAATATGCACTCATGCGTCGTTTGTTACAAGAACAAGGCAAAGATGTTGAACTTTTTGTGACTTACGAATCACATCTAAGTTTTATTTCGGAATGGCTAAAACAATTAGATGGGGAGTCCGAAGGAAAAGAAGGAAAAGGATTATTTCCAGCTTCTGTTACGAATTCAACGGATTTACACTCAATGGGTCAATTTGTCCAAGAAGGAACAAAACTCTTGTTTGAAACAGTAATTACGACAAAGAATCCTTTAGCTGACATGAAATTTCCAGTAGATGCTACTAATGCTGATGGCATGAGCTATTTAGAAAACAAGTCTTTGCATTGGGTGAATCAACAAGCTATGCTAGGAACCCTAGAGGCCCATACAGTTGAAGGTAATGTGCCAAATATTTTAATTGAGTTAGAAGACAATTCGGCTTACACTTTTGGATATATGGTCTATTTCTTCTTTATGGCACTAGCAATGACAGCGTATTACCTAGATGTTAATCCGTTTAATCAACCAGGAGTTGAAGTCTATAAAAAGAATATGTTCAAGCGTTTAGGTAAAGAATAATTTAAGTGCACTTCCATATAAAAACAACCATATCATCATGATTTGGTTGTTTTTTTTAGTGTCTACTTATTAAACTGAGCAATCGACTGAAGGCCTTCGGTCATCGTATATTTAAGTTCAGGAAAATCTTTTAAAGTTTTAAAGTCAGGATGATTGATATCTGTGTCGTTTGATTCATCAATTAACCAAAATACATCAATGCGTTGTTCTGGATGAAGCTTATTGTGTTCAGTTACAAACTGTTTTCCAGTTTCATAATCCATTAGATAGAGCGCTGTAGAGAATAAGTCTCCTAATGTTGAATCTTTTGTATAGATTGTGACACTTCTAAAATGAAATCCTGGTAGATAAGTTTCCATATCAATTAAATGAGATAGACGGCGATTGTTTTCGTCTTGATACATTCGTTGATAATCACCAGAAGTAACAAGTGATCCACTTTCGCTAATATTAAATAACTCAACATTCTTATCTCTAATTAAAGAAGGATAAGCAACCCCTACAACCCAGGCAGAATCATCTGGTTTACTATTAATGACTCTAACGTTTCCACCACCATTAATTATTCCGTATTTTAGTCCTTTTGCTTCAAGTGTCAAAGCAACTTGTTCAACAGCATATCCTTTAGCAATACCTCCTAAATCAATCGAAGCACACGAATCTAGCAGATACAACGTGTTCTTTTCATCATCGATTTCTAAAAAATCCCAACCTATACAAGTTGCAGCTTGGTTAAGTTCATCAAGAGTAGGAACTTTTCCTGGCTCATTGTTTTGGTTGAGTAGCATTCCTTCTTCACGGTAATTATGCCACACTTTTAACAATGCTCCAGCAGTAGGATTAAATTTCTTTTTTGTATATTCGTATTCTTTTTTAGATAGAAGTAGCACATCAATTAGTGCTTGATCAACAACAACGGGCTCNNCTGCTTTATCATTGACGGTTTTCGCATTATTGATCCCTTCATAATCGTTATAAATGTCGAAGATTGCATTGTATTTTGAAAATTCGGATTTCAAGAGGTCAAAATACTCGTTGAACTCCTTTTCGTTTTTGGTATAAGCCAGTAATGTTATACCGGTATTAAAACCAGAAGTCACTGTTGTATTTTGATACCGTTGGTACTGTGGTTCTTGATTTGTTTGACAACCTACTAAAATTAGTAGCACAAACAGAATTAATATAGTTTTTTTCATTTTATCACCGAGAGTGATTATAGCATATTCCTTGACAATATAATACAAAAAGGTATTTCAAAATAAAGTTAGCGTGGTATAATATTAAGGTGTTGTAGACGATACAACAAATATTAAGAGGAAGGATGAGGTTATGTCATTATTATTAGGACCAATGCGTAAGCATATACATGGTTATAAAGAATTGACGGATCATAAACCTGTACTTGTTTGTCCAACACCTGAAGTGGTAGCAATTCCACTGATGGCAATGGGTAATCCGAACATCGAGGTTTATGTTCAAGAAGGTGACCGTGTTTTAGTTAATCAAAAGATTGCTAGCCGTAACGATCACTTTGCTATCCCACTGTTTTCTTCAGTTTCTGGAACCGTGAAAGGATTCAAAGATGAATTTCATAGTTGGGGTGGAAGAAAGGCAAAACATGTTCTTATTGAAAATGATGGGAAATATGAAGCAGTTGCGCCGACATCATTAGATGACAAGATAGCAACGAAAGATGAAATATGTGAACACATCAAAATGATGGGGATTGTTGGTTGTGGTGGAGCAGGTTTTCCTACTTACATGAAGTATCAACCAATGAAACAAACAGATGTGCTGATTATTAATGCGGTTGAATGTGAAC
>LSQX01037987.1_pt2 | contig 15036 bp, 14 predicted proteins | sample 654561 | NCBI WGS metagenome assembly LSQX01 (sample SAMN04489861, study PRJNA283612) | anaerobic digester metagenome | isolation source: 4 biogas reactors fed with cattle manure at either 37C or 55C with and... | place: Denmark: Kongens Lyngby | collected 2014 | reverse complement strand
CTTGAACAGATCGAAAAGATGCTGGAAGGAACGAGCATGTGTTTTTCTGTCAGATATAACGGTAAACTTGTTGCCTTCTGCCGTATCATCACAGATTTTGTATACAGGGGTTCTCTCTGGGATATACTTGTTCATCCGGATCACCAGGGGAAAGGACTGGGTTCAAGCCTGCTTGGTTACGCTCTGAATCACCCTGCCATAAAGCCTGTCCCCCTGATAGTTACCTACACTAGCGAACTTATCGACTTCATGTGCAAGTTGGGATTTGAGACAAGAGATGGACTCCTGATATTGCAGAGGCGGCCTATAGAATATTCCTGAAAGCCAATAAAGCAGAGCTGTAACACCGGCTCTGGTCAAAAAGAGCGTTTGGCAATAAAATCTTACGATGGCAAGCTGAAAATCAGCTGCAAATATAAACGGAGGTGTTTGAAATGAGCAAAGAAAGGTATCTTATCACGTCAGAATCAGTGACTGAAGGACACCCTGACAAACTCGCAGATCAAATATCAGATGCGATACTGGACGCTATCCTCAAGGAAGACCCGATGGGGAGAGTCGCATGTGAGACCCTTGTCAGCACAGGACTTGTAGTAGTAGCAGGGGAGATAACAACGAGCTGCTATGTAGACATTCCAAAGATAACAAGGGATACTGTGAAGCAAGTAGGCTACACAAGGGCAAAGTATGGTTTCGACGGAGATACATGTGCGGTATTAACAGCGATCGATGAGCAATCCTCTGATATAAAACAGGGAGTGGACAAGGCACTCGAGGCCAGAGACCTTTCTGAAGATGAAATAGACAAGATAGGAGCGGGAGACCAGGGACTGATGGTCGGTTATGCTTGTGATGAGACAGAGGAACTGATGCCTATGCCGATCTCACTTGCACATAAACTGACACGCAAACTTGCTGAAGTCAGAAAAAACAAGACTATCCCCTATCTTCGTCCGGACGGTAAGGCTCAGGTCACTGTAGAGTATGTGGACGGCAAACCTGTCCGTGTCGACACGATAGTCATAAGTACGCAGCATCATCCTGCCGTTGAGCAGCAGCAGATAGCTGAAGATGTTGAAAAGTTCGTAATAGCACCCGTCATTCCGGAATCCTTGATAGAAAAAAAACCAAGGATCCTTATCAATCCGACAGGGCGTTTTGTCATGGGAGGACCGCAGGCTGACAGCGGACTCACAGGAAGAAAAATAATTGTTGATACCTATGGCGGCGCTGTTCCTCACGGCGGAGGTGCCTTTTCCGGCAAAGACCCGACGAAGGTCGACAGGTCGGGTGCCTACATGGCCAGATACGTAGCCAAAAATGTTGTTGCTTCCGCTCTTGCCGCGGCCTGCCAGATACAGGTGGCTTATGCTATAGGCGTAGCAAAGCCTGTATCGATAATGGTAGAAACTTTCGGCACAGGGACCGTTTCTGACCAGAAGATCACAGAGCTGATCAGGGAGCACTTTGATTTTCGCCCAGCTGCAATAATAAGGGATCTTGAACTTCGCAAACCGCGTTACAAAAGGCTGGCTGCGTACGGACACATGGGTAGGGAAGACCTTGACCCGATACCCACATGGGAACGGACGGACAAGGCAGAGATACTTAAAAAAGCGGCATCTCTGTAGGACAGGGTTTGTTTATCAGGACACCGCAGGATCAACGAAAAGATATTTCTTCGACATCCCTGCGGTGTTCTTTTATTAAATTATTGATCGATGACCTTGCACCATTAATTTTTCATTTTTTATGGCCTGAAACATGTCCAGTCTGCGGAAGGATCGGGACATCCTGCTGTTACAGTTGCATGAGGTCGGTCGTTTCTCCGTTGCCTTCGTTTTGCGTTAAATGCGGTGCCCCTTTTGGTCTGGACTGCTGCAGTGGTTCAGTTCCCTGTCATGCGATCTCACTTCACGAAGGAATATCTCGTGAACTTTTACTGGACCTGAAATACAGGAATTCACGTTCTCTGGGTATACCAATGGGCAGGCTCATGGGTGAAATTTTCAGTGATAAAGATGCAGAGATACTTTTGCCGGTACCCTTACACAGAGCGGGAAAAAGAGAATATAATCAGTCCTTGTTGCTGGCCGAAGGTATTTCTCAGGTATGGAAGATACCTGCTGATGATAAAAAACTTTTCTGGAGAAGTGACATCCTCCCTCAGGCAGGTAAGACCGGGCCGTCAAAGCAAATGATGCCGTTAGATGCTATGACCTCATCAGAAAATCTTGAAGGACGCTCCGTTGCCCTTGTCGATGATGTATACACCACAGGAAATACTTTGCGCGCGGCAATAAGAGCAGTGGAAATGGCAGGGGGAAAGGTCTCATCCGCACTAGTATGGTCAAGAAGGGTACCATCACAGGAAAATGAAGCATCATGGGTGAAAATATAGAGGTTCTTCCTAAAAAGTGAAATAGGTCGACACAAAGACAGCATGCTCGATAATAAATATTGCACTATCAAGCAAACAGGGAGGCGTAAGTCATGTTAAAAAGGATCGGTGTCCTGACAAGCGGAGGAGATTCTCCTGGCATGAATGCGGCGATAAGGGCTGTGACACGTACGGCTCTCTACAACGGATTTGATGTTGTCGGGATAAGGAGAGGGTATGAAGGTCTGCTGGAGGGCGACCTTGTCCCCATGACAAGGAGTTCAGTAGGAGGGATACTTCTCCATGGAGGAACGATCCTGAGGACAGCAAGGTGTCCGGAATTCTTAAAGCCCGAGGGAGTAAACGCAGGAGTTTCAAAACTCAGGGAAAACGATATAGATGCCCTTGTCATTATTGGCGGCGACGGCTCTTTTCGAGGAGCTAACGAACTGCACAGCAGAGGGGTAACTGTTGTCGGGATACCGGGGACAATAGACAATGATATGGCTGGGACAGACTGTACAATTGGCTTTGATACGGCATGCAATACAGCTCTGGAGTGCATAAGCAAGCTCCGGGATACGGCCTCCAGCCATGACAGGATGTTTATTGTGGAGGTAATGGGACGAAATTCAGGTTTTCTTGCTCTGGAGACCGGAGTTGCCTGCGGAGCGGAATTTGTCCTTGTTCCGGAGATCGTTCCTGATATTGAGGCTATATGTAAAAAACTGAGCTATGCAAAAGAAAGGGGTAAAACCCATTCTATTATCGTGATGGCAGAAGGAGTCATGTCTGCTTCAGAACTTGCAGAGAAGCTGAAGGGTCAGGGAAGCTATGACCCAAGGATAGTTGTACTTGGTCACCTTCAAAGAGGAGGAGCCCCGTCATGTTTTGACACCGTGCTCGCTTCAAGGCTTGGGGCCGCTGCAGTTGAACTCCTCATGAGAGGTGAACGGGGAATGATGGTCGGAAGGGTCAATGGAAATATCGTCTCTTCTGACATCAAAACTTCATGGGAAACCAAAAGAGGCCTGGACGAAGATATGCTAAGACTTGTCGAAACACTGAGCATTTAAGAGGACAAAATGGAAGAATTCAGATTGCCGTCAGAATTTGCCGAGGAACTGATCAAGACAGTTGCTTCAAATAAAGGCAAAAGAGGAATATCGGACCTGTGCAAAAACATATACTGGCAAAAAGCCGCTGAAAACTTAGCTGAGGTATCAAGAGCCGCTGTTGTTTCGGGATTTTTCGTTCCATCTTCCGGAGCGCCTGAAACAGATGGTCCCGGAGGTGCAGTTGTCCTGGCAAGGGCTTTTTTGAAGCATGGTGCTGAAACAGAGATCTGGACAGACGATCTGTGCGTGGATGCAATCCGGGCGTGTGCAGTTTCTGCCGGTTTCCCTGAAGAAAAAGTTGTTGCAGTAGACCGTTTTGATAAACTTGATTCGTATTCTCCTGATGCCGTGGTGTTCACAGAACGTCTGGGGCGTGCGGCAGATGGTAGATTTTATAATATGAGAAGCGAAGACATCTCTGCCTGGACACCAACACTGGACTGGATATCAGTTCTTTGCTCGCGAAAAAATATTTTTACTGTCGGAATAGGCGACGGAGGAAATGAAGTTGGGATGGGCAACTTTGTCTCAGAAATATGTGATATCAGGCCGGACTTCAGGAAGTGTCTTTCTGTCATACGTACAGACGTAACAATACCGGTAGATGTCAGCAACTGGGGCTGTTATGCACTAAGTGCGGCCCTCTCGTATGTTTGGAAAGAGTGGCTGGGGCCATGTAAAGAGGATGAGCGCTTGATGCTTGAAGCACTTATCGAGAAAAAGGCAGTGGACGGCATAAGCAAAAAAACAGAACTTACAGTGGATGGTTTCGAGATAGAAGTGCACGAAGCAATTATTTCGGAACTATACGGAATATGGCATAAATTCTGTTCATGATTTTTGTTTTTTTCGACACTCATGGTAAAATGCTAGGTTAGAGATTGGTGGTACTGCATGAAAAACATCAATACGGATAAGTCAGCTAAGAGACCGATAATGTTCCTGGGTTTCAGCGTGATCCTTCTGCTTTTGCTGGTGACGTGGAGCTTAAAGGTCGGTCCGTTCTCAAGTTTTTTTAAGGTCGAAGAGGCAGTGATCTGCCAGGAACTTGGAGATAACCGCGAGCCTCTGTTGATCGGCAACAGCATCCCCTACGGTCCAAGTCAGATATGTTTGTGGCTGAAGTATTCTTCCGCACGAGAAGGCAGCCACTTGGAGGTTTCATGGTATTACGGCAATGAGCTGGTCCTCTCTGAGCCTCTTAAGTTAATGACCAAAGATGGAGTAAGAACGTTTTATCTCTTAAGGGAAGAGGGTACTCCTCTTCCGGTAGGATCATATAGAGTTACTGTTTCCACGCCTGCAAAAGTATGGTCGGACATCAAGTTCGAAATAGCCAGAAGAAAATGACACTAGACCGGGAGGTCAGAGAAGTTGCCAAGAAAAAAAAGTGAAACCGCTGAAGAACCAAAGAAAAAAACAACAAGGACCAGAAGTTCTTCCACGGCAAAAAATGAAAAAGCACCCAACCAGACGAATGAACCAGAAAAGAGTGTTATTGCAGCCGGATCCGTGAATGAGGTGGCATCTGCTGCAGAGACAGACGTGGCCTTAAAGGAAGCCACGCTCCCTGAAACCACTTCCGAAACTGTACCTGTAGTAAATCCTGAGGCAGACAAAGAACAGAATGGAAGCAACAACGGTAACGGATATGGCAAACAGCACAAGCACACCCACCCTAAATTAGGGTTCAATTTTCTGGCACAACAGACGTTGGCTGAACTGAGGAAGATCGCAAAAGAGATAGGCGTTACTTCAATTTCGGCCAGGCGTAAAGATGACCTGATCGTTGACATACTCAAGACCCAGGCTGAAACGATGGGATACAGGTTCAATGGAGGAACACTTGAGTGCCTCTCTGAAGGTTATGGCTTCCTAAGGCCATCCGGACTTCTTCCGAGCAGTAACGACATATATGTCTCTGCTTCGCAGATCCGCAGATTTGGACTGAGGAATGGAGATGTAGTCTGGGGTATAATCCGCCCGCCCAAGGAACAGGAACATTACGAAGCACTGCTGAGGGTAGAAAATGTTAATTTTACCGATCCCGAAGCAGCAAGAAAAAGACCACAATTTGAATCACTTACCCCCATTTTCCCTGACGAAAAATTAAATCTGGAGACAGACAGAAAAATCATATCTACAAGGATGGTAGACCTTTTTGCCCCGATAGGCAAAGGACAGAGGGCCCTTATCGTATCTCCGCCGAAAGCAGGAAAAACTACACTTCTAAAAAATCTTGCGAATGCTATCACGACCAACCATCCTGAAGTGATCCTGATGGTGCTTCTTATCGACGAAAGACCGGAAGAAGTTACAGACATGGCACGTTCTGTCGATGGAGAGATCATTGCTTCCACCTTTGACAGGCCGGCAGAAGAGCATATGCGAGTTGCAGCGCTTGCGCTTGAAAAAGCAAAGAGGCTGGTCGAAGTATCCAAGGATGTAGTCCTGCTGCTTGATTCCATAACCAGGTTGGCAAGGGCATCAAATCTTATCGTTCCCCCATCGGGAAGGACTCTCTCCGGGGGTATGGATCCGGCAGCCCTATATTTCCCTAAAAAATTCTTTGGAGCCGCAAGAAATATTGAATTTGGCGGAAGTCTTACTATAATAGGAACGGCACTTGTTGAAACCGGCAGCAGGATGGATGATGTCATATACGAAGAATTTAAGGGGACCGGGAACATGGAAGTCCATTTATCACGAAAGATATCAGAGCAGCGCATATTCCCTGCTCTGGACATAACTAAGTCAGGCACAAGGAAAGAAGAGCTGTTGGTTCCTGACGATGACCTTCAGCGTATTTGGGCACTGAGAAGGAAGATAACCAACATGGATGAAGCAGAAGTTCTGAATCTTATTTTGGATAAATTACGCAATACGGTGAATAATCGCGAATTTCTTGCTACAATAAAGGCAGGCTAAGCTTTTTACAAAATACGCTGGCCAGTAATACCGGATGATGTGTGGAGTGACTGAACGATGTCGAGGTTTAACTTGGTCAATTTGAAAAAAAGAAAAACGATATACTTCAGCCTGTTCATTATTGCGGCGCTGTCGGCATCAGTGATACTTTCTGCAATGGCAGCAGAGAGAGCAGGCATGTACTGGATAGGAATGGACCTCCCGGACATATCTGAAAAATCTGTCAACAACAGAGGGTTTTTGATGGTTGATGTCTCTGACCTGTCAGCTGTCAGCTCTTCGGCTGAATCCCCCGAGTCCGAGACAGAGGTCATCCCGATCGGTATTGGACCCCTTCCAAGCGTTCCTACACTTACCACAGAAGAGCTTAAACTTTACGGGGTCCTCTCAAGAGGAGACGGCCTTATCCTCAGTGAGGACAAAGAGGCTCTGATAGGAGATATATGCTGGCAGGAAGTTATTCTGGATCAGGGAGATACGATAGCTTCCATAGCGGAAGAGTACGGTATCAAGGCTGAAGATATCAGACGTGCCAACGGCCTTAAACCAAACGAAAATCCAAAGTATACTGATATTCTATATATTCCTGACAGGACAGATTCTGTTCCTTTAACGCTGGCATATGTCAATAAACTTAAAAAGTATGAGGCAGATCTTGAAAAACAGGGCAAGCCACTTTTATTGACAGAATATGTTGTCAAAAATGGAGATTCACTCTGGTCGATCGCAAGTAAATTTGAACTGGATCTTGATACAATAATAGGTTCCAATAAAATCTCTAACATTAACTATCTCAAACTTGGGGCAGTGCTCAGGATACCGAACCAGGACGGGATATTCATTAAGGTCTCAAAAAATGACACTGTTGCAAAACTGGCGGACAAGCATGGTTCTTACAAACAGGCAGTCTATGTGGCAAACATGATGGATGATGAAACACAGCTCAAGATAGGAAGCGAAATATTCCTTCCAGGAGCCAAAGTTGCAGCTGTGGCTGCATCTGCAGGAAGAACAAGTGCAAGAGCTCCAAAGACGAGCGTGACAACATCGTCCAGGCACTTCAGGTGGCCGGTCATGGGCAAAATATCCAGTGTATTCGGATGGCGCCGAAGCCCCTTTGGGCGCAGGAGAGTTTTCCACTCAGGACTGGATATCAGGGCACCGCGAGGGAGAGGCATAGTGGCAGCGGGAGATGGAAAGGTAGTTCACTCAGGTTGGATGGGCGGATACGGAAAAACTATAGTTATTTCTCATCCCGGAGGAATGTCTACCCTCTACGGACACTGCAGCAGCCTTCTTGTAAAAAATGGAGCTACTGTAAGATCAGGACAACAGATCGCAAAAGTAGGGAGCACAGGAAGGTCTACGGGTAATCACCTCCACTTCGAGGTACGAAAGAATGGTACTCCGCAGAACCCTCTGAGATACTTAAGGTAATTTTATTGCTAAACCGCGACATTAAAGGGGCGTTATAAATGACAAAGTACATTTTTGTAACCGGCGGAGTTGTTTCTTCTCTAGGTAAGGGAATAACCGCCGCATCACTTGGCGTTTTGCTTAAGAGAAGGGGCTACAGGGTCAGTATCATAAAGATGGATCCATACATAAATGTAGATGCCGGTGCGATGAGCCCGTTTCAGCACGGCGAGGTTTTTGTTACATGGGACGGTGCCGAGACAGACCTCGACCTCGGACATTACGAGCGTTTCATCGATGAGGCTATTACCGGAGAAAACAGCTGCACTACAGGTAAGGTCTATTCCGCTGTAATTCAGAGGGAGAGAAGCGGAGGATACAACGGTGCAACGGTACAGGTCATCCCTCACATAACGAACGAGATACAGGACAGGATACTAAGAGTAGGCGAAGACAAAGATGTTGTAATAGCAGAGATCGGCGGTACAGTCGGAGACATAGAGGGGCTTCCCTTCCTTGAAGCTATAAGGCAGCTTGCCGGCAGGATAGGGAGAGAAAACATTCTTTATTGCCATGTCACTCTTGTACCCTACATAGCCGCATCCGGTGAATTAAAAACAAAACCCACACAGCACAGTGTAAACGAACTAAGGCGCATAGGTATCCAGCCGGATCTAATCGTATGTCGTTCACAGTATCCCGTTGGAAGAGACCTCAGAGAGAAGATCGGACTTTTCTGCAGTGTTCTGCCGGATTGTGTATTTGAGGCTATAGATGCAGATTCTATCTATCGTATTCCTTCCATACTTCACAAACAGGAATTTGACACTATCGCACTGAGAAAATTAGGATTGAACTCAGATGTTAAGCCTGACATGGAAGACTGGAATTCATTCCTGGAGAAATATGACAACCTGAAAGGTGAAGTTACAGTCGCACTTGTCGGCAAATACACAGAGATCAAGGACGCCTATCTAAGTGTCAACGAAGCCCTTGCTCACGCAGGTATAGCTAATGGAGTAAAAGTGCAGGTAATGCCTGTGGAAGCGGAGGATCTTGAAAAGGGATCCCCGGAAGATATACTTTCCAAAGCGGATGCTATCCTTGTACCGGGTGGATTTGGGCAAAGAGGCGTAGAGGGTAAGATAGCTGCGGCGAAATATGCAAGGGAGAACAATGTTCCTTACTTTGGCCTCTGCCTTGGTATGCAGGTGGCTGTTATAGAGTTTGCCAGAAACGTCCTTGGGCTTTCAGGAGCAAACAGCCTTGAAATGAACGAAATGACGCCTCACCCTGTTATTCACTATATGGAGGGTCAGAAGAACATAGCTGACATCGGAGGGACATCGAGGCTCGGAGCTTACCCGTGTGAACTTAAGAAGAACACGAAATCCATTTCGATCTATGGTACAGAGATAATAAGCGAACGACACAGGCATCGCTTCGAATTCAACAATCAATACATGGAACTCTTTGAAAAGGCCGGGATGATAGTGGCAGGGATATGTCCATCCGGAGGACAGGTAGAAATTATGGAAAACAAAAGTCATCCTTGGATGCTGGGAGTACAGTTCCATCCCGAGTTTTTATCACGTCCGGTAAAGCCACATCCATTGTTCATGGATTTTATCAGAGCAGCCGTTAAAAATTCTAAAGTGAAAAATTGAAGGGAGGAAACAATTATGAAGTTGAAAAACATGTTTATGCTGACGGCAGCAATTCTTACCGTATTTGCATCGGTTGCAGTTTCATCTGCTTCAGATGTGGCTGCTGACGGAGGTCCTGCCTTTCAAACACTTGAGAGGATAGAGACTATAGTATATGGTTCACCGCAGGGTGGTGGACTGCTTTCAAGGCTTAACACAGCTGAAAAAGACGTCTTTGGAAGGGAGCTTCCCGGGAGTTTGACTGAACGTCAGACTGCGATGCTGGATTTCATGGAGAAGGGGACAACAACACAGCCATCGCTCCTTTTCAAGCTCTCTGTTGCAGAATGGGCAGTGGCTCAGCAGATACATCCGGAATGGTCACTTGCACGAAGGATCGATACCCTGGAAGCAGTGGTTGAGGGAGCAGTCCAGGGCGGTGCCCTGGCTTCAAGAACAGAGAGATTGATAACCAAGCTTCTCCCTGAAGGAGTTCTCGCGACCCCCATAGAGATACCTGCAACAACTGTCGTAAAATCATCACTTTCTCAGACGCTTACCGTCAAAAATGTTAAGGTCGATGACAAGGTCGTTTTGAAACTGATCGAAGAGATCGTGATAAACAATAATCTTGTTGCCCCCAGAGGAAGCAGGGTCTTTGCCCATATAACAAAGGTCAAGCCTCCACGCAGCTTCGGACGGCCTTCCGAAATTGAAATGGCTTTTGATGCGCTTGAGGTAATTGGCCCCAACTCGGTCACAGTAGCAATGGGAGAGGCTGCGAAAAAAGCTATGGAAGCAGATGCTGCAACATATGGAGCAGTAGGTGCAAGCTTTGCGGGTGCAGTGCTCCTTGGTCCTCTTGGACTGGCAGGCGGTTTCCTTGTAAGGGGTTCTGACAACCACCTGAAAGAGGGAACTCTGTTTTATGTTGAGACAACATCCGCTGCAACTGTCCACGGATACATGATACCAAGCCAGATATCATCAATGGCAGTTTCCGGGGATGTGACATCTCCTCAGGGCGCCGGATCACAGATAAACCCGTAAAATATTATTGATTGGAATAACACTGGTTTGTCACTAAAAAATATATCCCGTAAAAAGGCATACACGATCGCAGCGTTGTTTTTTATCGCTGTGATTGTGGTCTTTTTATGGAGAGACCTTAACCTTGCCAACAGGGCAGGCGACATTCCCCTGCCGGATATTATTGTTGAAAATATCGCGATCGACAGGGAGATAAACGGTGCTCAGTGGAAACTTATCTCTCCGAGAGTGGAACACAGGGACGGGCTCTTTTACGGGGAGTCCCTTGACATTACTATCACTGAAAGCGGCGATAAGGTCACCAGGATCAACGCCGATAAGGGCGTATTTACAAGAGCCAACAACGACATAGAAATGACGAGTGCAGATGCTGTTATGACAGAGAAAGATAAGGTCTTCAACCTAAAGGCAGGCAGGGTCGAATTTAAAGCAGCAAAGGAACTCTGGAGTTTTTTTAAAGGCGTGATGCTCACAGACGGCAAGATCACGGTTGAAGGCAAAGAGGGCACTTATGATACAAAAAGCGGGGAATGTACGGTAACAGGCGAAGGAGTCTTGACGTGGAAAGAATGAAAAGAACATTTTGTAACGAACCACTGAAGGTCATTCTGCTTGGACTGATCCTTGCATGTGTATTTCTTCTTACGCCTCTTTATGCTGAAGAGACTCCCGATGAGGTGCATATTGACGCGGACAGTGTGGTCTATCAGGAGAACACAGGGATAGCAACAGCGGACGGTAACGTTAAGGTCAGAAATAAAACTATGAGACTCTTTGCTCCTCATGTTGAATATAACAGCAATAATCAGATCATGGAGGCTTTTTCCGATCAAAGAGGGAATGTTACGCTCTTCTCAGGAGCTGACAAACTCACAGGAGAACACCTGACTTACAGCCTTGAAACAAGAAGGGGTGTTCTTACCGATGCCTCGGGCAAGATGGACGCCCTCTATATGCAGGGAAACGATGTGCGTGTCATGCCCATGGACGATGCGGTAAAGTTCGGGGTCCTCAGGTCACGGCCCAAAAAGAAGAAGACCGACGGCGAAGATGAGCAGATAACAGAATGGCTGAACGTTACCACGACGACCTGTGATTTTGAAAAGCCCCATTACAGGCTCAAATCCAAAAAAGTCGTCATAATACCAAACAAAAAAATGATAATAAGGCGCCCGAGAATATACATAGGCGAGAAATGTATTTTCACATACCCCTTTGACTATGTAGCAAGGCTTGGACCGAGGGAACAGAGCCTCCTTCCTTATTTTGCTTATGATTCAAACAAAGGCATGGGCGGAGGGCTCAAGGGATACATTGACCTGGGAACCGTCGGAGAATTAAATGTAAACGCTATTTACTGGTCAGATAACATGTGGGAGGCAAGGCTGCGTTACAGCAGAGAGATACTCTTAGAGGGACTCTCCGTGTTTTTAGAGTCTGACCGTATTTATGATTCTGATTCTGATGAGATAATGTGGCGTCCAAAGTGGGGGCTTGAATACAATGCCTCTAACGGTTGGAGGGCCATTCTCTACCAGGCACAGAGGGAGCTCATTGAGACTGAAATGAGACCGGGTCAGGAACAGCGCTTCAACGTCTGGACTGATCCCGAATTTGGAATTTATTCTCCTTGGTACGGGGACTCTTCTAACTGGGGGAGGATCAGGTTCTTCGGCATATACGGACGTTATCAGGACAACCTTAAGACTGTCATGCCATGGAGAGAAAGGATAGTCCTTGGTACAGAAATGACAGGTTCCCCTGATGTGGGGGATTTCTTTTTCAAGCCCTTCTATGGAGCAAGATATGTCTACCATACATATGAGGGGGGAGATCAGACACAGGATCTTATCGACGGATGGTTTGGGGTCAGATGGAGTATAGGCTCATTCAATTTCAGCTCTATGTACTTCAGGAGATGGGCTGACGGGTCATCGCCACTTGCATGGGACAGGTATGCAGACAACGAAAACTTCTACCAGACAGTCTCCTTCCCGCTTCCTTTAGGCGCTTCTTGGGAAAAGTGGACATTTTCTGTAACCGCTGCCTACGACAATATTTCGCAGGAAATCGCTTCTATGCGTTATTCTGTGAATTACGTCAAGCACTGTACGACGTGGCACCTTTGGGTCAGGGACAACAAAGCAGGGGACGAGTTGACAGCAGGAATATTCTTCTACATAAACGCGTACCCCGAATATAAAATAGGAGTAGAATCAGAGACGAATTCAGAAGCAACCAAAAAAAGCTTCTGATCCATAGGATCAGAAGCAAATATATTATAAATCTGACCTTACAAACATGATCGTTTAAGAAGGATATGATGAAAATGAAGATAGTTGTTGCATACGGCGGAACAAGCCCCGAAAGGGAAGTATCGCTGAACTCAGGCAGGGCTGTTTGTGAAGCCCTGTCTCATAAAGGTCATTCCGTCTTACTTGAGGATGTTCTCTCCCCTAAGGAATTTGTACAGAAATGGCATACTTTTGGTGCTGACGGTGTTTTTATTGCGCTTCACGGAGATTGGGGAGAAGACGGGCGATTCCAGACCTGTCTTGACGCCTACAGCATTCCTTACACAGGTTCCGGACCGGAAGCATGCATGTTTGCAATGGACAAGACAGTGGCAAAACTGCTCTTCTCCGTTGAGGATCTTCCAATGCCCGAAGGAAGCATTATACATAAAGGATTTGCTGCCGGCAGACGTGAGGAAGAGATGCTGAAGCGGCACGGTGCATTGGTCGTAAAACCCAACAGCGGAGGGAGCACTGTAGGTGTTACTCTCGCAAAAACAGAAGAGGAACTGATATCAGGAATAGAAAACTGTTGGAAAGCTTATAAGAATGAAAATAAGGCACTTGTTGAACAGTACATCCCCGGCAGGGAGATAACTGTTCCGGTGTGGGAAAAGGAAAACGGTGAAGTCATAGCGCTTCCTGCAATAGATATCAGACCTCACGTAGGTTTTTATGACTACAAAAATAAATACACAAGCGGCTGTACAGAATATATCTGTCCCGCAAATTTTTCAGAAGAAACATCCCGAAAAATCGGAGATATTGCTGTCCTTGCCCATAAAAGCCTGGGGTGCAGGTCATACAGCAGGGTGGACTTCAGAGTGACTGACGAAGATAAGCCTTACTTGCTGGAGGTAAATACGGCTCCAGGGATGACAGCCACGAGCCTTGTCCCAAAGTCAGCAAGAGCCTTTGGCCTGGAGTTCGGAGATTTCCTTGAAAGCGTAATAAAAGTTTCTTTCAGCATTAACAGAAGGTTTTGAGAGGAACAGACATTTGATGTTTTGCTTAAAGCCAAACATCAATAAAAATTGACTTAAATATAAAAATAAAAAATCAGGCTTTATTTAAGCCTGATTTTCATTATTTTTAAATGTCTTATTCCGCGGGGTGTCCGGACCATTACTTCGTCATTGATCTTTTTTCCCGTTATCGCCATCCCGACCGGACTGGCTGCGGAGATCCTGTTTTCTTTTATGTCTGCTTCTTCGGTTCCTACAAGGGTGTATACAAGAGTTTTTTTGAGATCCAGGTCTTTAAGAGTGACTGTTGTCCCAAGGCTTACTGAGCTTGTGTCAACATCCTCTGCGTCAACTATCTTGGCTTTGCCCAGCTGGTAGTCAAGCCAGAGTACCCTGTTTTCAAGTTTTTCCTGTTCTTCCTTGGCTGCGTGGTATTCAGCGTTTTCGCTGAGGTCGCCGAATCCTCTCGCCTCTTCAAGCTTGGAAGCTATTTCGGCCCTTCCGTCTCCGCGCAGCGCGATGAGCTCTGCTTTGAGTTTGTCGTATCCTTCACGTGTCATGATAACTTTGTCGTCGTATGCTTTTGTTGCTGCCATGTGACCAAACACCACCTAGTCGAAATACTCCTGTGCGGAGAGCATTTTAGCAGAAAGTGTTATAAATATCAATTAATATTGTACGTAAAAAAATATTATAAAGTGTTCTTAATAAAAATACTGAAAAAGTGGTTTATTTTTCTTAGAAAAAACGTTGATAACAGTAATAAAATTTAAAAATTACATTATGAAAGAAAAAGGGCCGGTCTCAAAAAAACAAATTGATACCGGTCTGTCGGAATGATATATTCACGTTTTTTACGTCAGGCAGAGATAATTATCTCCTCGCATCTGATGGAGCAGTCTGCATGTTTTTTTCAGTCCAGAGTCTGTCTGCTGTATCCGCCCAAAGGACCGACCTTTGCCTGCACTTTGAAGTTAGGTCTCTCACATTCTCAGGTTTAACGATATATGTTGATTTCGCACCGGATGCCGCGACCATGGAGTTTAGTGATTCAGGGTTGTCCAAAAGGGGGCAAGGGCGCAGGTGGTTTTGATTAAATGGCTGATTTTTTCTGTACTGCATGAAAAGGGGTGATCTGTAAGCCTCCAGCAGTGTCTTCTCTTTTATGTTTGAGTCAGCGTAGTGTATAAATGCGCATGGCTCGATGTCTCCGTTGGCGTTAATGTGCAGATACCTTCT
>LSQX01345763.1_pt1 | contig 15037 bp, 16 predicted proteins | sample 654561 | NCBI WGS metagenome assembly LSQX01 (sample SAMN04489861, study PRJNA283612) | anaerobic digester metagenome | isolation source: 4 biogas reactors fed with cattle manure at either 37C or 55C with and... | place: Denmark: Kongens Lyngby | collected 2014 | reverse complement strand
GGTCAAAAGCGATTCGATGCGGCGATGTTACAGCATATTCCGCAGTTAAATCGAGCAAAGCGAAAAGAAGTTTATGACTATTTGGATGCAATCATCAGTAACAAATCGGCAGTTGCTGAAGCTAATTTGATTGCGTTTAGAAACGGTATTTACGACATTATTCGTAATGAATTCAAACCTCATACAGCCGAACATATAATATTGAACCGTATTGATTGGGATTACAACCCAAACGCACAAAGCGAAATCGTTGACGATGTACTCGATACTGTAAGTTGTAACGACGTGCAGATTCGGAAATTGCTTGAAGAAGTAGTTGGGTACTGCTTTTATCGACGAAACGAACTGGGCAAATCGTTCGTCCTGACGGGCGAAAAAGATAACGGTAAATCAACGTTTTTTGATATGATTAAAACTATGTTGGGGGACAATAACATAGCAGCTCTTGACCTTGCGGAAGTAAATGAAAGATTTTCAACGGCAGAACTTCATGGGAAACTTGCAAATATCGGTGACGATATTGGCGATGAATTCATTCCTAACACAGGAGTTTTTAAGAAGTTGGTCACAGGGGAGCGGTTGAAAGGTGAACGGAAAGGGCAAGACCCGTTTTTCTTTCATTCCTACGCTAAACTGCTATTTTCTGCGAATAACATTCCTCGCTTGGGTCGAGGAAAGGACAGTGCTGCAATCGCTAAACGCTTAATAATTATACCTTTTGATGCAAAAATTGACCGCAACAGTCCAAACTTCAAACCATACATAAAATATGACTTGCGTGCCGAACCTGCAATGGAATATTTGATGTTATTAGGGTTGCAAGGACTAAAACGCGTACTTCAGAATAATAAGTTTTCTGAAAGTTCAAAGGTTCAAAGTGCCTTAAACGAATACGAAGAAACTAACAATCCGATTTTAGGGTTCTTCCGTTCGGTTGACTTATCAGATATTTTAAATGAACCGACAAATGAGGTTTATAAGCGGTATCAAGAATATTGTATTCGTGACAATCTTCAACCGCTGTCAAACATTGAGTTTAGCCGACAAGTCAAGCGGCACTTTGATATTGAGATTGCAGATAAGAAGATTCAAGGTAAGAAATACCGAGTGTTTATAGAAAGGACAAGTGCGAAATGAAGAAAATTAATTGTGTTCATCAATACGATTATTATGAAGAAGTGTGTCCGCATTGTGATGGATTGAGAGATTGTAGAGTGAAATTACCGACAAGGTTAAGCGATGCAGTTCTTGGATTCGTGGTTGGCGACGCTTTGGGCGTTCCTGTGGAGTTTAAAACACGCGCTGAGCTTGATAAAAACCCAGTTACTAATATGCGTGGGTTTGGGACGTATAATCAGCCGCCCGGAACATGGAGCGATGACAGCAGTATGACCCTTGCGACGATTGAAAGTATTGTCGATTGTGGCGGGGTTCAGGATGAACGCGCCGCGTTAGATAAAGCAAGGCGATACTTTAAGGAATGGTTGACGCGCGGACAATTTACCCCGTATGGGGTAACGTTCGATGTTGGAAACACCACAAGACGCGCTATCAGTCATGGTTTTCCTTGTGGTGACGAAGGTGACAACGGAAACGGTGCGCTTATGCGGATTCTTCCAATCGCGTTCCTTGACATTCCCATTACTAACAAGCTACGCGCCGCGCGGTTGTATGCCGCACTGACCCATTCGCATGAATTGAACCTGTTGGCGTGTGAATTCTTTGTGGAAGTGGTGGACACCCTCATTCGCGGCGTTGATGGTTGGTTAGAATCGGCGTACAGCTTAATCACCTTCAAGGGTGACCCAACGGGAGCGTTCGCCCGTATTCCGCGCATTGGTGAGTTGACCCGCGGCGAAATCAACTCAACGGGATATGTGATTGACACACTTGAAGCCGCATTGTGGTGCTTCATTACGACAGATAATTACAAAGATGCGGTATTAAAAGCGGTAAATCTTGGTGGGGATACGGACACGATAGCGGCTATCACGGGAGGCTTGGCGGGGTTAAAATACGGTAAATGCGCAATCCCCGGTGAATGGTTAAAACAGATACCGCGACTTGATTTTATTCAACAAGTATTGGATAAAGCTGAACCTTATTTTCGGGATTGACGGTTCAAGGTGCGGTTCAAAACAGTTCACGATTGATTTTTTAATCTTGAACCGCTTCAAACCTGCTTGTTTGCTGAATTTTTTATGGTTCGGTTCAAGATGTTCAAGATGTTTTTAAGTTCTATACAAGGAATTGTATGAAATTGTAAATCATCTTGAAAAAGTTAAAAAATATAGAAATAAGGGAAACATCTTGAACTTGAACCGCTGAAAGAAAAAATTCTTTATTTATCGGAGTAATAAACGGTTCAAGATGTAATTTTTAGGAGGTATATTATGAGTATTAAGAAAATTTTGAATCAGGCTTTTTACCTTGACCGCCTGATTCAAGCTAATCAATGTGAATTAGAACGATTATGTTCTTTTGCTGAATCTATTCCTATGCCGGATTTGTCAAACGAGCGAGTTCAAGGGGGCGAACGTTCTGACCGTGTAGCAAAAACGGCAGCAACAATTATTGACCTTGAAAGGCTTATTCAAGCGGATATTGAACATTATATTCGGGTTAAACATGAAATACGATGTGTGGTTGATGCAGTTGATAAACCAAAATTGAAGTTAATTCTTCAAGAACGATATTTGAATTTTAAAAAATGGGAGCAAATCCAAGATATATTAGAAATTTCGGATTTGCGATACTTATTTCGCTTACATAATTTAGCGTTAGAAGAAGCCGAGCAAAAATATTCGCTTGACCATTGTTTTACCATATAGAACGTGTGATATTGTTATGATGAGGAACACGCCCCGGAATATTATTTCGGGGTTTTTGCACGGAAAGGAGGGTTATCATGACACCAAAGCAGCGGAAGTTTGCTGACGAATACTTGATTGACTTGAATGCAACACGGGCATACAAAGCGGCTTATCCAAAGGTTAAGACGGACGAAGCGGCAAGGGCGAACGGTTCACGATTGCTAACAAATGCTAATGTTCAAAGTTATGTCGAACAGCAATTGAACGAAATCAGTTCTGCGAAACTTGCAGACGCAAAAGAAGTCATGGAATATCTGACTTCCGTGTTACGCGGTGAATCTTCTTCCGAAATCGTTGTAATTGAAAATATCGGGGACTATATGAGCGAAGCCCGGACAATGAGTAAAGCCCCTGACGAAAAGGAACGTTTGAAAGCGGCTGAATTGCTTGGTAAGCGTTATGGACTGTTCACTGACAAACTGAAAGTTGACTGTGTTGTCCCCATTGTCATCCGGGATGATTTACCTGAAGATGATGAATAGTGACGGGTTAGTAACAAGAAAGAGCAGAAAACCCGTCGAATGGGGGTTTTGTGATGACTGAAATATCATTACGTCATATCGTGGGTAAGCATTATAACCGCTTTTGGCATTTTCGTGGTCGTTATCGCGTTTGTAAGGGAAGCCGTGCATCCAAGAAAAGCAAAACCGCCGCGTTATGGTACATCGTAAACATGATGAACTATTCCGGCGCGAACCTTCTTGTCGTACGAAAGGTTTTCCGAACGCTGAAAGACAGTTGCTTTACTGAACTGAAATGGGCGATTAACCGCTTAGGAGTTCAAGACCACTGGGAAATCAAAGAATCACCGCTTGAAATGACTTATCTTCCCACAGGACAGAAGATTTACTTCCGGGGATTGGATGACCCATTAAAAGTTACGTCCATCACGGTTGAAATTGGCGCGTTATGTTGGCTATGGATTGAAGAAGCCTACGAGATAATGAACGAAAGTTCTTTTGATATGTTGGACGAATCCATCCGTGGCGAAGTTCCTGACGGATTATTCAAACAGGTCACTTTAACGTTCAACCCGTGGAATGAACATCACTGGATTAAACAGCGATTCTTTGATGCGCCGATTGACCCTGATATTTTGGCGATGACTACGAATTACACAATGAACGAATGGCTTGATAAAGCTGATAAAAAGCTATTCGAGGACATGAAGAAGAACAATCCCCGACGTTACCGGGTTGCCGGGTTAGGTGATTGGGGTATCGTCGAGGGCGTTATATATGAGAACTGGCGCGAAGAAGCCTTTGACATTGCCGACGTTCGGAAGATAAGTGGCATTCAGTCAGCGTTCGGGCTTGACTTTGGTTATACAAATGACCCTTCCGCGCTTTGGTGCGCTATGGTTGACCTGAAAGGCAAGCGAATTTTCGTATTCGATGAACTTTATAAAAAGGGTTTGTCGAACGAAGCCATTTACACTAACGTTGATGAAATGGGTTATCGGAAAGAAAGAATTCGCGCTGATTGTGCTGAGCCAAAATCAATTGACCGCTTGCGTGAATTGGGTATGTCCAATATTCGCGCCGCCCGAAAGGGTAAAGACAGCGTGAACAACGGTATTGACTATATACAGGACTTTGAAATTATCGTTCATCCAAAGTGTGTGAACTTCCTGACGGAAATTTCAAACTATACTTGGGGTGAAGATAAGTTCGGGAAACGGCTGAACATTCCGACTGATGATTTTAACCATTTGATGGATGCCATGCGCTACGGGATGGAGGATTTTATTCGCGGAAAGTCGTTCAGCTTTGATTAGTGACACGTTAGTAACAAAAACAGGCGCGAACCCTTATATTTCGGGGGTTCGTTTTTATTTTGCGATGAAAGGGGGCATTTAACCTTGTATAGATTTAACTTTATCACCGAGCAAATAAATGAAATCATTACACAGGGCGCAAAGAATCGACTAACCGATGAAGAATTAATTGTTAGCGAGATTCGGCGTTTCTTTGCGTCTAAACGGCGCAAAGACATGATTGACGGTGAAAATTATTTTCGGGGGCAACATGATATTCTTCATCGTAAGCGAACCATGATTGGTACGAACGGAAAGTTGGAAACTGTTGAAAATTTGCCAAACAACCGAATCGTAGATAATCAGTATAAGAAAATGGTTAATCAGAAAGTAAATTATTTACTTGGGCAACCAATTTCCGTTAAGGCGGATAACGACCAGTACATGAAGACCTTAAAACTGTTTTTTGATAGGAAGTTTATGCGTCTTATCAAGAATGTTGGTAGAGATGCATTGAACGGGGGCATTGGGTGGTTGTTTTGCAATTATAATGAACAAGGCGAATTTTCGTTCAAGCGTTTAAAACCCTATGAAATTATTGCCGGGTGGAAGGATGAAGAACACACGATTCTTGATTATGCCATTCGGATTTATGAAGCCATCGCCTTTGAAGGTAAGACTGAAAAAACGATTCAAAAAGTTGAAGTCTATCACGAAAGTGGAATTAGTCGTTTCATCTTAGAAGGCAGCCGCCTTGTAACCGATGAAAAATCGCATGAACCCTATTTTACGGTTACGGACGGTAATGGTGAACAGGCTTACAACTGGTCGAAAATCCCGTTAATACCGTTCAAATACAACACGGAAGAAATCCCGTTAATACGAAACATAAAATCACTCCAAGACGGGCTAAACCTGATTATATCTAATTTTCAAAACAACATGGAAGAAGACGCAAGAAATACAATCCTTGTGTTGGTTAATTATGATGGTGAAAATTTGGCTGAATTTAGAAAGAATCTTTCTACTTATGGGGCTGTAAAGGTTAAGACTGTTGATGGGGCGGCTGGTGACTTGCGAACCCTTTCTGTTGAAGTGAACGCCGAGAACTATAAGGCGATTCTTGAAGTTTTCAAGAAGGCAATCATTGAAAACGCAATGGGTTACGATGCTAAAGATGACCGCATGGGTGGTAATGCGAATCAATTAAATATTATGTCCATGTATAGCGACATTGACCTTGATGCCAATGAAATGGAAACCGAATTTCAAGCGTCTTTTGAGGATTTGATTTACTTCATCTGTTTACATTTGACAAACACGGGTAACGGTGATTTTGAAGGTGAACCCGTTGAAATCATCTTCAATCGAGATATGCTAATTTCGGAGTCCGATATTATAAACAACATCAAAGGGTCTGTTGGAATTCTGTCCGACGAAACACTTGTGGCGAACCATCCGTGGGTTGATGACATTCAAGCTGAATTGAAACGGATTGAAGAACAAAAACAATCCGCGATTGACGCATACGCCAATCAGTTCCCCAGTCAAACGTCGGAAAATGGCTTAACAAAGGACGGTGACCCCAATGATGAATCAAATGGCGAAAGCTGACGCGGGTAAACCCCGATTGACCCTTGTTCCACAACAAATCATTTTCGAGATTGCACGAGTTCGTGAATATGGGAACGCCAAATATGGTGACCCTGAAAATTGGCGGCAAGTCGAAGTTGAGCGATACAGGGACGCAGCGTTTCGCCATTTCCTTGCCTATTTGAAAGACCCAAATGGCGTTGACCCTGAAAGTGGACTTCTTCACCTGTCACATTTAGCGTGTAACGTCGCTTTCCTTTGTGAGATGGAAAGTAACAGGTTAGTAACAAAAACCCCTGAAACTGGCGGCATCGGCGAGGGCTGAACACATTGGAGCATGAAAAGGTGGTGAAGGCGCATGAAAAATGCTGATTATTGGCGACGCAGAGCTGAAATCCTCGAAGACGCAAAAAATAAAAGTGCGGGAAGCTACACCGCCGCAGTAGAAAAACAGTTCAATCTTGCACAGAAAAAACTTAATGAGCAAATAGAACAATGGTATGGACGCTTTGCGAAGAACAATCAAATCACACTTACAGAAGCACGGCAATGGTTGACGGGTAAGGATTTAGCTGAATTCAAATGGGACGTGACCGAATACATCAAGTATGGTAAAGACGCGATGATTGACCTGGTGTTCATGAAACAGCTTGAAAATGCGTCGGCACGTTTCCATATATCCAAGCTGGAAGCCTTGAGACTGAAAACGCAAGCGACGGTTGAACAGCTTTACGGACAAACAGCACAACAGACTCATTCCTTGTTCGGGAAAATCTACAAGGATAATTATTATCACACGGCGTTCACACTTCAACAGGGTGTTGGAGTTGGATGGGACATCGCCGCCTTAAATCAACATCAAATTGAAAGTGTGCTTTCAAAACCGTGGACGCTTGATAAGCAGACATTCAGTGACCGCATTTGGAAACAGAAAAATGACCTTCTTTCTGAGGTTCACACACAGTTGACTCAAAATATGATACTGGGGAAAGCCCCTGATGATGCAATAAATGCGATTGCGAAGAAGTTCAATACGTCAAAGGCAAATGCTGGGCGATTGGTGATGACCGAAAGCGCGTATTTTGCGACAGAAGCACAGCGAAAGGCGTTTGCAACCCTTGATGTTGAAGAATATGAAATTGTCTCTACGTTGGATTCGCGTACTTCTACAATTTGTCAAGATATGGACGGAAGGCATTTCGCTATGTCGCAGTTTGAACCGGGTGTGACCGCGCCGCCTTTTCATCCGTGGTGCAGGACGGCGGTTGCCCCATATTTTGCTGATGACGAGGGTGAACGGGTAGCTCGCGACGAAGAAACCGGAAAAAGCTATTATGTTTCGCAGGACATGAAATACAAGGATTGGAAAAAGACATTCGTTGATGGCGGTGATAAAACCGGGTTGACCCCTGTTGATAACGGCGGGGTCGTTTCGTGGGTGAAAGATGTTTCACCTGTACCGATTTCACCTGAAAAGAAAGAGTATTTAACCAAGAAGAAACTTCAAGAAAAAATTAGCGAAGCCGAACAGCAATTGGCAGACCTTGAAGCGAAGTATGGTGGAAGCATAAGCAACGGTTCGACAAATGATATGGTAAAACACGTTGAATTAACCGAACAGAAAAACAAATTTAAGGCAATGCTTGATAAGAAGCTACTTGTCGAGCAGGAAAAATCCTTAACAAAACAGCAAATTACGCTTCAAACGGAGTTTGAAGGGTTGAAAAACAAGACATATAGCGGCATTTGGAAAGATGATGTTACAACTGCCGATTGGAGCGTGAAACAAGGCAGTATTCAGGCGAAGAAGGACTATTTCGAACAGCAGTTGTCGGGGGCTTCCCCCGATGACGCTGTAAAATGGAAACAGTTGTTGTCTGACCTTGATGATTTCGATGTTCAGGGTAAGCACTATTACGAAGTTCAAAGTGAGTTGAAACAAGTAAAAACCACTTTGACATCCCTGAAAAAAAGTAGTACAATTAAAGGTGCGAATGACCTATTCTCCCAAGCTCGAAAAGACGCAGCACTATGGGCGCAAGACACAAAGGAAGCTGATGATATATTGCGCCAAAAATGCGGTGAAGTGTGGCAAAAAGCTACAAACGTGGAAAAAGACGCAATCTATGAGTACACGGGTAGTTATTCAAAGTTCAACGAACCATTGCGCGGGTATGAATATGGAACGAATGCTTACTTAGGTGTTGGAAATGTTGACCTTGATAAAATCGGCGTAAATTATGGTGGCTATAAGCCTGGACAGGTCAGAAAGCAAATAGATGCGATGACCAGCATCATCGAAAAAAGTTCTTATACTGAAGATATTTGGGTTCAACGCGGGGTAGAATATAAGGGAATGGATAAGTTCTTTAACATTAATCCTGATGATTTTTACCTTTCCGAAAAGGAATTGGCGTCTAAATTGTTAGGTACAACGCCCACGGAGTATGGTTTTTTTAGTACTGGCGTTTCAAAAGGCAAAGGTTTTTCTCACAAACCTATTATCATGAACGTTTATGCGCCGGCAGGAACGAAAATGATGTACGCCGAACCCTTTTCCCAATTCGGTTGCGGTTTGAAACGCAGTTGGGACGGTATTTCCCCTCAATCGTCGTTCGGTATTGAATCAGAAATGATTTTTCAGAGGGGAACGACGTTTCGCGTAACTAAAGTTGAGAAGTCTGGTGGTAAGATTTACATTGACATTGACGTCATAGGACAGGGGGTGAACTGATAATGAAAACTTGGATTGAAGTGCACGAAGGTGAAAAATTCACCGATAATACTGTAATTGATAACTGCAAGCAATGTAAAACGTGCTTGTTTAGGGATGGAGGAACAGATTATTCAAACGAATACCGAAAAAGCAGCTGTGCAATATACGTTTACCCGGACATGAAACCGATTGAGGTCATTAGGAACACAGGACAATGTGAACTTTACGAGAAAGACCCCGAAACTGATTAAAGCACTTTTGAAAGATTAAATTCAAAAGTGCTTTTTCATATCCAAATTCAAAGAATGATTGATTATTACTGACCTTCTTTTCATCGCTTAAAAGCGATTTTAGAGGGTCGTTTTTTCGGACATTCGATGAAAAAACCGCCGTTTTGGTATTTGTGGGCGAAAAACACAAAGACAAAAAGAACGGGACTGAACCCGGTCAAAAATGATTTTGAAAGGATGGTACATGAACATGAAAAAGGACGAATTGATGAAGTTGGGTTTAGACGAGGAAACCGCAAAAAAGGTTGAAGCAGCAAGCGTAGAGGAATTGAAAGGTTTTATTCCCAAAGCGAGATTCGACGAGGTAAACACCGAGAAGAACACCTTGCAGACTGCGCTGAAAGAACGCGACGGTCAGCTTGAAACCTTGAAAAATTCCACGGGTGACATGGATGGACTGAAAAAGCAGATTACCGAGTTACAGACCGCTAACACCGAAAAGGACAAGGCACACGCTGACGAAATCCGAACGTTGAAGATAATCGCCGCTGTAGACGCGGCATTGTCTGCCGCTAAAGCGAAGAACGGAAAAGCAGTTCGAGCGTTGCTTGACTTGGAAAAGGCTGAACTTGCTGACGATGGCACTATCAAGGGTTTGTCCGACCAAATCAAGAAATTGCAGGAAGCAGAAGATAGCAAGTTCCTATTCAACGCAGAAACAAAACAAACCAAACTGAAAGGCGCGTCCCCTGCCGAAACTGGCAGAGAAGACCCGGACACCAGAGTTGACGTGTCCAAAATGAGTTATGAGGAATTGGCGGCTTACATGGAAGCCAATCCCGACGCACAAATCTAACATTTTGAAAGGATGATTAAATCATGAAGTTTGATAGCAAAACTTTTAACCCGAACGCTTTTGGAAAGTATGTTGACATTATCCCGAAGCGCAAGAAAAACGAACTTGTGAAATCAAAGGCTTTACAGCCTAACAGTCAAATCAAACAGGCGTTCAGTAATCAGACGGGCGTTGTGTACGCTACATTGCCTATGTACGGAAGAATTGGCGGTGTGCCGCTCAATTACGACGGACAGACCGATATTACCGCAACTGACACGACAACTTATGAGCGTGGTGTTGTGGTCGTTGGTCGTGCCGCCGCATGGACAGAAAAGGATTTTTCCGAGGACGTGACAGGGGGCGCGGGCTTTATGTCCAACGTTGCCCGTCAGGTATCGGAATATTGGGACGATGTTGACCAAAGCATTCTTCTTTCCATTCTCAAGGGTATTTATAGCATGACTGGCGCGGAAAACCTGAAATTTGTCAACGGACATACGCTTGATATTACTGGTGTGGCAACAAATGTTGTCGGTGCTGGTACGCTGAACACCGCGATTCAGAAAGCAAGTGGTGACAAGAAAGCGAAGTTTGGACTTGTCATCATGCACAGTGCGATTGCGACAAGCCTTGAAAACTTGAAATTGCTCTCATACATGACCTACACCGACGCAAACGGGATTGAAAGACAACTTGAACTTGCTACTTGGAATGGTCGTGTTGTTCTAATCGATGATGGAATGCCTACTGTAGACATTGAAGCAAGTGACGCGGTTGTTGCAGTTCCCGGCGTAAAGGCAAAATATACACTAACTGTCACTACAAAAGGCATTGCTGACGATGCGTTTGCAATCACAGCAGGTGGGAAATCTGCAACATACATTTGTGGTGTTGATTGGGTGGCACAGTCAAGCGTTGCAAATGAATGTACTGAATTGCAAAAGTTGATTTCGGCTGATTTCCCTGACTACGCCGTAACAAAGACCGCAACAACCGTTGTTTTAACACAAAAAGTTGCTAAAACAGAAGAAGCGGCGGCTGTTATAGTCAATAAGAAAGATTCAACTGGCACATTGGATATTGCTATTGCTGAAACCACAGAGGGTGTAACCGCCGTTGAAGCAAAAGCCGCTGTCGAAGCACATACAAGTTACACAACTTATGTGTTTGGTGAAGGTGCGTTTGACTATGAAGACATTGGAGCGGAAACACCGTTTGAAATGAGCCGTGACCCCAAAACAAACGGCGGTCAGGATACACTTTACAGCAGACAGCGTAAAGTATTCGCGCCGTATGGTATCAGCTTCACGAAAACTTCTATGGTGAGTAATTCGCCTACAAGCGCAGAACTGGAAGACGGTGCAAACTGGACTTTGGTCAACGACGGAAACGGTGAATACATTGACCACAAGGCGATTCCTATCGCAAGGATTATTTCAAGGGGATAATTTCCCCTTGAAATAATTGGGATTTATGAAAGGGGTGATATGAATGTATGAAGATGTAATTAAGCGTCTTCAATCGTTAGGGTACACGGTCGTTGACGGTGACCGATACGCTATTGAATTTGCGATTCAAAGAGTCACTTGGACAATACGCAATGAATGTAATGTCACGGAAATTCCTGACGGACTACACAATATCGCCGTTGACATGGTGTGTGGGGAATTCCTGTCCATGAAGAAGGGTAGTGGACAGCTTCTCGATTTTGACGTGGAAAGTGCGATAAAATCAATCAAAGAGGGCGACACACAAATCACTTATGCAGTTAGTGATATGAAGAACCCCCTTGATTGGTTAATAAACTACTTGACGAATTGCGGCAAGTCGCAATTCGTCGCTTATAGGCGGCTTACATGGTGACGCGCAGAAATGCCCTTCATAGGCTTTGGAAAGACAAATTGACCGTGATTGAATATCGGGAAGTCACGAAATCGAACGGTTCAACTGGTTTTGATGAAGTTACCGTTCTTGAAAATGTCCCCTGCAAGCTGTCTTTTTCCACGTTACAAGCAGTAAATCAAAATGATGCAAATGCGGCGATTATTCAGGTGGTTAAAGTCTTTTGTGACCCCACCTTGAGAGTTGACGCAGGTTCAAAGTTGGTCGTTGAACATAATGAACGAAACTTTGAATTCAGTCAAAGCGGTGAACCGGGGATTTTTACGAATCATCAAGAAATTGTTCTTGTACCGTTTAAGGAGTGGACTTAATGGCGAGTTTGAAAGGTAAAGTAAATACCAATGGTTTAAAAAAATTTCAGCAGAGCCTAAACAAAATGAACGACGCTCAACGCTTACAGTGGAACGAAACCGCCATAAAAGAGTTGGCGGCGCGGTTGTTGCGGAAGGTCATCAAACGAACACCTGTTGGACAATACTCCGCTGGAAGTGGTAAAACAGGCGGTACATTGCGGCGAAACTGGACTATAGGTGAGGTTGTGAAGGCAGGTAACACATACACAATCGAAGTCATAAACCCCACGGAATACGCGCCGTACGTCGAGTTCGGACACCGAACGGCAGACCATAGCGGGTGGGTTGACGGTAAGTTCATGTTGACAATTTCCGAACAGGAACTTCAAACGGATGCGTCTAAAATCCTGATGAACAAACTGAAATCATTTATGGGGGGTGTGTTCGCATGATTCAGCAGATTATTGACGGTGTAATTGAGGCATTGCGTGTCGCGTTTCCCGAAGTGACACGGGTTTATACTGAAGAAGTGAAGCAGGGATTCAAAGAACCCTGTTTTATTTTGCGCCCATTGAAACCCACATGTGACCAGTTTTTGGGGAACCGCTATTATCGGACGAATCCTTTGTCGGTGCATTATGTACCGGCAAGCAGAACAGACGCAAAAGCCGAATGTTACGACGTGAATGACCGCCTGTTTCGTGCTTTGGAATACATCACGGTCGGCGATGATTTACAGCGCGGCACGAACATGAATGGGGAATATTTCGATGGTACGCTGGCGTTTTTTGTTAGTTTCAATATGTTCATCAACGTTGAAACTAACGAAGAACCTAACCCAATGGAAACCTTCACGATAGAAAATAACGCAAATTGAGGTGTGAAATGGCAAAAAAATCTGAAACGGAAACGGGTTTAACGCAGGTTCTACCCGTTTCAACATTTACAAAAATGCAACTATTAAAGTCAAAGCGTTACATTGAACGGCGCGATTTACTTACTGTCCTATTGAATGATAGAAAGCAGTATTCACACGCCGAGGTTGAAGTGCTAATGGACGAATTTATGAAAGGTAAGGTGAAATAATCATGGCATTAGGTGGTGGAATATTTATAACACAAAATAAGGTTTTGCCGGGGTCGTATATTAATTTTGTATCGGCTACGAGGGCAAGTTCAACGCTTTCGGAGCGAGGCATTGCAACAATCCCGATTAACGGTGATTGGGGTGAGATTGGGAAGGTAATTGAAGNNCAGTTTGAGAGTATGCGCTTGTTCGGTTACGACTATACTTCCCCACAGTTACGCCCATTACGTGAACTGTTCAAAAACATCCGTATTGGTTACGTATATCGACTTGGAACAGGCGGCACAGAAGCTTCAAACGATTACGGTACTGCTAAATACGTGGGAACGCGTGGAAACGCGATTACTATTATCGTAAAAGAAAACGTTGATGATATAGAAAAAAAGGATGTATCTGTCCTGATGGGCGACGTGATTGTTGCCAATCAAACCGTTAGCACGTCGGCTGACTTGGTGGATGATGATTTCGTTGTTTACTTGAAGGAAGGCGCACTTGGCTTGACGGCGGGAACGCCGATGACGGGCGGCACGAATCCGACTATTAGCAACGCAAATCATCAAACTTATCTTGACGCGATTGAAAGTTATACCTTCAACGCGGTTGGCTGTCCGTCTAACGAAGCAACGGTCAAGGGGTTGTATACTGCATTTACACGCCGTTTGCGCGACGAACAGGGTGTGAAATTTCAATGTGTAGTTTTTGATGAAGCTGCTGACTACGAAGGCGTGATAAACGTCATGAACGGCGTAACTGACAGTGACGCAGATATATATTCGCTTATATATTGGGTTACGGGTGTAATTGCAGGAACAAATGTCAACAAATCCGCGTTGAACAAGATTTATGATGGCGAATTTACCGTTAACGTGAATTATACGCAGAACCAACTTGAAAATGCAATCAATGCGGGCAAGTTCGCACTCCATCGTGTCAATGATGATGTGCGTGTCCTGTCTGACATTAATAGTTTGGTTACAGTGACCGGCGAAAAAGACGAAATCTTCAAAGATAATCAGACCATTCGCGTAATTGACCAAATCGCAAATGACATCGCGGTCATTTTCAATACACGATATTTGGGAAATATCCCGAATGATGAGGCTGGGCGAATCAGCTTGTGGTCGGATATTGTAAAACATCACGAGCATTTGCAGGAAATCAGGGCGATAGAGAACTTTAATTCTGACGATGTGAAGGTTGAGCAAGGCAATACAAAGAGGTCAGTTTTGGTTAGCGACCTTGTGACTATTGTGAATGCTATGGCACAGCTTTACATGGTCGTAGCCGTAGCATAAAGAAAGGGGCATATAAGAGAATGTTGAACAATGTTATCATGAAAGGTAAGGACGCATTATCTGCAAAACTTGCAGAGTGTTTCATTACTATTAAAGGCAGACGTTACAATTTTATGCAGATGATAAATTTTGAAGCGTCGGTTGATAAAAACAAAACCGTAGTTCCAATTTTAGGGCGCACAATGCAGTCGAATAAAGCAACAGCATTAACTGGTACATTTAGTGCTACGCTTCACTACAATCAATCCATAATTCGTCAAATGCTTGTAGATTTTAAAGATAGGGGTGAAGATACATACTTTGAAATACAGGTAACTAACGAAGACCCTACAAGTGCAGCGGGGCGACAGACCATTGTCTTTATCGATTGTAATATTGACGGCGGTATTTTAGCGAAATTCGATGCTGACGGCGAGTATTTGGACGAAGATGTTGAGGGAACTTTTGAAGATTTC
>LSQX01000195.1_pt1 | contig 15038 bp, 13 predicted proteins | sample 654561 | NCBI WGS metagenome assembly LSQX01 (sample SAMN04489861, study PRJNA283612) | anaerobic digester metagenome | isolation source: 4 biogas reactors fed with cattle manure at either 37C or 55C with and... | place: Denmark: Kongens Lyngby | collected 2014 | reverse complement strand
TCACTACAGGAACAAGGACATCTCTTAATAGTCGCTGCCAAAGATGCAATCCATATTGACTACCAATGGAGATCATTATTAGAAGCAGGAGCCTTGCCCAAGCAGATTACCGTATGCGATGTAGACACCGAATTGTTCCAACAACTTAATGACTATGCGCATGAACATGACATTGAACTGCGTAATGCAACATATGATGCGTTATCCGATGCAGCAGCATCTTACGATGATATTATTTTGCTTCAGGGCAATGCCGCTATCGTAGATGCATTGTCGCCAAAACTAGCCAATGGCGGTATCTTCGCTTGCATAGGAAACCTCACCGATGATAATGCGGAAATTGATTTGGGGCGACTTCACTATGATCATATTTTCTGTACCGGTACCACGAGCAAGACATGGTTGGATGCATATGTTCCCGAAGCGAGGGTTGAACTGGCTGAAGGTGGAATCGCCTTGATGCAAGGTGGTGCTGGCCCTATGGGATTGATGCATGTACAAAGGGCGCTTGAACATGCGAAAGGACCTTCAACGATTGTGGTCACCGACACCGACAATGATCGATTGCACCATGTTGAAACGTTTCTAGGACCTTTGGCCGCGCAAAAAGGAAAGAAGCTAATAACTGCCAATCCTATCAGTAATGCCGCTGCATATAACGCTTTGATGAAAGAAATCATGGGCAAAGGTGGTTTTGATGATATCCAAGTACTCATCACGCATCTACCCGCTATCGCCGAAGCGTTCGAGCTATTGGCCGATCATGGAGTGATGAGTCTTTTTGCAGGATTGAAACGTGGAACTATGTGCCGTCTGCCGATCAATAGGCTTATCGGGGATACACGAGCGAGATTGATTGGACACTCGGGGTCCGGTTTATCCGATCAGGTGGCGATCGTAGAGCGCTATATGGCAGGTCAGATGGATACACGAAGATCTGTTGCGGCAATCGGGGGGTTCAACCAAATCCCAGATGGGATCCGGGCGATGCAAGAGGCTAAATATTCTGGAAAGGTTGTGATTTATCCAATGGTGCTCGATTTCCCGCTTTGTTCGATAGCTGAACTCGAAACGCGTGTGCCTCGAGTATTTTCACTTCTCGAAGACGGTATGATTTGGACACAAGAAGCTGAGAGAGAGTTTTTGAGAGCTATGGGAGTTGGCAACGATGAAAGGCAGGAATACGTATGAAGCATAGGATATTAGGTCGTACAGGATTATCAGTCAGTGAGTTAGGCCTCGGTGGCGGCATGTTCCCCGTGTACGGAGAAAAAGAAGTAGCAAATGCAAAAACCATTATCACCAAAGCCATGTCACTTGGTATCAATTATGTCGATACTGCTCCGGCATACGGTTCCAGTGAAAAAGTCTTGGGTGAATGTTTCAAGGAATTAGGGCAACCGACGATTCTATCGACTAAATTGGGAGGCCGACCTAAACCCTTCGATCCTCAAGATATCGGAGCCTTGCGCACATCTATTGAAACTAGTTTGGAACTACTCGGACGAAGCCAGATAGATGTGTTGCTCATACACGAACCGGACAGGCCGAGGCAATATCGATGGTTCAAAGATGTGAATAGTCTTTATGGACCGGTAACCGAATTGCTCTCCCAGTTGAAAGCCGAAGGGTTGGTGAAATACACCGGTATCGCAGGGACGACCGTCTATGAGATGGGGACCTTGGTTGAGACCGACCAATATGACGTGTTACTCACGGCATTCAATTCCAGCCTTTTATGGCAAGAAAGTATTCGTTGGCTTATGCCCAAGGCCGTTCGTCATAATATGGGTATCGTCGTGGGTTCCCCGTTACAACACGGAGCTCTTGCGGTGATGCGTCGTGAAGAGATTACGAAAGGGATTCGTTGGCTTTCCGAGCCAAGGCGCAATCAATTTTTAAAGCTCTATGATCTGGTTGATGAACTAGGAATCCCAATTTCTGTCCTCGGATTACGCTATCTCATTTCTCATAAGGAGATTTCATCTATCCTCATGGGAGTGGCAAGCTTGAAAGAACTTGAAGAGAATGCAGCAACCATCGATGCAGGGCCATTACCCGATGATGTGGTAAAGAGAATCGATGAAATAGCTATGATGGTTCCATTCAGACCATACGAGGAACCATATAAACTTCCGTTTGGCCATGCATACGAAGGTCCCGGCCATATCGGTTCTCTATAAGATTATAACGGAGGGAAGTTGTGCAAGCATTGTTTATTGTTGAGAAAAACAAATTGGGATTCATGGAATGCGATGTTCCCACATTAGATGAGTATGATTGTTTGGTAAAAGTCGAAGCCTGCGGTATTTGTAATAGCACCGATATAAAAATTATGGAAGGACGTTTTAAAAAGGGCCCGTTTCCAATTCTTCTCGGACATGAATCGGTTGGAAGGATTGTTGAAATCGGACCGAAAGTGACCAATTATGCTGTCGGGGATATCGTGCTCAGACCGAGAATGTACGACAAAGACCTTTCAATCGACGGTTCGGTTCGTTTCGGAGGGTTTTCCCAATATGCAGTGGTAACCGATGCATGGGCACGAGAAGGTTACCCTTATAATACCGGGATTGCGCATCCGCAACAAAATGTACCTTCACATATTCCAATTTCATACGCTGCAAGTTTGATTACACTGAAAGAAAATCTTAATACCATCCAACGAACCGGTGTGACGACAAAAGATAGTCTGGCTATCGTGGGAACCGGTCCGGTTGCTCAGTCTATGGTTGTGTGCGCCAAGAACCTAGGGATAGCCCCGATAGTTGTCTTTGGCAGAAGGCAAAAATGGGAAAAGAAATTTGCAGATATAGGTGCCCATGAGTATGTCGCAGGCAATGATTATCCTGCAGAAGTATCACAAATACTTTCTTCAGGGGGCTTTGATAAAGTCGTTGAAGCGGTCGGTTCGAATGAAGCATTGTCACATTGCTTGAAATTGGCAAAAAAAGAAGGTTCGGTACACATTTATGGAATGCCAGCCGATGACGAACCGTATGAAGCCTCTCTTTTGCAAGACAAGCGTGTTTCGGTTGTGAAGGTAAAAGAAGCACAAGCTCACGATGAAATGCTTGCATGGATTGAAGAAGGTAAGATAAATCTGGAAGATTGGGTAAGCCATATACTTCCTTGGGAAGAATATGATTATGCATTCAACCAAGTAAAGTTAAAATTAGCTGATAAAGTCGTGCTAAGAATTCATTGAATCATGACAACAAGGAGAGAATGATATGAAATCAATTAAAGTGGGAAATCAAGATGTAATTACCAGGTCTCCTTCGGGAAATGCAATCCATTGGTTACTTACCTCTCGCGACGGAGCGAAAAACTTTGAAATGCGCTATATAGAGATTCCAGTGGGCGGAAAGACCAGTTATGGCAGCCATGCGCATGAACACGAAGTCTTTGTCGTCAATGGCATAGGTCAATTTGTTGGAAAAGATAGCGAAGGGAACCTCATAAATGAAGTGTTGGAACCAATGAAAGCCGTATTCGTCCCCGGATATGAAGAGCATCAATGGGTGAATAAGGGAGAAAACGTATTAGGCCTTATCTGTGTCATTCCTATTGGTGCGGAAGATCAATACAAGCCGGAATCATGGAAGAAATAAGGGGTTGAGCATGCCAAAGTTTTTACAGATCGGAGCAGGTAATATCGGAAGAAGTCTCTGTGGAAGTATTTTTAGTGCATTGGGTTATGAAATCGTATTTGTTGACGTTGATCAAAAATTGGTGGATCGATTCAATGAAAAAGGTTTTTACGAGATAGAAATTCACGATAAAGAGCCAAAAACCATTCACATCGAACCGGTAAGGGCGATTTCATTTAAAGATGAAGAAAAGTTCATCGATGAAATTTCCTCGGCCGATATTATCGCCACCGCAGTCGGTGCGAGAAATCTGAGCGCACTGTACGTGCCTTTGGCAAAAGGATTGAACAAACGAACAAGCTCGGTGAATGTACTTCTCTGTGAAAATGTAAAACATGTCGATGCTCAAGTCTCGGACGGGCTTGTCTCTGCGGGGTTCTCGTCATTCGATAGGGTGGGTTTGATTACCACCGCTATTGAGAAAATGGTGCCGAGTGTTCCCCCTGAAGAAAAAGCTAAGAACATCCTTGCCACTTGGGCGGAATCTTATAACATCATTCAAATTAACAAGCAGGCAATTTGTGGTGCATTTCCCGATTCTCCGGATATCGAGAAAGTCGATTCAATCGACGCTCGTTATGAACGTAAATTATTTTTAGCGAATCTCATGCACATGACCGCTAGTGTATTCGGGCAGTTGTCAGGATATTGGTGGATAGCCGATGCTGTAGCCGACCCGCACATATATAAGATGGTTGAATCGGTGGCGATGGAATCTGGATGTGCTTTACAGGTTGTACACCCGAATCTTTTTGTTACACAAGATTTACCGGCCTATGTCGGGCAATTCATCAGAAGGCTTTCAAATACATCCTTGAAAGACACTGTCTATCGTGGTGGAAAAGATATTGAAAGAAAACTGCAACGTGACGAGCGACTCGTCGGGCCTGCATTGCTCTATTACGATAAATTCTCAGAAATCCCGGTACAATTATGCAAGACAATCGCAGCTGCCTGTATTTCGACGCCAAAAGACGAATCGGACACCATGTCGGACATGGATACTGCATTCCTGAAAGCTATCGAAGACGAGGGAGTCGAATCATTGTTCAGAACCAAGTTGAAAGTTGAGAATCGAAACGAATTGATCGACTTTATCTCTCAAGAATACCGTCAGCTTTTGCATACTGTGAAGACTTCGGGAAAATAGGAAGAGGATTATAAGATGAGTTTGTTGGGATTGGACGTAGGGACCAGTGGATGCAAAGCGCTCGTTATGCTGACCTCCGGCGAAGAAATTGCCAAGTCGGCACGGGATTATACTTGTCATACCACCGCTTCCGGAGGCTTGGAGCTTGATCCTGAATTATTATGGCATCAAGTATTCGATTGTCTCGAAGAAGTCTCAATCAAAGCTAATTCACTCGGATATCCCGTGGAGGCGATGTGTATAGGCACCATGGGTGATTCAGTTACGGCTATCGATAAAGCCGGACAGACCGTAATGCCAATTATTCTTGCGTCCGATACGCGTTCAAAAGCAGAATGCAGTATTCTTGAACAACGCGTTGGAAGTGAACGACTGTTTGATATAACAGGTATGCCCCCCCATCCCATCAGTACGATTACAAAAATGATGTGGGTAAAAAACCATATGCCATCGGTGTATGAACGTATCGATACATTTCTCTGTTGCGAAGATTTCGTTGTTGGAAGACTTACCGGTACCCCGGTAACCTCTTATGCAACCGCATGCCGAACCATGGCATTCGACATGGTCAATGAATGTTGGTCTAAAGAGATTTTCGATGCAGCGGAAATTCCTATGCAGATGGTTGCAAAAGCTGCGCCTCCGGGAACGGTGATAGGTGAAGTATCATCTGAAATGGCAAGACGATTGGGTTTCAACGAACATGTTGTGGTGGTTCCCGGTGGAATGGATCAAACACTCGGAGCTTTTGCAGAAGGTGCGGTGCGTCCCTCAATAGTCCAGAATTCTATGGGTACGGTCGAAACGTTGTTGACCACCTATCCGATTGCCAGTTTGGATAAGCGATTGCGTCAAAAGCTTCTTGCACAAAAGTTTTCAGTGAATATGCATGTAATCAGAGGTCATGCATTGATAATGGGGTTGGTGCTTACTTCGGGCTCGACAATCAACTGGTTCAGAGATACTTTCTTACAAGGAAGTCGAAAGGCAATTATCGATTTTTCCGATACGATTGAAAGCACGCCTACCCCTGCATTGCTTTTACCATATTTTTCCGGTAAAGGGACTCCCGATATGGATTCCGATGCGGTGAGTATGTACATGGGAATAAACTTCGGAACCAACTTGCATAAATACTTACAGGCAATCATCCAAGGTCTCTGCCATGAAGCTTATTCCAATATAACTGCAATGAAAGAAATGGGTATTCCGATTGAGTCGATTACTTGTGTGGGTGGTAATTCATTGTCGATGCCATGGATGCAGATGAAAGCCGATGTGCTGGGTTTAGTGGTCGGACGTAGCGGGCAACGGCATACCGTCGCCAAAGGTGCGGCGATGCTTGCCGGCTTGGGTATACACAAGTGGGTGTCTGTGGACGAATGCCTTTCAACATGCAAAACCGAAGTCGAGTTTATCAACCCAAGACCCCAATACCATCATATACACATGCAAATTCATGAACTTATGGATAAATTCCGTGAGGCTGGGAAGCCGCTTTGGAACACATTCAATTCATTATCTGAAAATTTATAGAGGTATGGAAACACATGGCTGATTTAGTAAAGAAAATACTTTTAAAAACAAATAATATAACTGTTGACAAAACCATATACCATGATATTATTAATCCTGCAAAGGAAACAATATTTTCGTAAAGGAGGCTACTATGAACGGAAGAAGAGTAATTGCTTTGCTTTTAGTGGTGTTAATGGCTGCAACTTCGTTGTTTGCCACAGCCCAGGCCGAATCGGCCGAACCGACCACATTGTGCACAGCAATCAAATTCTTGGACAATCCCTATCATATTGATTGGATTGCCGGGGGTGAAATGTTTGCCGAAACGGTTGGATTAGAGGATTACCTTGTGAACCAGGCATGCCAGGGAAGTAGCGAGAAGCAGATCAACGATATCAAAGCTCTTGTTGCTAAAACCAGTGGCAATGTTGTGTTCAACATCGACCCGAACCAATCGCCGGACGTTGTTCCAATCGTGAAAGCGTTGGAAGATGCCGGAGTCTATTTCGTAACGTGGTGGAACAAGCCGGATGAGATGAAAGTAACCGACTATGATTACTGGGTGGCCCATATTACATTTGATGGTGTGTCAGCTTCCCAATTTATCTCAAATGCATTGTTTGATACGTTCAAAACACCTGGACAGGGAAAAATCCTTGCAATCCAAGGGCAATTGGCAAATTCAGCTTTTATTGAACGCTGGGAAGGTTTGCAGAACGCCTTGGCGGAAAATCCCGGTGTTGAAATGGTTGCGTATGGATGCGCGGATTGGGATCGCCAGAAGGCATTCGAAATGGTAACCAACATGCTCGTGTCGCACCCCGATATCGACGGTGTATGGTGCGCCAACGACAGTATGGCAATGGGTGCTCTTGAAGCTCTGCGTGCTGCCGGTCTTGCTGGCAAAGTAAAGGTTGTCGGCGTCGATGGTACCGAAGAGATGATCAGGGCGATTGCAGCCGGCGAAGTCGCGGCTACCGCTGCTCCAGATGCAAAATGGCAGGGAGGCTTGGGTCTTTCGATGGCTCTTGCTGCCAAAGAAGGAAGACTTGATGTGTCGACTATCCCGGCAGAAAAACGTCAGTTCTATGCCACGATGGTGAATATCGATGCTTCCAATGCCGAAGCATGGATCAAAGACGTAATCGAAGGAACTCCAGTATACGATTGGGATTCCTATTTCGACAGGTTCCTTAAGACTATCAAATAACAAGGTATATGTATCGGGTCGGGTGTCCGACACCCGGCCCGTTTCATAATGCTCCTAGACCTCCAGGAGTATCAACTTGAGCAAGAGGTTATAGCGTGCAACAAGACATTCACAAGAATAAAAAAAGGCCCCTGGACTCATTATTAGAGAATGATTGGGTGAGAAAAGTTCGATCTTGGTCTTTCTTCGGACCGGTTGCAACTCTTTTTATCGTTGCAATAATTTTCTCCATTGGTACCGGAGGTGGCTTTGTTTCGTTTAAGAATATTCAAACTATTTTAATGATTGCCTCAGTAGCTGCAATCGTTGCATCGGCAAGTACCATGGTCGTGCTGCTAGGTTGTATCGATCTTTCGGCTGAAGGTGTAATAGCACTCATGGCTGTAATTTGCGGCCACATTTTAAAGAACACCAAGACTGTTATGGATTTAGGTGTATGGGCGATACCTTTGGTATTGGTATTGGGTGCTGCAATTGGATTGATTACAGGACTTACCACATCGATGTTAAGGATTCCGTCCTTTATTGCCTCGTTGGGTATGATGTATACCACGATGGGCTTGTCAATCGTGTTGTGCGGCGGTGCTACGATCAAAGTGCTAGACCCCGGATTACAGAATTTTGCCAACGGGATGACAATAGGAATCCCAAATATGGCATATGTAACGATACTATTGATTTTAATTCTCAATATCATCCTCAAACGAACCAGATTAGGCCGATTTATGTATGCGGTCGGTGGCGACGAGGTTTTGGCTCAGCAGGCAGGTGTTCCGGTCCGTTTAACCAAAACATTAGTATTCGGTATTGCCGGTGCACTTTATGGACTGGCAGCGTTCTTTATGGTTTCGCGTTTGCAGGCTTCTAATCCCCAGATTTCTAAAGGGATGCTATTTCCTGCGATGACAGCGGTAGTTGTCGGTGGAAGTTCCATGTCCGGTGGTATCGGAAGTGCAACCAATGCGTTCCTGGGAGCGTTGATAGTATCCGGTTTAAATAACGGAATGGTCTATATGAATATCAATCCATATATCCAGAGTGCGGTGAACGGGGTAGTGCTTATCGCTGCAGTTGCACTTACGATGGATAGGAAAAAGATTGGAATCATCAAATAAATCGTCAGGGAGTCGATACCATGAATACACCGGTAATTGAGATGAAAGGTATAGTGAAGAACTTCCCGGGCGTAAAAGCGCTGGATAATGTTAATTTCACTGTAAATGAAAATGAAGTGTTGGGTTTGGTCGGGGAAAATGGTGCAGGCAAATCCACGTTAATGAAGATCTTGGTAGGATTATATAAAATTGACGGCGGATCCTTCTTATTGCGAGGTCAACCGGCTACATACCGAGACCCATTGCATGCCATAAATGAAGGGATAGGGATGGTATTTCAAGAAGGATGTCTCATTCCCAACCTCACAGTGGCGGAAAATCTTTTTCTATGTCATGAAGGAGGTTTTAAAAAAACCGGGTTGATTAACCTCCATAAAGTAAACGAAGAAGCGAAAACACAGTTGGAAAAACTCGGCGTGAAGGTCAATCCTAAAACCTACGTTCGAGATATTTCGCCTGCAATGAGGCAAATGGTGGAAATCGCACGGTTACTGTGGTTGGCAAAGATGAGCAATGTGAAGAATCCGGTATTGATTCTTGACGAGCCTACAACAGTGTTACTCGAAGATGAAATCGATCGTCTGTTCGCGGTGATCGAGGAAGTGAAAAAAGAATCTTCTATTATTTTTATCAGTCATAGATTGGAAGAAGTTCTTACAGTCTCAGATAGGATAGAGGTATTCCGTGATGGAAAAAACTCGGCAAGTTTTTCCAAAAAAGACGCCTCCGTTACAAAGATTGAAGCAAGTATGGTCGGTCATGAAATGTCCGAAACACATTTTAGGGAAAATGAACAAAAATCTCCTAAAGAAGATGTTGTCTTTGAATTGGAGCACTTCGGTAAGAAGGGTGATTTTGAACCAATAGATATTAAGCTACATGCCGGAGAAATCTTGAGCATCACCGGTGTATTGGGTTCAGGTAAAGAATCTCTGTGCCGTTGCCTTGCGGGTATCGAACAACCTACAAGTGGTACGCTGAAATTACATGGCAAACTAATCAATTTGAGAAATGTAAAATCCGCTATCGCAGCAGGTATCGGATATATTCCGATAGACCGTAGAAAAGAAGGTTTGGCTCTTCAACTCGATGTAGGGTTTAACATCAACTTCCTTATATTGAAGAAAATGGCGAAAGCCTTTCTTATTTCACCGAAAAAGGAAAAGGATACCGCAAAGTACTGGGTTGATTTTACAAAGGTGAAAACACCGAATATAAAAGTGCATTGTTCAAAATTATCGGGCGGAAACCAACAGAAAGTTGTCATTGCAAAATGGCTCGCCTCAAAAACGGAAGTCCTTATTCTCGACCATCCGACCAGAGGCATAGATGTAGGGGCAAAGGATGAAATCTATCACAGGATTCGTTTGCTAGCCGACCAAGGATTGGCAATCATCATCATGTCGGATAGGCTTGAGGAAGATATCGGGTTGTGCAATCGAATGATAATGATGAAGGACGGAAAGGTTACAGGTCAATTGGAATGTCCTCCGGAGCATAAGCCAAGTCCCTTGGATATTATCAGTCATATTGTGTAGAAGGGAGAAGATGATGGCTGTCGGTAAAGAAAATAACATAGAAAATGGTACAAAATTAAATATATCGGGAATCAACAAAAAGCAGTTGAACATACCGTCCCTCTATATCTCTCTGTCGATTCTGGTATTATTGGTGATAGTCCTGAATATTCTCAACAGAAGTTTTTTGTCGAGATATAATCTTGGGGTAGTTGCCGATGCGGCGACGATACTACTTTGTGTCGGTGGTGGCCAGATGTATCTGATCATTACCGGAGGTATCGACTTGTCTATCGGCGGAATCATGTCGATGGTATCGGTGGTATTTCTTACACTGGTTAATTCGGGTATGGGCTATTGGGCTTACCTTATAGCACTGGGCGTTGGGATTGCTGCAGGCCTTATAAATGGAATACTCTATACTAAATTGAAGATACCATCATTTATCTGTACATTGGGTACCAATGGTATTTTCGTAAGTTTCACCTACCTACTTGCAGCGGCACCGATTTCCGCTTCAATTGCATACCACCCCATTTTGGATGTAGTCAATGGAAAAACCTTGGGCATCACAAACGGGTGGTTGATTGCATTGATAATGTTTGCCCTGTTCTTTGTGATACAGCGATTAACCTATTGGGGGAAAATGATAGTTGCCGTGGGTAGCAATGAAACGATGTGTTACATGTCGGGTGTCGATATCGACAAGACCAAAATTATTGCTTGTGTCCTTTCAGGTATAGGCGGTGCTGTCGGTGCGATTGTGCTTTCTTCTTTTCTCTATAGCGCATATCCAACTATCGGTGAAGTGTATATCATGGAATCGATTGCGGTTGTTGTGGTTGGTGGAACAGCGATGACAGGTGGTAGCGGTGGGATGATCAACACGCTTGTCGGTGCTTTGATTATGAGTATGTTGAAAAATGGGATGACGGTGATCGGGGTGGATGTATATGCCCAGCAGACATTCCTCGGGATATTACTCATCTTGGCAGTGGCTGCTACGTTCGACCGCAACAAGTTGATTTTTATCAAATAAGCTTAAAACCTTGTAAAAGAATCAGAAGGTTCTTTCTTTAAAGTGAAAGAGAAGGCGCTACGGTCGCCCCTGTACGTAGCCAAAGCATAATGCAGAGGCTCTCCGGTTGCGATGTAGGTGATGATTTCTACATCTATCAAAGGAGAGTCTTTTGCAATCTGCAACATTTTTGCTTCGTACTCACCTGCTGGCCTGGTGGTGATGGTTCTGTCACTGTGGGTGATGATATAACCTGAAAATTGCTCGATTAAATGCGCCAAGGATTCACGTTCAAGATCATGTTCCAACACCCGGTGCATGATGTGTTCCGGAAGATAATCAACCAGTAGAATCAACGGAAGATTATCAACGATCCTAAGTCTTCTTAATTTTATAATCTTTTTCCCTAAAGGTAGATGAAGTTTGTTCGCAATATGATCGTCACTTTCAAGAGTTTCGATCTCTAACACTACCGTCCTATGGTCGTATCCTTTTTTATCCATCTCAGCTCTAAAACTTTGGATCGTATAGAGGGTATTCTGATCTATTTTCTTTTTGAGTACAAAAGTCCCTCTCCCTTTCTCTGAAGAAAGATATCCCTCGGCAATTAATTCGCCGATAGCTTGGCGGACAGTCGGGCGTGCTACCTCGAAATGGTTACATAATTCCACGATAGTGGGAATTGCCATTCCTACTTCAGAACCTTCGATGATTTCTAACAGAATCTCTTTGATCTGATAATATATTGGAACCGGTGCATTGCGATTTATTTGTCGTAAGGTGTGTATGTCTACCATATGACGGTCTCCGTATTCAGTACTACCCAAACTACTAAGATACTCATTAATGTTGGAGTAATTATTAACTAAATAAAATTATATCATGTAATTGTCACCTATTCATAGGGTGAATCCGATGTAAAGATAAGTCAAATAGATTTTTGTAATCTCGCTTCCATTTTGCATAGTATTGTTATTTCATGGTATGATAGATATTATATTATAGCTCGCTAGTGCAGAGGTTATACAAAATGACATTAAAATTGAACAATCGGAAAACAGTGCTTTCTTATTTACGGAGTGGGAGGATTGTTTCAATTAATAACATCGCCGATGATACGGGGATAAGCCGGACAACAGTCAAAAAAATAATTGAATATCTCCAAACCGAAGGGATGGTGGTGTTCATGGGCAAAGGCAATTCAACCGATGGCGGAGGCAAGAAACCCGATTTATTTCAGTTAAATAGTTTATATGGCTATGTTATTAGTATTTGCATAACACTTTCTGATATTTTCTCGGTAGTTACAGATTTTTCCAATACCATTATTTTTTCAAATACGATTTCGATACGCGAACAAGAATCTCTAGACAATGTGTTTTTACATATCGAGCATATATTCAAACGATACCAAACAATTCCAAAATTGGCTGATATGAGATTGCTAGGTGTCGTTGTGGGATTTCCCGGTATCATGAATGCCGAAACCGGGATCGGTATTGTCGCACCGAGTTTCATGTCGTGGGGGATACAGATTAACGTACGTGAGCGTATGCGGTCGATAATCGGTGAATCGGTTCCATTATTCATCGAGAATTTAAATCGTCTACAGGCATTATCTGAAAAATATTACGGCGTTGCAAAGAATTGCGAACGATTCATGGTGATAGATATCGGATTGGGATGCGGCGGGGCTTTTTATGATCGTGGTGAACTGGTCCAGGGCGCCCATCATTTCGCCGGTGAAATCGGCCACATGATCATCGCACCGAACTCCGACGTACAGTGTGTATGCGGAGCTCGCGGTTGCCTGAATGCACTCATTCATATCAAGGCATTGATCAACGACGCAGAAAAAGGCGTATCGGAACATCCGCAGTCTTTGTTAGCAAAAAAGAAAGGTTCGATCGATGCCGATGATATATTCAATGCTTTGCATAAAGGCGATGCCTATGCAAAACAATTGCTCGATCAAGTCATAAGATATTTGACTATTGCAATCTCAAATGTATATTGGCTCTATGATCCTGAAATGATTGTAATCCAGGGCGAATATACAAAAGCGGGAGAATATCTTTTGCGCAAGGTGCGGGAAGAGGCTGAGAAATTGTCGTTCTGTAATATCGAAAAACATTTCGACGTACAATATTCAAGTCTCGGAATCGAACGGGAAGTGCTCGGCGGTTCGTTACTTGCACTTAATGAATTTTTCCAGAATATCCATGAGATATAAAGCATAACTTAGATAAGTAATTTTTTTACAACTTAGGATCTCTGTTAATGAATACGTATCGAAATGTGAGATATGACCGGCACTAATATAACCCAAAAACGCTAGAAAATCATACTCTAAGCACATCAAATCATATAGCGACAAATTTATTCAAGATATTTTACAATCAAGTTATAAAACGGGTTAAGATAACTGTTGACAAAACGTCTGACTGTATTATACTGGAAGAGGAGGTAGCATATGAATCTAAAAGATATTCAAGCTTTAGCAGTTGAAATGGATACACTCTTGAGACTAAAAACATACTCGTTAGGTATCAAATTTTATGAGAAAGTATCAGATGTTCCCGATATATTCCAAAGGATGACGGGCAGAAAATCGGTATGCATGTTAATGGGATATGCAAGATTTATAGAAGTGCCGGTAGTGCTTACACCCGAAACTTATGCTCATTGTTGGGCTTCTGATGTTGCATTGGGCTGGGGTACGTTACCAGCCGACTTGGGAAAACAGGCTGCAGGATATGTCGCAGCTACACCGGAATCGGTTGATAAAGCCTATGCAGACTTTATTTCTTTACATGGGAAATACCAGGCCATAGCGGTTGCCCCGTTGAGGATGATGCCGGTGGAACCCGATATCATTCAAGTGTGGGGAAGCCCTCTTCAAATGATGCAGATGGAATATGCCAGCACATGGAACGGGTGGGACAAGATTGTATTGGAGTCCAATGGCCATGGTGCAAGTTGTTATGAAGTGTTGGTGCTCCCGTTTGTGAATAGAGCATCGCGTTTCGCTATCGCTGACAATGGAGATCGGCGACATGGCATGGCAAGGGACGAAGACATGATAATGGGTTTCCCGATAGAACAACTAGAAGGATATCTCGTTGGATTGAGGGCACAACAAGCCGATATGAATGCATTGCCCATCATGTATGATTTCGATGCAATACCCTTTCCTGTATCGAAACAGACGCTTTCAAGAAGGTTTCCTAAATATACATAGTTCTAGAGGAAATAAGATATAGATTATAAATAAATATAGAGAAGAATAATTAGGAGGATACAATGGATCTGCATCTTAAAAATAAAGTCGTAGTGGTTACAGGAGCTACAAAAGGAATCGGGCTGGCGATTGCAAAGGCATTTGCCGCCGAGGGAGCCCATGTCGCATTATGTTCACGAACTGAATCCGAAGCCGTGGCGACTGCCGACAAGATTGCAAAAGAATACGGGGTTACCACCTTAGGTATGAAGGTTGATGTCGTTGACAAAGATGATTTGCATGCATTTGCAGATGCTGTGCTAAAAAAATTCGACGGTATCGATATTCTCATAAACAACGCAGGGTTGGGAAGTGAAGAGAAGATTCTCACAGCAAGCGATGAACGTTGGCAATATTGGTGGGATCTCACAATGATGGCAGCGATAAGACTGACCAAGTCATTTGTCCCATCGATGAAGAAACGCGGTGGTGGAGCGATCTTAAACCTCGCTTCAATCTGTGCCAAGCAACCGATGTATCATGAGCCGATCTATAATACGGTTAAAGCGGCTCTCGTGATGCTTTCAAAATGTCTTTCAGAAGAAATCATGGATGAGAATATACGTGTGAATTCGCT
>LSQX01236064.1_pt1 | contig 15042 bp, 10 predicted proteins | sample 654561 | NCBI WGS metagenome assembly LSQX01 (sample SAMN04489861, study PRJNA283612) | anaerobic digester metagenome | isolation source: 4 biogas reactors fed with cattle manure at either 37C or 55C with and... | place: Denmark: Kongens Lyngby | collected 2014 | reverse complement strand
CCCTGGTCACCGGCGCCAGCCGGGGGATCGGGCGGGCCATCGCCCTCGGGCTGGCCTCCTGCGGCGCCAACCTCGTGATCAACTATGCCGGTAACGAGCAAAAAGCCCGCGAGGTCAAAGCCGCAGCCGAAAGCTGCGGCGTCAGCTGCCAGCTGGCCCAGGCCGACCTGGCGCAGCCCGACTGCGCCCAGCGTCTGGCGGCGGTCGCGGACCAGGTCGACATCCTGGTCCTCAACGCCTCGGTCCAGTTCCGCAACCCCTGGAACCAGATCCCCCTGGCGGAGATCGACCAGCAAGTCAACACCAACTTCCGCTCCTCCCTGCTGCTGGTCCAGCAGTATGCCCCCGGCATGGTCCGGAACGGTTGGGGCCGGATCATCACGGTCGGCAGTGTCCAGGAAGCCAAGCCGCATCCCGACATGGTTGTGTACGCCGCAACCAAAGCCGCGCAGACCCACATGGGCAAGGCTTTGGCCATCCAGCTGGCGCCGCACGGCGTGACGGTCAACAACCTCGCGCCCGGCGTCATCCTGACCGACCGCAACACCGAAGCCCTCAAGAACGAAACTTACGCCCAGGCCGTCCTGGACAAAATCCCGCTCAGGGCCTTCGGCGAAGCCGACGATCTGAGCGGCATCGTTCTTTTACTGTGTTCCGAACAGGGCCGCTACATCACCGGGCAGAACATCTATGTCGACGGCGGTATGGGGATCCGCTGAAGCGGGTCGGAAAGGCAGGTCCAGATGGCGTCGCTGAACCACCCGTATTACATCGAACCGCGCACACTGCCCGAGTCGCACCTCGAGCTGGACGGCAACTGGGATCTGGCCAGCCTCGACCAGCCGGAAGCAGACATCGGCCGCTTACCCTGGGCATTGAAGGCCCAACTGCCGGATTCGGTATACTGGAGCCTGCACGACGCCGGCGTCCTGCCGCACCCGTACGTTGGCGTCAACAGCAAGCAATACCATTGGGCCGACGAAAAAGTCTGGTACTACCGCAGGCGCTTTGCCGTCACGGCGCAGCAGCTGCAGCGACAGGCCATCCTGTGCTGCGACGGCATCGCCTACTATGCGCGCTTGTGGCTGAACGGCGTCCTGCTGGGCGAGCATGAGGGCATGTTCGGCGGACCGGTCGTCGCCATCGGCGACAAGCTGCGGGAAGGTCCGGACAATGAGCTGATCATCGAGGTCAAGGCCTGCAACTGGGGCCGGAAAGAGACCTGGGACCCCTGGAACAAAAAAGGTACTAACCGCGAAATCGTGCCTTGGAACCTGATGCGCGATAACCACACCAGCAACGGCGATTTCATCGTCATCGGTCCCTGGCGGCGCATCCGGATCGAATTTCTGGAGCGCTGCCACATCAGCAGGCCGCACCTGACCACCCGGCGGCTGTCCGAATCCGAAGCGGTGCTCAATCTCCAGCTGGAGATCGCCGACGGCTCGGTCGACGAACTGGCTATTCGCCAGGATCTCGATTCCGGTTCGTATGGCTACACGCGCGCTTTCGACCAGGGCCTGAGCGGGGCCGTCAAGCCGGATCGCCAGGTCACGCTGCACATCCGAATCGAGGACAAGCAAGACGGGCGGGCGGTCTTCGATGAGACCTGCGATATCGCGCTCATGGACCACGCGCGCAGCGGCATCAACCCGGATTTTTACGAACTGCAGTTCTGGCAACGGGAACTATCGATCGCCAAACCCAAGCCATGGTTTCCCAACGGCCTGGGCGAGCCGGACCTTTATCGCGTCCAGCTGACCCTGAGCGAAAACGATATCCTTTGCGACCACCAGGCGTTTGATTTCGGGATCCGGACCGTGGCGCTTGTTCCCTCCGCCGGCAACCGCTACCGCGCCCGCTGGGACACGTTCCAGTTCGTGGTCAACGGCAAGCCGTTTTTCCTCAAGGGCATGAACTGGATGCCGCTCGACTACTTGCTCCGCCTGCCGCGGGAGCGCTATCGCTGGGCCCTCGAGCTGGCCCTGCACGCCGGCATCCAGCTGCTGCGCGTCTGGAGCGGCGGCGGCATCCCGGAAAACGACGATTTTTATGACCTTTGCGACCAGCTGGGCCTGATGGTCTGGCAGGACAGCTTCATCGCCAATATGGAGACGCCGAACTGGCCGCAGGACATCCTGCAGGACCAGGTCTGCATGAACCTCACCCGGATCCGCAACCATCCGTCCCTGGCGGTCCACTGCGGCGGCAACGAATTCAACGCCTACGCCACGGGCAACGCTGCCTCCATGTTCGTCATCCAGCGCAACATTGAGGACCTGGACCCCGGCCGGCCTTTTTTCCGTACGACCGCCGACAGGGGCAGCGCCCATATCTACCGCGACATGGAACCGACCTGGTACCGCCACCAGTACCGTCAGCTGCCTTTCCTGGCCGAATCCGGCATCCACAGCTTCCCGAACGCGAAAAGCCTGCGTCAGCTGCTGTCGGAAACGGAGCGGGCCAAGCCCCTGGCCAATTTGTTCGAAGCCAGTTTCCGGGAGCAGAATCCGGAGCTGCTCAACCATTTTACGGAATATGTGCCCGCGCGCGTGCCGCGCATGCTGTCGCGCGCCTCGCATATCCAGGACATCCGGGGCATATCCCTGCCGGATCTGGCCGAAGCGACCCAAATCGCCTCCTACGAATTCTACCAGGTCATGGTCCAGGCGCTGCGCACCAATTACCCCGTCACCACCGGCCTGATGCCCTGGGTCTTCAAGCGCCACTGGCCGACGGTGGGCATCCAGCTGGTCGACGGCCTGGGCGACCCGATCGCCCCCTACTACGCCGTACGCAACGCCTACCAACCCTGGATGGTCGCGATCGAGGCGGATCACCTGAGCGTCGCGCCTGGAGAGGCGATCGAGTTGCCCGTCGCCGCGCTCTGCGACACCGCCCAGGCCGCCGGCGCGGCAGCCGTCTCCCTGACCATCTTCGACCCGCAGCTGCAAGAGGTCACGGATTTCACCTGGCCTTTGCCCGAACTCGAAGCCTGCCGGCGCGCCGCCTGTGGGACCGTGTCCTTTACGGTTCCGCAGGCTTACCAGGACCGCTATTTCTTCTTGCTGGCCGAAATCCGTCAGGACGACCGGCTGCTCGCGCGCAGCTTCTACTGGCCCTGCTGCCTCGCCCGCCTGACCGATCCGGATTTTCGCACGCAATTCCGCAGCCAGCCATCGCCCAACCTGAGCCACGACACCGGCCCCTGGCTCAAGGACCAGGTCCGGGCCGTGATGACCGCCCTGCGGGCAGGGTTGTCTTCAGCGACAGAGCGGGACAGCCGCTTCGTCCTGGATCTGGAACTGGAAAACAGCGGCGACCGGCCCGCGTTTCCGGTCCGCATCGACGTCGCCGAGGACAAGACGCTCAGCTACGCCAGCGACAACTTTTTCTGCCTGCTGCCGGGGGAGATGCGACGCGTCCGCCTGGTGGTCAACCTTTCTGAATACACCGGCACGGCCCTGACTGTGACCGTGTCCGCCTGGAACAGCCCGCCGGCCGCCCTGACGGCCGTCCGACCGCACCCGTAAGGAGCCTGCCATGATCCTGACCGACTATCTGCTTTGCGACAAAAACATCCAGTGGGATTACGCCCGCCAGCTGGGCATCGAGCACGCGGTGATCCGCCTGCCCGAGGACGACCGCTTCGACGTGACGGATCCGGGGCACTGGCGGACCATCCGGGACCGCTTCCTGTCAGCCGGCCTCAAGCCGGTCATCGTGGAGCCGATGCCCAATGCCCTGCATGACCCGATCAAGACCGGCGGGCCGGAGCGGGACGCCTGCCTGGACAAGGTGATCCGCATGTTCCCGATCATGGCCGAGTTGGGCATCGACACGATCTGCACCAATTTCATGGCCCATATCGGCTGGCTGCGTACCGCGAGCGATATCCCGGAACGGGGCGGGGCCCTGGTCACCGGCTTCCGCCTGGCCGATTACCAGCCGACTAGCCTGGCGATCTCCGAGTCGGAGCTGTGGGCCAACCTTGACTACTTTCTCCAGGCGGTGCTGCCCGCAGCCGAGCGCTACGGCATCCGGATCGCCCTGCATCCGGACGATCCGCCCCTGGCCCGGTTGGGCCAGGTTTCGCGCATCCTGGTCAGCCTTGCCAACATCAGGCGGGCCCTGGCCCTGTATCCCAGCGACTGCCTCGGCGTCACCTTCTGCCAGGCGACCTACCGCGCGATGGGCGAGGACATCGTCCAGGCGGCGACCGAACTGGCCGCGAAGATCTTGTTCATCCATTTCCGCGACATCCGCGGCACCAAGACCGATTTTCACGAAACCTTTCATGACAACGGCCAGACCGACATGGCCCGGATGGTCGCGCTTTACGGCCAGCTGGGCTGTGATGTCCCGGTGCGGGTCGACCATGTGCCGACCATGGCCGGCGAAACAGGCCAGACACCCGGGTACGCCACCGTCGGCCGCTTGTTTGCCATCGGCTACCTGAAGGGCCTGATCGACGGCGTCAAAAGTCAGACGGAGGGATAAGCGATGTCTCAGCGCAAAATACGGGTCGGTGTCTTCGGCGCCGCGCGCGGCCTGACCATGATCCGGGTGCTGGCCAACCACCCGGACGCCGAACTGACGGCCATCTGCGACCGCTACGAGCCCCTGTTCGCGCCCTGCCGCCGGCTCGAGCAGGAAACCGGCGCCAAAATCACCTATTACACCGACTTTGAGCGCTTTTTCGAGCATGACATGGACGCGGTCGTCCTGGCCAACTACGCCAACGAGCACGCCCCGTTCGCGGTCAGGCTGCTGCTTTCCGGCCGCCATGTCTCAAGCGAGGTCCTGCCGACCGAGACACTAAGCCAGGCGGTCGCCCTGGCAGAAGCGGTGGAAAAAAGCGGCAAGGTCTACGCCTACGCTGAAAACTACTGCTACTTCGCCGCCACCCAGGAGATGAAGCGACTCTACCGGGCCGGTGAGATCGGCACGTTCACCCACGGCGAAGGCGAGTACGTGCACGACTGCGAATCCATCTGGCCGCGCATCACCTACGGCGACAAGAACCACTGGCGCAACCGCATGTACGCCACCTACTACTGCACCCACAGCCTGGGTCCGATCATCTCGATCACGGGCACGCGGGTCACGCGGGTCGTCGGTTTCGAGACGCCGCCGGTGCCCAACATGACGGCCGTCGGCTACCAGGGCGGCACCTCGGGCCTGATCGTCGCCCAGATGGACAACGGCGCCACGGTCAAGAGCCTGCACGGGAACCTGAAGCGCGAACCCGGGTCGATCTGGTACAGCATCTACGGCACGCGCGGCATGATGGAATCGGACCGCTGGCACGAAGGCGTCAGCCGCGTCTACCTCTACCGCGAGGGCCATCCGCAGTCGGACACCGAGCTCAGCTACCGGCCCAAGCCGGTCGTGGACTCCCAGTTGGCCCGGCAGACCGGCAGCCATGGCGGCGGTGATTTCTACACGATGCACTATTTCCTCGAAAAAATCCTGGGCCGGCCTGCCGGAGAAGCCGTCATCGATGTCTACCAGGCCCTGGATATGAGCCTGCCAGGCATTCTGGCCTATCGCTCGATTTGTGAAGGCAACACGCCGCAGACCGTTCCGGACATGCGCGACCCGGCGCAGCGGGAACCGTACCGGGACGATAACTGGTGCACCAACCCGGCCGTCGCCGGCGAACAGCTGGCCCCGTTCAACGCAACCGGCAATCCGGACATCCCCGATGAGGTTTACGAGCGCGTGCGGCGGCAATGGCTGGACCAGCAACCGTAGGAGACGAAACATGGCCCTGAAAAATCGTCAGATTGTCCTGATCATGACCGACACGCAGCGGCACGACATGCTGGGCTGCTACCGCCAGACCGGGCTGCAGACGCCCTGCCTGGACGAACTGGCTGCCGGCGGGAAACGCTTCGACAAAGCCTACACGACCCAGCCGGTCTGCCAGGCCGCGCGGGCCGCGCTGTTTACCGGCCAATACCCCCATGAGGTCAACGGCTGGACCAACTCCTCCGGGCTGGCCGACAACGTGCACACCATCGGCGAGCGGCTGCAGCGGCACGGCATCCACACGGCCTACATCGGCAAGTGGCACCTCGACGGCGGCGACTACTTCGGCCTGGGCCGCTGCCCCAAGGGCTGGGATCCGGACTACTGGTTCGACATGCGCTGCTACCTCGACCGGATGTCGCCGGAGGACCGGCTGCTCTCCCGCCAGGCCGACGCCATGAAGACGCACGATTTTCCGGCTTCCTTCACCTATGCGCACCAATGCAGCGACAAGGCGGTCCGGTTCCTGGAAATGAACGGCCAGGACGACTTTTTCCTGGTCGTCTCCTACGACGAGCCGCACGGGCCCTCGCTCAGCCCGCCGCCATTTTCCCGCATGTATGACGATTATGTGTTCCCCAGGTCGCCCAACCTCGATGATCCGCTGGACAACAAGCCGGAGCACCAGCGCGTCTGGGCCGGTGACAGCCTAATCCAGGACACGCGCGCGCGCGAGGTCCGGGCGCCGGCCTTTTTCGGCTGCCATTCGTTTGTCGACCAGCAGATCGGCCGCGTGGTGGCGGCGGTCCGCCGGCAGGCGCCAGAAGCGCTGATCATCTTCACGTCGGACCACGGCGACTTCCTGCACAGCCATCGCCTGAGCGGCAAGGGGCCGGCCGCGTACGAAGAAATCACCCACATCCCCCTGATCATGAACGGACCGGGGCTGGAACCGGGCTCTGTCGACCGGTCGCCGGTCTCGCACATCGACCTGCCCCCGACCCTGTTCGCGATCATGGGCCTGCCCGTGCCCGGGATCTTTTCCGGCCGCAGCCTGCTGCCCCAGCTGGCCGGGCAGACCGGACAGGTCAATGATCCGGTGTTCATCGAATTTGGCCGCTATGAAGTCGACCACGACGGCTTCGGCGGTTTCCAGCCGCTGCGTGCCGCCTTCGACGGGCGGTACAAGCTGGTGGTCAACCTGATGACCAGTGACGAGCTGTACGATCTGGACCAGGACCCGCACGAGCTGGACAACCGGATCGACGACCCGTATCTGGCAACCGTCCGCGACCGGCTGCACGACGCCATACTGGCTTTCATGAACCGGACGCGCGACCCGTTCCGCGGCTATTATTGGGAGCGGCGGCCCTGGCGCAAGGATGCCGCAAAGCCCACCTGGACCTACACCCACATGACCCGCCAGCGCGAGGACGAGGATTTCGAGCCGCGCCAGCTCGACTACGACACCGGCCTGCCGATGGTCGAGGCCACGCGCTCCAAGGCGCTTTATTAAACAATCTTAGCAAGGAAAGTCAGGTTTTTGGGCTGCTGTTGCGTTATCCTGTTGCCGGAGGATCAATCATGGACAAACGGGACAACATCGAAGCCGTCAACCGGATGCAGCAGTTCATCGGCAGCCACCTCGACTGCCCGATCAGCTTGCACGACCTGGCCGGGGCATCCGGGTATTCACCCTGGCACAGCGCCCGCCTCTTCAAGGAGCTGACCGGGCGATCGCCCTTCGACTACATCCGTGCCTTGCGCCTGTCCCGAGCCGCCCTGCGTCTGCAGGACCGGCCCGACCGGGTGATCGACGTCGCACTGGATTTCGTGTTTGGCACGCCTGAGGGGTTTACCCGCGCCTTTTCCCGGGAATTTGGCCAGACCCCGAAGACGTTTCGCAGCAACCCGCATCCGGTCCGGCTCTTCATGCCCCCGCCAATCCGTGAAAGCCTCGAACACGATAGAGGAGGTCATCTTATGTCCGAAACCCAAAAACCCGCATCTGTCTTTGTCCAGGTCGTCGACCGGCCGGCCCGCAAGCTGATTCTCAAGCGCGGCGTCAAAGCCACGGAGTATTTCACCTATTGCGATGAAGTCGGCTGCGATATCTGGGACGTGCTGACCGGCATCAAGGACGCCCTGTACGAGCCGCTCGGCCTGTGGCTGCCGCCGCACCTGATCCGGCCCGGCACATCTGAATATGTCCAGGGGGTCGAGATGCCGGCCAACTACGCAGGGCCGGTCCCGGAAGGTTACGAGATCATCGACCTGCCGCCCTGCAAGCTGATGGTCTTCCAGGGCGAGCCCTTCGAAGATGAGCAGTTCGGCCAGGCGATCGCCGATCTGAACGCGGTCATGGACCGCTACAACCCCGAGCTGTACGGGTTCCGCTGGGCTGACGACGATGCGCCCAGCTTTCAGATGGAACCGCAGGGCTATCGCGGCTACATCGCCGGTCGTCCCGTCCGCCCTGTTTCGTAAACCGCGGCACGATCCGCTGATCTGATTTCCATCGTCCTATCCGACCAGAACCCGAGACCTGAGGCGACTTGATACGCATCGTTTCAGGTCTTTCATATTCATCAGCCGATCCCCATTCTCATCCGGCAATCTGGTACACTAGCATTAAGCTTGCACTTACCGCTCACGGTCCATCCGACCTGCATCGCAGCATCTGAACAGGAGGAACACCCATGATCGTACCCAAGGGCATCCGGGACGAATTGAGATGGTTCTATGAAGCGCGCTTTGGGATGTTTGTCCATTTCGGGCTTTATTCCCTGCTGGGCCGCGGCGAATGGGCGATGTACCATGAGGAAATCCCCCGGGGCACATACAGTCGCCTGATGGATGACTTCAACCCCCACCTGTTCGATGCCGACGCCTGGGTGCAGCTGGCCCGGGATGCCGGCGCCCGCTACATCACGGCGACGGCCAAGCATCACGACGGATTTTGCCTGTTCGACTCCGCCTTGACCGATTTTAAAATTACCAACACCCCGTTCAAGCGCGACCTGATCGGCGAACTGGTCCGGGCCTGCCAGAAACACGGCATGCGCATCATCCTCTACTACTCGCAGCCGGACTGGCATCACCCTAACTATGTGCACTGCCCCGGCGCTTTCAAGGACCTGACGCATCCACCGGAGACAGACCGGCCGGACTGGCCGGCCTACCAGCGCTACTACATCGGCCAGGTCGAAGAGCTGTGCCGCAATTACGGGTCCATCGACGGGATCTGGTTTGACGGGTCGCACAAGAGCGTCGATGCGTGGCAGGGCAAGGCGGTCTATGCGCTGATCAAGCGCTACCAACCGCATGCGGTTGTCAACGACCGCGCCCGGTACGGGGACTTTTTCACGCCGGAACGCACACTTCCTGAAGATTTAACGGGATACCTGTTTGAATCCTGCGAGTCCGTCAGCCCGGTTGCCTGGGGATACCGCCGCAACAGCCCGTCGTATACCACGCCGCACCTGGTCCGCAGCCTGGTGAAAATGGCGGCGGCCGGCGGCAATTACCTGCTCAATGTCGGGCCGCAGCCAGACGGCCGGATCCCGGACCGGCAGGCGCAGGTGATGCGTGAAATCGGCGCCTGGTTGCGCGTGAACGGCCAGGCCGTCTACCAGACCGATCCGGTCCGCTTGCCGGCGCCCCGGATCCGCAAGCGGACAGCCGGGGCATCCGCGACAGAACCGTTCGTTGCGCTGGCCGGCCGCACTGGCGTTACGCGCGGCGGCAACACCATCTATTTCCACTGCCTGGAATGGCCGGAAATCGACCGGTTCATCATCCCCGGAATCCAGAGCGCTGTTCGCCAGGTCCGCCTGCTGGGCAGCGATCAGGTCATCCGCTTCGAACAAAGCGACCTGGGCGTCGAGCTGTTCGACCTGCCCGCGACACCGCCAAACGCGCAGGTTCAGGTTTTCGCCCTGCTGTGCGATCTGGCACCCGGCGTCACGGAAGATGCATCGGTCGGACAGGAAGCGGAACCTGCCGTGATCGAGCTGAACGCACGGGGTTCGACCACGCTGCCCGCTCACCTGGCGATCCAGGACGGGCGTGCGGTCAAAGGGTCGAGGCTGGTCGTCGAACAGGACAATGAGCGCCAGACGACGGTGCTGTCCGGCTGGATGGTCCCGGAGCAGGAAGCGCACTGGATCCTGATGTGCCCGGAAGACGGCGATTGGCAGGTCAGCGTCTACGGCAGCTGTCCGGTCAGCTCAGAAGAGGCGGTTGTCCGGATCACGGTCCAGGGCCAGGCGCTGTCTGCTGCACTACCTGATCCGCAGGCGGCTCAAAACGCCGGCTCTCCATACCCTAAGGTCATAGCCGGCACGGTGCGCCTTGCCGCCGGCCGGGCGGTTCTGACCCTGCACCCCGAAAAACTGGTCTGGGGCTATGTCCTGGGCAAGATAGAAAAGGTCCAGCTGGACCGGGCCTAATCGGCCTTTGCCGGGCGTGCTGCGGCCAATGCGTGCTTGGATCTGGCTTTGTGGTGCCGCAGCAACCCGAAAAGAGCCAAGAGCAGCAAAAATGACCATGCGATCCGGCAGCCCGCCGAAAAATAAGGATCGCGGTAGGTGATTCGGATCGTATGCTGCCCCTCGGGAACGAAGATCATCGGGCGATCGTCCTGGACGGCCAGGGGGATCGGTTCCCCGTCCAGGCTGGCCTTGAAATAACGGTTCCAGAGGCAGTTGACGATCAGGCTCTCCGCATGAGTGCGATTCGTCTGCAGGACGAGCGCGTTTGCCGTGTGGCTTAAGGCGATCCCCGGATCCTCCTGCGTGTTGACCCAGTACGCCAGCGGCAGCGCCGCGTCGTCCCGGTAGACGATCCGGTCCGCATCCTCGGCGATCCGGACCAGGGGCAGTTCACCGTAGCGCCGGACATATTCGGGATTGACGACATACCAGCGGACGCCCCAGCCGCGCAAAGCTTCAAGCCGGTCTGCCAGGGTGGTACGGTTGTTGCCCAGGTCGTCGAAGTAGCCGCTGTAGGCCCCCGTGCCGGGTGTCGCCCGGTCGTTGGCGGCCGGCAGCAGCGCATCGTAGCCGGCATAATGGTGCAACCCCCAGAAGGTGCTGTAGTTGAAGGCCAGGGTGTGGGCCGTGTATTCGGACGTGTAATCGAAGCCGACCGAAAGAATCCGGCCATCGGACAGCTGGTCCTTGAGCGGTTCCGACCAGGGCACGGTCTCCCGGTGGATGCGCAAGGCCCGGACCGGATGCGCATAATAGAGAAATCCGAACTGGATTAGCTGGATCACGATCAGGCAGCACGCCGCAATGTCCAGGATTAGTCTGCGTCCGCGCAGGAACCTGGCTTGGCTTAGCGCGTCCAGAAACAGGTCCAGGCCGCAGCTGGAAAAAGCGATCAGGAACAAGCTGAACTGGATCAGGAGCTTGTATGGCCAGCGGAAGCGGTTCAGGATCGGAACCAGGTAGATGATCCTGGGCACCAGGATGCTGCCGGCCCACAGGAAACTGAAAGCGCCCAGCACGAACAGGACAGCCAGGAGTCTGCGTCGCTGGACCGGCATGCTTTTACGGCGGATGATGGCCAGCAAGAAAAAGAATATGGCGACCAGGCAGAAAGCCAGGCAGGCCAGCCCGACAAAGGAGATGCTCTGGAAGACATGCCCTTCATAGGGATCGGTCAAGCCTTTCAGCCAGAGCGGCAGAATCGTGCTGCCGGACACAAAGGTGTCGTAGTCGATCGGACCGCTGCGGATCGACTGGCGGGTCTGCTGCCACATCGGCAAAACGAGCGGCAACGAAAAGATCGCGGTCATCGCGAAGCTGGCCCAGTACCAGAGCCGGGCGCGGGACGGGCGGAACAAGTTGTGCCCGCCGGGCACCAGGAGCAGGATCAGCAGGGCTTCGAAGATCACGGCGTACAGGAAGAACTGAGGGTGCCCGATAAATATCAGCAGCAGGCGCGCCACGACCAGAGCGGCCAGCGAACAGCCCGGGCGCTCCCCCTGGTGCAGTTGGATCGCGAAAAAGATCATCCAGGGCATGGCGGCGACGGGTCCCGACACGACATACCATGAATTGCTGATGTAAAGAAAATAGCTCGTCAACGGCCAGGTGATCGCGCCGAAGGCACTGGCCGGCCGGCCCAGGCCCATGGCGCGCAGCATCAGGAAAAAGCCGGCCGATCCCAGAACCAGGTGAAAACAGACGACCAGGTCGATCGCGGCAAAGTCATGCCCCCAGAAAAGGCGGCTGACCAGCACGCTGAGCCAGGAGAGTGGATACAGGGCGCCGGCGTTCCCGTTGGCCAGGTGCGGCAAGCCCAGGTACTGGTGAAAATTGTAGAGGGCGATCTCACCGTGCAGCAAGGCGCGGGCGTTGTGGACAAAATAGGGCAGATACTGGTCCCGGTTGTCATCCTGCAAGAAGAAATACGGGTAGCGGCGCTCGAGGAGCACGAGAAACAGGGTCACGATAAGAACCAGCCCGGTCAGAACACGGCCATCTGTCCTTCTGTCCAAGCTGTTTGCCTTGTCAGCGCGCATCGTTGTCTCCACAATCAGGAACATCCCCGGCAGGGGCGTTCGACACCGTTTAGCCTATTGTATCACAGCCGACTTAGCTGCCGGCGGACTGGTAATGGCGCACACCGGCGCGCCAGACCAGAATGCAGGGCAGAAGGAAGAGAAAACCGGTCAGGGGAACCACCGCCAGCCAGGTCTGACTACTCAAGCCCAGCAGGTAGCGCAGCGGCAGGTAGTTGACCGTGCCGAAGGGAATGATGAACGTGAAGATGCGCATCACTTCCGTGCGGTAGATATCCAGCGGGTACTGGGCCATTTCGCGCCCGCCGTCCGTAAAGATGTTGGCGACCTCCAGCCCCTGCAAGGTCCAGAAGCAGAGGGCGGCCGCCAACATGAAGATGCCGATAAAAATGGCTGCCCCGCCGGTTACCATAAGGAACAATGTCAGGACGCGCAAAGTCGTCCACTGGATGTCAGCCAGGCGGATGGCAGCGCCCAGCACCAGCACGCTCAGGAGCAATCGTCCGAAGCGCGAAAACTCGATCCGGGCGCCCAGCACCTGCAGCACCGTGCCGCGCGGCCGTACCAGGATGCGATCGAATTCACCCTGGATCACCAACTGGGAAAACTGGTCAAATCCGCGCGCGAAGCATTCACTCAAGGCAAAGGCCATATGGATGGCGGCAAAGCAAAGCAGCACATCCGCAACCGACCAGTCACCCAGCCGCTTGAAGCGGTGAAAGAGCATCAGGAGGCCGGCCAGGACCGAAAACGGCACCAGCATCTGGGCCAGGAGCGTCATCCAGAATGACGCCCGGTACTGCAGCTGGCAGCGAAAGACCATCCGGACATAACGTGCATACAACAATGGTCTGCTCTCCTCCCTTCAGCCGCCCTGGATGACCAGGCGCGTTAACGCACGGCGCATGGCCAGCTGACCCAGAAACACCAGGACGACGAGCCAGACAAGCTGCTGCCCCCAGCCTGCCAGTGCCTGCGGGACAGGGATGTGGCCTGACCAGACCCGAAAAGGCAGATCGGCGGCCAGCCGGAACGGCAGCCAATAAAGAATCCGCTGCAGCCATTCCGGCATCAGGGGCAGCGGGATGATCAGGCCGGCGAACAGCTCACCGACAACGCCGATCAGGAGCAGCGAGCCGGTCGGGGACAAGGTCACGAAGGTCAGGATGTAGATGAACATCGAGATCGAGACGTTGACCAGCAAGCCGGTCAGCAAGGTCAGGACAAACAGGCCGAAAGCGCCTGGTCCGGCCGGCAGCGGCAGGCGGTACGGCTGGGGCATCACCAGGGCGACCAGCAGGATCGGCAGACAGCGCAGCAGGGCGCCGGCCAGGCGCTGGGCCAGCAGGCGGGCCTGCCAGAACAGGTACAGATTGGTTGGCCGGCAGAGCTCGTAGGCGACCTGACCGGTCGTGATCAGGCGGAAAATCTCACCGTCGCGGTACCAGAGCGCGACAAAAACCAGAAACGCCTGCTGGAGCCAGATGTAGGCGGCGGTCTGGGGCATGCTCATGGGCGGCGCCGCGTCACTGCCGCGGTAAAAGGCTTCCAGGATCATGATCAGCATGAAGCCCCAGAAAAACTGGGTGGCGATTCCGGCCAGGGCGGCAACCCGATATTGCAAGTTCTGCTGCAGTCGGATCCGGAAAGCGGCGCAATACGGCTTCAGCATGGCAGCCAGCTGGCTCATAGCCGGTGCTCCTGGTACAACAGGACCGCCAGCTGCTCCAGATCGGTTTCCGCATAGCGGCTGCGCAAGTCGTCCAGGCTGCCGTCGTAAAGGATCCGCCCTTTGCCGATCAGCAGGATGCGCCGGGTCAGCGCCTCGATGTCACGCATATCGTGGGTGGTCAGGATGACCGTCGTGCCGTACGTCTGGTTCAGTTCGCGGATAAATTGGCGTACCGCCAGCTTGGACACCGCGTCCAGGCCGATGGTCGGTTCGTCGAGAAACAGAATTTCCGGCCGGTGCAACAGCGACGCGGCCAGTTCGCAGCGCATGCGCTGACCCAGGCTTAGGCTACGGACCGGGGTCTGCAGCAACGGGCCGAGATCCAGTACGTCGGTCAGCCGCCCGAGCGTAACCCGATAGTCCTTATCCCCGATTCGGTAGATGTCCCGCAGCAAGTCGAACGAGTCCTGGACCGGCACATCCCACCAGAGCTGGGAGCGCTGGCCGAAGACCACCCCGATGTGCCGGACGTGCTCTTTGCGCTGCTTCCAGGGTGTTCGTCCCATAATATCGCAGGATCCGCTGTCGGGGACCAGGATCCCGCTCATGATCTTGATGGTCGTCGATTTGCCGGCGCCGTTCGGCCCGATATACCCGACCATCTCGCCGGCGCGCACCGAAAAGGACAAGTCCTGCACGGCGTGGACCGCCCTGGTTTTGCGCTTGAAAACAGCGCGGACCGTCTCCTTGAGGCCGCTGGCGCGTTCCGGCACGTAAAATGTCTTGTTCAAGCCCTGGACTTGGATCATGACGCACCTCCAAGATGCCGATATCCCGATCGCTGACACCTGTGCCCGGCCGGTCTGCCGCCGCTGTCGCTGCTGGTCCGGGCACGAACTATTATTATAGCGCAACACAAGCTGGAAACACATCTTTTTGCCATATTTCTATGACTTTGGTTACCTTGCGTTACCATTTCCATACCAGTCAACCCCTGCAGCCGTAAGCATGCTGCCTTCTTCGGCGACAATGCAGATTCCTTTTGCAAAATGTGCATCCTGCCGTTTGAAATGTTATAATTTAA
>LSQX01114093.1_pt1 | contig 15042 bp, 12 predicted proteins | sample 654561 | NCBI WGS metagenome assembly LSQX01 (sample SAMN04489861, study PRJNA283612) | anaerobic digester metagenome | isolation source: 4 biogas reactors fed with cattle manure at either 37C or 55C with and... | place: Denmark: Kongens Lyngby | collected 2014 | reverse complement strand
CTTTATTACAACCTGCTAAAAGTATGACTGCCTCATTGTTTTTCCATAAAAAATGCCCCCTTGACTTTTAAAAGCCAAGGGGGTGTAATTTTTCTGCTTTAAGTTAGAGCTCTTATCAAGTTAGAATCTATTTAAAATAGTTCCTCTTCTTGGTCTAAGTATTTTTTAAACCAGTTCATCATATAGTCTAGGCGAGTCAGTCTGTTGGCAGGTTTACCGCTGCGAGATAATTCGTGGTTTTCTCCTTTGAAGATTACCATTTCTGTTTCTACACCCAAACGTTTTAAAGCAACATAGAATTGTTCAGCTTGCTCTAAGGGGCAACGATGGTCTTGGTCACTATGGATAAACAGCAATGGTGTTTTAACCTGAGGAGCATAGCGAATGGGTGAGCGTTCCATTAGAAAATCTTCGCTGTCCCAAATATCTGCTCCACCCATGCCTCGTCTATCGTGAGCCCAGCCATTATCGGCGGTTCCGTATTTACTCAAAATATTGCTCATGCTGCGCTGGGTCACTGCAGCTTTAAACATATCCGTGTGGCCAATTAACCAGTTTGTAAAGTAGCCGCCTTGGCTGCCCCCGGTTACGCCCATTCTTGTTTCGTCAACCCAAGGGAGTTTACTAACTTCTTGAGCCATAAATAGCAAGTCATCGGCATCCACGCCACACCAGTCACCGATAATTGCTTGGGCAAACTCTTCGCCATAACCTACAGAACCTCTGGGGTTACCGTAATATACTCCGTAGCCTAAACCGGTTAAAACTTGGAATTCATGGAAAAATGAATTGCCATAAGCTGTATGAGGTCCGCCATGGATTTCCATGACCAAGGGATATTTTTTACCTTCTTCATAATTATAGGGCTTTAGCAACCAGCCTTCTAAAACAGTGCCATCTTCGTGGGTAAAGTGTACCACTTCGGCCTTTGAAACAAAGCGGTCAGCCAGCAATGCTTCGTTGACATTAGTCACTTGTGTAAATAACGAATCGGTTTTTAAATCTGCCAAATAGAATTCAGCAGGTGTTGTCGGTGTAGTTTTGCTCAAAACAACTACCCCTTTGACTTCGCTGTAGCTGAAGACGACCATATCCCCTTCACCGTGAATGACTCTGATTTGGCCATCTGCCAAAGTCAAGCTGTAAAGGTAGGAATTGCCTCCGTCGGTTGCGGTGAAGAAAACATATTTGCCACAATCAGCCACTTGAGGTGCCGAGCTGCCTGTATCCATTCTGATATCAGAACCGGCAGCACTGCCAATCATCAAGGGGAAATCTGGCATTAAATTTTTATGCTCGGCTTTCAAGTTGACTTGCCATAATTCACTTTGAGAGCCGGGTATCGGCCCTTTGTGATGACCGGCATAGACGAGCCCCTGGCTGTCTTTGTGCCAAGAAGCACCATATAATGCAACTTTTTGCTCAGTCAGATTTTTCAATTCGCCTTTTTCTAAAGATAAGAGCCAAAGGTCATTGATTGTGTTTTGTTCAAGGCCAGTGCGGTTGGACATAAAGGCCAGCCATTTTCCATCTGGGGATGGTATGGGAGCTGCACAATTGAAATCGCCTTCAGTCAATTTTTTAACCTTTAGTGTCGATACATCGATTTCATAAATCTGGCTGTAAAAACGGTCGTAAAAACCCACACCGTTCATTTTGTATTTCAAAAGAGTTACATGAGTAAATTGGGCACCTTCTCTGGGTTTATCCTCACTTGGTGTTTCTTCTTTGGCATTAAAATAGATTTTTTTACCGTCAGGGCTCCAGCTATAGGCCTGGACGCCTTTAGCAAGGTCGGTAAGTTGCCTAGCTTCTCCACCTTGGGCTGCAATCAACCAAATTTGATTGCTGCCACTGCGATTAGATGTAAAGGCTATTTGTTTGCCATCCGGTGACCACTTAGGGTTTTGGTCTCTAGTCAGGGGCTTTTGGCCATTAGTCAGTTGAAAATTTTTCTGATCTTGATAAAGCCACAGTGTTGAACGATAACCGTTTTCTTTTTCCATAATTTCCGTTTGCACATAAACAAAGCCCGATGCGTCAGGAGCCAGATTGGCAGCTCCTACACCTTTAAAATGAACTAAATCGTTGATGCTAAATGGTTTCATATAATTCTCCTTATCTGAATATAGCTGCGATCACGCTCAAAGCCAAGGGAACTACCATGGCAGCTACGATGAGCCAGATCATGATTTTTTTGGTTCTATCTCTCATAATACCACCTTTATCTGATTAAATGAAATCCTGTTTGCCTGCCATCGAAGTACCTGGCTTTACCATTTTCTATGATGATAGTCTGCTCTAAAGCTATGGTGACCAACTCATTGTCCCACTCAGGAACTGGATGTTGAACATTTAATTCCAAAGCATGACAGGTCATATCATGAAGAGGATAGTCTCCTCTACCGGCAACATTGACCTGATTATCGAACAAGCCGATGGTCGGACCGGCTCCATGACCATGGAATCCGATAGGGTGATTATAGACGCAAGGGACAAGGCCTTCTTCTAGGGCTTTTTGTCTGGCTGCAGCCAAAATCTGATTGCCAGTTTTACCTAAAACCATAGCCTCACAGACAATATCCTGTAATCTATTACCGGCTGCCAGTGCATCTTGCAAGCCCTGAGGCGCTTCAGTTTCCCCTGGTTTTAAAACATAAGCCTTTTGCTGTGTGTCTGTTTGCAGGCGCAAATAGCCAAAACCCACATCACAATGAAGCAAATCGCCGGGCATGATGATTTCTTTTGCTGAAAGCCTGCCTAAACCGGTAAAACCTTTTCTTTGGATGGAAACGCTGGGTTGAAACCAGGGTTTTAAGCCTAAATCAACAAAACGTTGGCGAATCCACCAAAGTACATCTTCCGGGGTTGTAATACCCGGGTGAACTACTTTTTCTGAGAAGGCCTCGCCTATAACCCCATGAGCTATTTGCATGATGCCTTCATAGGCTGCCACTTCTTCATCAATTCTGGTTTCCAGCCAGGAAATTGCAAGCTTTTGACTGGGAACGAATTTTTCAGATAATTCCGGACCTAAATTTTCTTTCATTTCTGTATAGATAGCATGACTCAGACCATCGGCAAAAGCAAAGGTATGGTCGATATTGACGGCAATATTTTTTGGATTTTTCTCAGTCAGCAGTTTTTTCAAATTCTGCCATTGGTCTTGTTCAGGCAAAGGCCAATAGGATTGATAAAGCCCCCCCATGCCGAAGCGTGCCAAAACATATCTTTCCACTTCGTCTTCTTTTCTGATAAAAGCCAGAATACTCAAGCGACGAGCGCTTAAAACAGGCTCAGGCACCATTGTCATATAGACTGGATCTTCGTTGTATTCACGACAGGCCACAAGCCAGCATTCCAAATCATGCTCTTTCATCAATTTGGGCAGCAGGTTTTTCAAGCGTAAATCAAGCCAACGGTTGATGACTTCCGCTTGTTGTCTCAAAGGCAATATCTTCTCGGACCAAATTGCATCTTGACGGATACCCTTTTCAGCATTGAACGTCATAAAACCCCTCCTCATTAAAATTTCTTTACTCTAAACAAATTCGCCAAAGCGACTCTTTGCACCTGCCAGATTATCTTCATTTTATCGGGGAAAAGCTTCATTTTATTAATAAAATGAAGGAAAGAGCTCATCGAAAAGCGAAATAATCTTAGTATTCAGATAAGGAGGGATGGTCTTTGACAGAGTTAAAATTGACTTATGATCACTATTACACCTATGCGGAAATCGAGTCTTTCCTCGATTTAGCCGTAGCAAAGCATCCAAATTTGGTAGAAAAGATCAGCATTGGCCAAAGCCAAGAAGGCAGGGAAATTTGGGGGCTAATCATCACCAACAAAGAAACAGGCAAACACCAAGACAAGCCTGCCATCTATGTCGACGGCAATATCCATGCCGGCGAAGTAACCACTTCTCATGTCTGTCTCTATACGATTCAAGAACTTTTAAATAAATATGGCCAAGATGAAGAGACAACATATCTAATTGATCATCGCACTTGGTATATTTTACCCAGAGTTAACCCCGATGGTGCCGAACTCTATTTAAACAGCCCCTTTATGTTGCGCAGCGTGACCAGAGAAAACCCAGACTGGGCGGAGCGCATCGACGGAGCTTTATATCCTGAAGATTTAGACGGAGATGGCTTAGTTCGCTTCATGCGAGTCAAAGACGAAAGAGGCATCTTCAAAGTATCCGATCAAGACGAAAGGCTTTTGGTGCCGCGCCAGCCCGGAGATTTCACAGGCACTTTCTACAATATCTATTTAGAAGGCCTGATCCACAATTACCAAGGCGGCCCCATTACTGCAGCTCCCGACCGTTGGAACCAAGATATGAACCGCAACTTCCCTTCCGGTTGGCAACCCACCCAAGGAGGAGGCGGGGCTTTCCCCTTGTCAGAGCCGGAAGCTGTTCAGATGGTGCAATTCATCCAAGACCATCCTAATATCGGTGCTTTGCAAGCATACCACACTATGTCTGGTGCTATCTTAAGACCTTCCGGCAATACACCGGATAAATCCCTGCCCAGAGCCGATGTCCAAGCTTATAAAGAACTGGGGCGCATCGGTGAAGAAATCACAGGTTACCCCTGCGTTTCAATTTTGGAAGGTTTCATTGGTAACCCCATTTACGGGGTTTTCGTCGATTGGTCCTACGAGCACAGAGGTCTGCTGGGCTTATCGACAGAGCTTTGGGATCCATTACAACAAGCAGGTAAAACAGGTAAAAAGAATTTCTTAGACAGAGTTTTCAATGAAGAAGACGAACTTTTAAAGCTGAAATTAAACGATGAAAAGCTGAATTCAGAAGCTTTTATGCCCTGGACACCTTTCAATCACCCTCAGCTAGGAGAAGTGGAAATCGGCGGATGGCATCCTAAATACTTTGCTCAAAATCCTTGGTTCTCCCTCTTAGAAGACGAATGTGTGCGCAATCACGCTTTCTGTTTAAAACATGTAGCCGCTCTGCCTGAACTGGTTGTAGAAAAAGTTGAAGTAGAAAAAGAAGGCAAAGATATCTATCAAATCACCTTGGATATAGCCAATGCAGGCTGGTTGCCCACCAATGTCACTGCTAAAGCAGTGGAGTTAAAGGTTGTCGATTCAGTCAAAGCAGAAATCAAAGGAGATTTCCAATTGATCAAAGGCCAAGCAATAGAAGATTTAGGCCAATTAGACGGCTTTATCTCAGCCCGAGAAGGCTGGTATACCTTTGGCAGATCCAGACTTCAGCGCACTATGCGCAAACGCATCAAATGGCTGGTCCGCAAGACCGACCAAGGCAATGTTACAATTACAGTTGGCTCAGCACGAGCAGGCCGAAAAGAATTGACCCTTAATTTAGACTAATAATAAAGCGCTCATAACTTAAACGTTAATAAAATTAACATCAGCTATGAGCGCTCTTTCTTTGAGTAAAATTATTCAAATACTTTAAATAGGGGTTTGAGCATGGAATCATCCTTTATGGTGAAATATCTAATCTCCGGGGAAATAACTCCGACCGGTGCTCCTTTGGCATCAGTATAATCATAGATGCTTTCCTTGACCAAAGAAGCTTGGTCATCTCTCAGCATAATGATGTATTCGGCTCTTTCAGGCCAGGCTAAAAATTCGTTTTTAGAGAACGTTTTTAAGAACATATCCCTAGACAAGACAATTTCCAGACGGTGGAGGCTACTTTCTTCTTGGCCCGCAGACAAAACTTCTTGGATATTGTCGGACTCTAGAGCTTTTTCAACAGCTAGATCGACCAGAGGCCACAAATCTTCATTTTCCCCCTGGCGCCTGATGTGTCTGCGGCTGGCAAATTCAGCTAAATTATCCTTGTCTTCAATTAAAGTAAAGCGGGCGTTATCCCAAAGATCAGCTATAACATTTTTGTTTTCTGCATCGACAATTTCTAAACGATAATCGCCTAAATTTTCCAGATACTGAGGCAACAAAAAGACAAAGGCTATTCGCTCTTCAGCGCCGGCTTGAATTTTCTTTTGCACCAACGGTTCGATAATTTCACCGCTGGGTGCAATAGCTCTGATAGCCTCTCCTCCATTGGCAGGCAAAGAATCATAAAAATAGAGCCCGTCAGTTCTAGGTGTGAAGCCTTGCAAATTCTTGCGAGAGGGATAATGAAAGACCCACATGCCAATTTTTTTCACCATGGAAAAAGGCTGAATTTCATTTTGACTTAAAATAAAATAGGAATAAAAATCATCTGTTTGGTATTCCAAAACGATTTCCTCGTCGCTACGCTTCTGCATATCGGCAACACCCTCAGTTGACATGAAAATTTGTTTCGTATCAGCTCCATCAGTGATGATAAAGACAAATGTAGAAACAGCGATAACACCGGCAATGAAGATCAAAAGAGCTCTGACTAGACTAAATATAGCCGGCTTAAAAGGTTTTTCTTGCAAATCTATTTCCTCCAAAATTACCATAAGGATTTTCCTGTTCTGATTCGACTGTTTATTCGTTTATCCCTTTAATTTTTCTTCAACAGCCATTGGCAAAAATTATCAGGAGGTATTTTATGGATCTTTCATCTTATATTGACCACACTCTGTTAAAGGCCGACGCTTCCTCAGAACAGATTCAGACCCTTTGCTTTGAAGCAAAAGCAAACAATTTTAAGGCCGTTTGTATCAATCCGGTCTTTGTCAAAGAAGCAGCTCAACTCTTAGAGGGCAGCTCAGTTGAAATCTGTACAGTCATAGGCTTTCCTTTAGGAGCCAATCTAACAAAAGTCAAAGTCTTTGAAGCCCAAGCTGCTGTTGCTGACGGCGCTACAGAAATCGACATGGTAGCTCCAATATCTAAAATCAAAGCCGGTGATTTTGACTATCTGCAAGCTGAAATTGCTGCTGTTGTCGCTGCTGTGTCTCCAAAAACCCTTAAAGTAATCTTGGAAACCTGCCTTTTAGATGATGAGCAAATAGTTCAAGCTTGCTTGGCTGTTCAGCGGGCCGGTGCAGATTTTGTCAAAACTTCAACGGGTTTTTCCACCCAAGGAGCCACTCTCCACCAGGTTCAGCTGATGGCTCAGACAATTGCAACTAAAATGAAAATTAAAGCATCTGGCGGAATCAGAACCAGAGAACAGGCATTAGAATTTATTGCAGCCGGAGCTCAAAGAATAGGTACCAGCTCAGGTCTCCAGATCGTGGCCACGAGCAATTAAAAAAGAGAAGCTGAGGCCTTTTGCATAAGCTGTTCATCTTCTCTTTTTACCTTAAATTTCTCGAATTTGTTCCATGGCTTCTTCCATGGAAATCTCGCCTTTGCCCAGCTGTTCTAAAATAGCTCTGCGCCTGGCTGCCTTTTGTTCTTCACTATCGGGCCGATCAACACTGTAACCTAAAGCTTCTATGACACCATCAAGGCGATTGCGCACAGTCGGGTAAGAAACACCTAGTTCTCTTTCTACTTCTTTAATATTGCCTCTGGAGCGGATAAAGACTTCAACAAATTCTTTTAGCTCTGGACTCAATTGACAGAATTTACAGACTTCAAAATCTCCTTCGATGGTCGTATGACAATTATCACAGTGTAAGCGAGTAACGGCAAGAGGTTCGTAACAAACAGGGCATCTCCCTAAGACTTTTCTCTTCATTTATCTATCACCTCGTATTTCAATCGTTTTTATCAAACTTTATATTAACATTATGCTAATTTTGGTTCATTTTGTCAAGGTTTTTAACAAAACCTTATTTTTTCACTGAGCAAATAGAATTTTAAGCTCTTAGGCTTAAAAACCAGCAATTGTTCGTGTTTTCCCTTTGACATCCCCATGCCAGCATGATATAATCAGATGTATTTGGCTTAAACACGAACGTTTATGCCTGTAAACCGCACACATTGTTCGCTCAGGAGGTTTTTATGAGTAAAAAAGTTTGGATTGTCATGGGCAGCGATTCCGATCTTCCGCAGATGATCAACACCATCAGAATCTTGGAAGACTTCTCAATTCCCTACGAAATTACCATTGCTTCAGCCCATCGCAGCACCGATTTTGTTTTATCCAAAACAAAATCTTTAGAAGAAGAGGGTTTCGCTCTGGTCATTGCCGCAGCCGGCCTAGCAGCCCATCTCCCCGGTGTTGTAGCTGCCAGTACCAATCTACCGGTCATCGGCATTCCTTTGGAATCAGGGCCCTTAAAAGGTCAAGATGCTCTTCATTCCATCGTGCAGATGCCTAGTGGCGTGCCGGTAGCCACCGTGGCAATCAATGGTACTAAGAACGCAGCCTTGTTGGCTGTTCAAATTTTGAGCCTGAGCAATGGAAATCTAGCCAAAAAATTCAGCCAATATAAAGAGCTGATGAAGGAAGAAGTCTTAGCTAAAAACCAACGTCTGCAGGAATTGGGAGCAGAGGGTTATCTGGCCGAGAAAGGGTTGAAAAAATCATGATAGATCAATATTCCAGACAGATAATGACTGATTTATGGTCAAAGGAATACCGCTTCCAAAAATGGCTTGATCTAGAGATTCTGGCAATTGAAGCATGGGCAGAACTGGGCTTAGTGCCCAGAGAAGCTGCCGCTGCTCTCAAAGAAAAGGCCAAGTTCAGTCTTCAACGGATCGAAGAAATTGAAGAAGAAAGCTGCCAGGAAGTGGAGGCCTTTACTCAATCTGTTCTAGAAAACTTAGGACCAGAGTCAAAATACTTTCACTTAGGTTTAACTTCCACCGATTTAGTGGATACTGCTCTTTCTGCTCTTTTGCAGGAAGCTATAACCGTGATTCAAGAGGGTCTGGAAAAACTAGCTGAGGTTTTGAAAAAACAGGCTATAAAATATAAAAATACTGTCTGTCTGGGCCGCACGCATGGTATCCAAGCCAAACCCACCACCTTTGGCTTAAAATTAGCGCTTTGGTATTCAGAAACTAGGCGCAACCTGGAGCGTTTAGAGGGAGCCAAGGAAAGGATAGCTGTTGGTAAGATCTCAGGTGCTGTAGGAACCTATGCCAATGTCGATCCTTTTGTTGAGCGCTATGTTTGTGAAGGCTTGAATCTACAGCCTGCTTTAATCTCTACTCAAACCTTACAAAGAGATCGCCATGCCGAACTTCAGATGGTTTTAGCCATCATCGCTTCCTGCCTAGATAAATACGCTAGGGAGATCAGGGCTTTACAAAAAAACGAAGTCATAGAATTAGACTACCAATCAAATCAAAAGAGCTCAGTGCCCCCGAAAAAATCTCCAATCAGCTGTCAAGAAATAAGTGGCTTAACTCGTCTGGTCAGAAGCAATAGTATGGCTGCTTTGGAAAACATCGCTAACTGGCACGAAAGCGATCTTTCCCATTCTTCTGTGGAAAGAGTAATTTTACCTGATTCCACCACTTTAATCGATTATTTGCTCAATGAGTTCATCCCAATCGTCGATGATCTTAGAGTCTATTCGGAAAATATGCTGAGCAATCTTGAAAAAAATCAAGGTCTCCTGCACAGCCAGCAAGTAATATCTGGCTTGATTGCCAAGGATATGCCCAAAGAAACAGCCAATCAACTGGTAGAGAAATACACCTGTTTAGCTAGGAATCAATCCCGCTCTTTCAAAGATTTATTACAAGCAGACGAGCAAATCAGCGCTCTGCTCAACCCTGCTGAATTAGATGATTGTTTCGATTTAAAACATCAGCTCAAACATATAGACAATATTTTTGCCAGACTTGGCTTAATAAACTAAAGGAGTGTCGATCATGAAATTTCAAGGTAAGATCAAAATCAAATTGCGTCCCAGTATTTTAGACCCCCACGCTCATGCCACCATGAAAGTTCTGCAAACCCAAGGTTATAGCAATGTGGAATCTTTACTGATTGGTAAGTTCATGGAAGTAGTAGTCGAGGCCCCCGGCCTAGAAGAGGCAGAAAATCTTATCCATCTTCTCTGCCAAGAAGTGCTGACCAATCCTATCATGGAAGACTACGAGCTCGAGGTCAGGGAGGTTTAGACATGAAATTTGCGGTCATCCAATTTCCCGGAACCAATTGCGAAATAGATACTGCCTATATCTTGAAAGATCTATTAGAGCAAGAAGCAGACATTATTTGGCATATGCAGGATGATTTAAGCTCTTATGATCTAGTAATTTTGCCCGGAGGATCCTCCTATGGTGATTATTTACGCACAGGAGCCTTGGCTAAATTCTCTCCCATCATAGAGGCTATAAAAAAACATGCTGAACAAGGAAAATTAGTCCTTGGTATCTGCAATGGTTTTCAAATTCTGACCGAGATAGGCTTATTGCCCGGTGCTTTTATGAAGAATCAGAATTTAAAGTTCATCGGAGACGATTTGTTTTTTAAAGTAATCAACAACTCCACCCCTTTTACTTCTTCTTATAGTAAAGAGCAAATCTTAAAATTACCGGTAGCTCATTTGGAAGGCAATTATTATATCGATTCAGACCAATTAAAAGAGCTACAAGCACAAAATCGAATTGTTTTGCGTTATTGCAACTCTCAGGGCCTATGTTCCGAGCAAGCAAACCCCAATGGCTCAGTTGACAATATTGCAGCTGTCTTGAACGAAAGAGGCAATGTTTTAGGTATGATGCCCCATCCTGAGCGCATGGCTGAAGAAATTTTAGGAGGCCAAGATGGCTTAGGCTTCTTTCAATCCATTTTAGAATATCACAAGGAGAGAAAAGAACAATGAGTAAAACAGCTTGGCAAGAAATGGGACTAACCGATTCAGAATACGCAAGAATTTTAGAACTGATGGGACGCCAGCCCACTTTACCCGAATTGGGCATGTTCGCTGCCATGTGGAGTGAGCATTGCTCTTATAAAACCTCTAAACCCGTCTTGAGTCTCTTCCCTACTGAAGGTCCCAGGGTTTTACAGGGGCCTGGAGAAAATGCCGGTGTCATAGATATTGGCGATAATATTGCTGTGGCCTTCAAAGTGGAAAGTCACAATCACCCCACCGCCATTGAGCCTTTTCAAGGTGCGGCAACTGGAGTGGGCGGTATTATCAGAGATGTTTTCACCATGGGAGCAAGACCCATAGCTGCTCTCAACTCCCTCAGGTTTGGTGACCTGAAATTAGATCGCACCCGTTATCTTTTAAACGGTGCCGTAGAAGGAATAGCCTTTTATGGCAATACCATCGGTGTGCCTACCGTTGCCGGAGAAACCTGGTTTAACCCTTCCTATAATGGCAACCCTTTGGTCAATGCCATGTGTGTGGGCATCATCGAAGACGGCAAAATTTTCAAAGGCGTTGCCAAGGGCAAAGGCAATACCTTGATGGCAGTCGGGGCCAAGACAGGCCGCGACGGAATCCATGGAGCTACTTTTGCCTCAGAAGAAATTAGCGAAGATACGGAAAGCAAACGCCCAGCAGTCCAAGTCGGCGACCCTTTCACCGAAAAACTATTGCTCGAAGCTTGCTTAGAGCTGATGCAAAGTGACGCTGTCGTAGGCATTCAGGATATGGGTGCAGCCGGCCTCACTTCATCCAGTTGTGAAATGGCCTCCCGAGGAGAAAGTGGTATTGATTTTGATGTCACCCTAGTTCCCCAAAGAGAAGAAGGAATGACACCTTACGAAATTCTTTTATCCGAGTCGCAAGAGCGGATGCTGGTAGCAGTGCACAAAGGACGAGAAGACGAAGTTTTTAAGATTTTCGAAAAATGGGAATTGGACGCAGCCATTATCGGCACCATCACCGACGACAATCTGGTCACGGTCAGAGAAAATGGTGAAATAGTTGCCCAAATACCTTCAAGATTTTTAACCGACGAAGCTCCTGTCTATTATAATGAAGCTAAGCGGCCTGAATACTTGGACCAAGCAGAAAAATTTGACCCCATGACTTTACCCGAACCCGCTGATTACACCCAAGCTTTAATAAAACTCTTGCAATCGGATAATATCTGTTCAAAAGAATGGGTCTACCGTCATTTCGACACTACAGTCGGCACTTCCAGCGTAATCAGGCCGGGCAGTGATGCAGCCGTTTTAAGATTGAAAAACAGCCGCAAAGGTTTAGCTATGTGCTTAGACTGCAATAGTCGCTATGTCTATTTGAATCCTTTCGAAGGAGGAAAAATAGCTGTGGCAGAATCTGCTCGCAATGTAGTCTGTAGCGGTGCAGAACCTGTAGCCATCACCAATTGCTTAAACTTTGGCAACCCCGACAAACCCGAAGTTTTTTACACTTTCAAACAAGCAGTAACTGGTATGGCAGAAGCCTGTCGTGCTCTTGATACTCCGGTTACCGGCGGTAATGTCTCTCTCTACAACGAAAGTCCTGATGGGGCCGTCTACCCTACTCCTACAGTGGGCATGATGGGCGTACTAGAAGACATTGACCAAGCCACCACATCTGCCTTTAAAAACACAGGGGATTTGATCTATTTAATCGGTCAAAGCCAAGACGAACTGGGAGCCAGTGAATATCTAGCCAATGCTTTTGAGTTAAATACGGGCAGAGTGCCCAAACTTGATTTAGCAAAAGAAAAACAAGTTCAGAAAACAGTTTTAAGAGCAATCAGAGAGAAACTAATCAAGGCAGCCCACGATTGTTCGGAAGGTGGTTTAGCCGTTGCTCTAAGTGAAATGGCAGTGCAAGCAGATTTAGGCTTTAAGGTCGAATTAAATGACCCTTGGCGCTCTGATGTCAGCTTGTTCGGGGAAAGCCAATCCAGAATAATTGTCAGTTTAGGAAAAGAACAAGAAGAAGAGCTATTAAATCTTTTGAAAGAGACAGGCGTTGAATATTCAAAACTAGGAGAAGTCACACCCCAAGAAGTGACAATCTTCCACCAGGGTAAAGAAATCGTCAAAACTAGCAGCCAAGAGCTGAGCCAAGCTTGGAAGGAGGCTTTGCCTTGGATAATGAAAAACAACTGATCGATTTGAGAAACGAACAAGAAGTAGATCATCCAGAAGAAGCCTGTGGTATTTTTGGCATCTGGGCACCGGGAACGACCGTCGCTTTACACACTTACTTTGCTTTAGTCTCTCTCCAGCACAGAGGACAGGAAAGCGCCGGTATGGTCTTAGCTCAAGACAAAAGCCTGAGCCTGCATAAAGGCCAAGGCTTAGTCACCGATGTTTTCCAAAACTCATCTTTGCTTCATGAAATTGGTCAGGGGGCTATCGGCCATGTGCGCTATACTTCTTACAAAAAATCACCCTTGGAAAACTCACAACCCCTTTTGCTCCAGTATAAGATGGGGCAATTGGCCCTGGCTCATAATGGAAATTTAATCAATGCTGAACAATTGCGCCGCGATTTAGAAGCTCGCGGCTCTATCTTCCAATCGGATATAGATTTGGAAGTGATGGCTCACCTGATTTCTCGCAGCAATTTTGAGACGGTGGAGACAGCCGTCACCGAGGCGGCCCAAAGAGTTCAAGGAGGCTATGCCATGGTTTTCTTGACTCAAGATAAACTGTTGGCGATCAGAGACCCCAATGGCTTAAGACCCCTCTGCTTGGGTAAAATAGACCAGCATTATGTGGTGGCCAGTGAAAGCTGTGCTCTCGATGCCATTAACGCTCAGTTTATTCGTGAAATCAGACCGGGAGAAGGGGTCATCATCGATGATAAGGGGCTGCGCAGTTTCCAAGCAGCACCAGCCGGTCGACATAGCTTTTGCGCCTTTGAATTCATCTATTTTGCCCGACCTGATTCAAACTTTTACGATCATAATGTTCACGCTATCAGAAGAGTTTTAGGCAAAAAGCTGGCTGAAGAATCACATGTTGAAGCCGATTTGGTCATAGGCGTTCCCGACAGCAGCATTTCAGCTGCTATTGGCTATGCCGAAGCATGTGACTTACCTTATGAAATGGGACTGATTAAAAACCGATATTTAGGGCGAACTTTTATTAAACCAAGCCCTGAAGCCAGAACTACCGCGGTGCGGATGAAATTAAACCCGATCGAACACATTGTTCAGGGTAAAAGAGTTATCTTAGTCGATGACTCCATCGTACGAGGTACAACCACAAAGCATATCATCAGATTGCTCAAAGAGGTTGGAGCCAAAGAGGTCCATGTTCGCATCACTTCTCCCCCTTACAGTTTTCCTTGCCCCTATGGAATTGATACAGCAACTAGAGGGGAATTGATTGCAGCCAATAATTCCATCGAGGAGATCAGGCAAACCATTCAAGCAGACAGTCTTCATTATTTAAAACAGGAGACCTTGGAAGATATTTTCAAAAAGAACAATATCCCCATTTGCAGTGCTTGTTTTGATGCTGACTACCCGGTGCGCTTACCCGAATTGACAATTGAGAAAGGATAAGAACATGAGGGAAAAAAAGAGTTTGAATTATGCCGACGCCGGCGTCGATGTAAAAGCCGGCTATCGGGCAGTTGAATTGATCAAAGATAAGGTCAAATCTACCTTTCGTCCGGAAGTAATGAGCGATTTGGGAGGCTTTGCCGGTTGTTTTCGCCTGCCTTCAAAGGAAATGGAGAAACCAGTTTTGGTCTCCGGCACCGATGGGGTTGGAACCAAGCTAAAGTTAGCCTTTCAAACAGGTAAACACAATACGGTGGGCCAAGATTTAGTAGCCATGTGCGTCAATGATATCTTAGTTTTAGGTGCTGAACCTCTGTTTTTCTTAGACTATTTTGCTTCCGGTAAACTGCAACCGGAAATCGTAGCTGAAGTCGTAGGTGGTATTGCCGATGGCTGTATTCTGGCCAATTGTTCTTTGATTGGTGGAGAAACAGCAGAAATGCCTGGTTTTTATTCTCCCGGAGAATACGATTTAGCCGGCTTTACCGTGGGTCTAGTCGACCAAGCTAAAATGATCAATGGCCAAAGCATAGAAGACGGAGATTGGATTTTAGGTCTACCCTCCTCCGGTGTTCATTCCAATGGTTTTTCCTTAGTACGAAAAATTTTAGAGCAAGAGAAGGTCGATCTGAACCAAGTTTGCCCTTGGTCAAAACAGACTTGGGGAGAGCGTTTTTTAACTCCGACCAGAATTTATGTTAAAACCATTCAAGATTTACTCACTAAATTTGAAATCAAAGGCATGGTTCATATCACCGG
>LSQX01019014.1_pt1 | contig 15044 bp, 11 predicted proteins | sample 654561 | NCBI WGS metagenome assembly LSQX01 (sample SAMN04489861, study PRJNA283612) | anaerobic digester metagenome | isolation source: 4 biogas reactors fed with cattle manure at either 37C or 55C with and... | place: Denmark: Kongens Lyngby | collected 2014 | reverse complement strand
ATTCAAACCCTGATTCGCATAACTTTAGTTGTCATTCTAAGCGGACTTTATGTTAAATTATTGAAATATATCTAAAATCCTTATGGAGAAAGTACGAAAATTCACTTTGTCTACATTTAATTAGACGAAATGGATAAAAATTTGTACTCATATCAAAATTTTCAGCACAAAGTTTATCGATTAAGCGCAATTTTAGGTTAGTATTTTCAGAAAACAACTAATTTTGCAAAAACGAGTAATAAAATTTGAAAATCCATCGTTTAAGCGAATTCGAAATACAACTAAACAGTCGAGCTTGACTTTTTCTCGCAATTTCAAATTGTAAATTCCGATTTATCGAAGCTGACGCTTGTAGCGGTATTTTACATTTTTGTAAGTCATACCTTCGATACCGCTGATAGCTCATAATCAACGAACTATCATGATTTTTGATGTCAAGAAGACTTGGCCCGCGATTGAGATTTTTAAAACATTTTTTTGTTTCAAGCGTTAAATTAGGTAAGTCTGATTCTTCGAATTTGAATTTTTATAAACCGGAAAAGGAAGTTAATCTGATGTACATTTCAACTCTTGGAGGAAGGGTAATATGATAAAAAAAACTAACGATATTCATTCGAATTCAAAAATTTCAGAAGAAATTATAAATAATCCTTTCTTAATGTTGCTTCTGCAGCATTTCCAAATTACTGTCCCTGTACAGGATCTAAAGGTGAGTCAACTGTGCAAATTGTACAATATAAATGAAACTTTGTTTATTGCTTTTGCGCGGCTTTACAATGGGAGTACCGCCATACCTGAGCTAAAGCTCGATCACAATGAAGCACTAACGATAGTCGATTTTCTGAGAACGTCACACCGATTTTACTCGGAGCAAATCTACCCGGAGATTATGGAATTGATTGATGAAATGAAACAACTCAACAGCTACAAGGAGATGAAATTAGTTTCTGTCTTTTTTTCTAATTATTTCCAGGAAGTTACCGATCATTTGGACTATGAAAATGATGTTTTTCACCCCTATGTAATTGATTTGGTGAATCAGCTAAACAATAGGAAACGAACCGAAAATAAGGAGATTTATTCTACACTGAATTACAAGGATCACCATGATGATATTGAAGAAAAACTGACTGATTTGAAAAATCTGCTTGTGAAATACCTTCCTCTGCAAAAAGATCAGGTGGTACGCAGAAAGTTGCTCTTTTTGCTTTCTGAATTGGAATTTGATCTGAAAATTCATACCGATATTGAAGAATTAATACTCATCCCATTCACTATGCGATTAGAAGAAAAACTAAAACTGATAGAGAAATGAAGCGTATTCACATTGCTGTATTAGATGATTCTTTTGTGATTTGCGAAGGACTTCAATCCGTGTTTTCCCGATTCAGTTTTATTCAAAGACTGACACACGCATCATCGATTGAAGAATTGGAATGCTTGTTGAAAAAGTCTTTTTGCCATATCGTGATTATCAATCCTCAGTTTGTACAATCCTTTCAAAGTGAATTTCTTAAACTGAAAAGCCAATTTATTTGTGTAAAATGGATAGGGATAGTATATTCTCATTTTTCGAATGAAATTCTTTCAAAACTGGACGGAACAATCGATGTGTTTGATTCGCAGGAAAATATTTCAAATAAGCTTCTGAAATGGGTGAGAACACCAAACGACGATAAAACGACTCAGCAGAATAAAGATACGCTTTCCGAGCGAGAAATCGATGTGCTGAAACTTCTGGCAGAAGGAAAATCAAATAAAGAAATAGCTGACAACCTGAATATCAGTATAAATACAGTAATTACTCACCGTAAAAATATTTCCCAAAAAACCGGGATAAAGTCTGTGTCGGGACTAACGATTTATGCCGTTGTACAAAATTATATCTCGTTGGATAATTATTAGCCTATCCTCACAAATTATGAAAAACAGCGCATAATATCCCCATTTATTGTGATTGTGAATTTTTTTTAAAAGTCGTTACTTTGCATTCAATTTTTAACTAAAATTCAATCATTATGCAACGACTTTTTATCACTCTTCTGGCGAGCTTTTTCATAAGCTCTTTATTACTTTCTCAATCTGAAAAAACCGACGCTATGCTCTTTGGGCATGTAACATCAGCCTCAACCGGCGAACACATACCGTATGTCACTATCCAGGTTAAAGGTACTACTGTCGGCACTCTCACAGATGCTTCCGGACATTTCAAACTTGCCAATATCCCTCTTGGAAAACAAACCGTACAGGTGAAACTTTTAGGTTATAAAACGTTGGAAAAAGAATTTGTTTTCGAACAAGGGAAAGGGATGAAATTTTATCCTGAATTGGAAACCGATGCGTTAAATTTAGAACAAGTAGTGGTAACGGGCACACGCACGAAGCATTATATAAAAAATGTCCCTATCCGCACCGAAGTGATTACCAAAGAGAGTATCAGAAATAAAAACGCGCTCAACCTCTTTCAGACTCTTGAAAATATTTCCGGTATCCGTGTAGAAAACCAATGCCAAGCCTGCAACTTTACTATGGTACGTATGCAGGGCTTAGGCGCTGAGCATACGCAAGTGCTGTTAGATGGTCAGCCGTTGTATTCAGGATTGGCCGGCGTGTACGGACTTCAGCAGATGACTACGCTTAATGTAGATAGAGTAGAAGTGGTGAAAGGAGCAGGATCGGCGCTATACGGAAGCAGCGCGGTAGCCGGAGCAATTAATATTGTCACATCCGAACCATCCTTTACGCCAAACACAAAAGTTGATCTCCAACTCGGTAATTACAATACAAACGTGCTTAGTATTTTGTCAACTATGCGAAATGAAAAAGGAAATATCGGGCTGAACATTTACGCGCAACGAAAAGCGGAAGGCATTATCGACAACACAGCCGAAGGATTAACATCCAAAGAGGTAAAGAAAAAAGACGGAATTTCTGATCGCGTGGCTTCTAAACTGAATAATTTAGGTTTTGCTCTGTATATTCACAAACCATTTTTTACGGATGATAAATTAGTGATTCGAGGAAAAACTCTTTTTGAAAGCAGGGAAGGCGGAATCATTGAGAATGATTATTACAAAAATCCTTTTACAGACGGTACGGAAAACATAGAAACGAACCGATATGAAGCAGAATTGAGTTATCAAAAAAAGTTTGGAAGAAATAATGAGTTGAATTTTAGCACCGCGTATGTCAATCATAACCGGGAAGCAACCAATGACTCGTACTTAAATGACTACATGGACACACACTCCGGAGATACTCCAAACCTTTTAGACATGCGACCTTACATTGCTTTGGAAAATACGTTGACTTCCGCGCTTACCTTCACCTCGAAGATGGGGAAACATAATTTTTTAGCAGGAGCACAAGCTTATATAACCGACTACAATGAGAGTGGAATGTATGTGGTAGTAGATACGGAAAGCTCTTATTTAGGGACATCTTATAAGTCGGTCGGCAAAAAATTTGCTCGTGAGATAGGTGTCTTTCTTCAAGACGAATGGGACATCACGGACAAGCTCACCGTGGTACCCGGAGTACGCTTTGATTATCACCGGTCTGGCGAAAAATACACAAGCAATGAAAAAGTTTTTGATTCCGAATTTCCTGAGACATCGTTTAAGCAAAGCAGCTTTAATCCACGTATAGCAATGAAATACAACCTGTTACCGGATGTTACGCTGCGTGCTAATGTAGGTACCGGCTTTCGGGCGCCATACGGATTTTCCGAAGATCTTCACCTCTGCAGCGGTTCTCCGCGCGTATGGAAATCTTCGAAATTAAAACCTGAAACCTCTATCAGCTATAATTTCTCAGCAGATTACTACGGAAAATTAATTCGAGCAAGCGCTAATATTTTCCGGACAGATTTAAAAAACAAAATTGATTTTGCCGATGCAGGCGCTGTTGCCAAAGGATTAGGATACGACTACGAGTGGAGTAACATTGGCAACGCGTTTGTTCAAGGAGTTGAATTGTCGCTTATAGCTATGTTGCATCACGACTTTAATGCCGGTATCGACTTTACCGTTAATCAAGGAAAATACAAAAAACCTCGTCAGGACTGGGAAGGAACTGCGTATGAGAATATCAGTGTATATATTCCGCGTTTTGCTAACGTAACCGGAAATCTGAAGTTAGAATACACACCTCGGACATGGAGTTTTACTTGGATTACCGGCTATCAAGGCAAAATGTATATTGATTACATCGCTGAAAATGAGGCAGATCGGAAAATAAAACAAACAAAACCGTTTTTACTCAGCCAAGTGCGAGCATCGAAGCAATTAGGAGCTTTCCAGGTTTACGCCGGAGCCAATAATATTTTTAATTATACACAGGATGAACGCCATTTAGACGATGCAGCGTTTATTTATGCACCGATATACGGAACAACTTTCTATGCAGGAATAGCTATTGATATCAATCATTAATTGGATTTTTGCTTCGATGGTCTTTTATGATAACTAATCACCCTCATTTACCATCACTATTGTCCAATTAAAATATAATATTAAGCCACTTCCAATGCATCGGAAGTGGCTTAATATGTGGTTATTTTTAGCGACAGCGTCGCTTAATAGTTGTAGCACTATAATCACAACTAAAACGTAAGTCCGTCAGCTGACGGAGCTAAATCCAATTATCAGTCTAAATAACAGCAAGTTACGTTAGACATTGAAATTTTATCGGACAACAAAGATTCTTAAAATAAAATATTTTTGACTCTTCAAAGCCTAATTATTTCAAAAAAAATTTCAGTGAATGTTTTAAAAACTATATCTTTGTTGCTCTGAAACAACCATTTAAAATGAGCCTTAAACCTAAGAGAAAGATGAATGGCGTGTTCTATACGTCCTTAATTTAAAAAATAGAAAATCATCGTATAAAAAAATTCCGTGGATGCTTAAACGATTTCTTAAAATATCACTATTAGGTTTATTCCTTTTCTATTATGCAGGAAGTGTATTTTTTATTCACAGCCATTTGATAGACGGGGTTACAATCGTTCATTCACACCCTTTTCCGCTGAGCAAATCTTCTCACACACATACTTCCGATGAACTTATTACAATTGGTGTAATCACTCATACCGCCTTTTTGCTTACACTGAGTTTGTTCTTACTTTCAAAAATCAATTATATTTTAAGTGTCTTGAAACCTCCGATTTTAAATCGCGGCTACAAGACCAACCTGCCTTATATCAGGGGTTTACGTGCTCCGCCTTTATTGGTTTTCTAATTTCTTTTCTTAAATCATAATGGTGAGAAACTCATTCTCACGATTTATTCTGTTATTTTCATTAATCAATTACCGTATTTAAATTACGTCAATTCTTGCCTGATTTATCGTAATAAAACAAGCGGCTTTGCACTCTTATTTTTGTGTTTGAGAATGAAGCTAATCGGAGTTTTTAGGTGCATCAGATGCGAGTCATACAGCAGAGCTTAATTGTTTTACAAAGATAATTTATCCGTAATTTTTTTATGGCAGATTGGATATTTAATTGAAAACACACCATAAAATAAACAGCTTTACTTATTTATTTGACAATAAGAAAATTAAAACATAATCGTATGAAACAGCCATTTAAGATAAGTCTCAAACCTAAGGAGATGATTAATGGCGTGTTCCATACGACCTTAATTTAAAAATTACAATATAATCGTATGAAAACCAAGATATTAATAGTGTTGTTTTTACACGTTGCTTTTTTTAAGCTTGCCGCGTTACAAACAAACAATACTTTTCAGACAACTGAAAAAAACGAAAAAAGCGAAAAAACCGATGCCAATGTTACCGGGCACGTAGTAGATATAAAGACAAATGAACATATTCCTTCTGTAAGAATCTCATTGAAAGGGACTACCATTCAGGTTTATACTGATGCTACAGGGCATTATTTTTTGAAAAATTTGCCTGTTGGAAATTTTACTTTGGTAGCAAAATTAGTAGGATACAAAACTCAGGAGATAGAGGTTAATTTACAGCGACAGAAGCTTGTTGAAGTCAACTTTGAGTTGGAAGAAGATGCTATTATGTTAGAAAGTATCGTTGTATCGCAAGACAGGAATAACGGAAAACGAAACGAGATGGCTTCCATAGTAAATGTCTTGACTCCGTTGGCAATGGATAATATAAATGCGGTAAATTTAGCTCAGGGGTTAAATTTTCAACCCGGCTTGAGAGTAGAAACTAATTGTCAAAATTGCGGATTCCAGCAAGTTCGGATTAACGGATTAGAAGGGCCCTATACGCAACTAATGATTGACAGCCGCCCGATATTCAGCTCTTTATCAGGTGTTTACGGATTAGAGCACATTCCGTCCAATATGATTGAAAAAGTAGAGGTGGTGCGTGGTGGCGGCTCTGCTATTTTCAGTTCGAGCGCTATAGGCGGAACAATTAATATTATCACAAAAGAGCCTAAAGTAAATTCATTTTCAGTTTCTAATGTGCTTAGCCTGATTGGTGGGAATTCTCCTGATAACAATCTCTCGATCAATGCATCGCTCATATCAGATGATTTCAAAACCGGAGCTACGATTTTTGGCACATCGCGCCAAAGAAGCGGCTTTGATTATGATAAGGATGGGTTTACGGAACTGCCTCAAATAGATTCCAAAAATATCGGATTTCGAAGCTATTACAATCTGAATTATCTGAATAAATTTACTTTTGAATACCATCACATCAATGAGTTTAGACGCGGTGGAAATAACCTCCGGCTTCCGCCACACGAAACAGAAATTACTGAACAGGCTGATCACAATATACATTCCGGGTCTATTGCGTTTAACTCGATAAGTAAAGACTCAAAACACGGACTCAATGCGTACATATCAACTCAATATGTGAATAGAAAAAGCTATTTCGGTGCAGGGAAAGACCCGAATGCTTATGGCCTTACGAATGACAAAACCTGGATAGGAGGCTTGCAATACAGTTTACGTGTTGATAATTTGCTTTTTATGCCTGCTGAATTGCTGCTTGGTGCTGAAAACAACTATAATTCGTTGCAGGATAATATCGTATCGTATAATCGCACCTTAGATCAAACGGTAAATATAAGCAGCATTTTTGCACAAAACGAATGGAAATCTTCTAAATTTACTTTAATGATTGGAGGTCGTTTAGAAAAACACAATTTGATTAAAAACTTAGTTTTCAGTCCACGACTGAATCTGCGTTACAATCCGTTAGAGAATATAAACCTGCGTGCGGGATATTCTGCCGGATATAGAGGTCCACAGGCTTACGACGAAGAACTTCATGTATCAGCTGTTGGCGGAGACGTGAGTTTAGTAGTGCCGAATCCAAATTTAAAACCTGAGTTTTCAAATAGTTTTACGGCATCAGCCGATTTTTATTACCTATTGGGAAGTGTTCAAACCAACCTGCTTGTCGAAGGATTTTATACTCGATTAAAAAACACTTTTGTGTTAGAGCCAATCGGAAGAGATGACAACGGGAATTTGTTATTCGAACGCCGGAGTGGCAGTGATGCGGAGGTAAAAGGTGTCAATCTTGAGGGAACTATTGTGCCCAACAATAAGTATCAGTTCCAATTTGGTTTCACGTTACAAAGCAGTCGTTTTGACAATCCTCAAGCTTGGTCTGAAGATGATGATATCCCGGGTGAAAAACGATTTCTGCGTGCTCCGAATCATTACGGATATTTCACTTCTACTTATACACCTTTGGCGGCGCTCAACATTTCACTTTCAGGAGTTTACACAGGTTCTATGTTAGTGCCTCATTTAAAGGGCAGCATACTTAATGATGTGCTGGTGGAAACGCCTCATTTTTTTGATTTTACATTGAAATCCGCTTATGATTTTAGAGTTGGGAAAACGACAATACTTCAATTAAACGGAGGAATTCATAACATTTTCAATAGTTTCCAAAAAGATTTTGATAAGGGTGAATTGCGTGATTCCCAGTATATATACGGTCCCGCGTTGCCGAGAACTCTGTTTTTGGGGATAAAGTATTCTATTTGATTTTTTTAGTGTGAATGAAAAATCCACCTTCATGGATAATAAAAATTAATGATTATCCGTTTTTGTTCCTAATCTTAATAAAATGTTGTTTTTTAGATTGGGACTAACCGCTTCAAGTCGGTTTGTCCCGTTGTCTAAAGACATAAATATGCAACAATTTAAAATTACAACAAATAGGAATGATTGCGGATAATCATATAGAAATTTTCTAAATAGATCTACCGTTAAATCCTCGTAAGCTGGCGGAGAGAAATGGTATTTCAAATCGGTTATTTGTAAAGGAGTTGGGTGGTAAAGCCGTCCGACTCCTTCTATCTAAAAGCTCGTTTCCATAGTCATTTCGACTGTAAGCGGCACATACCGAATTTTATGCTGGGGAAAAATCCCGTTAACAATCGGGAGAAGTGTAGTTTGGAACAAAGCCTTAACTTGTGAAATTCATCTGATAATGAGCATATGAATTTTCAAAAACAGCTTTATAGGTAGCTGTAGCCACTTGCGAAAGTCAAGTTAATATTTATTGTAATGAGCATGTTACAGCTGTCCTTACATGTGCATCACGAACAATGGTGTATCTACATTGAACAGTAACTTCGTGGCAAATCCTTGATTGAAGAAACGAGCAAATAAACTCCGTTTTTTGGTGTTGATTGCCACGATGTCTATGTTGGATGTTTCCAGGAATTGTTGGATTTCATTTAAGTTTCCATCCTTTTTCAGAAAAGCATATTCCATTTTTATGTTTGGATAATGATTCGCGAAATAGACTTTTATTCCGGCCAGCATGACTTCATCCCACGATTCCTTTTTCTCCGTAGCATGGATGAAAACAATCTCCAGATCCTCTTTTTTGAAAAATGAAATTGCCGTATCAATAGCTATCAGGTCTTTTTGGTCAAAATTGGTGAGGAATCCAACTCGCTTAATATCAGCTGGTTTTAGATCTATTCCGGCTGTGATAGCAAGTACGGGGATTCGGCTCGACTCTAACACCTCAGCTGTAACACTGCCGATAATGTTGCTGCTTTTGTTTTCTTTGCTGTGAGTACCCATGACCACCAATGAAGGAGATTCTTTTTTGCAAAATGACAAAATTTCATCTTCAGCCACACCTTCTTTCAGCTCAAACCGGAACTTCACTTTAGGAATTTCACCGGTAGCTATCCATTTCTTTATCAGGTTTGTCAGATTATCCACATCGGCATTATTCGTCCGGATAATTCTTCGCAAAGTCTCAGCATCCGTAAGGCTGTATGTGTTGATTTCGGTGTTCGAAGCCGAAGAAATCGTGTAAGCCGGAGTCAGATAAGCGTGAAGAAAAACTACATCAGTTTTCAGTTTTTTTGCAAAATGGAAGCCGAATTTACAGATTTCGTTGATTTGATCTGTCAGCTCAACCGGGATTAAAACACTGCCGCGTGAAGGACTTGTCTTTTCGACCTCATCTTCCCAAGCTTTTTCCATCTCCTCTACAATACCCAATGCGCGCGGCAAATCAATCTCTTTGATTCGTACACGTACGCCGACAGCCATTTCAGGGTTTTCCAGATTCAGATTATGGATAACAGTTTCAATACCGTTTTGCTCCAAACGAGCCTTGATCATTTGAGCTCGTTGATACGTGCGAATCGCCAAAGTAACCCATTTATTTTCCATAGTAAATGATTGTTTTTAAGAAATAAAAAAAATAAAACTTATTTCTTCGTAAAATTACAAAGAATATATCAATATTATAACAGTTTAGGAGATTAAAATGCTCAAAGTTTGATAAAAAATACTATTTTTGTACTTTAACTTTAAAAAATTATCGGACATGAAGAAAGGTCTTTGGATAACAGTTTTACTGGCAATTCTTGTTCTCTCCGGATTTATTTTCTTTAAATTTTACTTTGTTTTCGGGGAAGGCGTGAAGGCTGGCGAGCTTAATTACATTGTAAGAAAAGGAGTTATTTTCAAAACTTACGAAGGCAAATTGATTCAATCCGGGTTTCGTTCTACAGGAAAAACCGCCGGCAGTACGATCCAATCCTATGAATTTGAATTTTCAGTAGAAAACAAAGAAATTGCCGATTCGTTGATGCTTTGTAGCGGCAAAAATATGGAATTGCGTTACAAAGAGTACAATGGAGCGTTGCCTTGGCGTGGATTTAGCAAATATGTGGTATATGAAATAGTGTCAATTGATGACAAAAATCCGACCGGTTTCCCGCGATAGAAACGGACATGACTTGGAAATTTCAGCTCTCACAAACGCGGGATTTTCCTTTTTTTATACATTCTTCTCATGCCTTGACAGGAAGATTCAGGCAGTATTTGCTATTTTTGTAAATAAAGAAACAATCAAATTAACTAACTTAATACTTATTCTCAATGGAAGTAAAAGAAATGAAAAAAGCTTTTAAAGAAGCTTACGGACATGATGCGGATGCGGTTTATTTTTCGCCCGGACGTGTGAATTTAATTGGAGAACACACAGATTATAACGGTGGATTTGTATTCCCCTGCGCGCTTAGTTTTGGAACTTATTTGTTGATTCGTAAAAATGGTGAAAAACATATCAATTTTCGTTCACTCAATGTGCCGAAAGTTGTGAAAGTCTCTTTAGATAATCTTACTCAAAGACTTGAGGATAATTCCTGGGCTAATTATCCACTCGGTGTTTTTGCGCAATTCGTTAAGCGGGGTGTGAAATTCGATGAAGGATATGACATAATGATATGGGGAAATGTGCCGAATGGAGCCGGCTTGTCTTCATCTGCAGCACTTGAAGTTGCTACCGCTTTTGCTCTCAATGACCAGTTAGGAACAGGATACAACCGTACAGAATTGGCACTAATCGGCCAAAAAGCCGAACATGAATTCGCGCTGGTAATGTGTGGAATCATGGACCAGTTCGCGAGTGCAAACGGAAAAAAAGATCACGCTATTTTTCTGAATTGCGATACGCTTGATTTTGAATTGGTTCCGGTGAAATTGGAGGGTGTGAAAGTCGTTATTTCTAATACCCACAGTCCGCACAAGTTGGATAGCGGAGCATACAATTCACGCGTAGCACAATGTAAGTTGGCTGTAGAACAAATCAATAAAGTACGTCCGATAAAATTTTTGGCAGAATTAACCGAAGAAGAATTTAAGAAAGTAGAACATGCCATTACCGATGAAGTGGCTCACAAACGTGCCCGCCACGTTGTAGGCGAAGTGCAACGGACAACCGATGCGGTAAAAGCTTTGAAAGCCGGTGATTTGGAGAAATTCGGAAAACTGATGAACGCATCGCACGTTTCGCTACGTGATGATTATGAAGTTACCGGTCCGGAACTGGACGCCATGGCGGAAGCCGCGTGGAAAATCGACGGTGTAATCGGTTCTCGTATGACAGGCGGTGGATTTGGCGGATGTACAGTTTCGCTTGTAAAAGATGAAGCGATCGACGAATTTATAGAGAAAGTTGGAGCAGAATACGAAGCAAAAATCGGTATAAAACCTGATTTCTATATTGCAGAAATCGGTGATGGCGCGAAACGAGTTGAGTAAAAACACACTCTCAAATTATTAAAACACGGAGACACGGAGATAAAAACTTAATACTGAGGTCGTCTTGACTTCTATAGAGTTTGACAATTTGTAGACGACAGCACAGAGACACTGTGATTTCTTTTCAGAAATTAGAAAACAGAGAAAATATCTTCGATATTTAGAGAAAACGCTGTGTCTCCGTGTTAAAAATTACGTATTCAGAGTTAGGTGTTTAACTATTAATTGTAAAACGTCTAATTTCATTTAAAGGTTCTACTGGATTTCATGTGACAAAAATAAAACATTAAGATTTCATTTAGAAGTTAAGGGACTTTTAGAAATAAATATATTTACATTAAGTCAATATTAAATCCTTAATGAAACCTTAATTTGACTTAACTTCTTAATGGTAAAAAGTATTTTAATATACACTGGAAANNTTCACAGGAAAACCAGTAATACCCATTTAAATTTATAAAACTCGAATAATAGCACGCCGGCTAAGCCTACAGAAGCCAAAACCGCTTATATATAATGTATCCGGCTCATTGGTGCGCGCCGCCTCTATCGGGCGTGGCGACATTCTTGTCGCCAATATCCCCGCAGGCATCTACATGGTCCGCGTAGGCAAAACTGCTGAAAAAGTAGTGGTGTGGTAGCTCGCGGGGGGCTTTGTAACTAAATTATTAACCGCGCGTATTCATTCGTATAAATTCGTCTTAATTCGTGCTAAGTTGTAAATAAACATGAAAACAAAAAGAACAAGTCGCCTTATCGTGGCGCTTCTTATGATGGTTTTAGCGTTTACCGCTTGTAAAAAAGAGGAACCCACACCGCCGCCCTCGCGTGCCAAAACCGTTTATGTAGCGGGAGAAGTCTATGTCAAGACAGGAGAATGGCAAGCTGAGCCACGCGCCACTTTATGGATAAACGGAGTAGCGCAAGCCTTAGAGAAAGACTTGAGGTCAAGAGCAACGAGGGTATTTGTATCCGGCGACGATGTGTATGTAGTGGGAACCATTGATAATCGTGCCGTAGTATGGAAAAACGGGGAACGTTTTCAAATTCTTACGGACGGATCGTTTCCTGCATACGCTCACTCTCTATTTGTGTCCGATAACGATGTATATGTGGCAGGAGAAATTGGTGGCAACAGCCCGCATCATGGAGCTTATTTATGGAAAAACGGAGATGCAAAAAAACTCACGGATCCAGGAAACTACGGGGGCGCATCCGCTGTATATGTATCCGGAAGCGATGTGTATGTAGTAGGAAATGTTTTAAATGCAGGCATCATGTTATGGATTAATGGTTTTCCGTATAATATTATTGAATCTGAATCAGCCTATACCACCGCGACTTCCTTGTATGGATCCGGCGAACACCTTTATGTAGTAGGAAGTTTCAATAGTAGAATTGGTGCTTATATATGGAAAATAGACGCGAAAAATGGGAAAGTCATAGAGTCTCAATCGCTATTTAAATTTTCTTTATTCTACGCAAATTCTGTATTTGTTACCGATAACGATATATATGTGGCAAGTAATTGTACTATGGAAGATAATGGAAGCAGCTATTCCGCTGCCTATCTTTGGAAAAATAAAAAAGCAGAACCATTGGCAAATGGACAAGTAGAGCGCCTTTCAGAAGATTCAAAGTCCGCGAAAGCAAATTCCGTGTATGTCTCCGGCAGTGATGTATATGCCGTTGGACGTGTATCTTTTCGTGAAAAACCCGGACTATTTGCTGCCATTTGGGTAAACGGAGAGTTACAGGAGCTTACTGATGGCACTACTCAAGCAGAGGCATATTCTGTGTTTGTAAAATAAGATTGTGTGTCGGGCACACACGGCAAGTGAAACGCCTCCTGTCTTTTCCTCGTTGCTTTTTTACCGAATAATTGAGTCGGCGAAAGGAGTTTTCAGGAATAACCGCTAAAAGGCGTTCAGACCATTTCGAGGATATCCTCGAAATGGTTACAGTAGGTTGCAGTAAATAAATTAAGGCAAGATAACCACACTATTTAAATATTGCTCCTTTCTCTGTGAAAATATCGTAAGATATTCTCCGTTTTCTTATTTGAGTTTTTCTCCGTGTTTCCGTCTTTAAAATTACGTATTCAGTGTTACGTGTTTAACTATTAATTGTAAAACGTCTAATTTCATTTAAATTTTTAAAACTAAAATAATATCACTCGACAAATGCCGCCCGGCTTTGTCTTTTATCTCTTATCTATCAAAACTATGACAAAAATATCCTTACATACACTCAAAAACTCAAAGGGAATGTCTGCTGAGATTTGCAACTACGGTGCACGTGTAACCAAACTGAACGTTCCGGACAGAAACGGCGTAAATGCCGATGTGGTGCTGAGTTTCGACACGTTAGAAGAAATTACGACCAAAGAAACGTATTTTAATTCTACATGCGGACGTTTTGCTAATCGAATAAAAGGTGCAAAATTTACCCTTGATGGAAAAGAATATAAATTAGCTGTAAATAACGGACCGAACTCACTGCATGGCGGAATTGAAGGTTTCAATATGAAAACCTGGGAGGTAAAATCGGTTTCTGAAAATGAAATTGTGCTCCATTATCTTTCTCCGGACGGCGAAGAAGGTTATCCGGGAAATTTGGATGTGACAGTTACGTATCAGGTCTCGGAAGATAATGAGCTGAAAATCCATTACCTTGCCACAACTGATAAACCGACAATTATCGGACTCACAAATCACTCGTATTTTAATCTGAAAGGTGCCGGAGAAGGCTCAATCGAAGATCATTATTTACAATTGAATGCCGATTTTCGAACCGGATTGGATGAATATACTTGTCCGACAGGAGAAGTTTTCAAAGTAGATAATACGCCTTACGACTTCCGTTATGCGACTTTACTGGCGCATAGAATTTACAATCCTGTTTTCGCTTCTAATCGTGGGTTGGACGATAACTGGGTGATTCGTCGTGAGCAGCCGGGTGTACTTGCCAATGCGGGTTATATTTACGAACCTAAAAGCGGAAGGAAAATGGAAGTGCTTACAACTCAGCCCGGTGTACAGATTTATACAGCGAATTGGGTTGAGAAACAAATCGGGAAATATGGGAAGGAATACGATGCGCTTCATGCCATCTGTTTAGAAACGCAAGGTTTCCCCGCTTCGCCAAATTTTCCTCACTTCCCGAATACCGTACTTCGGCCGGGTGAGAAATACGATGAATGGTGTATTTATAAATTTTCGGTTGAATAACTCTTCATCTCCTAAGGATGGATAAATTATTGAAACAGCGTCAAAACTTTTAGTTTCGATGCTGTTTTTTTATCATCCAAACTCACAGATTTTTCTGATAGTTTCGTCAACTGATGAAAACTGAAAATCTGGGAATTCAGCTAAAAATTTTTGAGAAGAATATCGTTTTTGACTGATGGAGATTCGGGCAGATGAACTGTCTATAACAGGCGTAAAATTAAATAATTTTCCAAGGATCCTGACTTGTCCCCTTTGAAATTAGTGCGGTCATAAGTTG
>LSQX01224749.1_pt2 | contig 15048 bp, 18 predicted proteins | sample 654561 | NCBI WGS metagenome assembly LSQX01 (sample SAMN04489861, study PRJNA283612) | anaerobic digester metagenome | isolation source: 4 biogas reactors fed with cattle manure at either 37C or 55C with and... | place: Denmark: Kongens Lyngby | collected 2014 | reverse complement strand
AGGTGGCGACCCGTACCGCCCAGTCCCGCACGGAAACCGAGGCCAATCAGGCCATGCTGGCGCAGGCGACCAATCAGCGTAACTCGGTTTCGGCGGTGAACCTGGATGAAGAGGCGGCCAACCTGATCCAGTTCGAACAGTACTACAACGCCTCAGCGCAGATCATTCAAGTTGCGCGCACGGTGTTCGATACATTGATCAACGCCGTACGCTGAGGGGGAAAACAGACATGCGTATTTCTACCATTCAGGCATTCAACACCGGTGTGCGCGGCATCCAGGATAACTACTCGGCGGCGATCCGCACCCAGGAGCAGATCAGCTCCGGCAAACGCATGCTGAGCCCGGCGGACGACCCTGTGGCCTCGGTACGCCTGCTGCAACTGGATCAGCAAGCCAGCAAGCTGAGCCAGTACAAGGACAACCTCACCGCTGCCACCAACAGCCTGACCCAGCAGGAGGCGGTGCTCAACTCGGTGAACAACCTGCTGCAGCGGGTACGGGAAATTGCCCTGAGAGCCGGAAATCCGGCGTTGGATCAGGGTGGCCGCCAGGCGCTGGCTCAGGAGCTGACCGAGCGTGAGGATGAACTCTACGGCCTGCTCAACAGCCAGAACGCCCGGGGTGAGTATCTGTTCGGCGGCTTTCGCAGCGACAACCAGCCCTTCGTGCGCCAGCCCGACGGCAGCTATACCTATGAAGGCGACGAGGGGCAGCGCTCGATCCAGATCGGCAGCTCGAAGATGGTCGCCATCAACGACAACGGCAAGGAGCTGTTTGTCGATATCGGCAACGTCAATCGGGTGACTACCGCAGCGGCAGACAGCAATACCAGTAACGCACGAATTTCCCTTGGCGTGGTAGAAGACAAGGGACGTTATGACAGTGAGTTCTATCCCAATGGCCCTTTCACTATTCGCATCACTGACGACGGTGCAGGCGAGGTGGCTGGTTATGCAATCCTTGATGACGCTGGCGCCCCGGTGCTGGATGCTGACGGCCAATCGGTGACCGGTGAGCTCCAGGCCAACGCCAACGGCAGCTACGAGATCCGCTATGCCGGAGTGGTTGTGACGCTGGACGGCGACCTGGCCCCGACTGATGACTTTACCCTCAGCGTGGGCACGAATGAGCAGACCGAAAAACGCAGCGTACTGGATACCATCCGCGAGTTGCGCACCACTCTGGAAACCACCGACGACAGCACTGAAGGCAAGCTGCAGCGGCGCGATGTGCTGGCCATCAGTCTGCAGAATCTCGACAACGCCATAGGCCAGGTGGATGGCGTGCGCACCAGTCTCGGTGCCCGGCTCAACGTGATTGCCTCGACCCAGCTGGAAAATGAAGAGGCGACCCTGATCAATACCAAGGTGCAGTCGGGTCTGGAAGATCTGGACTATGCTGAGGCACTGAGCCGCCTGAGCATGCAGAGTATCGTGTTGCAGGCGGCGCAGCAGAGCTTCGTCAAGACCAGCGGCCTCAACCTGTTCAACTTCCTGCGCTGAACATCGTCGGTCCCGAAGCTGTAGACTATCCTCCCGGTATCAGCACTCCCCGCAGGGGGAGAGCTTCCCTTTTTCCAAATATTAGATTATTCTAATTTAGAAAATCATCAAGTGGGTGGTATGGCAACGAGCGATGACTTCAGTTTCTTTCAGGAGGGCGCAGCCCAGGCTGCGGCCCTGCTGAAAACCGTAGGCAACGAGCACCGGCTGCTGGTGCTGTGTCTGTTGATCGGTCACGGGGAAATGACCGTCGGTGAGCTGCTGGGGCAGGTCAAGCTGAGCCAGTCGGCACTGTCCCAGCATCTGGCCAAGATGCGGGACGAAGGTCTGGTGACCTACCGACGGGAGGCCCAGACCCTGCATTACCGGATCGCCGATCCCAATGTGAAAAAACTGATCGCCACGCTCAAGGCCATATTCTGCCCCTGAACCCAAGCGGAAGGAGCAGGTATGTCACTTAAATCCATTTCCCCACAGGCGGCCAGGCAGCTATTGGAAGAGGGCGCGGTACTGGTCGATATTCGTGCGGCGGACGAATACGCCAGAGAACATATAGCCCAGGCGATACATCGGCCGGTGGACAGCATCAGCGGTCCACAGGACTTCTCCGGTGCCCGGGCGGTGATCTACCACTGCCGGGCCGGTCAGCGCACCCGCATGAACGCCAGCCAACTGGCCAGCTGTGTCAGCTGCGAAGCCTATATGCTGGAGGGCGGACTGGATGGCTGGAAGGCCGCAGGCCTGGAGGTGAAGAAGGTTCCCGGCCAGCCGCTGGAATTGCAGCGTCAGGTGATGATTGCTGCAGGCAGTCTGGTGCTGCTCGGTGTGGTGCTGGGTTATGCGCTGACGCCCTGGTTGTTTCTGCTGTCGGGCTTGGTCGGTGCCGGGCTGATCTTTGCCGGGGTATCCGGCTTCTGCGGCATGGCCCGGCTGCTGCAACTGATGCCCTGGAACCGTCAGACCGGCTGAGCATTGTCGGCCAGCCGCTCAAGGATCGGGCAGTCCGGTCGCTCATCCCCCAGGCAGCAGCTGGCCAGTTCCGACAGGCTGTCATGCATGGCCTGCAACCCGGCAATCTTCTCCTCCAGCTCCAGCAGATGCTGGCGTGCCAACTGCTTGACCACCGCACTGCTGCGCTCCCGGTCCTGCCACAGGGCCAGCAGCTGGCCGATCTGCTCGATGGAAAAGCCCAGGCTGCGGGCGCGCTGTATGAAGCGCAGGGTGTGCAGGTCCTGCTCGTTGAACAGACGGTAACCCGCCGCCGTGCGCAGGGTGCCCGGCAGCAGGCCGATCTTCTCGTAATGGCGGATCATGCGCGGGGTCAGACCGCTGGCCTGAGCCGCCTGGCTGATATTCATGGGTACTCCTCAGTTGCGCGGCGAGCGGTGACGCAGCGGCTCCAGCAGGGCCGACAGACCGTTATGGTCGATCTCCTGCATCAACTCCAGCAACCGTCCGATTTCCCCCTTGGGAAAACCCTCCCGGGCAAACCAGTTCAGATAATGGCCCGGCAGGTCGGCAATCAAGCGCCCCTTGTACTTGCCAAAGGGCATCTGCCGCGTGACCAGCAGTTGCAGGTCTTCAGGTTGCATGGATACGACTCCCCGGATATACGTGCCCGATTATAGTCCCGAAGAGCCAGGCTCGGCACCTTCGCCCCGGGAATGGTCTTGTGGGAGCTGCGCCCACGCAGCGAATGTGGCCCGACATGCCCCGGGGCGATTTCAGCTTGTAACTTGCGGCGAAGCCGTTACAATGGCGCGGCCCTCATCTGCAGGGCACGTTATGGTGACCCTGTCGGTCCCCTCGCAACGATTCGCCGTGAACCCGGTCAGGCCCGGAAGGGAGCAGCCGCAGCGGTACCGTCGTGTGCCGGGGTGTGGCTGGCAGGGTTGCCACCCATCCTGCTCTACCTTCCCCTCTTTTCCTGTTACGCATTGCCCGTCCGGCCGCCTGCATCTCGCATTGACCCGGAGCTTTGGGGTACAGTAGCTGCTTGTAAATTACACCGGATAGCAGCCCACCGATGAGTTACCAGGTATTAGCCCGCAAATGGCGTCCGCGCCTGTTCCGTGAAATGGTCGGCCAGACCCACGTGTTGCAGGCGTTGATCAATGCCCTGGACCACAACCGGCTGCACCATGCCTACCTGTTTACCGGTACCCGGGGGGTCGGCAAGACCACCATCGCGCGGATTCTGGCCAAGTGCCTGAACTGCGAGCAGGGCGTCAGCTCCGAGCCCTGTGGCGTCTGTTCCGCCTGCCGGGAAATCGACGAAGGCCGTTTTGTCGACCTGATCGAGGTCGACGCCGCCAGCCGCACCAAGGTCGAGGATACCCGTGAGCTGCTCGACAACGTGCAGTACTCGCCGACCCGTGGCCGCTTCAAGGTCTACCTGATTGACGAAGTGCACATGCTTTCCGGGCACAGCTTCAACGCTCTGCTGAAGACCCTGGAAGAGCCGCCTGCGCATGTGAAATTCCTGCTGGCGACCACCGATCCGCAGAAGTTGCCGGTGACCATACTGTCGCGCTGCCTGCAGTTTTCGCTGAAGAACATGCTGCCGGAAAAGGTCGTCGAGCATCTGCGCCATGTGCTGGCCGAAGAGCAGATTCCCTTTGATGACGAGTCCCTGTGGTTGCTTGGCCGGGCGGCCGACGGCTCCATGCGTGACGGCCTGAGTCTGACCGATCAGGCCATTGCCTTTGGTAACGGCCAGCTGCAGGCCAGTGACGTGCGCAGCATGCTGGGCACCATCGACACCGGCCAGGTATTCGAGCTGCTCAACGGTCTGGCCAGCGGCGATGCCCGTGGCCTGCTGGCGGCGGTCGCCGAGCTGGCGGAGCAGGGTGCCGACTTTGCCGGGGTGCTGGCCGAGCTGATTTCCACCCTGCAGCGGGTGGCCATTGCCCAGGTGCTGCCCGAAGCGGCAGACAACAGTCTGGGCGACCAGCAGCGGGTACTGGAGCTGGCCGGTCGCATCAGCGCCGAAGATGTGCAGCTGTTCTATCAACTGGCCCTGCATGGGCGTCGTGATCTGCCACTGGCACCCGATCCGCGTGGCGGATTTGAAATGGCGCTGCTGCGCATGCTGGCGTTCCGTCCCGGCACCCTGCAGCACACTGGCCCCAGTGCTCCGGCCAGCGCAGTCAATCAAGCGGGCAGCGCACCCCCGGTGACTCCTCCGGTGGAACCGTCGGTGGAACTACCCCCGGGAAAGCCCACGGGGATCAGCCAGCCCAGGCCTGATTCCAGTAACCAGGGGCAGCAAGCGCAGGCAGCGCCCGCTGTTCCGGTTGCTGCTGTTACCTCCCCTGAGCCCCAGCCGCCGGTAGCCAGCAAGCCTGCAGAAGCGCCTGCGCCCACAGTGCCCCCTGCTGCTGTACCTGTTCCGACACCCACCGCGCCGGTACCGCCAGCGCCCGTTGCAGCTGCTACAGCCAGTCCTGCAGAAGCGGCGTCTGGTGCAGAGGATGAGCCGCCCACCTGGCTGCAGGAAGCGCCGCCGGATGATGATCTTGCTGCTGACGGCGGTGATGAGGAGGAGCTGGATGCCAGCCACTACCTTGATGACTGGCAGCCGGCACCGGAGCCAGCCGTAGAGACCGATCCGCTTGATGAGGTCAGCGACCTGCCTCCAGCCACCGGTCTGGCTGCCCGCTGGCTGGAGATCTACCCCGGGCTGGGCGTTGCCGGATTGACCCAGAGCATCGCCGCTCACTGCCAACTGGTCGCCATTGAAGATGCCGTCTGGCGGCTGCATCTGGATCCGGGCCACAGTGCCCTGTACAACGAGAACCATCGCCAGCGTATACAGAATGCCCTCACTGAACTGGAAGGGCAGGCCATTACGCTGGAAGTGCTGATCCAGGCACCGGATCAGGAAACCCCGGCGGTAGCGGCAGCCAGACGGCGTGTCGCCCGCCAACTGGAAGCCGAAGCCAGCATTCATGCCGATCCGCTGGTGCAGGCCCTGGTCAATGATTTTGCGGCGCAGATCTGTGCCGACACTATTCGTCCGATAGACGCTTGATAAATTGAGGATAGCAAGATGATGAAAGGTGGCATGGCAGGCCTGATGAAACAGGCCCAGCAGATGCAGGAAAAGATGCAGAAGATGCAGGAAGAGCTGGCCAACGCGGAAGTTACCGGCCAGTCCGGCGCCGGGTTGGTGTCAGTGATCATGACCGGTCGCCACGATGTGCGTCGGGTCAGCATCGACGACAGCCTGATGAGCGAAGACAAGGAAATCCTCGAAGACCTGATCGCCGCTGCGGTCAATGATGCGGTGCGCAAGATCGAGCAGAACAGCAAGGAACAGATGGCTGGCATGACCGCCGGGCTGAACCTGCCCGACGGCTTCAAGATGCCATTCTGAGCGGGTAGCCTGAATTCATGAGTTTCAGTCCGCTGATCCGGCAATTGATTGATGCATTACGCGGCCTGCCCGGTGTAGGTCCGAAAACCGCCCAGCGCATGGCGCTGAACCTGCTGGAGCGCAACCGCGAAGGCGGTCGTGAACTGGCCCATGCGCTGGAAGCTGCCATGGAGGGGGTGGGTTACTGCAGCCGCTGCCGCACCCTGAGTGAGACCGAGGTCTGCGACCTCTGCCTCGACCCCCGGCGCGAGGACGGCCTGCTCTGCGTATTGCAGAGCCCGGCGGATGTCTGGGCGGTGGAAATGGCCGGCAGCTTTCGCGGGCGCTACTTTGTGCTCAAGGGGCATCTGTCACCGATTGATGGCCTGGGCCCGGATGAAATCGGCATCCCCGCCTTGCTCCAGCGGCTGGACGGCAGCGCGGTTACTGAAGTGATTCTGGCAACCAACCCGACCGTGGAAGGGGAGGCCACCGCGCACTATATCGCCGGGCTGCTCAAACCGCAGGGCATCCGCGTGTCACGTATTGCCCATGGTGTGCCTCTGGGGGGCGAACTGGAGTTTATCGACGGCGGCACCCTGGCCCATGCGCTGGCAGGTCGTACGCTGATCGATTGAGAAGACTGTTGCCGGGGAGAGGGGCGACGGGCCGGGCCGCCGCCACAGCGGAGATCTGTGTTCAGTTGACCGGAGCGTTCTTGCGCTCCAGCTCCTGAATAACGCGGTCGTAGGCTGCGCAGGCACCGTGATCACTGCGGGTCGGCTCGCGTTCCTGAAGTTCCTTCAACTGCTCGTGCAACTGGGCAGCCTTTTCCGCATTGCCGGCAGCGATACGGTTGATGGTGATGGCGGTTTCTTCCGCTTTCTTCAGGGCTTCTTCCGGAGTGCAGATAGTGGGTGTCGGCGCCTCGGTGGCGGCAACGGCAGTGGCAAAGCCCAGCAGGGCGACCAGCATCAGGGGGGAGCGCAGTTTCATCAGTAACCTCATCGAACCCGCTTGGGTATAAAGACGATCTATAATAATCCTTTGCCCGACATCCTCCAAGCTTATTGACCGGGGTGCGGCACCCTGTAGCACTTGGGCATCAGTCAGGCTGGTTCAGTTCCCGCAGCATCTCGGCGGGCACATCCCGGCGGTGGGCCAGGCTGGTATCGGCGGTCTCCGGATGAAACACGATGACCACCTCGTTGCGCTCGATCTGCCGTCGCAGTCGCTCGACCCGCTGTTCCAGGCTGGCTTCGTAGCCGTTATCGGTACCATCACGGGTAACAAAATCCTCCAGCAGGCGCTGCAGGGTCTCGGGGTCGAGCAGGGTATGGGGTATCAGCATGATGTCTACTTCCCGGATGACAATCTGAACAGGGCGGAGCCGGAACCTCAGGCGCGGCGCGGCGTCAATGATACACTGTCCGCCTTTCATTGCCGTTGCGGTGTCCATGATTACTGATCCTCTCTTCTACCTGTGCGCAATCCCCGCAGTTCTCCTTTACGGCATTGCCAAGGGTGGTTTCGGAGGCAATATAGCGATCCTGTCGGTACCGCTGATGACGCTGGTGATGCCGCCCCAGCAGGCCGCCGCCATCCTGTTGCCGATCCTCTGCACCATGGATCTGGTCGCCCTGCGCACCTTCCGCGGGCGCTGGAGCAAGGCCAACCTGCGCATCATCATCCCCGCCGCGCTGCTGGGTACCGTACTGGCCTGGATCAGTTTCAGCTGGATGAGCGATGCTCATATCCAGTTGATGATCGGCATCATCGCACTGGCGTTCACCCTGAATATCTGGCTGCGCCGGGGCGAGCCGCCGGTCAAGGGAGTAAGCCGCTGGCGCGGCGGTTTCTGGGGCACCATCGCCGGCTTTACCAGCTTCAGCATCCATGCCGGTGGCCCGCCGATCAACGTTTACCTGCTGCCGCAGAAGCTGGAAAAGACCCTGCTCATGGGCACCATCGCGGTGTTCTTCGCCGTGGTCAACTTCGCCAAGATTCCCTTCTATATCCAGCTCGACCTGTTTGATACCAGCAACCTGATGACCGCCCTGGTACTGCTGCCGCTGGCCCCGATTGGCATCCGCCTGGGCTTCTGGATGCTGCAACGCACCAATCAGGAGCTGATCTACCAGCTGTGCTACATCTTCCTGTTCTTCACCGGCTGCAAGCTGTTCTACGACGGCGCCAGCACGCTGCTGGGATGGGCGTAGCGGCTACTGGCCCCTGATCAACTGCCTGACCAGAAAACGGTTGGGATGAACTGCCTGCACCAGATCCCGGGGCAGCGGCAGCGGCTCGTCATTCAGCCAGGCGGCGAGCAGCTCACCGCTCAGCGGGCAGCTGACCATGCCCCGGGAGCCGTGGGCGGTGTTGATATACAGCCCCGGATACCAGCGGGTTGGTGTGTCAGGCTGCTTGGAGGCGTCCTTGGCCAGTACCGCGTAATCTTCGCGGAAGCGCTCAACGTCCGCCACCGGTCCGATCAGCGGCAGGTAATCCGGCGAGGTACAGCGCAGGGCAGCCCGGGCGGGCAGGCTGGCCGCGTCCTGTTGGCTTGTCTGCAGCCTGTCGGCAAGTTGCGCCGAGAGCCTGTCGAGCAATTGCAGGTTGCTCTGGTTCTCCTCCTCGCTGGGCTGGTTGTCCAGACGGTCGAAGCGGAAACTGGCACCCACATGGTGTTCGCCCTGGCGGGCGGGGGAGATATAGCCTTCGGCGCAGAGTACGGTGCGCAGCTGCTGGCTGTCTGCGGTAGCCGCCAGCTGGGTCACCTGACCGCGGATGGGCTTGAGCGGCAGCTCTGCGGTCTGGCTGAAACGGTGGCTGTCGTTGGCGCAGCAGATAACCGCTGCTGCGGCGCTGGCCAGGCTCTGTTGCTGCCCATCCAGCGCGTGCCATAGCCCGGAGCGCCGCTCCAGTTGCAGGGCCTCGCTGTGGGTCAGCAGGCGGATATTGTCATGCTGCAGCAGCGCCTGGCACAGACTCGGCGGGTTGACCCACCCGGCGCCGGGGAAGAACAGGCCGGGCCGGTCCACCCTTACCCCGGCTAACTGACTGGCCTGCTCGGTATCGACTGCCTGTAGAAAGTCGGCAGGGTAGCCCTGCTCGGCCAGGGCCTGTTGCCGCTGGCGCTCCTTGTCGTCGGTACACAGCTGCAGCACACCGCAGGCCTGCCAGGTGCTTTCGCCCTGGGGCAGCAGCTCATGCAGCAGGCGCAGGGCATAGGCGTAGCTGGCCTGCACATAGCGGGACAGCGGCGTCTGATGGGGTGACAGTTTGCAATACAGGATGCCCTGGGTGTTGCCCGAGGCTTCGGTGGCAGCCTGAGCATGGCGCTCGATCAGCGTGACCTGCCAGCCTCGGCGGGCCAGCGACAGGGCAGTGGCGCAGCCGGCCAGCCCGGCTCCTATCACCAGGGCGCTGCGGGCCTGATGGTGTTCAGCTGGGCGTTGATACCAGGGCGCGCTCCAGTCACTGCTGCCCGCGCTGTCGAACTGGCCGCTGAGCATCTCCCGCTTGCGCCCGTAACCCTTGACCTTGTGCATGAGAAAGCCTGCCGCCTGCAGGCCGCGACGTACTTCGCCGACGCTGGTAAAGGTGGCCAGGGTGGTGCCTGCGGCAGACAGTCGGGCAAGCTGGGCGTAGAGCGCGGGTTGCCACATGTCCGGATTCCTGGCCGGGGCAAAGCCATCCAGAAACCAGGCATCGATGCGGGCATCCAGCTGCGGCAGGGTATCGAGTACATCGCCAATCAGCAGGGTCAGGGTTACCCGGCCGTTCGCCAGGTTGAAATGCTGCCAGCCGGGGGCCGGGTCACGGTACTGGGCCAGCAGTTGACTGGCCCAGGGCTGCAGTTCCGGCCACAGGGTCAGCGCCCGCTGCAGATCGGTATGGCTCAGGGGATATTTTTCACAGCTGACAAAATGCAGATGGGCATCGGCCGGGGCCCGCTGCTCCCAGAGTTGCCAGGCGCAGAGGAAGTTAAGGCCGGTACCGAAGCCGGTTTCACCAATGCAGAAGTGCGCGCCGGGGGCCAGTTCACCCCAGCGCCGGGGCAGATCATTGTGTTGCAGGAATACATGACGGGTTTCCGCCAGGCCCGACTCGCGGGAGAAATACACATCATCGAAGTGAGTGGAAAAGGGCTGTCCGTCGTCCGACCAGCTCAGCTCGGCGAAAGGGGATGGGGTATTCACGGTCTCTCCGGCGCAGGTTCAAGCGCGCTATTGTAACCGTGAAACAGCTCAGCCCAAATTGGGTAGAATCAGCAGCAGCCAGGTAGCCAGAAAGATCAACGCAACGCTGGGCAATTTTGCCTGTATCAAGAGTTTCATGGGGCACCACCTTTTTTATTGTTGTGTGTGCGGGTCCCTTTGTAAGAGACCCAGCCGCCAGCGCCGGGTAGGCGCACAGTTGATAAATACATCCAAGGCGGTCATTGATCATCGCGCCATGCAGCGATGTTCGCCTTCAATCATATGCTAGTCCAGTCCCCACGATCTGTTAGACCAATTGGTTACATGGAATGTGCCGCTAGTTGCGGGCAGTCCGGCCCGGATCGTCCGGCAGATGCTATCCACATGCGGTTCGGCAACCTACAATAGGCAGCTCCCTCCCTGTCTGTTCCGAGAATACTCATGCACGTTGCGTCCGGTCGCTGGCTGTACGGATTTCTATTGGCGTTGACCACTACCCTGCTGTGGGGCGTGTTGCCGATCATGCTCAAGGATGTGCTCAGTGGCATGGATGCGGTCACGGTGTCCTGGTACCGCATGCTGTCTGCCGGACTGGTCCTGCTGCTGTGGCTGGGCGCGCGCCGGCGCCTGCCGTCCATACGGGCGCTGTCCGGCCCCAATCGCTGGCTGCTGCTGGTGGCTGTGCTGGGGCTGGGCTTCAACTATGTGCTCTATGTGAAAGGGCTGGATCGCCTGTCGCCGGGTACCATCCAGCTGATGATCCAGATCGCCCCGATCATGCTGATGATCGGCAGCATGCTGGTCTTCAAGGAGCGTTTCGGTATCGGCCAGCTGTTTGGCCTGGCGGTGCTGCTGGTGGGCTTTGTGCTGTTCTTCAATCAGCGCCTGGAAGAGCTGTTCACCCAGCTCAGCAGTTACACCATGGGCATTCTGATTACCCTGGCGGCGGCCCTGGCCTGGGCCCTGTACGGGCTGGCGCAGAAGCAACTGCTGACGGCCTGGTCGTCGGTCAGCATCATGCTGGTGATCTATCTGGCCTGCGCCGTGCTGATGTTGCCGCTGGCCACCCCCAGCCAGATCTTCCAGCTGAACTCCCTGCAGCTGTGGCTGCTGCTGGGCTGCTGTCTGAACACCCTGGTGGCCTACGGCGCCTTCGCCGAGGCACTGGTGCACTGGGAGGCTTCCCGGGTCGGCGCCACGGTGGCTACCACACCGCTGTTCACCTTCGCCCTGGTGGCGCTGGGTTCCATGCTGTGGCCCTCAGTGGTCAAGCCGGAGCTGCTCAACAGTCTGGCCTATCTGGGTGCACTGCTGGTGGTTTCAGGGTCGGCATTGATCGCGCTGGCGCCCAGTCTGCTGCATCAATGGAAGACCAGACGCCTGCGCCGCAGCCTCGCTCAGCGCTGATCAATCGCCGAGCATGCTCTCCGGGCGTACTGCCTGATCGAAGGCCACGCCATCCAGATAACCCAGCGCCAGGGCCGCGTCGCGCAGCGAGCTGCCCTCGGCGTAGGCCTTCTTGGCGATCTCCCCGGCCTTGTCGTAACCGATCACCGGGTTCAGTGCGGTGACCAGCATCAGGCTGTTGTCCAGATGCTGGCGCATCTGCTGCGCATCGGGCTGCAGGCCTTCCACGCAATGCTCGCGGAAGCTGTTGCAGCCGTCGCTGAGCAGGCGGATGGACTGCAGCAGGGTATGGATGATCACCGGTTTGTACACGTTCAACTGCAGCTGCCCCTGACTGGCGGCCACCCCCAGGCTGACGTCATTGCCCAGTACCTGACAGGCGATCATGGACAGTGCTTCGCACTGGGTCGGGTTGACCTTGCCGGGCATGATCGAGCTGCCCGGCTCATTGGCCGGCAGGCGCACTTCCGCCAGCCCCGCACGCGGGCCACTGCCGAGCAGGCGCAGGTCATTGGCCAGCTTCATCAGCGTCACCGCCAGTTGGCGACAGGCACCGTGCAGTTGCACCAGCGGCTCGTGACCGGCCAGCGCGGCGAACTTGTTATCGGCACTGGTGAAGGGCAGGCCGCTCAAGGTCGCCAGCTGCTGCGCCAGACCGACAGCAAAGCCTGCGGGGGTGTTCAGGCCGGTGCCCACCGCGGTGCCGCCCTGGGCCAGTGCGTAGACCCCGGGCAGCGCCTGTTGCACGGCGGCCAGGCCCATATCCAGCTGTGCGACAAAGGCCGACAGCTCCTGACCGAAGGTCACCGGGGTGGCATCCATCAGGTGGGTGCGGCCGATCTTGATCAGCTTGGCATGGCGGCTGGCCTGGGCGTCCAGACTGTCACGCAGGGCGGTGACCGCAGGCAGCAGTTGCCCGTGTACCCGCAGGGCGGTGGCCACATGCATGGCGCTGGGGAAGGTGTCATTGGAACTCTGCGCCCGGTTGACGTGGTCATTCGGGTGCACCGGGGTCTTGCTGCCTCGGGGCTGCCCGGCCAGCTCGTTGGCGCGGTTGGCCAGCACCTCGTTGATATTCATGTTGCTCTGGGTGCCACTGCCGGTCTGCCATACCGACAGCGGGAAGTGTTCATCCAGCTCGCCAGCCAGCACCGCGTCCGCCGCCTGGGTGATCAGCTGCGCCAGTTGCCCATCCAGATTGCCCAGTTGCTGGTTGGTCAGCGCAGCGGCTTTCTTGATCAGCGCCAGTGCATGCATCACTGCCAGCGGCATGCGTTCCTCGCCAATGGCAAAGTGCTGCAGCGAGCGCTGGGTCTGCGCGCCCCAATAACGATCGGCAGGCACCTCGATATTGCCCATGCTGTCCGATTCGATACGTGTCTTCATGATTGCGTCCTGTAACTGGAGAAAGGCTGTTCGAGCTGCCAGTATAGTTAGCCCACACCCTGATGGATGCACTGCCATGCGCCAGTTGCTTGCCCTGACGCTCTGCTGCCTGCTGATCCCCACTCCGGTACCGGCTGACGAGGCCTCCCACCGCGCCGCCGCCGAGCGCTTTCTCAAACTGGCCAAGGCCGACAGTATGACCGCGCCACTCTACAGCCAGACCGAACAGCTGCTGACCGCACACTTCACCCAGATGGGCGGCTCCATGCAGTACGAGGCCATATTGCGCGACTACCGCGAGCGCGCCCGCCGCCTGCTGGATGAACAACTGAGCTGGGAAGCGATCCGTGATGAACTGGTGGAGCTGTATCTGCCGGTGTTCAGCGAGAAGGAGTTCGATGAGCTGTCGCTGTTCTACGAATCCGCCGCAGGCAGCAAGTTGCTTGAACACCTGCCGGAGCTGACCCGCGGCTCAATGGCCGTTGCCCGGGAACGGGTGGAGCAGATACTGGCGCCGCAGCTGGAGCAGTTGGTCGAGGATATGGCCGATGAAGTGGAAACGCAGCAGTTGGGCAGGGCAAGGGAGTAGCACTCTGGAGTGCCGGGTTCTGTCCCGGCAAGCCGGGGTGGTGGCGAGTACGCTGTGTCGAGCTGGAACTCGAGGCCCTGGGAGGGACGAGCACCAGCTCGTCCACGAAGTGGCGGGCGAACTCATCATCGAACTGGTGCTCGGCGTTCCTCGAAGTCGGTTGTAACGCCGAGTTGGGTACAATAGCCGGCAACCTGACTCACTCTTTCTGGAGGTTCAAGCATGAGCACTACCCAAGCCACCCTGGAACAGGCACTGCAGAGCCTGGCACCCCTGCATATGGAACTGCTTAACGAAAGCCATATGCATGCCGTACCGCCGGGCTCAGAGTCGCACTTCAAGCTGGTGATTGTCAGTGAGGAGTTCGATGGCCTGAATGCGGTCAAGCGCCATCAGGCGGTCTACCGTACCCTTGGGGACCTGATGCAACAGATCCATGCCCTGGCCCTGCATACCTACTCACCCAGCGAGTGGCAGGCCCGTAACGGCGCGCCTGACTCGCCCGATTGCATGGGCGGCAGCAAGGCCGATCGCGGATAAAATCGCCCGGCGGCACCTTGCTGCTGGCTGTTTCCTGTTAAAATCGCGCCGCTCCGAATGCCGCTGCGGGTCAGCGGCTGCTGCAAGTGTGCCCTTTACGCGGGCATCAACTGAACAACGAGGTCTGCATGTCCAAGATTGTCGTGGTGGCGCTGTACAAGTTCGTCACCCTGGAAGATTTTGAAAGCCTGCGCCAGCCGCTGCTCGACACCATGAACGAACATGGTGTGAAAGGTACGTTGCTGCTGGCTCTGGAAGGTATCAACGGCACTGTCGCCGGTACCCGCAAAGGCACCAGCGCGCTGCTCGAATGGCTGCGGCGTGATCCGCGCCTGAGTGATCTGGACTGGAAGGAGTCCTTCTGTGAGGAAATGCCCTTCTACCGCACCAAGGTCAAACTGAAGAAGGAAATCGTCACCATCGGCGTTCCGGGTATCAGCCCCAATGAGCGGGTCGGCACCTATGTCGAGCCCAAGGACTGGAACGCGCTGATCAGCGATCCGGAAGTGCTGCTGATCGATACCCGCAATGACTACGAGGTTGCCATCGGCACCTTCGAGGGAGCGATCGATCCGGAGACCAGAACCTTCCGCGAGTTTCCCGAGTATGTGCGTCAGCAGTTCGATCCGCAGAAGCACAAGAAGGTGGCCATGTTCTGCACCGGAGGCATCCGCTGTGAAAAAGCCTCCAGCTTCATGCTCAAGGAAGGCTTTGAAGAGGTGTACCACCTCAAGGGCGGCATTCTGCAGTACCTGGAAGATGTCCCGGTGGAACAGAGCAAGTGGCAGGGCGAGTGTTTCGTGTTTGATAACCGGGTAACCGTACGTCACGATCTGGCCCCCGGCTCCTTTGATCAATGCCATGCCTGCCGTCACCCGGTCTCCGCCGAGGACATGGCCTCGCCGCAGTTCGAGCAGGGCATCAGCTGTCCGCATTGCTACGACAGCCTGCCGGAGAAGACCCGCCGCCGTGCGGAGGAGCGCCAGCGCCAGATTCAACTGGCCAAGCTGCGCAACCAGCCCCATCCGATTGGTCTGCCACCGGAACTGGCCAGCCCCAACGC
>LSQX01216168.1_pt2 | contig 15048 bp, 13 predicted proteins | sample 654561 | NCBI WGS metagenome assembly LSQX01 (sample SAMN04489861, study PRJNA283612) | anaerobic digester metagenome | isolation source: 4 biogas reactors fed with cattle manure at either 37C or 55C with and... | place: Denmark: Kongens Lyngby | collected 2014 | reverse complement strand
CAGAAGGCCGTATTGAAGATATCGACCCAGGAGGGAGTGGTCCCCGGTGGCAGTTTGAAAGAGAAGTTTGACTTTATGGAAGCCAACGGCATTGTCGGTTTTGAGCCCGGCGGTGGCGGTTTGGCCGGCCGCGTGGAGAGTCTCAAGGAGGCCTTGAAGGGTCGCAACATCAAGGTCAGCGCTATTTGTGCCGGCTTCAGAGGCGTGCCGATGTCCAAGGATAAAGCGGTTCGCGAAGAGGCTGTCGAGAGCATCAAAGAGATTATGACGGCGGCGGCGGAGCTCGGTTCCACCGGTGTGATTGCCGTGCCCGCGTTCAATAACCAAAATGGTCTGGAGAACAAAGAAGGCCGCGAAGTGCTGGTCAAGGATGTCCTGCCGCGTCTGGGTGAGCATGGCGTTAAGGTCGGTACACGTGTAATTTTGGAGCCGCTCAACCGCGGTGAGGCGTTCTTCCTTCGTCAGGTGGCCGATGCAGCCTCCATTTGCCGTGATGTCAACAGCCCCGGCGTGGCGCTGATGGGTGACTTCTGGCACATGACCTGGGAGGAGACCTCTGACTTTGCAGCGTTCGTGGCCGGTGCCAAATGGCTGTGGCATGTCCATATCGCCAGCCGCAAACAGCGCCGGATGCCCGGTGAAGATGGCGAAGCCGATAACTACGTGGATGGTTTCCGTGGGTTAAAAGCCGTTGGCTACCAGCACTATATAAGCTTTGAGTGCGGCTCCACCGGTCCCAGAGAGCAGACCATACCGGCTGCCTGCAAGCTGATTCGCGAGCAGTGGGAACAGGCCTAGAGGCTTACGCTGTTTAAGAGCGAAATAGAGAGCAATAAAGTTTTCGCTATTCATGGTTTCTCACGGGCGGCTCTGCTTTGATTCGGGGCCGCCCTCTCACACTTATATTGATGCAAACCCGTGATCTGCCTATAGGCGTCTTTGATTCGGGGATTGGCGGGCTCACCGTGGTTCGGCAAATCCGGAACCTCCTGCCCAACGAAGATATCCTTTACCTTGGAGATACGGCGCGAGTGCCTTACGGGACGAAATCGCAGGAGACGGTGGTCCGCTTCGCCTGCGAGGATGCCCGGTTCCTGGTGGAGAAGGGGGTTAAGGCGGTCGTCGTGGCCTGCAATACCGCTTCGGCCTGGGCTCTGCCGGCTTTGGAGCAGCGATTTGGGCTGCCGATTGGCGGGGTGATCTTGCCCGGGGCCGAGGCCGCCCTCATTGCCAGCCACAATAAACGGGTGGGGGTGATCGGCACCGCCGCAACGGTCCGGAGCCAGGCCTACAGAGAAGCGATGCTGGAGCGATCCCCCAATGCGCGGGTCTTTGCCCAGGCCTGTCCTCTGCTGGTCCCTTTGGCTGAAGAGGGGTGGTTCAACCATCCGGTGACGCTGAAGGTGCTTGAGGAGTACCTGACCCCTTTGATGATTGAGCAGATAGATACGTTGATCCTGGGCTGCACCCATTATCCGCTTTTCAAACGGACGATCTTGAGAGTGCTCCGGCAGATAGCGCCGCACCCGATCCATCTGGTGGATTCGGCCGAGAGCTGCGCCGTACATGTCCGGCGGCGGCTGGCGGAGCTGGAGCTGCTCACTTCATCCGCAAGCCTGGGGCAGATACATCCCTTCGTGACGGATGAGCCGAGCCGGTTTTCCCGGATGGCCAGGCAGTTCCTGGGGGTTCCCATCAGGGAGCCGGAGCTGGTACAGCTCAGGGAGCTGCGGCCCGAGTGAAGCCTTGGCACAGAGCGTGGCGACGGGGTTTTGATTTGATTTTCAGCATATAAAGGAGTAGGCTTAGGGAGTATGAAAAAGAAAGTACTGGTAGTTTTGGCGGGCTGTGGAGTCCGCGACGGCTCGGAAATACAGGAATCGGTGGTGACGCTTCTGGCGCTGGACCGTGCCGGCGTGGAGGCGGTTTGCGCGGCCCCCAATATCACCTCATCCCAGTGCGTGGACCACTTCCGCGGGACCGTGACCCAGGAGAGCCGCAACGTGCTGACGGAGTCCGCCCGCATCGCGCGTGGAGAGATCGTCCCGCTGGGGCAAATCAAACCAGCGGAGATCGACGCGGTGGTTCTGCCCGGTGGGCTCGGCGTGGCGACGAACTTGAGTAATTTCCATACCGCCAAAGAAGAGGCAACCGTGGAGCCGACTCTCAAGAACTTGCTTCTCACCGTACAGGCAGCCGGTAAACCGCTCGGCTTCCTCTGTCTGGCACCGGTGATCGCGGCTATTCTTTTTGGAGCGCAGGGGCTCCGCTACACGATTGGAGATGATGAAGAGCTGGCCGCCAAACTGGCCCGATACGGTGCCCAACATGTCAATTGCGCCCCCACCGATGCCGTGACCGATGCCAAACTCAAGATCGTGACGACTCCGGCCTTCATGCTGGCAGAGCGGTTGAGCGAGCTCGAAACCGGCGTTGATAAGCTGGTGAGCGAGTTGTTGAAACTGGCCTAGACTCTCCTCAGCGTGCAGACATCCGCCCCAGAGGCTACAGTGACAGTGATTATCCCGGCACGGCCGGGGGCCTCAGAGGTGCCTGCGGCGGTGGCGGCCCGAGCGCTTGATTACCCGGAGGAGCTCCTGGAGGTATTGGTGGCGCGTGGGGCCCAGCCCTCGGCTCAGCGCAATCTGGCTTTGCGGCAGGCGCGCGGGGAGCTGATCTATTTTCTGGATGACGATTCGCTTCCGCCACCCGAAGCGCTTCGGCGCGGTGCGGCTCATTTCCGCGACCCGGCGGTTCAGATCGTCGGGGGGCCCAATCTCTGCCCGCCCGAGGCACCCGGGCTGGAAAAGATTTTTGCCTGGACGATGGCCAGTTGGATTGCGTTCGGCCCCAGCCGTGCCCGCTATGCCCGGGTGGGGCGGACCCGTCCAAGCTCGGAAAAGGAGCTCATTCTCTGCAATCTCATGGGGCGCAGGGAGACGCTTCTGCGCCACGGCGGCTTTGACGAATCACTCTACCCGAACGAGGAAAACGCCCTGATGGATGAGATCGAGAAAGAGGGGGGCCGCCTGGTCTATGATCCCGATTTCTGGGTCTATCGCCGTCCACGCCGGACGTTCAAAGCTTTCTGTAAAATGCTGATGACCTATGGCCGCGGCCGCGCCGAGCAGTTCCGCCTGCATCCGGGGTGGGGCTCGGTTCTGAATCTGGTGCCTCCGGCCTTCTGCCTTTTCCTTTTGGCGACGCCGTTCCTGGGGTTCTGGAGCGCACCGGTCTGGGGGCTCTATTTCCTGCTGCTTTTGGGGCAAACGCTTTCAGTGGGGGAAGGTTTCAGGAAAGCGGGAGTCTTCCCTTTGCTTTTTCTGACGCATCTCCTTTATGGAATCGGCTTCTGGAAGGGACTTTTCACCCGGCCCCGGCCACGCTCGCAATCGGTCTACGAAGCCTTGGAAATCGAGCGCAAATAGAGCAGCCGGAAGAGTATCCGAATGGATGACTCCGTTGTAGCCTAGGAGCTGGAGCTCTTCTTTTTGAAGTGACGCTGGAAGGATTCGTGCAGGCTGCCCATCCGGTAGCCTTCCATATCCAGGCAGACATGCGTGTAGCCGATCTGGATCATCTTTTCGGTAACCTTGTCGAAAAGCGAGGGATCGGCGCAGAACTTGAGCAGCTCGGAGGAGCCGACTTCCAGACGGGCCAGCGGGCCTGTGGAGACCTCATGATGCCGGACGCGCAGAACTTCAATCCCCAGAGAATGGAGGAATGCCTCGGCATCTTCGATCATCTTCAGTTTTTCGATCGTGATGGAGTAGCCAAAAGGGATGCGGCTGGAGAGGCAGGCCATGGCCGGCTTCCTGGCGGTGGGGAGGCCCAGTTCGCGTGAGAGCTCGCGTATCTGCTTTTTGGTGACGCCGAGCTCCAGGAACGGTGAGCGGACTCCGAGCTCGCGGGCGGCGGCGCTGCCCGGGCGGTAATCGTGGACATCATCGGCGTTTTGGCCATCCAGTACGTAGCGCAGCCCCTCGAATTTGGCGATATCGGTAAAGTGAGTGAAAATATCGCGCTTGCAATAGTAGCAGCGGTTATGGGGATTGGAGATGAAATCGGGGTTATTAAATTCGGTGGTGGCGTGAATGTGAAGAGGGATGCCGTAGTCTTCGGCGAACTGGATTGCCTGGCTGCGTTCGCTGCGGGAGAGGCTCGGTGAATCGGCGATGACGGCCAGCATCTTGAGCCTCGGGGTCCGCCTGGCGATGACGGCCAGAAGGCTTGAATCCACACCGCCGCTGTAGGCGACCAGGACGCTGCCGTAGGAGGCCAGGTGAGTCGTTATTTTTTCCAACAATACCTCATTATTTTGGTTCATTCTTTACCTCTTCGACTATGATTTTTATCCCTTCCAGGCGAATGATTCTGACCGTTGCGCCTTTCTCGATTCCCTCACCGCCGGTGATCGCATCCAGAAGCTGACCCTCCACCTTGATTTTTCCGCAGGAGTAGAGCCGCGTGACGGCGACCCCGGTTTTGCCGACCAGCTCCGGCTGGAGCTCTTCGCCGGCATCGCCGCCGATCGTACGCTCGGAGATGAAAATCCTGGCCAGAAAAGTCTGCGGGAAAAAACGTATCCAGAGAACCCCCGCCGCAACCAGGGCCAGAATGGAGCCCAGCAGTACCCAGGAGCCAACCTGAGCGCCATACTCATGAAACGAAGAAACGACGCCGACCCCAAGCAGGATGATGCCGGCAATGCCCGCAACCATCCCCGGCAATATCGTCTCGAGGATGATGAGCAGGATTCCGACTCCAATGGCAACGGTCACAAACATATTGCTGCAAACGAATATAGCGCAAAAGATTCTTCCAAGGAAGAGTAAAATCGCTGAAACCCAGCACAGACTTACGCGGGATTTAAAGAGAGTTGAGAGGAGAAAAATGTCCGGCAAAGGGATAAATGGAATCCACCCGCCCCCGTGGGGATACATACGGAACGCCAAAACGGCCCATTCACACCTCACCCAATGGGACAGATATGTTCATCCTCCACCGGTGTGTTTCATGCTCTTCGCATCCGGAGGATGCGCATTCTCTGGGTATGCGGAGCATACCCATCTCATAGCCAGGGGTCTTCAGACCCCTGGTACGCACCCCCCCCCACGAGAAACACGACCCCAGAGGGGTCGCATCCCATTCCCTGTTAAATACAATTCGTGTAAATTCGTGATTTTTTTGATGCCCTTTTTATTGGACGGGATTGATTATTTGAGGTGCCTGGCTGCGACCCCTACGGGGTCGGGTGGGGATTTTTCTCTCATCCTTACCAGGGGTCTGAAGACCCCTGGCTATGGTATGGCATCCCTACGGGATGCTTAAGAATGGCATGCTCCGCATACGGTAGAGAAGGATATTTGGGCGGCATCCCTGCGGGATGCTTGAGAATGGTATGCTTCCTGGTACACCGCTTCCAGAAATCCGCTTCCCAATTCAGAATGAACCGCCATAGCTGCGCCGATAACAGCATAAGTCTGCTCGTCTCTTTTTGAAAAACCTGTATACATTCTTTTTCTTATTTACACTTTTTATTCCACCCGTCGAGCTTCGTCAAAACAACCCAATAAATCAACCCTAAAATAATCTGCGTTCATCTGCGTAATCTGCGGTTAAAAAATACGGTTATCTCCCTTTTCACTTGCACGGTGCGGGTTTGGGCTCTACATTATGGAACTATGAAGAAGTTTTATTCTTTATGTGTCGCGGCGCTGGCTCTGAGCTTGAGCTTATCCGGCGTGCTGGCGGACAAAATCGGCGATAAAGCCAAGCCCCTGAACATCTCCGAGTGGGTGAAAGGTGCGACGGCCGAAGCCCCCGTAGATGTCACAGACGGCAAGAATGTCTATGTCGTCGAGTTTTGGGCCACCTGGTGCGGCCCGTGCAGAACCTCCATTCCTCACCTGACCGAACTGCAGAAAAAGTATAAGGATAAGGGTGTCGTGTTTGTGGGCGTCTCCAATGAAACGCTCGAGAAGGTGCAGCCTTTTGTCGAGGAGCAGGGTGAAAAAATGGAATATGTCGTCGCCCTGGACAAGGAGAACCTCACCAATCAGGATTACATGAGAGCTTACGGGCGGAACGGTATCCCGTGCTCTTTCATCATCAACAAGAAGGGGCAGATCGTCTGGGTCGGCCACCCGATGACGATGGATAAACCGCTCGAAGAGATCGTCGCCGGCACCTTTGACCTGGCCGCCGCCATCAAGGCCGATGAGATGCGCGCCAAAATAGCTGACTTTGGCAACCTGTTGAGGGAAAAGGACCCGCAGGCAAAAGAGACCGCCAATGCTTTGCTCAAGGAAATCGGTAAAAACGCTGATCTCTTACGGCAGGTGGTCGACGTTTGCTACCAGGCAGGAGAACTTGAACTGCTCGATAAGGTGCTCGACCAGCTTGCCAGCGTGGATGAAGCCTCGGCTCAGCAGGCGAAGAATCTGCGTGCGCAGTTTGAATCTCGGAGGCTCTCCATCAAGTTCAGAAACGCTTTGAGCGATGAAGATGAAGCCGCCCTCAAAGCGCTTCAGAAAGATGTTCTGGAGAAACTCAAAGGCGATGCCCGCGCTCTGGTCAGCTTTGCCTACGAGATGGGTATGCAGCCGAACGCGAAATCGCAGCTTCCTTTCCTGATTAGCCTGCTGGATGAGGCTGATAAGGTGGAAGGCGAGCCGCTGCAGCCCTCGCCCGAGTTCTTCCGCGCCGTGGTCTATTACCGTGCCGGAGAAATCGAGAAAGGCGATGCCAGCGCCAGGAAAGCACTGGAAGCCATCACCGATGAAGCTTCAAAGAAACAGTTGGGCGATTACCTCAATTCGATGAAACCGGCCGCGGCCGAAGTAAAAGCCGAAAAAGCTGAGTAAAACGCTCTGAAGATATTCAGAATGATGCAGGGGCCCGCCGTGGGCTCCTGTATTTTTAACACGTCTGCGAGAATCTGCGTCATCTGCGGTTAAAGACTGAGCTGCGGATTAAATATTCCCCGTAGATATCCCTGTACCGTTTTCTTACTGAAAAAACTTGCAAAGGTTTTTTTTCATTGGCAGACTGTTCGCCGTGCTGTGCCAGAGTAGCTCAGCGGTAGAGCAGGGGACTCATAAGCCCTTGGTCGGGGGTTCGATTCCCTCCTCTGGCACCACTTTTTCTTCTTCCTCCCTCATCCCCTTTTCGCTGCGCATCGTGTTGAAGCAAGGCGTGAAGTAAGGTGTTAATAAAAAAAATAAAAAAATCGCTTGCATAATTCCAGAAGTGTGATGTCCTATGTCTTGGTGAATTAGGGAATACTTCTATATGTAGAGGCGCAGAATTATGACTGTTTTTGACATGGCCAGGAAGAAAGCGGCCGCATCTGTCCGGGTGGTATTGAGACTGTGGTGGGTGGGTGCTCTTGGTTCTGACGTTGGAAAGAGGTCGCAGCAACGGGGAAGGAACGTTTAATTTGCCATGAAGCAGAGTAATGTTGGGAGTTTTATGAACACTGATAATTTAACACCAATGATTGCAAAAGGAGCAAGGATGAAGCATGCCGTCCTTCGAGCCGTTTCTTTTTTCGGTCTCTGTCTGGGATTTTGTGCATTTCTTCTGATGACTTCGATAGAAGTGCATTCTGCAAATGATGCTTCAAATGAAAATAATTTACCCAAGGAGATGAGGCTTAGTATTAATGAATCAAGTTCTGCTTTAAATGATATTTCGAGTGATCAAAATTTAAAGACAAATACACTCATCAAGGGGATTGTAACAGAGAAAAGATTCTTACCTAAAATTTCAACAAGGGAATACGAGTACTCCGTCTTGCGAAGTCAAGATGGCTGGTATTCAATACGACTCGTCAGCCAACAAACGAATGTTATGTCAGAGGCTTATAGCGATTTAGTAGATACGATTGTCGAAAATGCGCCTACTGAAGCTTTGACGGGTGTAATGCCATCCCCAGAGAAATATACTCGTAGATTCTCAATTAGCCCGACTCCATATCCGCTTTGTGCAGATTCAATGCTTCAGGCTGTTTGGTTGACACTTTGTGCAGATCGGAATGCGATGGCAAACAGTATTTCCAAGTGTCCTCCGGGAATCATTTTTACTTACCCGATGCGATTTGACCCTTACAATATATACAGCTTAATTGTCGAAAACGAAATTTATGATGAGTTTGGAGAAAGCTTGCTTCGTGGGTTCGAAATAAACGGTCCGGAAGAGAGCTTGATTTCTGAATTAGATTTTGAGGAACATGCTCCTCCATGGCTTAAGAAATTATCTCTAAGCAGGGTATACGATATTTTCGGTTCCAAGACAACGATGGTTTCGATTCCATTGTCTGTTTCCAGTGGCACAAATAGGTGGAAACAGTGCGTTTTTAGCTCCAGTGGTCATTTTAATTCGACCTCTTATCCTGAACAGTCAACGCTTCTAATGTATAGTCCACATAGGTATGGTCTGGATGGAGAATGTAAAAGTCAAGAATTGCTAACAGAAACGGAGGTAAAGGTACTAACTGTAGAAACCAGTATTGATAAAAGTTTTTTTCCTCCCCCTATTGACTCCCCCTTGGTTGAGGTGAAGGATTTCCGATTTAATGGTTTAAAAGGAGAAATGGGGTATAGGATAGTCGATAAGGTGTGGCCTTTAACAGGAACGGAGAGTTACCAAAAATGGAAAGAGTTATTCATTCAAAAAACTTTATTTGAAGAACATAATTACAATGCTCCAAAGTCTTTTTTAACTATAATATTAATTTTATTGATCTTGGCCTCTCCGTTTATTGTTAATTTTATTAAATGGAAAAAGTCAAGTAAAGTAAAGAGGATAATAAAATGAAAAAAGTATAATTAGTGTTTCTTGTCTAGTTGGCTGTTTGATTCTTTTCGGCTCTGTGTTTATTAAAGCCGACGGACGCAAGGGATACCCCGGTTCAGTCTATAATTGCACTGGTTGCTGTGGAAGTATCTGCTATGATTGCTTCGTAGATGGCGAAGCTTGTTCTAGAACTGAGGTTCAGTATGAGGACTGTTTATGTAAATGGTATTACTATACATGCCCTCCTTGCAGTTGCGTCGTTGTTCCTGATAAATTTGTGAGGACTGAGTATGAAGGAATATGTAGAATAAATGCAGCTTTGAGTGGTCCAGGGAAATATGTTTTTTATTGTAGTTTTCCGTACCCAGGTGTAGTTATTAGGACGCCAGGAGAGTCATGTTCGTTAGAATAATGTTTAACAAATTTTCTAATAGATTGTGTCACAAATTCGCGCTAATTCGTTTTTATTAGATAGTAAGTTATATGTTATTTCTATAGCTTCTTTCTATGTTTTTTTAGCTCTTGCTAAACTCTGGACGATAACCCAACCTTTTGTTAGCGATTTGGATCGCCCGGACTTTGTGTTCTCGTTTTTAACACTTCGACAATTGTTGATGATTGGTGTGTTGGGAGAATTAGCGTTAGGTTTAGTTTGTTTTTTGAACAAGAATGTACGCATTTCTTGGATGTGTATAGCTTCGTTTAGCACAGCGCTCCTAGCCTATCGTACTATTATTTTATTCTACCTGGGACTTTCTCCATGTTCATGTATGGGAATTTTGAGACGTTGGTTCCATATTTCTATGCAGACAGAGAGCATTCTAACATTAACCCTTCTTCTTATAGTTGTTCCTCTTTCCTGGTTTTATGTGTTAAAAGGCGATACAAATTCATTCAAAGAACAGCCTGGAAGTTAAGATTAAATAGCATTTCATTTAAACAGTACATATAGAGAGATTGTGTAAAAACGATTTACGCCTGTTGGGCTTGTTGATCGGCTGCAAACTTGCTGTGGCTTTGTTTTTCATAGGGGGAGTTGTCTGTTTGAACCTGAATTCCTCTGGAGGTTTTTCTTTCGGGGTGCAGTGGCCTGAATTCAATGCATGGACGGTACGGCTTTCGCCTTGGGACGCGGGGTATTACTTGCAAATCAGCAAGTACGGCTATAATGACAAATCCTCACTTTGTGCATTCTATCCTCTTTGGCCAGGGTTGATTTATGCTTTTTCCAATCTATTCCATTGTAAACAAGTCATTGTTGGGCTGTTGCTCTCAAACATATTGAGCATTGTAGGACTTTGGCTTTTTGGAAAGTTGATCTTAGAGGAATACGGGCAAAAAGTCAGCCGATACTCGCTTTGTTTTCTCCTGGCTTTTCCCGGTGCTTTTTTCTTTTGTATTCCCTACACGGAGTCACTTTTTTTCTTACTGGTGATGTTAGTATTCCATGCTCTTCATAAGGAACAGTGGAGTGTTCTCGTTGTGGCAACGTTTCTTTTACCGCTTACGAGAGCCGTGGGGATTTTTGTATTGGTGCCGCTGGGCTGGTTTCTCTGGGAACAGAGGAAATCGATCAGATATTGGTTAGTTCTGCTTGCCCCCTTGAGCGGGTATGCAACCTATTTTGGGATCATGTATTTTTACACGGGCAATGCGCTGTCTGGTTTTGAGGCCCAAAAAGCTTTTCCTCATTCGCCTTCCATTGGAAATATTTTTGATCCGGTCGGATTCTGGAATAGTTTTATTAACATTCACAGCATTTTCGGAATGCGAGATGCTCTGTTGGATCGACTCTTTTTTCTGCTGCTTTTGATTTTGTTGCCTTTTGTGTGGAAGCTTAATCGCACCTGGTTTTTCTACACGTTATTGGTTGGAGTTGTTCCGGCATTGACCAATTGGTTTATGTCCTACCGGCGGTACGTCATGGTCTGTTTTCCGATCTTTATAGTCTTAGCTTTGCAGATGCAGAAATCCAGACACAAGGGTGTATACTGGTATTACATTGCTCTGCTTGTTTTATTACAAATAGCGACCCTTATTTTAGCAGTGAATTATCGTTGGTTTGGATAACGACCTAAACTGATTTTCAGCAAAGCAACGATTCCTGCTGACAAGGGGAAGAGGTTTATCTTGGGCCCGGTTTTTTCAGCCGGAGGACATGGAGTTTCAACTCAATCTTTTTCAATTGGTTAGGGTGGTTTTCTTTTATGAATTTGGCTTTTACCCTTGAGGGATATTTTCTACAATCGGGGGAGGATTCCGGAGTCGGGGGCTCTGTTTATCGCTTTTGGGAGAGAGAAAAAGAGATGATCCGTGTGAATGAGATGTTTTGCAGTTTGCAGGGGGAGAGCAGCTTCTCCGGCGTGCCCTGTTTTTTTATTCGCCTGAGCGGATGCAATTTACGCTGCTCCTATTGCGATACGGCTTACGCATTTGCGGAGGGCAGGGATATGGCCATCGAAGCGATACTGGGAGAAGTCGCGGAGGCGGCCAAGCCCTGGCGCGGAGCCGGATTCTCAGGACATCTCCTTCCGCTGGTGGAAGTTACCGGTGGCGAGCCGCTTCTCCAAAAAGAGACTCCGGAGCTGTTGCGTCGGCTCTGCGACGGCGGCTATACGGTGCTCCTGGAGACCAATGGGTCGCTGGAACTGGACGAAGTGGACGGACGGGTGATCAAAATCGTCGATATGAAGGCGCCTTCCAGCGGGGAGGAAGAGGCGAACTTGCCCGGCATTCTGGAGAAGCTGGGGGGGACGGATGAGGTGAAGTTCGTCCTGGGCAGCCGGGAAGATTACGACTGGATGAAAGATTTTCTGGAGGCGCGCCCCTGGCTGGCAGAGCGATGCACGCTCCTGGTTTCCTGGTGCGATCTGGCCCGGATCGCTCAGGGTCAGGGGCTTAAACCGGTGCCTGCGGACCATCATCCGGTGAGCCGTCGTTGGCTGGCCGAGGCGATTCTGCGCGATTGCCTGCCGGTGCGGATGCAGGTTCAGTTGCACAAGATACTCTGGGAAGAAACCGAAAGAGGGAGATAAGGCCATGAAACTTACGGAAATGAAGGAGCTCCTGGAGCGCCATAAAATTCAGTTGACCAAGTCATTGGGGCAGAACTTCCTGCACGATTCAAACCTGCTGGAAAAAATCGCCGCCGCCGGAGAACTGACCCCGGGGGAGCAGGTGCTGGAGATCGGACCCGGGCTGGGACCTCTGACTGGGCGGCTGGTGGAGATGGGTGCGGATATTCTTGCCGTGGAGATTGATGCGCGGCTGGTGGAGATATTGCGGGAGCGTTTCAGCGCAGTGGAGAATCTCGAGCTTCGTTGTGGTGATGGGATGCGGCTGGTGAAGGAGCGTGAGGATTGGAGCGATTGGAAGCTGGTGGCCAACTTGCCCTTCTCGGTCGCTTCGGCGCTTCTGGTGGAGGCGGCTTTGAAGCCGGGCTGCTTCAAAAAAATGGTGGTGACGCTACAGTGGGAGGTGGTGAACCGGATTGCGGCCTCCGCGGGCACCCCGGATTACGGGCTCCTGACGCTTCTTTTGCAGCTCCGTTACAAGGTACTGCAGCGCTTTAAGATACGGAGCGGCTCGTTCTTCCCGCCGCCGGAGGTCGATTCGGGGGTGATTACCCTGGAGCGCCGAGAGGAGGAGCTCTTGCCCCTGGAGCTGCATCCGCTTTTCGTGAGGATTGTGAAGCAGGGGTTCAGTCAGCGCCGCAAAATGATGAAAAAACTGCTCAAAACGCAATGGCCGGCTGAGCGTTTGGAGGAGGCGTTCCGGCGATTGGCCCTGCCTGATGGAATCCGGGCGGAGAAGGTGACGCTGAAACAGTTTGCCATTTTAACTGAACTGTTGCATGATTCTCAAACGGAGAAACCAAGATGAAGTTTTCAATATGCAATGAGATTTTTCGCGACTGGGATTTGAAACGGATATTCCAGACGGCTCGGAGGATTGGCTACGATGCGGTGGAGATCGCCCCCTTTACGCTGGCCGATTCGGTGGTAGAGATCAGCGAGCGTGAGCGTGCCCGGATCAAGAGCCTGGCGGCGGCCGAGGGGGTCGAGCTCTCGGCGATTCACTGGGTATTGGTCAAACCCGATGGACTCTATATCAACCATCCCGATGAAGCGGTTCGGCAGAAGACTTCTGATTATTTTGTCGAGCTGGTAGATTTTTGCGCCGATATCGGTGCCCGGTCCGTTGTGGTCGGCTCGCCCAAACAGCGATGCGTGAAGGAAGAGGTCACCTTTGAGAATGCCCGCGCCTGGGCATTGGAGACTTTCAGCGCGGCGGTGAAGCGGGCCGAGGAGCGGAAGGTGAGCCTCTGTATGGAACCGCTGGGGGCCGCAGAGACTAATTTTATCAATACGGCCCAGGAGGCGATCGCTTTCACTCAGGAGCTTGCAAGCCCCGCTTTCAAGATCATCCTCGACGTCAAGGCGATGAGCTCGGAGGGACGCCCCTTGCCTGAGATTATCTATGAGAGCAGGGGCCACTTTACCCACTTCCACGCCAATGACCCGAACCTGAAGGGGCCCGGCTTTGGGGATACCGATTTTGTGCCGATTCTGCGCGCATTGAAAGAGGTCGGCTATGATGGATATGTCTCGGTGGAGGTGTTCAAGTTCGATGAAGGGCCGGAGCTGATAGCTTCGCGGAGTCTGGAGACGCTCCAGGCGGCTTGGCGGCAGGTTCAGTCTGAGACTGAGCGGGATGGGGAGGCCAATGAATGAAACCGGCCGGCACGGAGCAGGCGGAAGCTTCTCCACTGCAGGCGCTGATCGACTTGGGGGCTCTGGGGCGGGTATTCTCGCTGCCGACGGTAATCAGCAATTGCCTGGCCGGATGGGTCCTGAGCGGTTGCGGCAACATCGGTAAACTGATTCTGGCCTGCCTGTCGCTCTCCTTTTTACAGGTCGCCATCTCGTGGTTGACGCTACTTTTTGACCTGAAGAGCGAATCCGATTACCAGCGGATGTACCCCTGGCTCTCGACACGGGTCACTTTGCGGATTCTATGGATACTGAGCGTAGTCTTCATCTGGCTGGGGATACTGCTGGCGGCCTGCTGCGGGCGGATGGTCGCGATACTGGCCTGCTGGATTCTTTTTATCGGGCTGCTGACCGCCTGCACGCATCGGCTTTTTTTCCTTTCGGCGCTCCTGCCCGGCTTCCTGCGCGCCTCCTATTACGTGGTGGGGGGGAGCGTCGCCTGGGGCGGCTTGATGGGTGAGTCGCTCTGGGGGGCGGTCGGCATTCTCTTTTTCATGTTCGGCAGCGGTTACGTGACGCGCCAGCGCTGGAATGCGGAGCTGCGGAGTCTGGCGATCCCGTCGGTCGCTTTCGCGGTACCGCTTCTGTTGGCGCTGATTGTCAATGACGGTGATTATCGCTGGATTGGGGTCTGTTTTACCGGTGCGGTTTTCGCCTGGCTGCTCTATATTTTTTATCGCCAAAACGTGAGGAAAGAGATGGCGCAGACGGCGGCTTACCTGACAGCGACGATTTGTTTAATCGATTTTTTGGCTGCCGGTGTGGAGTCGGTGCCGGTGGCTCTGCTTCTGGGCGTGTTGTTTATTTTGGCTAATTTCTTCACCCAGAACATGAAACGCATGGACGATATCTGGATCGTCCTTTGAGGAAAATTTTCTTAATTTTAGGATTCCTTTTTGTTGACTTTTCTGGGTGAACCGCCTAGTCTATACATGTATTTTGTGACACTGAGCACTATGAAAAAGATTATTTGCCACAAAGGCGGGAATAGAAAAGGTGCCTTCACTCTGATTGAGCTTCTGGTGGTGATTGCGATCATCGCCATTCTGGCGGGGATGATCCTGCCGGCTCTCTCAAAGGCCAAGGCCAAAACGCAGGGTATCTCCTGCATGAACAACACCAAGCAAATTACGCTTGCCTGGATTATGTATACCAATGATAACCAGGAAAACATCATGCCCAACTGCGAAGGCCAATACAGCGCAGCGGATATCGCCAGCGGTTTGAAGAGTTGGATAACCGGCTGGTTGGGATGGAATCAGAACGGCAGCGATGGCGGCGATGGCGGCAGAGATAATACCAATATTCTTTACCTTGTGGATCCGCAGTATGCGCAGATGGGTAACTATATGGGCAGAGCGGCCAAGACCTTCAAGTGCCCGGCTGATAACTATGCCAGCCCCGCAGGCCCCAAAGGTGTGGTGGGCCAACAGCGCGTCCGCACCCTCTCCATGAACTCCTTCATGAACGTGAACGG
>LSQX01176688.1_pt2 | contig 15048 bp, 12 predicted proteins | sample 654561 | NCBI WGS metagenome assembly LSQX01 (sample SAMN04489861, study PRJNA283612) | anaerobic digester metagenome | isolation source: 4 biogas reactors fed with cattle manure at either 37C or 55C with and... | place: Denmark: Kongens Lyngby | collected 2014 | reverse complement strand
AAAGGTTATTTGATGGGCACCGACGAGTTTGGTCGAGATCTTTGGACCCGCCTTATGAATGGTGGACAAATGACCCTAACCATCGGAGCCGTAGCCGTTCTTATTTCTACCGTTATTGGAGTTATTGTAGGCGGAGTATCGGGTTATTTTGGTGGAACCATCGATATGGTTCTGCAAAGAATTTCAGAGATGATTTCCTCACTGCCCTTTTTGCCCTTTGCCATGATCTTGAATGCCCTTATAGGCAATGCAATGAATCCCAATCAAAGAATATATCTTATGATGATCATTCTGGGACTTCTGTCTTGGCCAAATCTTCAGCGCCTTGTTAGAGCTCAGGTGCTCTCGGTAAGAGAACAAGAATTTGTTGTAGCGGCCAAGAGTGTGGGAGTCAAAGAGGGACAAATCGTCTTTCGGCATATCATTCCCAATGTTATTTCAGTTATTATTGTAACCACTACTCTAAGCTTTGCTGGAAGTATGCTCACTGAGTCCTCTCTTTCCTTTTTGGGCTTTGGTGTGAAACCGCCAATTCCTACCTGGGGAAATATGCTTCATGGCGCCAATAATTCCATTATCATACAGGCCTACTGGTGGAGATGGGTATTCCCATCCATTGCCCTTAGCCTTACTGTAATTGCGGTGAATCTAATCGGAGACGGACTTCGGGATGCCATTGACCCCCGTTCCCAGGATAGATAGGAGGAAATATGCCATTACTAGAAATAAAGCATTTGCATACCTATTTCGAAACAAAAAAAGGTACGGTCAAAGCCGTCAATGATGTTTCCTATTCTGTGGATGCCGGAAAGACCTTGGGTATTGTGGGAGAATCGGGAAGTGGCAAGACCGTTTCAGTTATGAGTATTATTAAACTCCTTGATGGCAATGGGTACATCGCCGAGGGAGAAGTATGGTTTGATGGGAAGGAACTCACTGAGCTTTCTATGAAGGATATGAGAAAGATCAGAGGAAACGATATCTCGGTTATTTTCCAAGAACCGATGACTTCTTTGAATCCCATTTTTACGGTGGAAAGACAAATTTCCGAGCCCTTTATGCTCCACCAAGGATTAAGTAAAAGTCAAGCTGCTAAGCGTACAGTTGAAATGCTTGAACTAGTGAAGATTCCAAATGCTCGGGAAGTGGCCCAGCAGTATCCCCATCAGCTCTCCGGAGGAATGCGTCAAAGGGTTATGATCGCCATGGCTCTGGCCTGTGAACCTAAACTTCTCATTGCCGATGAGCCTACCACGGCGCTGGATGTAACCATTCAAGCCCAAATTCTCAAGCTGATGAATGATCTTAAAAAAAGCGTCAATGCCTCGATTTTATTTGTAACCCATGATCTGGGTGTTATCAATGAGATGGCCGACGAAGTTGCGGTTATGTACTGCGGGCAGGTAGTAGAACAAACCTCCACCGAAGCAATTTTTGGTAAAAATAGCCGATGGAGCCATCCCTATACCGAAGGGCTTTTAATTTCCGTTCCTAGGCTCGACACAGCCCCCGGTGTACGCCTAGAGGCCATACCTGGCTCGGTTCCCCATCCCCTAGACCTACCAAAGGGTTGTAAGTTCGCACCCCGTTGCCGCTACGCTACGGAGCGCTGTCATGAAGAAGAACCCCGTTTAGAAGAGATTGAACCTGATCATATGATTCGCTGTTTCTATCCGGAAAAAGGGGTGAGAAGCAATGGATAAAAAAATATTATTTAGTTTACGGGGAGTAAAAAAATATTTCCCTCTTAAAAAAGAATCGGTTTTTCAAAAGGAACAGCTCTTTGTAAGAGCCAATGAAGATATCAATATTGATATTTACCAAGGAGAAACCCTGGGTCTTGTTGGAGAATCGGGTTGTGGTAAGTCTACCCTAGGTAGAACTCTTCTTCAGCTTTATCCTGCTACCGAAGGGGAGATACTTTATTATGGAGACGATCCCACGGGTGAAAACCCAGTGGATTTAACCAAGTTTTCCAAAGAACAAATCCGCAAGATGCGTAAAGACCTGCAATTGATTTTCCAGGACCCCTACTCCTCTTTAAATCCTAGGATGACCGTGGGCCAGATTATATCTGAAGGTCTAAGGTCCCACAATATCTTTGAAAAGCACGATGAAGTAAGTCAGGCCTATACGCTGGATGTTATGAATAAGTGCGGCCTAGCGCCCTATTTTGTCCATCGATACCCCCATCAATTTAGTGGAGGCCAGCGTCAGCGAATTGGCATTGCCAGAAGTGTAGCTTTAAAGCCTAAATTCATCGTTGCCGATGAGCCGGTTTCGGCCCTGGACGTATCGATTCAGTCCCAGATTATCAATCTGCTCTTGGATCTTAAAGAACAAGAGAATTTAACCTATCTTTTTATTTCCCATGACCTGTCGGTAATTAAGTACATTAGTGACAGAGTGGGAGTTATGTATCTTGGGCATATTGTTGAGCTCACCGATACGGCCAAACTCTTTGCTCATCCTATGCACCCCTATACCGAAGCACTGCTAGAAGCAATTCCGACGATCGATGTGGAAAACAAGAAAAAAATAAAGATTCTTGAAGGGGACATTCCTAGCCCTGTTAATCCTCCCGTCGGATGCAAGTTTCATACAAGGTGCGTCTATGCAACGGATATCTGTAGGGAAGTTATGCCTGCAATGCTAGAATTGGAACCCGGTCATTTTGTAGCCTGTCACCACCCTCTGGGGATGAGATAATGTTTTATAAAGGAAGAATCGATAAGATTTTCGAATTAACAAAAAAAGATAATGAGAAAGAAGAATTTCTCCAGGATGAACTTGAAGATTTAACTCGGTATAAAAACAAAACCGAGCTAGAAAAGGGTGATATGCTCTCTATGATATTGGGCGCCTATTATGCATTTCTTCCCATATTTATTATCCTTTTTATCATTCTTTACTTGGTTCGACCTTGGTAGAAAAAAGCGACTTTTCCCTTTTGGGAGAGGTCGTTTTTTATTTTATTTTCAAAAAACAAATCACTGAACTAAGTATTTTATCCAATGTTGATAAAAAGATTGCTAAGAACTGTTCTTCTAAAAATCAAACTTAAAACCCAAGGGCTGATTGACATATTATCCTGTGGGCAGAGAGTGGGGTCCAAGATACTAAAAAAACAGAAAAATTACAAATTCTTCTCTAGACACTCCGGGCTATAAAAGAGGGTATAAAGCAATTGAAGTCAATAAATGGCTATCATGAAGGTCTAAGGAGGGAAAAGATGAGAGCAAAAACGGCTATTCTTGTATTATTCACTCTACTTTTAACCTCAGTTCTAGCGGGATGTGGCAGTGCAAATGAAACAGTCCCTGCTCCAGAAGAGCCGAGCGCTGAAGTGCCACAGGAAATCCCCGCAGATGAACCGGCGAAAGAAGTCGCTACAGAAGAAAAAGTGGAAGAGGCACCCATCGTCACTGAAACTGTAATGAAGGAAAACAAGTTAATTATGGGCGATACTACCGAGGCCAGTGGCGACTGGGAAACCTTTTGGGCCAGCAGTGGAACGGACTTTACTGTTCTCGAGCTCACCCGTATGCAAGGAACCGTAGAATGGGACTTTGAAGGAAATCCCTATGTGAATAAAACCGCTGTGGAAAATGTTGAAAGCACTGAAAATAGCGATGGCTCAGTCACCTATACTTGGATGATCAAAGAGGGCCTCCTGTGGAGCGACGGGACCCCCATTACAGCTGAGGATTTTGTCTCTGGGATACTTTTTTCTAGTTCACCACAAATGGCCATGTTTGATTCCCTATATACAAGGGGTTCTTATCTTAAGGGCTACGGAGATTTTCGTGATGGAAATACAAGAATTTTTGAAGGCGTCAACCTAATAGATGATAGGACCTTTGCTCTTACCATAGATGCACTAAATCGGCCCAATTTCTATGAGCAGTTCAATGCTTCCAGTGTGCCCTTTAAGCTTTCCTATTGGATTGGAGATGGGGCAGGGATCAAAGATGATGGGGAAGGATGTTATTTTGTTGGCGAATTTGCTGAGATGATTGACTATGAATCAGGAATAAATGTTGAAAATTTAACCGCAGAACAGGGGGCTATTTTTGACAAGTACAACGAAATGGTCCAAAAAGCCCGCTATGGCGTTGAGAACTGGCCCAGTTCCGGACCCTATGTAATTGATAGCTTTGATAAAAAGACAAAAGAAGTTGTTCTAAGCATCAATCATAAGTATCCCGGTAACTATGAAGGCGTAAAGCCATCGATAGAGACCATTGTAATTCAACTGGTTAATACTGAAACTGCCATGGAGCAACTCAGAAAAGGAGAACTTTCTCTTCTAAGCAATATATCCAGCGGTAGCGAAATTAAAACTGGGCTTGAATTAATAGAAAAGGGAGAAGAGATAGATTTTATCACTTATCCTAGGGCAGGATACGGCATGATAGATTTCAAATGTGATGTTGGTCCTACTCGTTTTGTAGAAGTACGTCAAGCCCTAGCCAAGCTCCTTGACCGCGATGAGTTTGTACAAAGATATACCGACGGTTTTGGCACCCTTGTTCATGGCCCCTATGGTGAAGGACAATGGTTCTACCAAGAAACAAAGGATGAGCTCCTTGGCCTTGTGGATCTATATGAGTACTCACCCGAGGAGGCAGTCCTTCTTCTTGAGAAGGCAGGATTTATCTTCAATGAAACCGGGGAAGATTTCCAAGAAGGGGACCAGCTTCGCTATCGCAGAGGTGATGATGGCGAGCTTGAGCCCCTGATCATTAAATGGTCTAGCTCTGGCAACGCAGTTTCCAAGATGATTGATGAACTTTTGGTTGAAAATCCTGAAGTTAAAAAAGCCGGCGTGATAATTGAAGAGGATATAATGGATTTCACCGAGCTTTTTAGATACAACAACAGGGACAAAAGCGATGAAAAATATGTTGATAATGACTACAACATGTTTAATCTAGCAACAAACTTTTCAAAGATTTATGATATGTCTGGTCAATTTACTACGGATCCGCAAAGGGTGGCCTTAGGGTCTAATCTCAACTATCTACTAGATCCAGCTCTGGAGGCTGCGGCCGATGCAATTGTTATGACAGAACCTGGGGATAGGGAAGCTTTCAAAGATAAATTTGTTGATTTTGTAGTAATTTGGAATCAACTGCTTCCCCAAATTCCTCTGTACTCCAATGAGATTCACGACTTTTTTTCTTTGGATGTTGTTGAATATAAAAACTCGGCTATAGCTGATATGAGTTTGGTTTTGCTCTATGCAAAGATGGCCAAATAATAGGGAATTCAGTTTATGTAAAGGCAGCAATGGAGCTTTCGCTCCATTGCTGCCTTTAGGTATATATGTTGAGATTTTTCTGAGAAATCGAAACAGGTGATGCTTTTTATTTCCTTTGGTTTTGATACAAAAGAATAGTTTTTCCTTAATAAAAAGAAGTCGTTTTTTTAAAGTCAATTGCACTTTCTGGGTTTATTGGGTATAATAAAGTTAGTTAAAGAACTGTCAATTAGAGGAGGTTTGGATGGATTATTCGCGACTTAAGTGGCACGTTGAAGACAAAATCGGAGTTCTCACCCTAAATAGCCCTGAAACCCTCAATGCACTGGACAGCGTTATTCTAAATGAGCTAGAGGCCTGGGTAGATGGGCCAGCTCAAGAGGAGACATTAAGGGCGATTGTTATTACCGGTGAAGGAAAAGCCTTTGTGGCCGGAGCCGATATTAAAGAAATGCTTTCCTTGGACGCCCAGGGAGCCAAGAAATTTGGTATGTTAGGTTCAACGATCTTTAGAAAGATTGAAAAGCTTAGCATTCCTGTTTTGGCTGCCGTTAATGGCTTTGCTCTGGGGGGAGGCTGCGAGCTTGCTCTATGCTGTGACATCCGTCTGGCTTCAAAAAGAGCGAAGTTTGGCCAACCTGAAGTAGGTCTTGGCATTACACCGGGTTTTTCAGGAACCCTTAGACTTCCTAGGGTTGTGGGGGTTGCCAAAGCAAAGGAGCTTATCTATACCGCAAAGATCGTCGGTGCCGATGAGGCTCTTAGCCTAGGTCTTGTTAATCATGTTGTAGAACCCGAAGAACTATTAGAGAAAACGATGCAGATGGCAAGACAAATTGCCGGAAATTCCGGTTCAGCCGTAAGCAAATCAAAGGCTGCCATTGACCGGGGACTTGATATGGATATTGACAATGCAATTCTTGTAGAAAACGATCTTTTTGCTCTGTGTTTTGCCCAGGACGACCAAAAGGAAGGAATGCAGGCCTTTGTAAATAAGAAGAAGCCCGCATTTAAATAGGAGGAATTATGAAATTTGGAGTAGTTGGAACTGGAACCATGGGTGCAGGTATTGCACAAATTCTTGCTCAAAAGGGTCATGAAGTTCTTATGATGGCTCGAAGAGAAAGTTCTATTGAAAGAGGCCTTGGCACCATTAGTAAAGGCTTGTCTCGAGGCGTACAAAAAGGTCGCATGACCCAAGAAGAGATGGACGGCATAATGGCTCTAGTAAAGGGAACCACTGAGCTGGAAGATCTAAAAGATGTGGAGTTTATCATTGAAGCGGCTTCAGAAGAAGTAGAAGCGAAAAAGGAACTTTTTGCTAAACTCGATCAGATGCTAGGAGAAGACGTAATCCTTGCTACCAATACTTCATCTCTTTCCATAACGGAGATTGCCTCGGCTACAAACCGTCCTGGCAAAGTCATTGGTATGCACTTTTTCAATCCAGTGCCAATGATGAAACTTGTAGAAGTTATTTGTGGTGTTGCTACGGAACCCGAAGTAGAAAAAAGAGTTTTTGCCCTAGCGCAAGAACTAGAGAAAACGGCAGTTCGTGTCGAAGAGGCCCCGGGCTTCGTGGTTAACCGTATCTTGGTTCCTTTGATTAACGAAGGGGTAGGCATTCTCGCCGATGGCGTAGCCAGTGCCGAAGACATCGATAATGCAATGAAGCTTGGCGCTAATCATCCCATGGGACCCCTAGCCCTGGGAGATTTAATTGGTCTTGATGTATGCCTAAATATTATGGATGTTCTTTATACTGAATTCCAGGATTCAAAATATCGTGCCCATCCTCTACTAAGAAAGATGGTACGTGCGGGTCATTTGGGAAGAAAAACGAAAAAAGGATTTTTCGATTATTAGGAACTAAAATAAGAGATCGAAGGTTAGAGCACTTTTAGGTCTAAGAGTAAGACTTAGATAGCACCAACCTATCGATCTTTTTCTTTTGATTTCTATCATACTAATTAAAAACATAGCTTGGTATTTCTTGCAAAGTAAAGAACAAGAGGATTTAAAAGATAAGGAAGGGAACTTTTCCCTTCTTGATGAAACCATAGAAAAAACGAAGGAAAATGACAAACTTGCCTACAGTATCCACGGGGCATTAAGCATGAAGATTAAACCTGAATTCTACGAAAACAAGAAACTCCGGGTTCATCTGCCTCTTCCTATAGAGTACGCCCAGGTGAAGAATCTCAAAATACATAAAATCTCTCCTGAAAGCCAGCTATATTGCAGATCCTGAGCACGGAGAGCCAAGGGTATTTTTTGAAGGTGTTTATGAAAAAGAATAAGAGTTTTAGATAGAATTTTCCTTCGAAAATCATGTCAAAGACAATACGCCTTACCCCCAGGGCATTTCTGAACTTTAGCCTAGATTTCATATCCAGCAGCAAGAACCCCATATTGTTTTCACACCCTATGGCTGGCTCCTTGCCGATGGTTGCTTTGGTGGATCAGCCTTTAGGACGGGAAATAAAAAACGCTGGAATTTCTATGGCTATAATCTGGAGCCCTTAAGAATACCCTTGGCTTCAGAGTTCCAGCATGCCTTTCATCGGGAAAAAAGTTTTCTTAGAAAGGATCCCTAGGATAATCAAAATGGTGAAGCTGAGTATGAAGATCATGGACTTACTTCCCGGTATGTGGATACAAAATCCCTGTTACTTTCAATCAGTGAAATCTAGAAAACTAAGATAGGAAGCTGTAATCCCATAGAGAAGATAATCTTAAGGGAATTAAGGTATTCTCCTAGAGTGCGCTAAGCCAAGTAAGTAGTATTTTCCAAAAGGAGGGGACTTGGCGAAGCAGAAATTGACAACAGTCCCAAAAAGTATAGTATTGAAGCTATAGTTCTTCATAATGTAATTTAAGCTAGCAAGAAAGGACTATAGTGAAATCTAATTGTCCCTTTGAAAAGAACGATAAAAAGGGTTTTTTGAGAAGAAATATTTTTAATTTCATGAATAATCTTGTACAAAATCACCCTTTTGAAGTATAATAAAACTAATCAAGAAGAAGTAAATAGAGGTGCGTTTAAAGGGTAGTGTTTCACCGATACGAGAGGACAATCGTGGCGGAGCATGAAGGGTTAAGCGCCGAAAGAGAAAATTAATGTCCTACTTTTCTCTTGGTGAACGGGTTGATGCCTTTTCACTGTCATGACACTATCATGGAGCGCTATTTATGTTTTGTTGAAAAATGAAACATGTAGGGCTTTTTTTAAGCCTAAATCGAAGGAGGAAGAATGGAATCTACAATCAGATTAAGGATGAGCAGTGCCGATGCCCACTATGGTGGAAACTTAGTTGACGGAGCAAAAATGCTGCAACTCTTTGGGGATGTGGCAACTGAATTACTTATTCGACGTGATGGTGATGAGGGACTATTTGTCGCTTATGACATGGTGGAATTCACAGCGCCTGTATATGCAGGAGAGTTTATCGAAGCGAGAGGTCATATTGCCAGTGAAGGTTCAAGTAGCAGAAAGATGGAATTTGAAGCTTACAAAGTCATTGTTCCAAGAACTGACATTAGTGAATCAGCCTGTGATGTTTTAGAAGAACCCATCCTTGTATGTCGTGCAACCGGAACCTGTGTTGTTCCAAAGAAGAATCAACGGAGGTAGAGAATGGATAAATTAATTATTACTGCTGCTATTAGTGGTGCTGAAGTAACAAAAGAGCATAACCCTGCTATCCCCTATACGGTGGAAGAAATTGCCAGGGAGGCAAAAAGTGCCTATGATGCTGGAGCCAGCATCATCCACCTTCACGTTCGCAATGATGATGGGACCCCAACTCAAGATAGGGCACGATTTGAAGCTTGTATCAACGCAATTCGCGAAGTAGCCCCAGATGTTATCATTCAGCCCTCTACAGGTGGCGCTGTCGGTATGACGGATCTTGAAAGACTTCAACCCACAGAAATTGAAGGAACCGAGATGGCAACCCTTGACTGTGGAACTCTCAACTTTGGTGGAGACGAAATCTTTATTAACACAGAAAATACCATCAAAAACTTTGGTAGAATTATGATTGAAAGAGGAATTAAGCCAGAAATCGAAGTCTTTGATAAAGGTATGATTGACTATGCGATTCGTTTTGAGAAACAAGGATTTATTAAAAAACCTATGCACTTTGACTTTGTTCTTGGCGTTCAGATGAGTGCTTCTGCAAGAGACCTCGCCTTTATGGTAGACAGTATTCCTGAAGGAAGTACCTGGACTGTCTCCGGCATTGGTCGCCACGAATTTCCAATGGCAGCTATAGGTATTGCCATGGGTGGTCATGTACGTGTTGGTTTTGAAGATAATGTTTATTTAGATCGTGGCGTTCTTGCCAAGAGCAATGGTGAGCTAGTAGAGCGTGTAGTAAGACTCGCTAAGGAACTGGGTAGAGAAGTTGCCACACCGGCCGAAGCTAGAAAAATTCTAAATCTGGAGGAAAAATAATATGAGTCTAGGATGCAAATACGGAACCCATCGAGTGATTGAACCCAAAGGTGTTCTTCCCCAAGCTGCTCAAAAAATTGACAACGACATGAATATTCGTGACAATGAGATACTAGTAGATGTCATTGCCCTGAATATCGACTCAGCCAGCTTCACTCAAATTGCCAATGCTTGTGAGCACGATGTTGAGAAAATCAAAGAAATGATTACCGGCATCGTAGCAGAGCGTGGAAAAATGCAAAACCCAGTTACCGGTAGTGGTGGAATGCTTATCGGTACGGTAAAAGAAATTGGTTCTGCCTTAAAGGACAAAGTAGCCATCAAAGAAGGGGATAAAATTGCGACCCTAGTTAGCCTTTCTTTAACACCTCTAAAAATTAATAGCATCAAAAAAGTATATCCTGAGATTGATCGTGTTGAAATCGATGGAACCGCTATTTTGTTTGAATCTGGGATCTATGCCAAACTTCCCGATGATATGACAGAAAACCTCGCCCTGGCTGCCCTTGATGTGGCCGGTGCTCCTGCCCAGACTGCTAAGCTTGTTCGCCCTGGCGATAAAGTGCTGGTTCTTGGTGGAAGTGGTAAGAGCGGAATGATGTGTGTCTATGAAGCGAAAAAACGTGTAGGGCCAACAGGACGTGTTGTTGCCCTCGTCTCTAGAGAAGCAACAAAAGAACGTCTTGCTACTCTAGGCTTTGCCGATGAAATAATTGTCGCCAATGTCCAAGCGCCCATCGAAGTTCTTGATAAAGCATTGGCTGCGAATAATGGCGAAGAATTCGATATCTCTATCAACGTTGTCAATGTACCCAATGCTGAAATGAGTACTATTCTGCCCGTACGTGATGGCGGAATCGTCTATTTCTTCAGTATGGCCACAAGCTTCACTAAAGCTGCCCTTGGAGCTGAAGGGGTTGGTAAAGACGTGACCATGATCGTCGGTAACGGATACACCAAGGACCACGCAGAAATCACTCTGGCAGAACTTCGCGAATCAGACAAACTACGCGAGATCTTTGAAAAACTCTATCTGTAAAAGGAGGATAGGATGAATTTAGAAGCTGAAAAAAGAAGAAAACTACTCTTCCCCGACGTTTCCGATGCAGATTGGAAGAGCTGGAAATGGCAAGTAAAAAACCGTGTTGAGACTCTGGAACAACTTAAAAAATATATTCCTTTGACCGCCGAAGAAGAAGAGGGTGCCAAAACAACTCTTGAAACCCTTCGTATGGCCATTACCCCCTACTACTTATCTCTTATCAATCCTGAGGATCCCCATGATCCTGTACGCAAGCAAGCTGTGCCCACTGCCGCTGAAGTACATCGTAGCCCCTGGGACCTTTTGGACCCACTGAGTGAAGATGAAGATTCTCCAGTACCAGGCCTAACCCACCGCTATCCTGACCGCGTACTCTTTCTTATCACTGACCAGTGCAGCATGTATTGCCGCCACTGTACCCGCAGACGTTTTGCTGGACAAACCGATGCACCAGTGAATAAGGCTCAAATTGATGGATGTATTGATTATATTGCCAGAACTCCCCAGGTTCGTGACGTTCTTCTTTCTGGCGGAGACGCTCTTCTTATGAGTGACGATCGTCTAGAAGATATTATCAGCAGACTTCGCGCCATCCCCCATGTAGAAATTATCCGCATCGGAAGCCGTGTGCCTGTTGTTATGCCCCAACGCATCACGGAAGATCTGGTAAATATGTTGAAGAAATATCACCCTATTTGGCTCAATACTCACTTTAATCATCCCAACGAAATAACCAATGAATCCAAGGAAGCCTGTGAGCTTATGGCAAATGCTGGTATTCCTCTAGGAAATCAATCGGTTCTTCTTAAAGGTGTCAATGACTGTGTTCATATTATGAAGGATCTTGTCCAACAACTGGTAAGAATCCGCGTACGCCCCTATTATATTTACCAGTGTGACTTAAGCTTCGGTCTTGAGCACTTTAGAACCTCTGTTTCCAAGGGTATTGAGATTATTGAAGCCCTTAGAGGCCATACTTCTGGATACGCCGTACCTACCTTTGTTGTCGACGCTCCTGGCGGAGGTGGCAAGATTCCGGTTATGCCAACCTATGTCATCAGCCAATCTCCAAACAAGGTTGTTCTGCGAAACTATGAAGGCGTTATTACCACCTATAGTGAGCCCGATTGCTATATCGCCGATTGTCATTGTGACATCTGTACAGGCAAAAAAGAGGGGAAACTCGGCGGTGTTGCCGGACTTCTTGCTGGTGAGCGTATGGCTCTTGAACCTGTGCATCTTGCTCGTAAAGAAAGACATGTTGATTGATCGAATAAGGCATCTTAGGTCCCTGGCTATTATCGGAATGGATAAAAATGCCGGAAAGACCACGGTTCTAAATCACTTAATTCAAGAAGCCAAGGCGGTGGGTTTTACCCCCACCTTGGCTCTTACTAGTATTGGTAGAGATGGCGAAGAAAAAGATTTGGTCACTTCCAGTATTAAACCCAAGATTTATGTATATCCAGGAACCCTGGTGGCGACAACCCGGGACCTATTAAATCGCTGTGATCTTACCAAAGAGATTTTAGAAACCACCGGCATCAATACCCCTACGGGAGAAGTTATTCTATTTAGGGCTAAAAGTGCCGGTTTTGTAGAAATTGCAGGCCCTTCCAATGTAGGGGGTGCCCAAAGGGTAAAAGAATCTTTCTTAGCCATTGATCCAGGCTGCTTTTATTTGGTGGACGGTGCCCTATCTAGAAAAAGTACCGCAGGGCATTTTTTGACCGATGGAGCCATTCTTGCCACCGGTGCCAGTTCCTCTTCGTCTATGGCTAAGGTGGTGGATAAAACCATTACCATGGTGGAAATATTCAAGAGTCCTAGGCTTGAAGAGGAGCACTACGAAAAGGTAAAGGCTAGTCTTGAAGAGGCTCGACTGGTTATTTTTGGTGGAAAGATTACTCCTATCCCTGTTGAACTGGCCTTTACAGCGGCCAGAGAGGCAGCAGAAATAATTGATAAAGACTCTTATCTTATTGCGATAAAAGGTGTTGTAACCGATTCTTTCTTGAATTCCTTAATGTCCGGTGCTGATATTAAAGGGAAGACCTTGGTCATTGAAGATGCCACCAGGCTTCTTATTGGTGCCGAGCTTTGGCGAAAGATAAAGAGCCTAGAAATGAAGATTAGGGTTTTACAAAAAATTGATCTTGTAGCCCTGACAATTAATCCTTTTTCACCTCGGGGGCTTCACTTTGATAGCCAGAGCTTTGAAGCAGCCCTTTCCCGAAGGACAGATCTTTTCATCTACGATGTAGGGAGGGACTATGCTACTTAGTATCAAAGAAAGAAGAGATATTGGCCTGGAGTATGTTTTTGAAAAACTTCAGATCATGACACCCTATGGGGAGAAAAGGCAGGGGTTAAAAAGAATCTACCGGCCCGAAGAAAAAAGCGAACTTCAAAAGGAACTGGAAGCGGTTCAACTCTTCGCCAAAGAACTTTCGGCAAAGGCCTATCCTCTTCATGAGTTGCAGTATGAATTCTGCAGAGTGAAGGAGATCTCCGGTTCCATTACCAGAGCACAGCGGGGAGCTACTCTGGATGAAGTTGAGCTTTTTGAAATCAAAACATTTTCTCGAGTAATTAGTGAACTCCGGCGCAAGTCAGAAAATCTGAAACTTCCCAAGGACTTTGAGTTAAAGAGCCTCGAGGAAGTCACCATGGCTCTAGATCCCGATGGAAGTGGACTCCTGACCTTTTATATTTACGATAGTTACAGTGAAAATCTTAAAGAGCTTCGCCGGAAAAAAAAGGCCATGGAAGAGGAAATCTATCGCCAAAAAGAAGAAAAACGTGAAGAGCTCTTTTCACAAAGGGCGGCCCTGGTGGTAGAAGAAGAGCAAGAGGAGCGCCGTATTCGAGGAGATCTTTCCCGGATTATCGCTACTTATAGCAAGGACTTTTTTCACAATATGCAGGCCATTGGACAACTGGACCACTGGATTGCTAAGGCAAAGCTTGCCCGGCAGTATCCTTCTTGTATGCCCAAACTCTTAGATGAGAAAAGCATTAAACTTATAGAAGCCACCAGTCCCATGATGATTGATCTACTTCGAAGAGATATGGTGGAGTTTCAAAGCTTGGATATTGAACTCAGGGGAGGAACAACGGTGGTAACCGGGGCCAATATGGGAGGGAAGAGTGTCAGTTTAAAAACCCTTCTACTGAATGTTCTCCTCGTTCATCTGGGCATGCTACCCTTTGCAAAGGAAGCTTCTCTTGGGCTTTTTGATTTTATCTTCTATCTGGGAGATGATTATGAAGATGTCAAATCCGGGCTTTCGAGCTTTGGTGCCGAAGTACTAAAACTTCGAGATATTCTAAAGAGAACGAAAAAAGAAAAGGGGCTCCTTGTGCTGGATGAACCTGCCCGGGGGACAAACCCCAAAGAGGGAAGGGCCATCGTAAAGGGATTCTCACAGTACTTTCTTGGAGGAGAAAATATTCTCCTACTTGCTACACACTTTGATCAGATCCTAGAACCTGGAATGGTTCATTATCAGATTCGGGGTTTTGAAGGGGTTGACTTTGAGAAACTAAAGGACAAGCTCCAATTTAAAGGGGAGAAATCTTTAGATCTTCTTCGCTCCCAAATGGACTATCGCCTTGAATTAGTCAGTGGCGGAGCCGAAGTACCAAAGGATGCCCTGCGTATATGCGCATTACTGGGTCTTGATAGGGAGCTTATCGAGACTATAAATCAATTGTTATAGGGAGGCAACATTTGAGCAAACTTAATTTAGATAAGGCCAAGGTGGAGAAGGCCAGGGAATTGGCAGGGCGGATTGCCAAGGATACCCAGCAGTTTGTCGATCTTCACACCACCGTTACGGTGGAACGTACCATCTGTCGCCTTTTAGGCATAGATGGAGTCAATGATATTGAGGTGCCCCTTCCCAATCTAGTGGTGGACCAGCTTGTTGAAAACCACGCTTTGGGTATAGGAGCAGCCTTTTATATCTCCAATGCCATGATTCAGACAAAAAAGACTCCTCAGGAAATTGCGGAAGCGATTTCTCGGGGCGAGCTTGATATTACAAAGCTTCCTCTGGCAGATTCTTTTGAAATTCAGCTTAACCTTCAAGAGACGGTTAAGAATATGGTTAAACGCATCAAAGAAAATAGAAATCAGCGAGAAACCTTTTTATCCAGATTTGGTGATGCAGAAGGCCCCTATCTCTACGTAATCGTTGCCACAGGCAACATCTATGAAGACATTGTACAGGCCAGAGCAGCGGCGAAGCAGGGAGCCGACATTATTGCCGTTATCCGTAC
>LSQX01229751.1_pt1 | contig 15050 bp, 16 predicted proteins | sample 654561 | NCBI WGS metagenome assembly LSQX01 (sample SAMN04489861, study PRJNA283612) | anaerobic digester metagenome | isolation source: 4 biogas reactors fed with cattle manure at either 37C or 55C with and... | place: Denmark: Kongens Lyngby | collected 2014 | reverse complement strand
CGGCAAATGAACAGATTACCCGTCATTTTGAAGGAGCAAAGTGACAACGAAGAAGAGTTTTTGTGGCAATGGTGTGAAGGGACACTGTGTAGCGATAGATCCTGGCCGGCCCCCGTAGTAGGTCCGTTGACAACGGGAAGGGCTGGGTGTATAATGGCGTTAGCATGGCAGCTTACAAGCATCCATGGTATGCTGCAGCGGTTACAGGCTAAGCCTAAGTGGAAAGGGGGGGCTGATGATTCGAGTCCGTGTGCGTCGGAAAAAGAATGGAGTTCCGATTTTGACGAAGGCTAAAATCGAGGCTATTGCCGAGGCAATCTTGGCCGGCTACAATCCGGGCCTGGGGGCTGAGCCCGCTGCTGTGGACATTGAGCATTTGGCCGAGACTCATATGGGCTTGGAGATGGATTACCAGGACTTGTCCCACAACCGGTCCATATTGGGCATGACGGTGTTTAGTGATTGTTTGGTACCGGTGTATGATGCTGATCGGAACGAAGCCAAACATATTCGGGCTAGAGAAGGCACCATTCTCATCGACAACAGCTTGCTCAGCGCCAGTCAAATCCGAAGAGGGAGATTTACTGTGGGGCATGAGCTGGGGCACTGGTTGCTGCACCGACACTGCTATGCAATGGATGCCGGACAGCTGCCGCTCTGGTCAAATCCGGAGTTCTTTATCCGCTGCCGGCGGGTGGATATCGAAAATAGACGACGGCAATTGGTCAGCGATGACGATTGGCTGGAGTGGCAGGCAGACTGTTTGTCCTCGGCGCTGCTAATGCCAAGGAAAGCGTTTGCTCTGGCGGCGTGGAGGAGATTTAGATCGGTAGGAATTGAAGCCCGGTTCTATGTACGAGGCACCCATATCAGCTTGGATCTATGGACAGACTATCTAACCTTCGAGCTGGCCGATCTGTTTGAAGTTTCGATTCAAGCGGCTCGCATTAGGCTGGAGAATCTACAGCTAATTAGAAAGAAGCGAGAGACAGGGTGCTTCACAAAAGATAAGGGAACACACCGGCGGCAGTGCCGGTAAGACCGGTAGATCAAACAAGTGGTTAGCACCACAGAGGGGTGGAGTTGAATAATGGAAGGTGTAAGATTCGGTGAGTTTATCGCCGCCAAAAGAAAGGCTCGCGGCCTAACCTTGCGCAGCCTGGCGGCAGATTTGGATATTACCGCGGCCTACTTGAGCGATATTGAAAAGAGCAGAAGGAATCCGCCGGATATCAACATGCTGGAGAAAATAGCCCGGCGGCTTGGTTTGACCAAGAGCGATAAAGAGACCATGTTCGATTTGGCCGGGAAGGATCGGCATGAGATATCCCCGGATCTGCCTGATTACATTATGGACAAACCCATTGTGACGGTGGCTCTGAGGAAAGCGAAGGAAAAGGCCACCGACGCTGATTGGAAAGAGTTTATTCGAAAACTGGAGCAGAAATAACAGAGAGGCTGTGACTGGGCTATTCTTTTGCCCCGATGTTAACATATAAGCTTACGAGCTAACAAAAGGTTGACCGTAACCTACCGCGGCAGGACCAGACCGCACACATTGAGCTTGGGAGGGAGGAAAACATGCAGCCGGGAAAGGAACTGGAGCAGCTTATTCGGGCAGCGCAACGAGATAACAGGGCGGCTGTGGAGGAGATAGTGAGGAGATTTCAACCGCTGGTCTGGGCTACGGCCCGCCGGTGGGCGCTGCAGCCGGACTTAGTGGACGATCTGGCTCAAGAGGGGAATTTAGCTCTTCTTACAGCGATCTATAATTTTCGACCGGGAACAGCTCCCTTTACCTGGTATGTGAAGCGGCAGGTATACTACGCTGTTCGGTACGCGTTAAGGTGCAGCCAACGGCTACGGGAACGGGAAGGAACCAGTTTGGATGCACCGCTTAAAGATGGGTTGGGGCTGGCTGCGGTATTGGCGTCGGATCAGCCGGGGCCGGAAGAACAAGCTCTTTCGACGGAAGATAAAGAAGCGTTCTGGCATGCTGTTGCCAAGCTGACACCGCGGCAGCAGCAGGTGGTAGCCGGCCGACTTAAGGGACTGACTTTTGCTGCCATTGCCCGGCAACTAAACATTGCTCCTTCCACTGCCAAGGGGGCCTATGCTCGGGCCGAAGCCCGGCTAAAAAAAGTGCTCGCCCACCAGGTCCAAATAGCCTCCGTCCGTCAGTCTATAAGTGAAGGCGGACGGAAGGAGGTGTGATCATGGCAGTAGAGCGTACTCCTGAGAGTAGCCGTATGCAGCTTCAACTACAGACTGGGATTGGCGAGGATAATGAACCTATTATTAAGAACCGTTATTTTAGCAATGTAAAAACCGATGCCCTTGATGAAAACGTCTACGCTGTGGCCCAGTCTTTGACCGGATTACAGCAGTATCCGCTGCTTACGGTAAAGCGCATCGACACCGGTACTTTGGATCAGTTCTAAAGTACAACGGGCTGTAGCAGCCACAGGTGCCCAAAAACTAGAAGGAGGTGAGCTGGATGGAACAGACTTTAATGTTGGTGTTTAAGAACGCTGCCGGTAAGAATGCTTCCCTGTCCCTGGCAGCGCCGCGGGAGGATCTAACCGGTGCGGAAGTGGCGCAAGCGATGCAGGCTATCATCGACCACAACATTTTTGTTACCAGCGGCGGGGATTTAGTCGAGATTTCGGCTGCGCGCATTGTAAGCCGCGAGGTCACCGAGCTGGAACTGGTCTAGACAAGGCGAGGTGATAACTGATGGAACAAGGCCTATGGGCCCAAATAGCCAATTTAGGCTTCCCGGTGGTGGTTTCCCTGTACCTGCTGGTGCGGATGGAAGCCAAGCTGGATGAGCTTACCAAGAGCATAGCCGCTCTGGCGCAATCCATTAGTACGCTGGGAGTATAGATAAATTCCGGGTCGGCTGTCCGCCCTGACCCGGTTTTTGTTTGGGCCGGTTGATTTATTTGGAGGCTCTTAATACGAGCATGAGGTAACCACTGGTTTGTTTTTGTCCGGAGTCTTGTGGTAACAAGGGGTATAAAACTAATAAATCGCAGGTATAAATACTGAAAATACATCCTTAACTTGAAACATTGAACATTGTACATTTTAATGCTATAATGAGATTGCATACAATTTGAATACGAATACAGGGGAATGTAGGAACACATTTCGCTTACACATTCGAGCATGTGTATTCTTTTATTGACAAATCGTGTATACATAATGTCCACAAGCACCACAAAGCCCTGCCCTTAGCGAATTCAAGAACGAGAGACACTGAGATACAAGATCTTTAGACATTATGAAAGCCAAGGAATTACCGCCGGGGTCGGGGGCAGTGGTACTTTGCTTACATGGCTGTAGGAGGGGTGTTTTGTCATAAATGGTGTATACATAATGTGGACAAATGCTGCCACAATTTTACCCCGGTGGCGCTGATTGGTCGAGAGAGCAATAAGGGTCTGATTGGAGACCCAAGAAGTACCCTTCTAAGTAATGACAAGAACCTGGTTCCTACCATACCGTTCTGGAGCAAAACATTGAAGTAGGAGGGCCAACACGTGGCACAGGTAAGGATCAGCAGAGACATTTGCAGGGGATGCAGATATTGCATACTTATCTGTCCTAAAAGCGTTATTGGAATTGGAGAAAAAGCGAATTCAAAGGGCTATAGATTTGCAGTGGTTGTGAATCCGGATAGATGCATTGGTTGCCGACTTTGTGTTACCTGTTGTCCTGAGGCAGCGATAGACGTCATAAGTAAAGCCATTAACCTTAAATGATTTAAAACAGACTATTTAAGCACAGACCAGATAGGTGCATGTTTGTTAGAGACCCTCAAGAAAGAAAAGAAATGCATCTGCAGTACATCAAGTGGCAACGGAATAGTGTCAATGGACAACAAAATATGACTTTGAAGTGGGGTGATATAGGAAAAAAATAATCATCGGACAATGGACATGGTTTCGATTAGTTCAAAATGTAGTTGGCTGTGGTTGAGTTGCGAATCGGGGGGTTGTAGTTGCTTAAAAAGGAGAGATTGATTGTGCGAAAAGCCCTTTTTGGACCTACGGCTGCGTTAGCTTTTGTTTGGTTCACCACTCATTTTGGTGGAGGATTTGCGTCGGGACGTCAACTGGTTGAGTTCTACACTAGGTTTGGATGGTATGCGGCATGTTTGCCCATTATTGCAATGGCTATTTGTGCAATAACCTTCTACTATGGTTGGGCATTTGCTGCGGCCCACCGAACATTCAACTACTACTCTTGGGCAGAAAAGTATTATGGTAGTAAAGCGTTAGCTGCAGTTTATGAGATATCCTATGTTATCGCCTTAGCATTAGCAAGTGCCGTAGCCTTTGCCACCGGTGGCGAAACTATCAAAGCTTTGCTGGGAACACCTTACTTTGTCAATACGATATTCATTGCGATATTGATTTTCGTGTTAACAATCTTTGGAGCGGAAACAGTGCGAAAAGCCGCTGCCTCGGTTAGTATTGTTATTATAATTGGGCTATTGATAGTTTTGGGAAGTAATTTCATCGCAAACTTTGAGGCCATTGCAGAGACTATCAGGTTAGCTAAGACTGAAGCGAATCTTGCTCCGGCGGTATGGCAGATGCTCCTATATGCAGCTTTTCAAACGGTTGTGATTGGCGCCTATGTTTCTGTAGCAGAACCTATTACCACAAGAAGTGAAGCTAAAAGTGCTGCCTTGTTCGGATTTTTCATAAATGCATCCATGATAACCTTATCATCTCTCTGCTTGTTAGGGTATTATCCAGATATTGTCACCGAAGCCGTGCCAAATCTAACAGTGGCAGGAGAGTCTCTCGGCGGTGAAATTGCTGCTTTTGCCATTTCGTTCCTCATACTACTGGGTGTGGTGTCTACTGGAGTCAATGTAGTATACGCTGGAGCGAAAAGAATTGTGGATTATGTTGGCGAAAAAAGAGGTCTTACAGGCGAAGACCGTAGGACAAATATTATTGCCTCGGCGGGATATGTAGTGCTCACATGGGGGATTGCGTTATTCGGATTAATTCCTCTTGTTGCTAAAGGCTATGGCTATTTAGGCTATATAGGTTTGTTTGTAGTTGTGCTTCCTGTAATAGCAAAAGGACTACTGACGAGCCATGTTTGGTTTGAAGATGAAGTCGATGAAGTGGATGAATTCCTAGCTAAGGGAGAGGTCGTCCAATAGTGTTTGTTTCCCAAGCGAGGCACCAGCAGCTTTGGCTTTTTTGTGCTCCCGTAAGAAAAGTTAACCCTAGATAGAAGGTAGCGTGCCGAGACTGGATAGGGCAATATGTGGTATTGCATGAAAAGGTTGTTTAGAAGTACAAAATGCAACTTTAGGGATGGGGGGTTTGTTATGAAAGTCTTAGCGTATCAGGTTCGGCCTGACGAAAAACAGTATGTGAAGACTCTTGCACCTATATATGGACATGACGTGATTATGGTTAGTGAGGATTTTAGTCCGGACACAGCCCACTTAGCAGAAGGTTATGAGGGACTAATGATTCAAGGTAACAGCAAAGCAAACAGAAAAGCATTGGAAACAATTTCCTTGCTCGGAATCAAGTATATAACCAGTAGGGCCGCCGGCACAAATAATATTGATGTGGCAGCCTGCAGTAAGCTAGGTATTAAGGCGGCTCATGTGCCAGCATATTCCCCCAATGCAGTTTCTGAATTTACGGTAGGGCTAATATTAACTCTAACTAGAAGAATCCACGCAGCAATCAAGAAAGCTGAAAGAAAGGACTTTTCGCTTAGGGGACTCATAGGAACTGAGATAAGGAACTGCGTACTTGGTGTGATCGGGGCAGGCAGAATCGGCTTTAATGTAATAAAAGCATTCAGCGGCTTTGGGTGCAGGATTATTGTCCATGACATCTTTGAGAACGAAGAGGTCAAGAAGTATGCAACATTTACAACCCTGGAGGAACTCTATTCTGAGGCAGATATAATAACATTACATTGCCCTTTGTTTGAAGAGAACTATCATATGATAAATGATGAGACTATAAGTAAAATGAAAGATGGTGTTATAATTGTAAATGCAGCCCGAGGCGCTTTGATTGATTCGAAGGCTCTTATTCGCGGTATAAAGTCTGGTAAAATAGGAGCAGCAGCTTTGGATGTTTACGAAGAAGAAGTTGGTGTTTTTCATAATGATCATAGTGACAGAATATTGCAGGATGATATATTGCCTAGGCTATTACAGTTTCCTAATGTCATAGTTACACCTCACTGTGCTTTTTACACTGATGAAGCTGTTTCAAATATGGTCGAGACAGCGTTGTCGAACCTGAAAAATTACGAATTATCAGGAACGTGCAAGAACGAAATAAAGTAATTCACAGGCGGAAAGGCCACGTTATGTAAATGCATAATGCACAAAGGTCTTTCCGCCTCACATTGAACTGACCCGTAAGAAGGCATTAGAGACGATTTTGATTATTGTAAAACCCAAGTATGTAAGGGGGAGAAGAAGCGTGAAATTGTTCCTGTCTGGGGACGAGGCCATTGCCCGTGGTGCCTACGAGTACGGAGCCACCTTTGCTGCAGCCTACCCGGGTACGCCTAGTACGGAAATCGTAGAGAACCTAATTCCGTACGAAGAAATCTATGCCGAATGGTCCACCAATGAAAAAGTGGCTCTGGAAGTAGGTCTAGGCGCATCGTTGGCCGGATCCCGTGTTATTGTGGCCATGAAGCACGTAGGAGTGAACGTGGCTGCTGATCCCCTCTTTACTGCCGCCTATACCGGAGTAAACGGGGGTCTCGTACTGGTTACCGCTGACGATCCAACCATGCACAGCTCGCAGAATGAGCAAGACAACAGGCATGTAGCTCCATTCGCGAAAATACCCATGTTAGAACCCAGCGATAGCCAAGAAGCGAAAGACTTAGTGGGCGAGGGCTTCAAAATCAGCGAAGAGTTTGATACCCCGGTGCTGATGCGGATAACCACCCGGATCGCCCACGGCAAAGGGTTAGTAGATTGCCAAGATCGGCAACAACCGCCCAAGCGGGAGTACAAAAAGAACTCGCCTAAATACTGTATGGTACCGGCTTTTGCCCGGCAGAGGCGTTTGGTAGTAGAGGAGCGGACGGCACGCCTGAAGGAATTTAGCGAGACATTCCCGTACAACCGGATTGAGTGGGGACCAAAAGACATTGGCATCATTACCTCCGGCATCAGCTATCAGTATGCCAAAGAAGTCTTTGGCGATCAGGTATCATACCTAAAACTCACCTTTACCTGGCCGCTGCCGGAAAAGATGATTCGTGAGTTTGCCTCCCAAGTGAAGAAAATCTACGTGATCGAAGAGCTGGATCCCTACCTGGAGACCCAGATCAAGGCTCTGGGCATTGAAGTCATCGGTAAAGACGTTATTCCCAATATGTTCGAACTGTCGGCTGAGATCCTGCGCGAAAAGATCTTGGGTGAAGAACCGGCGCAGGAAGAACAGCTAGAGGTATCGATTACGCCGCGACCGCCGGTTCTTTGTGCCGGCTGCCCGCACCGACCGGTGTTTTATGTGCTGAAGAAAATGAGAGTGCCGGTTATGGGCGACATCGGCTGTTACGGCCTAGGGGTAGCCCCGCCGCTAGAGGCTGTGGACACCACCGTCTGCATGGGGGCCAGTATCGGCATGTCCCACGGATTTCAAAAAGCCAGCTCCTGGCTGGGCGAAGGCAAGAAAGCAGTAGGGGTTATCGGTGACTCCACCTTCTTCCATGGCGGCATGACCGGTCTCGCCGGTATGGTCTTTAACAAAAGCGCCGGAGTGGTTGTTGTTCTCGATAACCGTACCACCGCCATGACCGGCCACCAGCCCCATCCAGGCAGCGGCATCACCGCCAAGGGTGAGCCCACCGAGGAAATCAAAATAGAAGATGTGGCTCGCAGCATGGGCGTAAAAGATGTGGCCGTCGTGGATGCTTACGATCTGGAAGCAGCGGAAAAAGCCATCCGCCACGCCCTGGACTTCGAGGGGCCGTCAGTGGTGGTATTCCGGCGAGCCTGTGCCCTCTTAAAGGGCCTGCCCAAGCTTCCGCCGCTTGAAGTCGACCAAGATAAATGCACCCAGTGCCATAGCTGTCTCCGTATTGGCTGTCCGGCCTTGGTGCACCACCCGGATAAGAGCGTAACAGTCGATGTTAACTCCTGTACCGGCTGTACTGTCTGTGCTCAGGTGTGCCCCTTCGATGCCATCGCTGAAGTAGGGGGTGAAGTCCGTGGCTAAGGTGACCAACGTACTCCTTGTAGGTGTAGGCGGCCAAGGCACTATCTTGGCAGCCCGGATCCTGTCCGGTGTTCTTCAAGAAGCCGGCTATGACGTTAAAATGTCAGAAGTTCATGGCATGTCCCAACGCGGCGGCAGTGTAGTTACCTTTGTCCGCTACGGCGACAAAGTATATTCTCCCTTGGTTGACAAGGGGAAGGCCGACATAATCCTCTCGTTTGAGAAGCTGGAAGCCTTGCGCTGGCTACCTTACCTCAAAGCAGACGGCACCATAGTGGTTAATGACTTGCCTCTGCTGCCGGCACCGGTGCTAATGGGTAAGGCCGAATACCCGTACAATGCCCTTGATATCTTGCGCGAGAAGGCCAAGAAGCTCATTACTTTGGACGCGGCCAAGGTAGCGGCAGAAGAAGCGGGTAATATCCGGACGCAAAACGTAGTTCTACTCGGTGCTTTAGCCAAGCATATGGATATCCCAACCGAGACTTGGGAGAAAGTGATTCGTGAGAGCGTACCGCCCAAGACTGTTGACGCTAATCTAAAGGCCTTTGCTGCCGGCGGACAATACTGATTAGTACTAGGGCCAAAAACACCTGGGATATCCCAGGTGTTTTTACCTTCCCTGGTTAATATTCCCAGATGCCTCCTGGTATAGCTTTCTTAGAGCAGGAATAGGAATTCTAAAGAAGGCATTTCAAGGAGGTGGGTAAGGTGGAGCTTCCACGGGTGCGAGGACGGTTGCCCAAGAATCTGGCCGATACTCGCAATCTGCAGCAAGCAGCCCGAGTCATAGTCTTTATTGTCCTTTCTGCACTGGGAGCTATGGTAAAAGCGGGCAGTCCTTTTGGCGTATTGACCTTAGCTGCTGCTCCAGCCTATTTTGTTGCCTTGGCTTTTGGTTGGGTGGAAGGTGCACTGGTGGGTGGACTGGGGACGCTGCTTTCAGCCTTAGTGGCCGGTTTTCCCTTGGGTCCGTTAGTACATGTGTACAGTGCTGTTCAAGCGGCTTTGTGGGCTACTTGTCTGCGGCTGGCCTATGAGCGCGGCGGCCCTCTACTGGCCCTCATCAGCACCATGTTTCTGGCCGGGGTGGTAGCGGCTGGCTTGGCGTGGCCCTTGGGTGGGCTGCCGTTGGTTACAGGTTCGCTGGCTCGCCTGATTGCCACTGCCGCCGTCAATGTGGTAGCAGCCATGGCCTTGTTTCTACTTATCACCCGCAGCAAAGTGGTGTATGTGCGCCGTCGGTACTAGTTCGATTTGGGGACGGCCACTTTAGTTGACAGCGAATACTGGCGATAGTATACTTGAAGTAACTCGGAGGTGATTTATCATGCCCAGTTACGAGTTTATCTGTCGCCAGTGCCAGGAACGCTTTACAGTGCTGGTACCCTATAACCAAAAGAACCAGGTGCGCTGTCCCCGCTGTAAGAGTGATAATCTGCGGGAACTCTTCGGGCTCGGTTGGATCGGTGGCAGCAGCAAAGGAAGTACTGCTACCGGCGGCAATTGTTCTTCCGGCTGAAGCCCCTTTTAAGGAACCGTGGGTTCCAGCGGCTGCCTGCCTTTGGGCAGGCGTTGTTTTTTGGGCAGGAATTTGGCTGAAAGTGGCGAATTTAGAATTTAGCAGAACGGTAGGAGGGATAATGTAACCGCACAGGAAGGAGTGGGCAGTGTTGCCACAAGATTTTCGCGTTTTAACTATTAACCCTGGCTCAACCACGACTAAAATAGCTGTGTTCGATGGGGACAAGCTGAGGCTGGAGAAAAAGGTGGAACATAAGGCCGAAGACCTAAAAGGATTTGGGAAAGCGACGGAGCAGTATGAGTACCGGCTGAATCTGATCAGAGCTGCTTTGGCCGAGGCTGGGATCGGTCTGGAGTCGTTAGCGGCAGTGGTGGGCCGGGGCGGGCTGCTGAAGCCGTTGCCGGGCGGTACGTTTCGGGTGAATGAGCAGATGGTAGATGACCTGCTGCACCGGCCGGCGGCGGATCATGCTTCTAATTTGGGAGCGGTGATAGCTTACCACCTGGGTCAGGATCTTGGTATTCCGGCCTTTATCGTGGATCCGGTGGTGGTGGATGAGTATGAAGATGTAGCTCGGATTTCGGGTTATTCGGCGATCGAGCGCCAGAGCCGATCTCACGCGCTGAACATGAAAGCGGTGGCCCACAAAGTCGCCCGGGATCTGGGCCGACCCTATCGGGATTTAAGACTGGTGGTGGCTCACTTAGGCAGCGGTTTCTCTATCAGCGTGCATATCGGGGGCCGGATGGTAGATACCACTAATCCCAACGATGAAGGGCCGTTTTCCATTGAGCGCGGCGGCGAGTTACCGGTGACCCAGCTAGTGCCTTTTGTCTGGGAGAAATTCCAAGCCGGGTGGAGCTTGGACCGGCTGCAGGCTCTGCTTATCAGAGAATCGGGGCTTTATGCCTACTTAGGTACCAAAGATCTCCGGGAAGCGGAGCGTCGGGCCCATGAGGGGGACGCTAAAGCTGACCTGGTTCTTCAAGCCCTGGCCTATCAAGTAGCCAAAGGCATCGGCGCTATGGCCACAGTGGCCGAAGGAAGACTAGACCGCATAATCCTAACAGGAGGCGTGGCTCACTCGAAGCGCGTTACCGGCGATATCTCCAGGCGGGTAGAATTTTTGGCCCCAGTGGTGATCGTGCCAGGCGAAGAGGAGCTACCGGCTTTGGCCCAAGGAGCGCTCAGGGTGCTGCGCCAAGAAGAAGAGGCCAAAGAGTATAAGTAAGAGCAGCTTTAACGCTGCCCGATCTGAAGAGCGTATAGTTCACCACCTGAGCGGAAACCCTGTTAAAGAAGGTGGTGACTTATGAACAACAAACAGAATTTCTTAAGAAAACTGGGCGGAGCGTTTTGGGTTCTAGTGGCGGGGTTGCTGGCAATCTTGATGGTATCAATAGTAAAAGCCCCTGGTGCCAAGCAACCGTACTACAAACCGAACGTATTTCCGCCTACTTCTTTTCGCTTGGCACGAGAAAACTTTACCGAATTAGAGCGCGAACTGAAGGAATTTGTCGACTCCCAGCCGGGAGAGGTTGGCCTCTATTTCTTCGATCTTACCACTGGCGGACATTTCGGTATTAATGAAAAAGAGCCCCTGCCGGCGGCGAGCTCCATTAAGGTACCGGTGGCACTTTATTTATACGAGCAGGTGGCGGCCAACAAGATTAGCCTGGATGAACAGATGGCCTATGATCCTGATGTCCATTGGTCCGGGGGCGCCGGGACCATTCGCTGGAACGCATATCCGGGCCAGCTATTTACCTTGGGTGAATTGGCGCGCAAACTGATTCGAGAAAGTGACAATGTGGCCTGGAGAATGCTCACTAATCGACTTGGACAAGACAACATAGAAGCGTTCATGAAAAATCTCGGCGGCAAAACAGTCTTTCCTGGGGGAAAAAACTATTCTACCGCCGAAGACTTGGTTACGTACACCCGGGCAGCTTTGGATTTTGCCCACAGCAACCCTGATGCGGGCTGGATCCTCATGGACGATCTGGTACATTCCATTTATAAAGACGGTCTGCCGGCCTTCCTTCCGGCTGAAGTCCAGGTAGGTCATAAGGTGGGGGCTCTGCCGGCAGTGGCCACCGACGTGGGGGTGGTGTTCTTACCGGAACGCCCTTATGTCTTGGCGGTAATGACCAAAGACGTAGGTGCCAGCGAGGATCCGGGCTTTGAAGCTATTGCTAAGATCTCCCGGTTGGTATATAACCACCGGATTGGAAAGCAAAATCAGTCACTGGCGCTGAAGGCCGATACGCTTTAAGGCCAAGGACAGGGGCAAGGCGATGACGATGCTGCCTACCGCCTGCAGCGAATTGCCGGGCAATTCCACCATGGCTGCCGGTAGACCGTAGAGAAAGATTTCCACGACAAAATAGCCTAGCACCATGATCAGGCCGCCGGCTCCCAGCCCAACCGCTGTCAATACGGTATTTCTGCCCCGGGTAAAGGCACTGTGGGCAATCAAGCCGGCGATGGCACCTTCGGCGCCTTTGATTACAAACGTAAACGGGGCCCAATGGGGATAACCGCTTAAAATGTCAGCCAGGGCCGACCCGATGCTGCCGGCCCAGAAGCCGGTACGGGGACCCCATAATAGGGCCGCGGTGAAAATGAAAGTGTCGCCCAAGTTGATAAAGCCACTGGTGGCCGGCACAGGCACTCGAAATGCAGCGGTGGTAAGGGTGACTAAGGCTACGAATAGAGCCGTAAAAGCGAAATCGCCTATTCCTGACTTGGTGTTCACAATAGACCTCCTATGTTTGTTTTATCTATATGTATGTAATCAGTTGTGAGCAGTAACACAACCTATGCGCCGCTCGCCGTCCAAATAGGCATTAAACAGACCGGAGTATATGCTCACTGCTGGGTGGCCGGTGGGTTCGGCCAGGGCTGAGCGGGAGCGGAGCCAATAGGAGTTAAAGACGTTACTCTGGGTAGTGTCGAATACAGACAAGTATAAAATACCGTCCACTTCTAAATCGTGGAAGAAACGAGTTCCGTAGGGTAACTCCGGGACAAAATTGGCTTCTTGAATGCCCAGTTCCACAATAAGTCCCGCGTTGGAGATTTGACTGTAGCTAACCGGGACCCCAAGTTCGGCTTTGGTGGATCCCCAGCGTCCGGGCCCAACTAAGATGTAGCGTTCACCGTCCATTCTACGGTTTATACGTTCTACTTCCCGGGCTACGGAGCGCTTATCTGCAGTTTGTTGATACAGGTACGGATCTACATATACCAGGCGTGTTACTCCCAATAAAATGCCGGTGGCCAACATGCGGTTGCCTCTAAGGAGGATCGCCTCCGGCTGCAAGCTGGCCGGTATTTGAACCGCCCGGTATTCTTCATAGCTGGGGAGCGGACGCATCTGCACCAAAGTGAACAACTTGTCTTCCGGTTCGTAGGTAAACTCTATATCTACCGGTAGGCCCAGCTCTTCTTCCAGCGTAGCCATCAAGGTGTTGATCAAGCGGAAGAAATCGGGGTGTAAGCGAGGGAAATTCTGGAAGGTAAACACTATCTTGTCACCGGGATTGAGCTGGGGCGGTTCGTCTTCTTTTATGTCTTCGATGTGTTCGTCATCAACACGGTACACTTGAGCGTACTGGCTAAAACAGGGATGGTATTTTAAAATAGAGAGTTTTTGATTAATATTAAAAACCTCTGCGCGGCCACCGGCAAGATCCAAGACGTCGAATCTCTCTTGGGAATATTTGGCTATAGCCCAGGGTGCGTGACCTTCGGGGCGCAAATTCAAGTCGGTCAAGGAAAAAGTACGGGCATATTCTCGGCCCACACAGCGGGTTCCCAGCCCGAAGACCAGCCTGATCACGCCATCTTCTTTTCGCACTTCTTTACTCCAGCGCCGGTAGTTCTTGGAGAAACCCACACCTGAAATCTCTGGATAAAAAAGGGAGCCGCGCTCTTTGCCAGTAAGCTGCTGGATCATCACTGCCATCTTGTCCCCGTGCAAACCATGTTTGCGGCGGTATTCCACGGCATTAGGAGAGTAAATACTGGCAAAAACCAGTTTGACCGCCTGTTCCAATTCGGCTAGCCTTTCTTCCCTGGTGCCGTTATTAGTGACAAAGATGGTCAGATATTTACCGGCAAAGGAATAACGCAGGTTATCTTCCAACACCGACGAGGAACGAATCGTAAGCGGCGAAGAAAACTCATCCAGCAGTTGAGCCAGCTGTTCACGTATGGTCGGGGTAAATACGCCCTTAGTAAAGGCGGCTTCTATCTGCTCATAGTCCCGACCGCTGTCCACTATTCCCCGCAGCTGGTTTTGGCTGACAAAATCCTCGAATACACCGGTAGCAACAAAGAAGGTTTTGGGCACAGCTACTCGGTTAAACAGAGGATCGTTGCTTCGGTGCAGGGCCTGTTCGGCAAACAAGAGTCCACGTGCTTTGCCACCGAGTTTTCCTTTGCCGATGGTAAGGTCGTGATAAAGAGGGCTCAATTGAGGATCGAAGGCGAGGTAACGGGTAATCTTGCTGGCTATTGGCATACAAAGCTCTCCCCGCTCAATCTTTGCGTCTATTATAGCACACCAGGACAGTTGGAGTAACCCCGTTACACAGTTAACAACAATCGGGTTATTATTGCATATAGTAAATAGCCATGTTATACTGGCATCAGAACAGGCGGCCGACTACATCAGTTGGTGTTAGCCGGGCACCTTGGGTGCAGCAAGTGTCATGCTTGTGGGACTGAAAAGCCTCCACAGGTATTTTTTTGCTTTGGGGAGGCAAGAAAAGAGCAAAGGAAGGAGAACCCTCATGGTCAAACGAATTACTGATTGGCTACTGGCTGTTTTTATCCCCAAGCACGAAAATCTAGAAGATCCACAGGTACGAGCCCGTTACGGTTTCTTAGAAGCCTGGATCAGCATTGTCGGGAATATTATTCTTTCGGTCTTGAAGGTTATAATAGGGGTAGCATTGAACAGCGTTTCTTTGCTGGCTGACGCGGCCCACACCTTTTCCGATGTGATTACCTCAGTGGTGGTGCTGGTGGGCTTTCATGCCTCTAGGCGCCGCCCTGACAAGGAGCATCCCTTTGGGCACGGTCGGGTAGAGCTGGTCTCGACGCTGATCATCGCTTTGCTTCTAGCTTTAGTCGGACTTGAATTCGGTCGCACTTCACTAGATCGCTTGTTACACGGTAATGCTGTCACTGGAACTGTGCCGGCATCGATGATCATGGTGATATCCGGTCTGGCTAAGGAGCTTATGGCCGGTATCTCCTTTGACTTGGGCCAA
>LSQX01285794.1_pt4 | contig 15053 bp, 9 predicted proteins | sample 654561 | NCBI WGS metagenome assembly LSQX01 (sample SAMN04489861, study PRJNA283612) | anaerobic digester metagenome | isolation source: 4 biogas reactors fed with cattle manure at either 37C or 55C with and... | place: Denmark: Kongens Lyngby | collected 2014 | reverse complement strand
GTATAAGAGACAGCCCCCATCCCCCCCGGAACCGCTATCTACTTGTTCCTGCCGTTGCCGTTACCCCGGCCCGGATTGCCACCAGGCCCGTGCCCCTGCCCGGGATTGTTGCCCGGACCGGGTCGCTCCGCGCGCACCACCACCGAGACCTCTCCGCTCTCGTTTCCGGCGTTATCCACGGCGACGAGGGTGAACTCATACTCGCGTGCGTCGTCCCCTCCGCTAAGCTCCGAGGACAGGTAGAAAGTGACAGAGAAAGCCCCGTCCTCCTCGATACTGCCCGTGATGTCGCGCACCTCATCGAATGCACCGTACGCGTCAGAGACCGTCACGGTAGCGGTAAGGATGCCACTCTGGTCGTCCACTGCCGCCCCGCTGATGATCACCATCTTCAACTGCCTGGGCTGCGACGAAGGCAGCAGCGCGGGATCAGGCGACTCAAGCGCCACGGACGGGGGAGTGGTGTCGGGCGGGGCGGTGATGGTGACGCTGATCTCANNGCCGCCACTGCCGAGGAGAGTTCGATGGTCAGCGAGAAGCTGCCATCCGGTTCGAGTTCGCCGAGCAGATCGATCTCATCGTCGAGCAGGCCGTCTTCATCCACCACGGTCAGCGTGGCCGATGCGATGGCGCTCTCGGTGTCGGTGACGCTGCCACTGACCGTGACCGGGATCATACGTGCCGGCCACGATAGTTCGGTCGGATCGGCAGTGAGGGCAGTCACGGGCGGAGTGGAGTCAGCGATGGCGGTGATGGTGACGCTGATCTCATCAGCCGCGTTCCCGGCCTCATCGGCCGCGTTGAGGCTGATGGTGTAGTCGCGGCCGTCATTGTCGCCCGCCGCCACTGCCGAGGAGAGTTCGATGGTCAGCGAAAAGCTGCCATCCGGTTCGAGTTCGCCGAGCAGATCGATCTCATCGTCGAGCAGGCCGTCTTCATCCACCACGGTCAGCGTGGCCGATGCAATGGCGCTCTCGGTGTCGGTGACGCTGCCGCTGACGGTGACCGGGATCATCCGTGCGGGCTGCGGCAGTTCGGTCGGATCCGCGCTGAGGCTGAGGTCCGGCGGAGTGGTGTCCGTGGGCGGAGGTGGCCCCTCTCGCTCGATCACAGCGCGATTGGCGTCGCGGGCCGGACCGTCATACCATAGGCCGCTGGTCTTGTGGATCGATCCCACGTTACCGTCGCCACTGGGTTCGCTGAAGCGCCAGTAGACGATACTCATCGGTTCCGCGGTGACCCAGCCCCACTCCTCTTTCGGCGGCGCCCCCTCCGGGTGCACCAGGCCGATCCAGTACCAGTAGGTCTCGGCAGGCTGAACCGCCTCTGCCTGCGCAATCAATCCCCTGACGAAGGTCTGCTCCTCGCTACTGAGTATCGTTACGAGGTAGCCATTTTCCGCTTCGGCAATGGTCTGCTGGGTGTCCCATGAGGCAGGCTCCATGATCACGGCGTACTCGTGCTCCACACCGTCTGGTCCGGTCCACTTGGTCCATTCCAGTTCCTGTGCATGTGCCCCCGCGCAGATAAGAAGTGCCAGGAGCACGATTGAAGCGACTACCTGACTGTACTTACGCACGCTGATCCCTCCCTCGATGGATAACGCGCCGCCGATCAGTCAAACCTCGCGCTCTGCTCTACGTAATATGTATCTTATGTGAATTGCCTCCGTTTGTCCAGAGGTTTCGGGAATATTTTTGCGGGGTAATCTCACTTTCTTTCCCGACCACCCATACCCGCGAAGGTCTGTGAGCCCCTGCCGTTGAATGCGCCACAAGTGAACAGCAAACCTCCCGGAGGGCAAACATGGACCGCCCAGAAGTCTCCATCCTGCTACTGTGCGACGGCGCAGGAAGCCTCAAGGCCGACCTCGACCTGCTCTACCCCGACCGCGTCGAGGTGGTCAACTTCACTGAGGAGCAGCACGGCGTGGAACTACTGCACCAGTACAGCCACGTAGTGACCTCGGTGCAGAATGGCGCGAACCTCGAGCAGCTCGATTTCGCCGCTGTGCGTGCTTATGCGGCATCTGGGGGGCAGGTCATCGCCTGTCTTCTGGAATACGCGCATGACCGGGGTTGGCAGTTCTCGAAGACGCACGTGCTGGACCGGGCGTATCCGCAGGTACGCATTGAGGTCGTCTGCGACATCACCCGCGGCTTCAGGCAGGGCGACACGATCCCCTGGTACGGCACGGTCTCCGGCGCCCCCGATCCTCTCTACGACAACCAGCGCCTGCAGCGGCAGATACTCAACCCGATCGAGGACGAGCAGACACAGGTGCTGGCGCGGTCGAATGTCAATCATGGCGCGGTGATGATCGAGGAGCGCGTCGGCGAGGGAACGATTTTTGCGCTGGATCTGCTCTCGCCGGCACGCCCATGGTACAACTCGCACGGAAGCACGAACAAGTGGCTCTTCCCGGGCAACTTCATCGCACAGAGTGTGCGGTGGGGCAGGCACTACCCGGATCGGCTCAGCTACGATGACTTCGTCGAACAGATGAGGCGCCTTGCCGATGCTCATTACGGCCTCTCGCTCGTCCCGGAGGGCACCTGCAGTGACGGCAGGCAGATGTACACGCTTCGTTTCGGCGCACCATCAAAGCCCACGGTCTACCTCGGAGCTGCGGTCCATGGCTGGGAGTGGGAGAATTCCTACGGCCTGCTGCGGATGGCGGAGCTGCTGGGCGAGGGTGCCGATATCGGCTTCGATGCCGAAGCTCTGCACTGGGTCATCATGCCGGTGCAGAACCCGTGGGGCTTTGACAACTTCACCCGCCAGAATGCCGATGGGGTTGATTTGAATCGCAACTTCGATAACGCCTGGGAGGAGTACCCGATGCCGCAGGACCTTGCGGTGCCGTGGGACTACAACTACAAAGGCACCCGCCCGGCCTCGGCTCGTGAGACGCAGGTGATTCAGCGGATCGTGGACGAGACGCGGCCCGTCGGGCTGATCGACTTCCACACCGCGCACTACATCCTGATGCCCGCCGCGGGTGGCGATAGCGACCTGATCGCCGCCATCCATGAGGACATCAAGAACCGCCTGCGCGATCGCTTCGTCTGCCAGGCGCCCTACAATGGCGAGTATCAGCAGGTGAACATGGAGCGCATCTCCGAGGAAAGAGATGCCCCCTACGTTATCTGCTATGCGGCCAAACGTGGCTGCCGCGCCCCGATCCTTATCGAGATGTCCGGTAACCGCGATGCCACGCACGGACTGGTCATGGTCACCGACACCGTCTGCGAGATCAGCATGGCGCTGGCAAATGCCTGCACGGGGGCCGAAGAGGAGTGAGTCAGATGAACGGGGGCTGCATAGACGCAGGCGAAGCGGGAGGTATCCAGGAGGCGCTCGATGCCCTTCCCGAGCATGGCGGCACGGTGCATCTCCCTGCCGGCACATGGGAGCTTGACCGAACGCTGGAGATCGCCCTGCAGGAGGGCCAGCACCTCTTCCTCGTGGGCGATGGCCGGGCGAGCGTGTTGGTGAACAACAACCGCTCCGGCGAGCCACTGCTGTCCATCGCCGGCGCCATCGGACAGTGGTGGCCGGATCTGAAGATCACCGTTCGCGACCTGACCTTCGTCGGCAATCACCAGAGCGGAGATGCGCTGGTGGTGGATCATCCGAATGATACGCTGGTGGATGCCTGCTTCTTCATCGGCCACGGCGGGACTGCCGTCAACTTCGTCGGCAAAGGCACCAATGCCACCGTGCGTGACTGCTGGATGCGCGACTGCAGGCGGGCGCTTGCCGCCGAGAACCTGCATCATCTCACGATGCATGGCAATCAGACGCGGCGGCTCAATGAGGGGCAGCAGCAGGCCGAGCACGTCTACATTGACCGCAACTGCCGCGAGGTGCGCATCGTGGGCAATCACCTCGCCTACGGCGACGCCGAGGGCATCATCCTCGACGGCACCGCACAGCACGTGATCTCCGGCAACACCATCGAGGGCTTCACCGACGGCGTGAGTGCCATCGGCTGCCGCGATATGGTCATCAATGCGAACTACTTCCACGGTGGCACAGCCGTGCGACTCGCCGGTGCCTGCCACGGCTTCACAATCACGGGGAACACGATGATCAACACCGTGGATGGAGCGCTGCGGATCGACGACGCCTCGGGCTCCGGTGGACACGTCATCAACGGCAATGTCATTCGCAAGAGCGTCTACGCCGACATCGTCGAAGACAAGCGCCAGGGCGGCATTGACCTCGGTGACGCACGTGACTGCGTGGTGACAGGGAACGTGCTGGAGGATGTGACTGCCGAGGCCGCCATACAATCACTGCACGGCGGGGGACACGTGATCTCGGGAAATCGCATCGTGCGTTGCAGCGGTGAACCGGTGCGGTTGCTCTGCGATACCTGGTGTGCGGTCGCAGACAACCTTACCGATCGCGCGGACAATCCTCTGTAGGGCAGATGAGTCCGGTTGTCATTGAAGAAGCTATGAGCAACACTTGAGGCTTTCTTGAGGGGTCGGGTCCGGTCAATGCTGTATAGTAACTCTACCGCTGGCTACGGACGTCGTGCAAATGTCCCGCCGCAAATTGGGACACAGCACGGTTCGTGGCTTGCTGTTTTTCCTGATGTGCTGCAGCCGCCACGAGATAGAGTGTCATGACTTACTCTCTGGGTGGTCGCTGTGGACGGCACATGGGGCAAGTTCTGGTCCGATCAAGATGGCGTAATGCAGGCTGAGACCGTGCTACTGGTTGGCCTCGTGGCACTGGTGGCTTTTGGAGCCATTCAGCTTCTGGGGGAGCGAGCAGGGGATGGAGCCGACTTCCTCACCAGTTTCCTCCATCGCAGCAGTGATCAGACGGTAACTCCGGCGGCCAGACCGTTGCGCTGATTGTGCGCCTGCTGTCTCGTGGCATGGCGCTACCAAGTTTTCCTGGCTCAACTCTCCCCCCGGTTGAGCCGGAATGGTTGAGGGCCTCGCGCAAGCGAGGCCCTCTCCATTTAACGCGCTCCTGCGCTCACTGCGCAATTTCATCAGGCCACGCATCCCGCGGCGAAGTGGAACTCGTCCGTGCCCACCTCCACGCCGTTGCGCTGGAAGCTCACCCGGAAGACGAATGAGCCGGGGTTCGGCAACTTCGGCTTAACGGAGAATGAAGCCGCGCTGCGGGGGCCCACGTTGATCGCCCGCTGCTCGCGATGAACGGTCGCACCTGCAGCGTCAACGACCGTAATCAGCGCCTGCGTCGCCAACTCGTCGCCGGTGTTATTGACAGCAGAGACGAAGACCTCGGCACCTTCCACGGTCTCGAACTCCGTCTTGCGCTGCACGCCGTTTAGACTCAGCGACAGTGGCACCGGCGCCACATACAGGTCGGTCGCCACTGCCGCTGCAGGTATGTCCGCCGATACCGCGAGCCCCGCCTGCAGGCCCATGGTAGATGGCGTGATGTGTGGCGCAGCGAGCGTGACTGGCTGCGCGACATGAGCGTCCTTCGCGACGGGCGTGATGGTCTGCCAGAGTACCTCGCTCGGAGCCGCCCCGAGGGCGCGCAACAGCAAGAACGCTTCAGCGCCCGGATCGCCCTCCAGACCCACCTCCGCCCGTCCCTGATAGGGCATCGTTGCCTCCACTGCGACGGGGTTCGAAAGCCACAGGCTCAACAGGCGCACGCCCGGATCAATATCGGTGCTGTCATCTGCCACAATCTTGCGGCTCGCCGCCCTGAGCACCGTCGCGCCGCTCCAGGGGGAGACGGCCACGGCGGGGTATCTGTGCGGTAGAGTGGTGGCCGGAGCGGCCAGATCGAGCTTCAGATCATCCACATGGACCTCAATACCCTCGCACTGCACCAGCAGCGCGGCCCTCACCGCAGCGGTGGCCTCCGGCTGCGGCAGAGAGCCCATCTCATACTGTGTGCGGAACTCGGTCCACTCATCGGCGGGCTGCAGTGGGACCTCCCATCGCTCCCCCAGCGGCCGCCCGAGAGCGTCGCAGAATACGAGTGCAACGGCGGCTCCGGGGGCCGAACTGCGGTAAGCGAGGCTGAGCGAGACCGTGTCGCCTTCGGAGACGAGCCGGAAGCTGCTTGACACAAGCTCACTGCCCGCACGGGCGAATTGCTCGCGCAGGATTACGTGCCCTTTGCCCTCATGGGAGTTCAGGGGGAGGAACATCCACCCGTGGTCGGCCTCCCAAGCAAGGGGAGCGCCTCTGTAGGATCGCTCGAAGTCGCCATTGAGCGGGAACGCGAGGAGCGGCGTGGCTAAGTTGAGGAGGATGAGCGAGAACAGCGCAATGAGGGCCGGGTTGACGGATCTGAGCATTGCCTTGATGCGACTCCTTCCCGGAATGAGGTCCGGACATTATTGTAGCACAACGCGGCGTAGACACCCGGGCCGAACCACTGGGAGGCACGACCTGCTTCTCTGCCAGACGAGACGAAGCTCACTTATGTTCGCTCGTGCCAGGGAGGACGTCGCCCCCGACGCGGCGAAGCAGCCGTCTCGCACGCTACGCCGCGCTGCACCGGCGGCGACAGTAAGCTCAAGTCCCTGTGGGAGGGTCCGAGATGGAGCGCGTCAAGCACGGAGTCATCGGCCTTGGCTGGTTCGGCGAGAAACACTGCGAAGCGATCGACTCGATCCCGAACATGGAGATACACTCGGTCTGCACCCGCACCGAGTCGCGTCTCGAGGAAGTCGCGGAACGCTTCAACGTCCCCAACACCTACACCGACTACAACGAGATGCTCGCTGACCCGGAGCTTGAGTCCGTCAGCATTGTCACCATGTGGGATCAGCACGTGGCCCCGGCCCTCGCTGCCATAGAGGCCGGTAAGCACGTCTTCTGCGAAAAGCCCATGGCCTCCACCGTAGAGGACTGCCAGCGGCTCGTGGACGCCGCCAACGCCTCCGACAACTACTTCATGGTCGGCCACATCTGCCGCTTCAACCCGCGCTACGCGATGCTCAAGCGCAAATGCGACGAGGGCGTGCCGGGGCGCATCGTCTCGATGTTCGCGCGGCGCAACATTCCCGGCTGGGTCACCACAGGCATCCTGCCGAAGATCGGCCCGATCGTCGGCGACGGCGTGCATGACATGGACATAATGATGTGGGCGTCGGGCCTCAAGCCCGTGAAGGTCTACGCGAAGACAGTGGACGTCCGCGGCCTCGGCAACCCCGACCTCGGCTGGAGCATGTTCACCATGGACAACGGCGCCGTCGCGATACTCGAGAACGTCTGGTTCCTGCCCGAGAAGACCGCGATGCAGATTGACGAGCGGATGGAGATCATCGGCACCGACGGCTCGGTCCATGTGCAGGAGTCGGCGCCCAGCTTCGCGGTCTGTGACAGCGACGGCTGGACCTACCCCGACACCACCTACTGGATGACCGCACGAGGCAGGCTGGTTGGCGCACTCCCCGATGAGTTGCGCTACTTCGGCGACTGCGTCCAGGAGGGCGTGGCGCCCGCGGTCATCAGTCCCGAGGAGTCGATGGCGACGGTGAAGGCCTGCCTCGCCGCCGAGGAGTCCGCCCGCACGGGCAAAGAGATCGAGATTAGCTGGTAATTCACGGGCAAAACCCATCAGGAAAGCAGCAGGGGCGGCGGATGGCCAGAAAGCCGTCCGCCGCCTCCCTATTTCAGGCTGATGGAGGACGGCAATGGCAGCGAATTCCGCCGACCGGCCGAACATCCTCGTCTTCTTCTGCGATCAGCTTCGTACAGACCTGCTCGGCTGCTACGGCGGCGAGAGAGTGCGCACACGCCACCTCGACGCCCTGGCGCAGGAGAGCGTGGTCTTCGAGCGCGCATATACACCCTGCGCCCTCTGCTCGCCCGCCCGCGCAAGCCTCATGACCGGCCTCTATCCGCACGCGCACCACATGTTCAACAACTCCACCCCCGGCTACTCCTACTGCCAGCACCTGCGGCCCGATCTTCAGACGCTTGCCGACTGGGCGAAGGCCGAAACCGGCTACGAAACCGCCTACTTCGGCAAGTGGCACATCGGCCCGGCGGAGGATCTCTTCAACTCGGCGTTCGATCACACGCATCCGCGTCCGTATGAGGGCGGGCCTCCATTCCTCGCGAACTCGCACTGGCATCCGGGACCCTCGCTTGGTGAGGTGGGGCAGAGCCTTGCCGGCGGTAATGCAGGCACTCTGCGCATTCCGATGGGCGAGTTCCCCGACGTGCTCGCGGCAGATCTCACCCGCGACTTCATCCGCGACCGGGAGGCTCGCAGGCCGCCATTCCTCGCGTTCTGCGCATTTCCGGGCCCGCACAGCCCGTGGTTTGTCCCCGATGACTTCGGCATTCGGTACGATCCCGCGGATATCGCTCCCTGGCCGAATCGCCATGATGATCTCGCGGGCAAGCCGATCTATCAGAAAAAGATCCGGCTGCAGGATGTGGCCCGGCGCAGCAAGTCGCCCGAAAGCGCGGACCATCTCCCGGAGCTGCTGGCGGGGCTGTTCTCCTACATGGAACTGATTGATGAGCAGGTCGGGCGGGTGCTTGAGGCGCTGGAGGAGAGTGGTCTCGCCGAAGATACCACGGTCGTCTTCACTGCCGATCACGGCGACATGGCAGGCGCGCACGGCTTCCTGAGCAAGGGCGGCTACATGTACGATGAGACGGCGCGCATTCCGATGATCGTGCGACCGGCCGGCGGCACCGGCCCCCAGCGGCTCAGCGCGCCGGTGCACCTGATGGACCTGACCGCGACAATCATGCACACGATGGCCGGTGAGCCAGTCACGGCGATGGCGACCCACGACCTGCATGGCCAATCGCTGCTGCCGCTCATTGACGGCGGCGAGTGGCCGCGCGAGGTGCATTACGCCGAGTACCACAGCGACTGGTACGGCCACTACTCCGCGCGGATGGTCACTGACGGACGCTGGAAGCTGGTCTACAACCTGACGGACTATTGCGAGCTATATGACCTCGAAGCTGACCCCGGCGAACTTGAGAACCGCTTCTATGACGCATCGGTGCGAGACGTGCGCGATCGCTACCTCGCGCTGCTGTTTGCGGAGGCGCGGCGCCTTGGCGACGGTCACCTGCGCCTCTTCAGTCCGGATGTCGAGGATGGCCTGCCGCCAGGTCTCGCCGATGGGCTGAGCTTCTGAAGAGGCAGGTGCGCATATCAGCATGGCGAAAGGCCACTGCATGCACTAAGTTCCGTCCTGATGGGAGAGTTCGCAATGAAGACACTGGTATCCATCGCTCTCGTAGCTCTCATCGCGCTGCCTGCAGCCGCCGACTGGACGCTGGCTGAGCATGCTGATAGCGTCCTGATGTACGACAGCCTGCGCCTCTCGGAGTTCGCGCAGGAGGGGAATCGCCTGAAGAGCAGCGGGCGCGGCTATCTTCTACCCGCGGTCACTGTGGGCGAAGACGGTGTGTTGATCCCATACAATGAAGGCATGAGCGTCAACGGTGAGTTCCGGCAGGGGCAGATGCTGCTCACCCCCGACAATTCGATGGCGCACTCATGGGCGGAGTTTGTGCTTCACGGCTGCAGCGAGGTCTCGCTGCAGTACGGGATGTGCGACGGCTCGAAGGCCGAGGGCACGAAGCTGGCGTTCTCCTTCTACCGGGCGGATGCCCCACAGGGCGAGCCGGTCGCGGAGACCACCATCCGCCTCACCGAGCGTGAATGGAAGAGCGAAACGGTCAACCTGCCCGGCGGGGACCTGTTCGCGCGGGTGAAGGTGGAGTTTGTGGGCCACGCGGGGTGGAACTGGACCGCTCTGGTCTGTAGCGGCAACGGAGAGATCGGCACCCGCGAGGAGGCCCGCGCGCTCAGCCCGCTCGCCGATCGGCTGCAGGAGATGCCGACTGAGCTTCAGCCCGATGACGTCCACGTCAGCGCCCGCGAGGGCTTCGACATCCTCTTCCTCGGCGACGAGCCCTACATCAACTACGCCGCGAAGGGCCATGTGACCGGCAGCCATGAGCTTCAGAAGCAGGCCGGGATAAACCTTTTCTACTCCGAGGGTGCACTCTACGAATGGGAGGAGGGCGCCGACCAGCCAAACATCCCTCCCGACAGCCACACATTCCTGAACATGTACATGTGCCAGCGCGAGAACCTGCCGTATAAGACTGCCGTCGGCATGGCCCACTGCGTCTACTACCTCCCCGAGTGGCTGGTCAAGCGCGAGAACCTCGGCATGGAGGAGCACTTCATCCGCCACGAGGATCCTCGACACACCTCATTCATCAAGCCGAAGACGCTGGAGTGGTCGAAAAGGGCGCTCAACGGCTTCGCGGAGTTCTTCGCGCCTCACACCGCGATCTTTGTGCTCGGCCAGGAGGATCAGATCGACCAGTGGGACTGCCAGTCCGACGAGGCGAAAGCGGCCTTCCGTGAGTGGCTGAGCGATCGCTTCAACGGTGACTTCGCGGCCTTCGCGGAGTACGTCGGCGGTGTCAGGGGCTGCAGCGCCTTCGAGGACGCCCCCTATCTGGATCACTTCGCCTCCCACGAGGCCTACGGCTATCCGCGGCGTGCGGCCTATCTGAAGTATCTCTGGCAGGTGCAGGCGTACACCGACTACCTCATCGAACTCAAGGAGCATTGTCGGACGGTTGCGCCCGATGTTCCGGTGACGCAGCGTTATGTGGTCTCGCCCGCCGGCATCGCGATCTCAGAGATGGCGGACTTCGACTACGACTACATGTACGGGCACATGTCCGCTGAGGGCACCGACGGCCGCTACGGCAGCGGGCGGAAGATTTGGAACGGGATCTACGGATTCTGCGGCCTGCTGCCCACCCCGCGTGGCGGCTCAATCGGCCTGTGTCTCGACCGTGAGATCCGCCGCACCGGAATGACGGAGGAGCAGTGGGAGACGAACGCATGGACGCTGCTCGCGAACGGCTGCACGGGGTACGAGATGCAGCCATTCTTCCCGCGCTGGGGCGAAGCATGGGACGGCGCCGCGATGGTCGATGAGGAAAAGACGCTGAACGAGCAGGGCAGGCTCTCGGCGCAGGTCATGGGGAAGGTCACAGGCGTCGCGGATTACTGCGAGCACTACGACCGTTACGAGGACGTTGCGGTGTTCCACGATTCAGCGTGGCAATCCGGCTCCGGCCTCGGGGTAAGCTGGTCGCAGTCGAAGATGGGCATCTACACGATGATCCGCGAGATGGGCTACCACCCCGACCCGGTGACCCTCTGGGAGATGACGCCGGAGAACCTCGCGAACAAGAAGATCCTCGTGCTGGCAGGAAGCGTACCGATCGCACCTGAGGCGCAGGAGGCGATCCGCGAGTATGTCCGCAATGGCGGCACGCTTCTGGCTCTGTACTCGGCGGCGGGCCAGGGCTTCCCCGGCGCGAACTCCTGGGAGTTCACTGGCGAAAACGCGCAGGCCGCCGCTGAGATGAGCTTCAACGATCCCCCGGCGGTGGCGCACCTGGGGGACGTGCTCGGGATCGAGTCCGGTGGCGGCAGTGCCCGCCGCGGCTCATTCGCCTATGAGGGCACGACCGTTGACCTCTCGGAGTTCAACGTGCTGGTAGATGAGGGGCGCTGGGTGGACGAAGAGGCCGCATGCGCCACGCTGGTACCGCGTGAGGGTGCCACTGTCGCAGCGACCTTCGATGATGGCACTCCGGCGGTCATCGTGAACAGCTTCGGCTCGGGCGGCGCGATAACGCTCGGATTTGATGCCGGACTCCTCGCGAACAACCTGTGGGATGACGGTCTCTACGGGATGCTCGACCAGGTGTTAGCGCAGACCGGCTGCCGGAAGACCTACGAGACGGGTAGCTACCAGGTGGAGGCGGGGATGTGGCACAACGATGCGGGGGAGAGGCTGCTTGTCCTCGTGAACCACGACTTCGACCGCGCCCATACGGTGAAGCTGCCCGACGGCACCGAGGTCACAATCGACCCGTGGCGCGCGGCAGTCTGGACGAGCGACAAAGGGGTGCTGTAGGGCGGCAGAAATGACGGCCCAAAGACGTCCGTGGCGCGGACACTCCTGTCCGCGCATCGGAACCGCTGTCGCCTGTCCGCTGGAAGGGGGCGAATCGTGGACCTCGCGCCCTTGCGAGGGGCGGCGCGAAGCGCCGCTGCCGTTGGGGAACGGCAACGACTGCCCCTCCCCGTAGCTCGCTCGCGCGAGCTACCTCCCCTCCCCCTGCAGATCGCTGCGCGATCTGAGGCGGGAGAGGGGAACGGCAACGGAAAAGGGCCTCAAGCGCCGGCTGGGAATCGAACGAACGGCATTAGAGGGAGGGTCAACGGATGTCTGAGGACGGAGCAGCAAAGCGTCTTAGCGACGTGGTTTCTCAGGTCCGTGAACGCATCGCCAATATGGACGGACGAAAGGGAGTATCGGTGAGCAGAACACGAAGGCGATCCTGATAGACCCCATCATTGAAGCGTTGGGATGGGATTTGCGTGACCTTGATCAGGTCATCCGGGAATACCGCTCAAAGTCTCAAGATAACCCGGTAGACTACGCTCTGTTGCTGCGCCGGTCGCCAGTGCTGTTCATTGAGGCGAAGGACTTCGGCTGCGACCTGTGCGATCGCAAATGGCTGTCGCAGATCATGGGATATGCCGCGACCGTTGGCGTCGAGTGGTGTCTGCTCACAGACGGGAACTGCTACCGCCTCTACAACGCCCATGCACCGGTGGACGTAGAGGACAAGCTTTTCCGAGCTTTCTCCCTTTCTGACGCCGAAGATGGGGAAGCCGCCATCGCGACGCTGCTGCTGTTGTCGAAGGAGAAGTTGGCCGCGGACGAACTCAAGGACCTGTGGGAAGCATACTTTGTTGATCGTCAGGTGCAACGCGCACTTGAGGAGCTTCTTAGCGACGGTAGCAGCAGTACCATCCGGCTGATTCGCAAGATAGTACCGCAGCTCCAGCCGTCCCAGATACGCCAGTCACTCGCACGTGCCGACATACGAATCGAGTTCCCGGCGGCATCAGAGCCTCCTCCCGCGACACCGCCTCAGAGGGTAAGAGGTGCGAAGCAGCAGGTTACGCCTACCGGAGAGAAGGCCGTGATGATTGGCGGACAGACGCATGCCTGCAAATACGCCAAGGACATACCGGTTCATGTCGCCAACTGGCTCGTCGCTCAAGGGATGCTTCTACGTGATCGTTGCCCGGTGGTGGTCACCAAGCATGCAGGTCAAGGCGCTGATCGCTGTCTCGTCAACAAGACGCCCCACCATCTTGACGGCAGCCGCTTCCGGTCGCCGGTGGAGCTTGACAATGGCCTGTTCATCGAAACCCATGCGAGCCGGAATGACCTCCAGCGCTATGCCGAAAGACTGCTTGAGTGGGCAGATCTGGACGTCAGCGTGATGCAGGTGATCTGGCCCGATTAGGCAACGACGCGGCGGGGGCAGCCGTAGGCTGAAAGCCCCCGCCCTACAAACAGCGGTACCTGCCATGACGCACCGAAGGAGACACCTGTCATGTCTGAGAACAACCAGACCAACGCGCGTCCGAACATCATCTGGATCATGGCCGATGATATGAGCTGGGGCGACCTCGGCTGCTTCGGCTCCGAGCTCATCGAGACGCCCAACATCGACCGCCTCGCCACCGAGGGTATGCGCTTCACCTGCTGCTACTCCGGCTCCACCGTCTGCGCGCCCTCGCGCTCTTCGCTCATGCAGGGCCTGCACCAGGGGCACGCCACCGTGCGCAACAACGCTGCGCCCGGCGGCTACCGGCATTGCCTCCAGCCCGAGGACACCACCGTCGCCGAAGTCCTCAGCGGCGCCGGCTACCGCTGCGGGCTCTTCGGCAAGTGGGGACTGTCGCTGTGGGATCAGCCGACTGTGCCCACCAACAAGGGCTTCGACAGCTTCTGCGGCTACCTCAACCAGCGCCGCGCGCACAATTACTACCCGCCCTACCTCTGGCGCGACACCGACCGCATCTGGTTCCCGCAGCATGAGGGCCACGATCACAGCCAGCCCAACGAGTATGACGCGGACGGGAACATCATCCCGAACGGAATGGCCGAACCCGGTGCCGCGCGCTACTCCTTCGACGTCTACACCGAGGCCTCCGAGGAGTGGCTGCGCGCCGACGCAGAGCAGCCCTTCTTCCTCTACCTCGCCTACACCACCCCGCACCAGGCCTTCGAGGTGCCAAGCCTGCAGCCTTACGCCGATCGCGACTGGCCGACCACGCACAAGGCCTACGCGGCGATGGTCACTCGCACCGATGCCGCCGTCGGCCGGGTCATGGCGATCCTCGAGGAACAGGGGCGGGCCGACAACACGCTCGTCATCTTCACCTCCGACAACGGCTACAGTCACAAGGGTGTCGGCGGCGATATCACATTCGATGACCGCTTTAATCACCACGGGCCGTGGAAGGGCGAGAAGGGCAACCTGAACCAGGGCGGCCTGCGCGTGCCCACAATCGCCCACTGGCCCGCGGTACTGGAGGGCGGTCGCACCTGCAACCACCCATGGGCATACTGGGACCTGATGCCCACCGCCGCCGAGCTTTCCGGCGCAGAGTGCCCGCGCACCGATGGCACCTCTATCGTGCCGCTGCTGACCAACCACTCGACGGAGTACGCCCACCGCGATTACTTCTACTGGGAGCACGGGAATGCGCAGGCCGTGCGGATGGAGCAGTGGTGGGCGACGCGGCCACACCCGGACAAGCCGCTGGAGCTTTACGAAGCGGACGCCGACCCGATGCAGGAGCGCGATCTTGCGAAGGCAATGCCGGACATCGCGGCGCGGGTGGAGGAGATCATGGTCGAGGCGCGCGAGCCGAACATCTACTTCCCCGCGCCCGGCCAGCCGCACGATGAGTGGCAAGCGGAGCTTGACCGGCGGGGGATTGAGCTACCGGTCAACGTTGACGTGTGAGGCGTCGCTACACGGGGGACGGCAACGGCAACAGCAACGGCAACGGCTGTTTTGACAGGACGGCGCTTCGCGCCGTACAGGATGGCGGCTTCGCCGCCAACAGGGAACGACTGACGGCAACGACTGGGAATGGGGACGGCAACGGCAACGGCAACAGCAACGGCTGGGAATGGGGACGGCAACGGC
>LSQX01231401.1_pt1 | contig 15054 bp, 18 predicted proteins | sample 654561 | NCBI WGS metagenome assembly LSQX01 (sample SAMN04489861, study PRJNA283612) | anaerobic digester metagenome | isolation source: 4 biogas reactors fed with cattle manure at either 37C or 55C with and... | place: Denmark: Kongens Lyngby | collected 2014 | reverse complement strand
CACACCTCCCACTTCACACCTCCCATATGAATGTCCCCGATTGATAAGCTTTCGGGTCTTCATAAAATAAACCGCCCCTACCGTAATAGATAGGGGCGGTTAATGGCCACGTTACCACCCTACTTTACTGCCCGAAAAAGCAGTCTCTGCCGGCAACCCGTGATTGCCTGCCCTTTTAACGGGGGCCACCGTTGCCGCCTACTGAGCCTTTCAGCGGCAAGGCTCGGGGGCCATCTTCGGAATTATCTGCGGCACCGGTTCCCACCCTTTCCGGCTCTCTGCGGCTTTGGATACATCCCTACTCTTCCCTTCATCGCCTTTCAAATATGTGAGGTTGGTTGTGCACACCCTTTTCATAGAATATACAAGAGTTTTCCCCTTTTGTCAATGGCTATCCAAAAATAAGCCTGCACACCACCACCGATGCCACCACCCCCGCCATATCTGCCATAAGGGCCGAGGGCAGTACATGACGGGTGTCCCTTATTCCCACCGCCCCGAAGTATAGCGCTGTTGTATAGAATATTGTCTCGGTGGAGCCCATCATGGTGCCGGCAACCCTGCCAGCAAAGGAATCGGGGCCGTAGGTGGCAAATATTTCGCTCACCACCCCCAGGGCTCCGCTACCCGAGAGAGGCCGAATAAGCACAAGGGGCATCACTTCGGCGGGGATTCCCAAAAGTCCCGCCGGTATCCTAAGAAGTACCAGCAGTATATCCATTGCCCCGGAACTTCTGAAAATTCCTATTGCCATTAGTATGGCAATTAAATAGGGAAGTATTCTCACCGAGGTTTTGATTCCTTCGGCGGCGCCCTCCACAAACACTTCGTACACCTTAACACCCTTTTTGTATCCGTGTATAAGAACAAAAGCGACCAGTAAAGGAACCGCAAAGGCTGAAAGTGCCTCTATAAGTAAACGCATAGCAATCACCCTAATACAGCCTTTCAAGCGTTTTTACCGCCGCGATTCCCGCCAGCGTGGATATGGCGGTAGCAAGTAGCGCTGTTCCTATTATCTCGGTGGGATTGCTTGAGCCCGATGCCGCCTTAAGGCCAATTACTGTGGCGGGAATAAGCTGGACCGAAGAAGTGTTAAGCACGAGAAAGGTACACATTGCATTTGTCGCCCTGGTCGGCCGTGGGTTCAGCTTCTGGAGCTCCTTCATGGCGTTTATGCCTATAGGAGTGGCAGCGTTACCCAGCCCCAGCATATTGGCTGCTATGTTCATAACCATCGCCCCCATGGCGGGATGGCTTTTTGGTATGTCGGGGAACAAAAGCCCTAGCACCGGCCTTATGCCCCGGGATAGGGCCTCCACCAGCCCGGACTTTTCCGCCACCCGCATAACCCCTGTCCATAGCGCCATTATACCCACAAGGCCCAGAAAAAGTTCCACCGAAGAGGATGCCTCGGCCATTATTCCCGCCGAAACATCTCCCATAGTGCCCTGGACCGCCGCTACAACAATCCCGGTTACTATAAGAAAAAGCCACACCATATTAATCATAGGAATTCTCCCTTCCGTCAAAATCGGTTACGGGAAACCGTATAATTAATTATATGTGGCCTTCCCCGAAGGTATTATACCCGCCTTAGTGCGAACCGCCGCCGGGCGTTTTTCATATTTTCCGCCGCCTCTACAGCACACCGCTTTCGGTAATGTACAGCCTGCCGTTTTCTATAAGCCCGCGGCAATTAAGGGGGATAGTTATGTTAAACCGGTCATGGCCTATCATAAGGTTTGAAAGACACGGTTTTTGCTCCCTAGCCGCAATATCGGCCAAGAGGCTCTCCACCGAAGACTGGGGATTCCTTTCGTCGGTACAGTCCTTCCAGTGGCCGAACACAAGGGCTGCGGCGTCTTTTAGTTTTCCCGCCATCCCGAGATGGGTGAGCATCCTATCAATCTTATAGGGCGGCTCGCCTACCTCCTCCAGAAATAGTATGCAGCCCCTTGTGTCTATCTCATAGTTAGTTCCCAGAGTGGAACATATAAGGGACAGGTTTCCTCCCCTCAAGGGCCCCTCGGCCTTTCCCGGAAACAATACCTGTGGTGGCTTTTCCCCCTCCGGGCTTTTTATCTCCCCCACCGACCTGTTGGAAAAGAGGGCCCTCTCAAGATGGTCCCGGTTATATCCGGGGAAGTCGTCGGTCATCTCCGCCACCATAGGCCCGTGGAAGGTAACAAGGCCCGACCTTTTCGCCAGCGCCAGGTGGAGGGCGGTTATATCGCTGTAGCCTACAAACACCTTGGGGTTTTGCCCCATGGCATGGTAGTCGAGAAGGTCAAGAATTCGCGTGGTGCCAAAGCCCCCCCTTACGCAGAAAATACCCTTTATGGAGCGATCCCGGAACATCTTGTTTATATCCTCCGCCCTGTCCCGGTCACTGCCGGCCAGATAGCCTCGGGCTGCCCTTACATGGTCCCCCAGCTTAACCTTAAGTCCCATTGACCTTAGCGTATCAATACCGCTTTCAAGCCTGTGCTCCCTTACGGGACCCGCCGGGCATACAAGCCCTACACTGTCACCTTCGCAAAGCCTTTGCGCCTTCAGCAAACCAATCACCTCCGATTGAGATGTGTGGTGTGGGAAGCGAGGGGTGGGAACCATACTTACCACATCGCTTTTCCCATCTCTAAGATGTATGTCCCAATTCTATTCCTTAATCAAAACTAACCAGAAAAAGTAACAGGAAGAACCGTCCCTATGGTTTGCCTATGGTTTGCAACAATTACAATCGTCCCTTTTGGTTATTCCCACCCTTTCGAAGGTGCCCCGCCAAAGGTCTATATACAGCATGCCCTTCATTAAGCTGTCGGTGTTGCCGGTGAGGAATTTTATCGCCTCATTGGCCTGCAAGGCACCGACAACCGAGGTCATGGTGCCAAGAATACCCACCGTCCCGGTGCCGGGCAGCTCCCTGGATACCAGGTCCTCCGGGTATATGCACTCAAGGCAGGGGCCATCTTTGTCGGTGAAGTTCATTACGACCCCGCTGGTAGCCGCCACCCCTCCGTGGATCCAGGGTAGCCCGTTTTTAACACAGGCACTGTTAATAAGGAACCGGGTGGCGAAATTGTCAGTGCCGTCCATTACAAGGCCGACATCGGCCAGGTATTTGTCTATGTTGCCAGAAGATAGCTCCTCCACCACCGTTTCTATTTCCACAGTGGAGTTTATCTGCTCTAACGTCCTGCGGGCGGCCTCCGCCTTGGGCAGGTTACCTTCAGCGTCCTTTTCGTTATAGAGGCTCTGTCTCTGCAGGTTGCTAAGCTCCACCCTGTCCTTGTCAATAATCCTTAAAAAACCCACCCCGGCCCTTACCAGTATATTAGCTATGTTAGTGCCCAGGCCGCCGCATCCAACCAGCAATATTCTAGATTGCTCCAGGCGTTCCTGACCCTTGATGCCTATCCCCTTAACAATAACCTGCCTTGAATACCTCTCCATACTAAACCTCCCCGTGGTATAATACACACAAAATTATAAATCCTGTACTGCATTTCCGCTGCTATATATAACGCACTAATAATACTACATTCCTTTATCTGTCATTCTGAGGGCGGAGCCCGAAGAATCTGGCTTTGCCGTTCTGAACGCAGTGAAGAATCTTAAGGTCCTTCGCTTCGCTCAGGATGACAACTGTGTAAAGTCTTTATCACGTTATATATATATAGTATTATTTTATTATATCGCTGCCGGGGCGTCCACCGTAAAACCAGCAGGTTTTCCACATACGCCGAATTGAGCGGCGACGCCACAAGCTGGTTTGGGATTATTATGTAACAAAAACATTTTTTTAATAAATGCGTTGACTTTAATTGGCATTTCTGGTATGCTTTTAAGTGAAAATATTGTCGAAATATATCTGGATTACGAAAGGGGCGAAGACAATGAAATCAACAGGCATTGTGAGGAAAGTGGACGAACTCGGCAGGGTGGTTATACCAATAGAGTTGAGAAGAACTCTTAATATAGCCGAAAAAGATGCTTTGGAAATATATGTGGACGGGGAGCATATAATTCTGAAGAAGTATGAACCAGCCTGCATATTCTGTGGCAATGCAAGAAACGTAGGAAGCTACAAGGGAAAAAACATTTGCCCGGACTGCGCTGATGAACTGAAGAATGTAAAGTTGTAGTTGTAACAGTTAAAAATAGCCGCAAAACGGCTATTTTTTTTCTATGCTTTCCGCGTACACAAGCCTTTTCGGGACTTTCCGCTGTCTCGCGGTTTCCGCAATGGCCTCCTTTTTGGACAGGCCCTTTTCCATATTCCAGTTAAGGTGTTCTCGGATATCCATGTGCTCCCATGGGGTATTCCTTTCCTCCCCGGGGCCGGACGCCCCCTCCAGCATTAGTACAAACTCTCCCTTTATTTTGCTTTTCTTTGCCCAGTCCAGCAATCCATCCAGAGTGCCTCTTATGTATTCCTCATACCTTTTGGTAAGCTCCCGGGCGATAACCGCCCTACGGTCTCCCAATACACCCCTGCAGTCCTCCAGCAGCCCGGCCAGGCCGTGGGGGGACGCGTAGAGTACTATTGTACCCTGCTGGTACTTTAGCTCCTCCAAAAGGTCCTTCCTCTTTCCCGGCGCCTTTGGTAAAAACCCCTGGAAGAAAAACCTGTCGGTGGGCAGCCCCGATGCTACCAGAGCGGTCATTACCGCCGTTGGCCCCGGCAGGGATACAACCGGGATGCCCAGCCCTATACAGTCCCTAATCAACTCATGCCCCGGGTCGGATACACCGGGGGTACCCGCATCCGAAACGAGGGCTATTCTTTTCCCCTCCCCCAGCAGCTTCAGCAGGTGCTGGCCCTTCTTTTTGCGGTTGTGCTCGTAATAGCTGGTCAAAGGGGCCTTTATATCGTAATGGTTCATAAGCCGCAGGGTTCTTCTGGTATCCTCCGCCGCAATAAGGTCTGCCTCCCGCAGCACCCGTAGCACCCGCAGCGTTATATCCTCGAGATTCCCAATAGGTGTCGGGCATATATAGAGTGTACCCTTATCCGACATAGGCCTTACATCCTTTCTCCATCATAGTATATACTGTGTATCTCTTCGGTGTATTCCCCTTCCCCGTCGTATATGACAAGGGGCTTTAGCACCTTAAGGAATTTGCCGCCCTCCTTTATGCCCTCTACCAGAAATAGGTTGGCCTCGCTGTCGACACGGGGATGGATCATCCTCAACCTCTTGGGCTCAATACCCCTCTCCCTCATACCAAGCAGCACATCCACCATACGGCCGCTCCTGTGTATAAGGGCTAGCCTTCCTCCATTTTTCAAAACCTTCCCCGCCGAAGCTATTATATCCTCAAGGGTGCACATTATCTCGTGCCGTGCTATCGCCTTGCTGCTATCGGGGTTTACCAGGCCGTGACCGCCGTCTATGTAGGGAGGGTTTGAGACCACCAGGTCCGCCGTACCCTCCGGCACAAAGGAAGCCGCGGCCCTAAGGTCACCGGCGTATATACTCACCCGGTCCTCCAGGCCGTTCATGGCGACGCTTCTTGCAGCCATCTCCGCCATATCCTCCTGTATCTCAATACCTATTATGCTTGAAGCCTTTGTCTTGCCGGCCAGTATTATCGGAATAATACCGGTACCCGTTCCCATATCCACCACCCTGTCGCCTTTTTTGACGGTGGCAAAGTTGGCCAGCATTACCGCATCCATACCGAAACAGAATTTGCGTGGGTTTTGTATTATCATCAGTCCGTCTATATTCAAATCATCCAGCCGTTCACCATTCTTTAAATATCTATCCATAACCATTCCACCCGCGATTAATTATTGAAGGGCCCTTGGCGGACGCCACCCCTTCAGCGCGCCCGGCCTTGCCCTCCTATTCCCTGAAAGCAGCTTCTATGTAGTCCTCCATCCCTTCGTATTCCATAAGGCCTATATGCACAGCGCTTATCTCGCCTCGCCGGTTGATTATAAAGTTGGTGGGAAGGTAGGATATCATGTATTTTTTAGCGATGTCCGCCTCATCGTCAAACAGCACCGGAAAGGTGTACCCATTATCGGCTATCGTCTCCCGGACGCTGTCCCTCTCCTCGGCGACATTTATTGCAAGCACCGTCACGTCCCCGTCCTTGTAGGCCGTATACAATCGGTCCAGCAGAGGCAGTTCCTCAAGACACCAACTGCAGGTAGTCTGCCAGAAGCAGAGCAGTACCACTTCGTCTCTGTAGTCGGACAGTTTTACAGTATTGCCCTCAAGGTCGGACAGTTGGAATACATAGGCCCTGTCACCAGGATACACGCCGTGGTGCTGGCCCTCCTCCATCGGGAGTTGCTCCGGGTCTTCGTCCTCTTCGGTTTTTGCTATATCCGGGGTTCTGGTCGCCCCCGGCTGGTCAATGCTGTTGTCGGGGATACCCGGCCCGGGCGGAACGCTGTCCCGGGGCGGCATAGCCCACCATACAACAAATGCTATCAACAAAACCGCCGTGGCGATGGTAAGCGATTTTCTCATGCTCATTCCTCCGTTATTTGCGTGTACCGGACAGATTGTTCCATTAGAACTCTCCCTGCATTTCTTATTATACAACGCACTAAAAAGTTACATTCCTTTACCTGTCATTTCCAAGAAGCACAGCCCGAAGAATCTTTACAGAAGGCAGGCATAAGATCCTTCGCTTTGATCAGGATGACAACCATTACGCTCAGCATGACAACTGCTTCGTTCAGCATGACAATAGTTTTAATCGCGTTATATATAGGTTGTGCAGCAATCCACCGTAAGATACAAATCCCCCCGGCAGTATGATAAAAGACCCTTGTTGCAGGGTCTTTTGTCTTTTATACTTCAGATTCGGGTTTGGGGGCGTCTACCGGACAAACGTCCGCGCACGCACCGCACTCAATGCACCCCTCCGGGTCAATAACGTATTTATCATCACCTTCGCTGATAACCCCCTCAGGGCATTCGGGTTCACATGCGCCGCAACTGATGCAGTCATCTGTAATTACATAGGCCATACTGTTCACCTCCTTGAGCATATCAAACCGTTTACTTACGTTAATATTGTAACACCGAAACGGGATTTTTCAAAGCAAAATATTCCTTTTTGGGAAAAGCCTTCATTCATCGGATAATGCCCGGATATCGGCTAAAACGTACTCCTTTATATCGGTTTCCTCGCCGTTAACCAATTTTACTTTGATAATGCCCCTGAGTATATTGGTGTCTACCACTATACCCTCGCCCTCCGGGGTGGAGACCTTTATCCCAACCGGTGGTATTTCCTGCTTTATCACTTCATATACATCCTCTTCATACTTTAAGCAGCACATAAGCCTTCCGCATATACCGGAAATCTTGGTGGGATTTAAGGACAGGTTCTGCTCCTTGGCCATTTTTATTGACACCGGTTCGAAATCCCCCAAAAACGAGGAACAGCAAAGCGATCTGCCGCAGGGCCCAAGGCCGCCCAGCATTTTAGCTTCGTCCCTTACGCCTATTTGTCTTAATTCTATCCTGGTTTTGAAAACCGATGCCAGGTCCTTTACAAGCTCCCTGAAGTCCACCCTGCCGTCGGCGGTAAAGTAGAATATTACCTTGTTGGAATCAAAGGTGTATTCCACATCAACCAGTTTCATCTCAAGATTGTGCTTCTCAATGGCCTCAAGGCATTTATCGAAGGCTTCCTTCTCCTTTTTACGGTTTTGTTCTTCGATGGCCATGTCCTCTTCGGTGGCCACCCTTATAACCTGTTTGAGGGGCGCGACTATATCCTCTTCCCTGACCTTTTTTGGACCCACTGCAACGTCTCCCAGTTCAATTCCCCTTACCGTTTCCACTATAACCCTCTGCCCGGTTTGTATCTCCAGCTCACCGGGATCGAAGTAGTATATCTTACCCGCCCGTTTAAACCGGACTCCAACTACCATTAACATATCTATACCTCCTGTATCTCCAGCAGAAGCACTTCCATCGCCAACTGTGGGTTAACGTTAAGCCTTAGGTTTTCCCTGGCTTTGGTTACGGCATCAAGCAGCCGGCCGATTTTTCCCAGAGTATATCCTGCTGCTGCCTCTCGGGCAAATTCGCCGTTGTCTTTAATATACAGCAAATCTTCTTTTTGAGCAACCTTAAGCATCAGCATGTCCCTTACTTGTAAAAATAGATAATCCAGGAAATCCTCCACCGACCTCTGGTCGTCCTTTGCCAGGAAGCCTACCTCGGCGGAGGCCCGGACAAAGTCCCCTTCCAGGAAGCAGTTCAGAACATCCCGATACAGTGCGGCATCGGGTATCCTTCTTTTGGAGGCCGGTTTCAGCACCTGGCATCGGGATAATATTGTGGGCAAAAGATTAGCCGGGTTGGCGGTGGTGATTGCTATTATACCGGTGCCGGGAGGGTCTTCCAGTACCTTCAGCAGACAGTTTTGAGCCTGTACCGTCATCTTTTCGCCCTGCCGGATAATACTTACCCTTTTTTTACCCTCGTAGGGCTTTACAAAAATGTCCTTTTGCAGCCGCCTGATATCGTCAATCCCAATAACCGCCCCCTCGGCTTGGGTTATCGACACGTCTGGATGATTGGAAGAATGGATTTTCCGGCAGGAACTGCAAATGCCGCAGGGCTTGCCGGAAGACGCAAGGCAGTTAACCCCGCTGGCCAGGTACAGCGCCAGGCCGATAGCCTCCTCATCTCCGCCGCTAATTATATAGGCGTGGGATATCCTGTTTAGTTCTATCGCCCTTGATACCGAACGGTAAATATTCAACCCGGATGCCTCCAATCAGGTATATAAATCCACCAGCAGACCCCTTATATTATCTGCCTTCTCCAATATTTTAAACCTGTCCCTCTGACCGCCCACCATTTCCTCAGTCAGTTCCTCAAGCTGTTTGTTTATCCTTTTTACTAGCGAATAGATCCTGTGCCTTCCTCTTCTGTCCATTGTGGAATTTTTAGCAAACTTGAACATACCCTCCACCGCTTCCTCCATAAAGGCCTTTACCTTGGATTTGTACGCCAATAGATCTTTAAGGCTCAAGGAACCGGCCATTCTTTTGCCCTGCTCTTCAATATCCGCCAGCATAGCGGTAATTCTTTCCTCCATCCTGTTCGAACGCTCTTTGCTTAGGCTCTCCTCAAACCTTCCCTGACCGGCCTCTACCTGCGTTGCCCTCCGGCCGGTGCCCTTGCCGGTAACAGGTCCCGGTGAGCCGCCGGTTACATCCCTTATCTTCATACTCAACCACTCCCATAGGGTATTGTTAAGGGCACAGACATCATTCAATGGCTTTTATTACTGCTTGGTATACCTTGTCGTGTATCTCCCGGGCCGACAGAAGCTCCCGTCCCTCGCTGTCCATGCACCGGACCCTGTGCCAGTTGTACTTTTTGGCTACATACAGCGCATTTGCATAGGTCTTTTCCAGGTATTCAAAGTCCCCTTCATGTATGTCCCTTTTACCGTCGCTGCCCCTTTGCTCAAGCAGCCTACGGCTCACTGCCGGCGGTACATCAAGGAATACCACCAGCCCGGGTATCGGGAGTTTGTATATACCGTATTCAAATTCCCACAGCCAGTCCAGATATTTGTCTCTTTGGCTTTTTTCGGCTATTTTGGAGGCCTGGTGTACCATGTTCGATGTCGTGTACCTGTCGGCTATCACAATGCCACCGGCCCGTAAAAAATCCCCCCACCCGTCAATGTAACTGCAATACCTGTCCAGGGTATACATCGGGCTTACTATGTAGGGGTCAACGGTCTCCGGGTCACTACCGAATTTGCCTTCAAGATACATACGCACAAATACGGAAGAATCGCTCTTATAGTTGGGGAATTCTATTTTTCTGACGTTTTTCCCTTCTTTTTGCAGCCTCTCGTAAAGCATTGCCGTTTGTGTAGCCTTGCCGCTTGCATCCGAGCCGGATTCAATAATAATAAGTTTCTCCCTCATGGCTAACCTCCAAAATCTTCATTCAACCACTTCCACCCGTCCGTCCTTTACGCCCTTTACAGTTATTCCATGGCTTATGTATTCCCTTATTTGCGCTATTATTTCGGAATTAAACCTCTCACCGGGACATACAAGGGGTATACCCGGCGGATAGGGCACAACACCTGTGCCGGCTATCCTGCCCTGCACCCGGGCCAGTTCAACGCTTACACAGCTGCGGTTGAGTACCTCCCATGGTTCCATACCAGCATCGGGAACCGGACCTTGACAAAAAGCGGGCAGGGTAGCCCTATCCCCTGCAGGATCAGGGTTTATACCTGCACAGCCCTCCACAAGCCTTTCAAGGTCCTGCCGCCTGCTTGCCACGGTAACTACGCCCAGCCAATTCACCGTGTCGTACAGTTCGCCGTAGACGCCGCAACGCTCCCTTAGTAATTGGTCCAGCCGGCTCCCGGTTAGTCCCGCTTGGGCGCAGTTTATAAGCATTTTTGTATCGTCAAAATGAAAGCTTCCCCTCGCCCTAAAGTATTCGCTATCAGGACAAAAAAGTCCGTTATCCAGGGCGTTTATTTCAAGCCTTGCATCCCGTGCAAACCCCAGCACTTCCTCTAGGCGCCGGGCGCCGGTATTCTCCATAATGTACCGGGCGTTGTCCAGCGAAGCCATAATGGGATAGGAGGGACTGGTGGTCTGCAGTATTCCCAACATCCTCTCCAGCCTTCGCCGGTTTGCCCGACCCCCGTTTATGTGTAGCCAGGAGCCCTGGGTCATGGCGGGCAACGTCTTATGGGCGCTCTGTATTACCATATCCGCCCCAAGGTCTACCGCGCTATCCGGCAGCACATCAGCGAACTTCAAGTGGGCACCGTGGGCTTCGTCAACTATAAGCAGTGCGCCATTACGGTGGGCTGTGTTAGCTATCGTTTTTATGTCGGAGCAGACACCGTAATAGGTGGGATTTGTAATCATTACTGCTTTAACCCCTTTGTCCCGCCCGAGGGTCCTTTCCACCTCCCGGGGGTTAATGGAAAGGGGTATACCGGTAGCTTGGTCCACCGGCCTTTGTATATAAAGGGGCTTTAGCCTGCCCAGCATCAGTCCGTTGTAAACCGACAGATGGCAGTCACGGTCTACCAGAACAGTATCACCGGGCCGGGTTGCAGCAAGCAGCGACGCGATGATTCCCGCCGTACTGCCATTGACAAGAAAATAGGTGCCTTCCACCCCGTAGGCCGTGGCTGCAAGGCGCTGGGCTTTTTCTATGGCCCCTTGGGGACAATGAAGGTTATCAAGGCCGGGCAGTTCCGTTAGGTCATACTGCAAAAGCCGGTCCCAACCCATGGCACCGGTATCCAAAAAATGACCGCCTCCCTTATGCCCGGGCACGTGAAAACTTATCGGGTTTCCCCTTATATGGCCTTTTATTCTTTCCACCAGTGGTGCTTTAACCTTCATTAGCGCAACTCCTTCGTGGTTTTTTGTATTCTCCAAACTTCCACTAAGTCCCGGCCCATGGTATGGATACTATCCTTCACCGGGGGCAAGACTAAAACCGGGAGGGTTTTTATGAACAGCTTAAAGGACTATATTAAGCTTTACTCTAAGTTCAAAACAGATGCCGAGCTGGCCCGGGATACCGGGCTGTCCAAGCAGGAGGTGCGCTTTATAAAGAGGCAGCTAAACATTGAGGCCTTAAACCTCAAAATTGGTCATGACCCTGCTGTCCTTTCAAGCAGGGCGTCCAAGAACTCTCGTCCCGGTGCAAAGGCCACGCCCAGGACCTTATCCCCATCCCTAAAGGTCAGCACCCTTTTGCCGCTGTCATTTTTATCGCACAGGAAGTAATACACCTTTATCGGTGGTTCTATGTCCCCGGCGGGCCTTATATCCGTTATTCTATCATAGGGAATTTCCATAAGCTTTATTTCCCTTATTCCCATTGCCCTGTGAAATAGAAGTCCACTGTCAGTAAGTATATAATAATATTCGGTTACCCTACCGGTCATTACCCTATAGGCAATGACCATAACCAGCAATACCAGGATAAGGCTGGCAAATCCCGCCGCCAGCGGCTCAAGGCGGTTGATAATTATAACGGATATATTAATAAACAATATTGTGGCTACGATGAACAAAAAAACCCTGCCTCCCGGGATTTTCGGCTGACGGTTTCTTTCTTTCATTATTACTTCCATATTGCTATTCTCCATTCGTGGTTTATCTGCATCCCCTGCACATAAGGCTGTCCAGAGCCTGACCCGTCAGGTATCCGAGCCCTGGTTCTACATCCAGGGGACTGAAAGCATACGTGACAACAGCCCCGTCCCCTCCGTCACTCAGCGGCGGTGACTATATTCTCCATAAGCACCGATGTAGTCACCGACCCGATTCCACCCGGCACTGGTGTAATCATGGACACCAGAGGTTCCACCCGGTCAAAGTCCACATCCCCGGTAAGCTTTCCGTCCACCATGTTTATTCCAACGTCAACTACTATGCTGTCCTTGTTCACAGAGGCCGGCCCCACAAGGCCCGGGGTACCGGCGGCGGCCACTATTATGTCCGCCCTTGAGGTAACCCGGTCAAGGTCCAAGGTCTTAGAATGGCATATTGTAACGGTGGCATTTTTCTTAATAAGCAGCATCGCCAAGGGTTTTCCCACCACCAGGCTCCTGCCTATCACAACCACGTTTTTGCCTTGCATCTCAACGCCGTAATGGTCCAGCGTATCCACTACCGCCTTGGCGGTACAGGGATAAAATACGCCGGCATCGCCCTTGAACACACCGGCCAGGTTTTGGACGGTTACACAGTCAACGTCTTTGGCAGGGGATATGGCCTCTTCTATAGTCTCCCACCGTATCGCGGCGGGCACCGGCCTCATTACAATAATCCCGTGATACTCCGGGTTTTGGTTTATCGCCTTTATTTCTTCAAGTAGCTGCTGCTCTCCAACGGTTTCAGGAAAGTGCGCCAGGTGACAGCCTATTCCGCACCCGGAGAGGGCTTTTGTGGCTCCTTTAACGTAGGCGTGGGAATCCGCCCTGTCTCCCACCATTACAATGCACAGTGCCGGGCTTATACCCCTTGCCTTAAGGGCATCCACCCTTTTTATTATTTGGTCTTTTTTGGTCCGTGCAACTTCTTTGCCGTTAAGTAAAAGTGCCATTTATACATCCCTCCATGGTAGCCGCGGCTACGGCCGTGGGCCGAGCCGCGTTCTTTGTATTTAAAAGAGGCCCGAGAGCCTTCCCTCATCGTCTACGTCTATGGTTTCCGCCGCGGGCACCTTTGGGAGCCCCGGCATGGTCATAATATCACCGGTTATGGCGACTATAAATCCTGCTCCGGCAGATATCCTTATCTCCCTTACGGTAATCTCAAAGCCCTCCGGCCTTGCCAAAAGCTTTGGATTGTCCGAAAGGGAATACTGCGTCTTGGCCATGCACACCGGCAACGCGGAAAGTCCCAGCTCCTCTGCCTGTTTTATAGCCGCAATCGCCGGGCCGCTAAATACAACCCCATTTGCGCCATAAACTTCAATGGCTACTTTTCTTATCTTCTCCATTATATCGTCCTCATCCAGGTAAACAAACCTGAAATGATTTTCCCCGTTTTCAATAGCGGCTAGAACTTTTTCGGCCAACCCTTCTCCGCCCTTTCCGCCTTTGCCCCAAACCTCGGACAAAGCCACATCCACGCCATATGTAGCACACTGCTCCCGTATGAGTTCAAGCTCCCTTTCGCTGTCGTCGGGGAATCTATTTATAGCAACCACCGCCGGCAGGCCGAACTTTTGTGTTATATTTTCAACATGCTTAAGAAGATTTGGCATACCCTTCTTCAGTGCTTCAAGGTTCTCCTCGCCCAGCTTATCCTTTGCAACGCCCCCGTGGTGCTTAAGAGCCCTTACGGTAGCCACTATTACCACCGCATCGGGAACAAGGCCTGCCTTACGGCATTTTATATCAAAAAACTTCTCGGCACCCAGGTCGGCACCGAAGCCTGCTTCGGTAACCACATAGTCGCTAAGTTTAAGCGCCATCTTTGTGGCTATTATGCTGTTGCAGCCATGGGCGATGTTTGCAAAGGGTCCCCCGTGCACAAAGGCGGGATTGTTCTCAAGGGTCTGTACCAGATTGGGTTTTAGCGCATCCTTAAGAAGGGCTGCCATCGCTCCGTGGGCTTTAAGCATGCCCGCCGTTACAGGTTTGCCTTTTCTGTCGTAGGCCACTATTATTCTGGACAGCCTCTGCTTCAGATCGTCTATATCCGCAGCAAGGCACATTATGGCCATTATCTCGGAGGCAACGGTAATGTCAAAACCGTCCTCCCTGGGCACTCCGTTACCCCTGCCGCCCAGCCCGTTTACCATGCTTCTTAGCTGCCGGTCATTCATATCCATTGCCCTTCGCCACACAATCCTTCTTGTGTCGATATCAAGGACATTGCCCTGGTGTATATGGTTGTCAACCATAGCAGCCAAAAGATTGTTTGCCGTTCCGATGGCATGTATGTCCCCGGTGAAGTGAAGGTTAATATCCTCCATGGGCAGCACTTGGGCATATCCTCCGCCGGCCGCACCGCCCTTAATACCAAACACCGGCCCTAGGGACGGTTCCCTTAGGGCTATCATGGCCTTTTTACCAAGTCTGTTAAGGGCATCCCCCAGCCCTACCGTTGTGGTGGTCTTGCCTTCACCGGCCGGAGTGGGAGTTATGGCGGTAACCAGAATAAGCTTGCCGTCTGAAGATTGGCTGTATTCTTTTAAAACATTATAGTCAATCTTAGCTTTATACTTCCCGTAAGCTTCCGTATACTCCTCACCTATGCCCAGCTTTTCTGCTACCTGCATAATGGGCTTTAACTTCGCCTGCTGTGCTATCTCTATATCGCTTTTGTATGCCATTTATCACTTTTCCTCCTTTAATTTTTTCTATGTATACCAACGTCCCCTCAGTCTAAAGGCTATACCTAAGGAAGGTCCACACTATATATAAGTATATAATCAAATTCTTTAAAATACCATAAATTCCTGCCGTAAACTGCTCATTTATTAGTGTTCCCTGCAGTAAAAAAACAATAATCCCACCCATTATGAATCAAAACAAGCAGTCCAT
>LSQX01404221.1_pt1 | contig 15059 bp, 13 predicted proteins | sample 654561 | NCBI WGS metagenome assembly LSQX01 (sample SAMN04489861, study PRJNA283612) | anaerobic digester metagenome | isolation source: 4 biogas reactors fed with cattle manure at either 37C or 55C with and... | place: Denmark: Kongens Lyngby | collected 2014 | reverse complement strand
GATAATTAAAGATTATAGAGGAAGGCAAGCAAAAAGCTATTGGTATAAAGGGTATATAGCCATAATATTTTAGCGTTTTACGGGAATCAGTAGGGCAATTATACTGAAAACATAAACCGAAAGAACCGTCCCGGCAGTTTCCGCAGTTTTGTGGGGAGGTGCAATATGAAAGAAGAATTACTTAAGGAAATCACAGCACATGGAGACAGAGGTACAATCGTACCCATTTCACGTTTTTATGAACTCAAGAGTGAAATTGAAGCTTTGAAAACGGATAAGCATAACATGTTTATCAACTGGATGGCAAAGTATATGGGCATGCCGAATGGACTTGATTTCCAACCGCGTTCTTTGATTTCGGTAATTACACCCAGCCCAAAGCTCATGTTTGGGTTTACTTATCATGGAAAACTGATTCATTTTATGGTACCACCGCAATACCTGGATATGGATTTAAGAGATAACGAAGTACTTCAGTACATAAATGCCTATTTGGAGCCTTATGGACACAGGGCAGCTATTTTTGAAAAGCTTCCACAAAAACTGCTGGCTGTACATAGCGGCCTTGGTCAATATGGACGGAATAATCTTTGTTACCACGAAGAATACGGCAGCTATATCCGAATACTTTCGTATATCTCTGACCTCCCCTGTGACGTAGCTGACTGGTTTCCTATCCGGCGTATGGATGCATGCGAAAACTGCCGTGCCTGTGTAACTGCCTGTCCGACAAATGCGATTGAATCTGATCATCGGATCATAAATACCTCTATTTGTTTGACAATGATGAATGAGGTTCCCGGAGAGTTCCCGGAATGGGTTCCTGAAAACGCTCATAATTCTCTGATCGGATGCATGAAATGTCAGGACTGCTGCCCAGCCAATGCTCACAATAAGGATAATATCGTTAAGGGAGTCACATTCTCAGAAGAAGAGACGAAGGAATTGCTGATGCATAAAGATGATGAACCCTATTCTGATTCACTTGCTGCTAAGATAAAGGTATCGGGCTTTTTTACAGATTTTTTAAAAGTGTTGCCCCGGAACCTGGCAGTACTGCTGCAAATGTGATTTTATATTTGGTAAGGATGTGGTTAACAGCCTCTACCGGTGAAATCAGTTCAAAAGATTTGGCGGTTGAATGGTAAATTCCTAAATTACCCAAAACATTAATAGTTTTGGTGAAACATATAAGGTATAATTACCATATATATTCCCTTAAACCAGCCATATGGAGTCAATAGTATTGGTGTCAAGGACTGAGAAATAGAAGGACTGAAAAAGGCTACAAGTAAAGGGTTTCCAGACATTGAGATATTCTCTCTCGGCTATTCTACCTGAGGGTGTTAATGTCAGGAACCCATTTTTTATCGTTTGCGGGAGCATGTCAACTACCAAAAAATTGATAGGGTTGAGTTGACAGATTAGATAACGGGCTTTTTTTCATAGGGTTGAGAAGACAGGATGGATGTAAGGTTGCCCATAATGGGTGCTGACTGCAATTGTGTAACTACTTATGGCTTGTATATAACAATGTTTTTATAGGAGATTTGATATTATAGCAATACAGGAAACGTTTTTTTAATTTGCGTAATGTATATTAAAGCTACCGTACGGGAGGAGGGATACCATGCAATACCCAGAAGTAATCAGAATTGCACTTGATTATATTGAACAAAACCTCAAAACCGACATCACAGCGGAAGAACTCGCACAGATGGCAAATTATTCGACATACCATTATTATCGTTTGTTTTCATCTGTAACGGGTTCATCGGTTTCAGGTTATATCTTAAAGCGGCGTCTTGATCACGCGCTTGCTGAAATTTCCAGTGGAAGAAAAGCGATAGATGTGGTGCTTGAATACGGTTTTGATACCTACGCCGGGTTTTACAAGGCATTTGTAAAAATGTATGGTTGCTCTCCGAAGAAATATTTGAGCATATATCAAAAACACATACCAATAAAACCGGAGGTGGCGAAAATGTATTCTGAAAGAGAATTGAGAAAAGTTTTGGAGAATTGGGATATCGATAAAGACTTGCCAATTAGCGATATCTTTATCATGGATGGGGCAAAAGTTTCTGGCAATGTCTGGAAAGTGGGTAAAGATTATATCTTGAAAACCGGCGATCGTGAAAAGCTTCTAAAAAATCTTAGTGTTTCTAAGGCACTACAGAGGCAGGGTTTTACTTCTTCTCTTCCAATACTGACGAAAACCGGCAATGAGTATTTGGATGGTAGCGAAATTTTCATTCTAACCCAGGGGTTAAAAGGCAATCCACTTGCCAAGTCAGACAGGTTTGGTGATGATTGTGGGAGGTTCGGTGAAAAATATGGTAAAAGCATCGCACAGCTTCATAAGGCTTTGAAGACTATACAAGAAGACATGTCGCTTGACGAAATGAACCTATATAATAATGTCACGGAATGGGCACTGCCGAATGTTAAACAACAGAATATGCAGTGGGGTATGGGAATTGACGAGAGCTTTTTTGATGACTATATTAAAAACTTTGGCAAGCTTTATGACAGACTGCCGAAACAACTTATTCATCGCGATCCCAATCCCAGTAATATATTGTTTGAAGATGGTGAAGTAAGTGGATTTATTGACTTTGACTTAAGTGAAGTAAATGTTCGTTTGTGGGATGTCTGCTACTGTGCAACCGGAATTTTGTCTGAAGGAATCAATGAGGCTTATGAAAAATGGCTGGATATACTCGCCGGGATTCTGCATGGTTATAACCTTGAGGGTAAACTGACGCAGGAAGAAAAGCAGGCAGTGTTTTACGTGATATGTTCCATCCAGATGATTTGCATTGCATACTTTGGAAGTCATGATAAATTCAAAGAACTTGCAAATACGAATCGCAAAATGTTACGGTATATTATTCAAAAAAAGAAGAGCATTGATAATATTTTTTAATATTTGGATTAGCGCTCACTTAAGTGAGCGCTTTTCTAATTACTTAAGATGATTTATAATGAAAGCAGGGTTGTTGATATTCATCCTGATAACATATTTGCAGGGGACAAGAACCTGCGTGAACAGCATTTTAGATTAAAGGATTATTTAAATGTGGAAGAAAAAAGGGAAGAATGTATGAGCTTGATTTATTAAATCATACATTTTTTTAAGCATAGAGGACTGGCAATTGTATTTTCAGTGGCTGCATTGGTTTAGATAATGATCGTACTAATTGGAGTTGTGATCGAATTGAAACAGGATAACTATCTTTTCAATCGGTATAATCAATTGAGAAATGAAGCTAAATTTCTTGAAGACACATATGAATGTGAGTATTGCGGGGCAAGGTTCAAAATGAAGCTAAGTTTTTGCCCTCTATGCGGCAAATCATTAAAAACATTATAGATACCACGTAACCCTTCGAAAGAACATAGCTGGAAAAACGGCTCTTTGCTATAAGGACAATGATAATATTGTAGGGATACTTCTTTTCTCACCTATGAGTATATTGTTTAGAGCTAATCATAAAATTAAAGTATGCAAAGTAGAAATGGCTGTATTCGTGAATATGATAGAAGGATCTAGATAGATATGTGTCGAAAATAATAGAAAGAGTAATAAAAGTATAATGTAGAGATAGACATTAGATGGATAACTGTAATGATGAACGCAACTCGAACCCATGCTTATATTTAATGGGAGTTGTATAAAAAGCAATAAGAGAATCGATCATTCTGAATATTTATTTGAAGCAAAAGAATGCCAAAATAAAGATAAAATTATTAAGGGGGAGATTGTGTATGCTGAAATATGACATAGTTGTAGTCGGAGGTGGCTTTGCAGGAAGTGCCGCTGCAATAGCTGCCGGCAGAAATGGGTGCTCCGTTCTTTTGGTGGAGAGAGGCAACTCTTTGGGAGGAGCTGCTTCAAACGGCCTGGTTAATCCATTCATGCCAAACCATACCAAATTGGGAGAAGACACCGAAGCGACTGAACTTAGCCAGGGCCTTTTTGCAGAAATAGTGGAAAGGCTGAAAGAAATGGATGCAATAAGAAAATCACGCATATTCCACGAGGAATACCTGAAATTGATATTGAACAGAATGGCTTGTGAAGCAAAGGTCAATTTGCTTTATCACTCTCATTTGATAGATGTAAATAAGAATGACGGTAGAATTGATTCAATAATTGTTGCAAACAAGTCAGGCAGGATGGAAATTTTTGCTGACTTTTTCATTGACGCCACCGGCGATGCCGATTTGGCAGTGATGAGCGGCTGCCCCTGGAGGTTGGGCAGGGAAAGCGACAATCTCTGCCAGCCCATGACTTTGAGTTTCAGAGTTGCCAACGTGGACCTGGAAAAATATAAGGCCGCCAGGCACACAATCACTCCTTTATACAATGAAATGCAAAAAAAGGGTAAAATCAAGAATGTCCGCGAGGATGTTTTAATATTTGATAACATTATAGACGGGGTTTTACACTTTAATTCAACCAGAGTGGTCAAACGCAATCCCGTTGACGCTTTTGATCTTACCAAAGCCGAGATAGAGGCCAGGGAGCAGGTATTTGAGTTATTCGAATTCATGAAAAACAACATTGACGGTTTTCAAAATGCGCAGCTGCTCATGACCGCTTCTGCTATCGGTGTCCGGGAAAGCCGGATGATAGACGGCGAATATGTATTAACCGCTGATGACCTTGTATCATGCAGGAAGTTCGAAGATTCAATCGCGGTCGGAAACTATGACATAGATATACATAACCCGGAGGGAAGTGGAACAAGTCATTATTACTTCCCGGAAGGACAGTATTATTCAATACCCTACCGTAGCCTGATCCCGAAAAATGTTGACAATTTGCTTGTTGCAGGAAGATGCATTTCCGCAACACATGAGGCACAGGCATCAATCAGAATAATGCCCATAGTTTGCTGTTTGGGCGAAGCAGCGGGCGAAGCGGTTTCCATTGCTTCGGAAAATAAGATTTCCGTCAGGGAAGTTGATATAGCCAAGCTGAGAGAAAAACTTATCAAAAATGGTGCAATGATATAAGAAAGCAGTTAAGGGAAGACTCGTTGATTCAGTTAAAACATATAGCATATAGAAATTTAAAAACTTATAAAAGGTGGGGTTAATACTCATGTTTATCGAAGGGTTAAATGGTAATAGAATCATTGATCTCGTTAAAGACACTCACAGCTATCATCCTTATCCTAAGGCATCTGAAAGGGAGAAGTGGGACAGGATCCCGGAGGAAGTGGCTAAAGCCTGTATAGAGGAAGCAGAAAAGTATCTTGGATTTGAATGGCCATCTCTTCCAGCCCTTAGTTTTATGGCTTTCATGAGAACCGGTGACAGAAGGGCTTATGAAGACAGACATTTTCCACGAAGAAGAGCTTTGGAGGCCCTGGTACTTGGCGAATGTGCAGAGGGGAAGGGCAGATTCATAGACGATATCATTAACGGAATTTGGTGCATTTGTGAGGAGTCTTTCTGGGGAGTGTCTGCCCATAATGGAGTAAGTGCAACTGAACCGTTGCCCGATGTGGAAGACAGATACATAGACCTCTTTGCTGCAGAAACAGGTGCATTGCTGGCATGGACAAAATACCTGCTGGCTGATGAATTGAACAAGGTAACTCATTTGATAACCCGAAGAATTGACATAGAATTGGAAGAACGCATTAAAAAACCTTTTATCTATCGTGAAGATTTTTGGTGGATGGGCGTCGTAAGGAAGGACGTGAACAACTGGACCCCATGGATCATCGCTAACGTAATCACTGTTTTCCTATTAAATGAATATGATCAGATAAGAAGAGCCAATGCCATTGAAAAAATGCTGATATGCCTGGACCGCTTTATAGATACTTATCACGATGATGGCGGATGCGATGAAGGCACGTCATACTGGGGTGTAGCAGGCGGAGCTTTGTTTGACTGTCTCGATCAGCTATACCTGTCTTCGGACGGAAGAATTGATTTCTTCACGAACGAACTGGTGCGTCAGATCGGGCGCTATATATATCGCTGCCATATTGCAGATAAATACTTTATCAACTTTGCAGATGGCGGTGCTAAAATCGATATAGCAACAGATATGATTTACCGCTATGGTAAGAGAATTCAAGACCCGAATATGGTTTCCCTCGCCGTTGGTGTACCTTCCGATATCGACTTCAAGGCAGGAGCCCTGCGACGTACTCTTCCGGCCATTTTCAATTATGAGGAGTTGGCAGCCATGGAGATGGAACCCCCATATATCAGAGATGTATGGATGGATGGTATCCAGGTCATGGCAGCTCGTGAGAAGGGTGGATCACCTGAAGGGTTGTACCTGGCAGCCAAGGGCGGACATAATGCAGAAAGCCACAATCACAATGATGTTGGTTCCTGCATCATGTTTGTAGACGGCTTACCGGGAATCATTGATGTAGGGGTGGGGGTCTATACCAAGAAAACCTTCAGCCCTCAAAGGTATGATATTTGGACTATGCAGTCCCAGTATCATAATGTACCCACAATAAACGGAATAATGCAACAACCGGGAATAGAATACTGTGCGTCCAATGTTCGTTACTCAATGACAGACGAGGATGTCACTTTCTCTATGGACCTTGAAAAAGCTTATCCGGAAGAAGCAGGAGTAAAACATTATAATCGTACCTATCGGATGTACCGTGGTGAAAGTATGGACGAAAGACCAAATGGAAATACAAATGAAGAAGCATATATCGAAATTACCGATACCTATGCTTTTGAAAAGGAGAGCAACACCTTAAGCTTAAACTTTATGGTATGGAAAAAGCCGGAGATCATTAACCAGGATGGACTCATCAAAGTTGAAATCAATGAAAAGACATCCTTTTATATGCAGTTTGATAAGGAAAACACAAAAGTGGACGTTGAGCATTGCGACACCAGTGATGCGCGCCTCATGCAAGCCTGGGGAGATGAAGGCGTATACAGAATCACCATTACCGAAAGCGTGCCGAAAGAAGGGAGTTCCAGTATCCGAATCTATAAGGGTTGCTGATGGGGTGGATGTTTACGGGACAGGGGGACAGGTACCTTGTCCCGTTTATGTTATCGAAAATATTTCATTTTTCTCCAATTCAATTCAATTGAGCATATTGTAGAGCGTTATAAAAAAGGTGATATAAATCCCTTTGTAGATGAATATGTTCATCTTAAATAGTCTGTGCGGTTAGAAAAGGCGGTAGTGTAAAAACCTTGATTACAAGGGTAAAAACGGAGTTAGGGGATAAAGCAATTGGATAAAAAATTGTTTATTCAAGCAATAGGTAAATACCTCTTAGGCCTGATACTGGTTTTAATTTTGTTGTTTATTCCGGCAGGAACGCTTAATTATTGGAATGCATGGTTGTTAATCGGAGTTCTTTTTATTCCGATGCTTATTGCCGGGATTATTTTAATGATCAAGAATCCGGTTCTTTTGCGAAAACGGCTCAATGCAAAAGAAAAAGAAGAAGAACAGAAAAGAGTAATACTATTAGGTGGTTTGATGTTTATCAGCGGTTTTGTCGTTGCGGGATTGGATTATCGCTATCAATGGCTTGTTTTACCCAAATGGTTGGTGATAACGGCTACTGTGATTTTCCTATTTGCTTATCTGCTTTACGCAGAGGTATTGCGTGAAAACACATATCTATCCAGAACAATAGAAGTTCAAGAAAACCAGAAGGTTATAGATTCAGGTCTGTACGGTATCGTAAGGCACCCAATGTATACATCCACAATATTGCTGTTTTTGTCTATGCCATTAGTGCTTGGTTCGTTCTTTTCGTTTCTTGTTTTTTTGCTTTACCCAGTCATTGTGGTTAAGAGAATCAGAAACGAAGAAGAAGTGTTGGAAAAAAGCCTGGCAGATTACTCAGAATACAAACAGCGCATAAAGTATAGACTGATTCCGTATATCTGGTAAGGCTCATAGTCAGACCTGCCTTGTCTATCGGGCGTTGAGCTGTATATAATTGAAGCTGAGAGTATTTTGGAGGATTGAGATGGATATTACATATAGAAAAGCATCCCATAAAGATATTGATACGCTTATTAAACTGCGCCTGGATTATTTAACTGAGGACAGAGGTGCACTTGGCAAAGAAGAAACAGAGGCTTTAGTCAGGCAACTGGAGCATTATTTTCCGCAGCATCTAAATAGTAGTTTTATAGCGTTTCTGGCCGAAAAAGATGGTCAGGCAATTTCAACTGTTTATATGGCGGTTGCGGAAATGCCGGCAAACCCAGCCTTCATAACAGGCAAAACCGCAACGATACTCAACGTGTTTACTTATCCCGAATACCGCCGCAAAAGAATCGCAACGAAATTACTCACCATGATGATCAACGAAGCAAAGGCTATGAATATTTCATATTTGGAGCTTTCTGCCACTGATTCCGGTAAACAGTTGTATGAAAAGCTCGGATTTGTATCTAAGCAGTCATCGAAATATACCGAGATGCGACTGGACCTTTTATGATGGAAGACAATTGTTGGTTAGGATGGTCTATTTATGTTATAAATTTATTATCAAAAAGAGGTAGAAGGTATCGAATTTAGAATATATAACTATACTCTACCAAGGAAAAAACAAGTGAGGTTTATGTTCTGTGGAGATTAAGGAATACCGCAACTTTAATAAAGATGAGATTGTTAATTTATACAAAAGCGTTGGTTGGATAAATTATGTAGACCGCCATGACATGCTTGAGAAGGCATACGAGAACTCGTTGTGTATTTTAGGTGCATTTCTGAAAGCTATTATGAAAAAGTATAAATCCGTATATCAAATGGAACTTTTAACGGACAATACAGAAAAAACTGTGTCATTTTATAAGTCAGTGGGATTTAGGCCTGCTAACGAAATCGGATGCTTATCTTTCATTCGTATGTGAGTACTTGTGGAGGAGCCTGGAATTTCACTGCAGGCTATCGGTAGGGAAGGTAGTCGAAACACAAAAACTCATATTAAGAGGGCCAGTGTTTCAGGCTATAATTGTTCAAAAGAGGTGTAATATGAGAAGAAGAGACCGTGAAGTTACGGATATAGATGAGATTTTGAGGATTGTGGATAAAGCAAAAATCCTTCATCTTGGTTTATTTGATACCGACTATCCATATATCGTTCCGCTGCATTACGGATATGAATACAGGGACGGAAATCTTATTTTCTATATGCACGGAGCCAGAGACGGTCATAAGTTGGACTTGATTCGTAAAAATAAGAATGTTTGTGTTGAGTTGGAATGCGACATAGAATTGGTTTCGGGCGATGATATTCCGTGTGAATATGGTTCAACCTTTGCTTCTGTTATTGGAAGAGGATATGCAGAAATATTAAGAGATGAACAGGAAAAGATTGCCGGTCTCAAATTGCTTATGATGAATCAGACCGGACGAGAGTTTGAAATCGACGAAAGAATGGCAAATACAGTTGAGGTACTCAAGGTTACTATTCATTCTTTCACTGCAAAATCCAGACCACTGAACCTTTAACATTTAAATCGGGAAAGTGTTGTGAAACTCATCTGCCTGTATTTTGGTATTCAATCTGGTAAACAGTACACAGGATTGGTTTGATAAAATATCCAGGGTGGTAAATATCATAAAACAATAGACAATGCCAGATTTGAGTGATTGGATTTGAATGAATTCAGGATAGATGTAATTTTTCTAAGGAAATCATGATAATATAGATACATATACACGGAAAAGCAGATGCACCGTTCAGTGGAGATAAATTCCTGGAAAAATGGAGGAATTTCAATGAATTTAACAATGGGTGATATTCTTTACCATTTATTAAAATATCCAGTCATGCTATATTTAAAATTCAAATTTAATATTAAGGTTGACCGCAACCCATTAAAGGAACTGAAGGGGCCATACTTATTGTTAGGCCACCATGTCACAGCCTTTGATCCCATTATCAGCAATCTCTTCTCCGGAAGATTGATACGCTACGTAACTGCTGATGCCAATTATGACAGCAAATTAAAAAGGTTCCTCCTGAATCTTGTTCAAGGCATTCCCTTTACCAAAAATGCAGCTGATTCCAGTGCAATCCGCAGGATAATGCGCCATATCAGGAAGGGGCATCCTGTGGGGCTCTACCCGGAAGGCGGGAGAAACTGGGATGGCAGTACTGATTTTATAATACCCTCAACAGCAAAACTAATAAAATTATTGAGGGTTCCTGTTTACGCCATATTTTACAAGGGCGGATACCTGAGCAAACCCCGCTGGGCCTACTATTTCAGGAAGGGAATCATGAGCATAGAGATCAGGGAGATCATCAGCGAAGATATAATAGCCCGGAAATCCATAAAGGAAATATATAAAACCCTTGTTGAAGAACTTAACTACAATGAGTTTGAGTGGCAGAAAAAGCACAGAATCCCCTTCAGGGGGAAAAGACTGGCCGAGGATATTGAAAGGCTCTTATACCTCTGTCCTGAATGCCATACCATAAACAGTATAATCTCCAGGGGCAACAATTTCTACTGTAAGTCCTGTGGGAAAGAACACAGCATAAATGAATACGGTACAATTGAAGGTTCCTCCCACTTCAGCGATACAGTAGCCTGGAACAGATGGCAGATGTCCCAGTTACCTGGGATAATAGAGAGAGGTTTCATCTTCTCCAATCCACATATAAGCCTGGAGAAAATAGAAGAAAGCAGAGAAAGATTTGAAGTTTTACTCGTACTTGAACCGGATAAATTGACAATTGAATACAATGACAATCAGAGAGAGGTTATTGCTACTCATGACATATCCGGCCTTAGTATCACATTCCTGGATATGGTGGAGTTCTTTGCAGGCGGCACGAAATACAGATTCACATTTGAACCGAAGAGACATATGTCGGTAAAGCTATTCTACGACTTACTGACAAAAGTTAAGGAGGATAAAAAATATGAATTCTGATTGGGCTGTGGTCATTAATATTGCCTTTATTTTTGTAGTAACCTTTATTGCCAAAATTATAAAGGAGAAGCTGGGCATATTCAGGACGATTATCGTACCTACTGCTTTACTGGCAGGCTTTATCGGCTTATTTATCGGACCGGAAGTTACAGGATTGATAAACTTCGATACTGCACTATATGAAAAGATTGTCTTCCATTCCATGGCCCTTGGGTTCATAGCATTGACTCTGGCAGAAAAGAAAACAGAACATAAATCAGATACAGTAAAATCCGGACTCTTTATTGTCGCCACCTATTGTTTCCAGGGAGTTGTAGGCATGTTAACTGTCTGGGGACTGGTCTATACCTTTAAACCGGATCTCTTTGCCGGCCTGGGGTTGATGTTACCTCTGGCTTACGGCCAGGGGCCTGGCTTTGCTTCATCCATCGGTTCATCCTGGGATGAGGTGCTACCCTATGGATTTGTTAACCAGTATGGCCTTACCCTGGCCACTGCCGGGTTTCTGGTGGCCGGTCTCTTCGGAGTCTTTATGCTGAATTATTTTGTCAGAAAGTATAAGATACCTGTGGCCAGACTAAACCAGATAAAGGGTTTGCAGACAAAAGAATTATCCATCTCTTCCGTACAGGAAATAAACTTTTTTGATATGCTTACTGTCCAGTTTGTCTGGATTGCTATCATCTATCTGGCTACCTTCATAGTCATGCAGGGGGCAGGTATTCTTTTATCCCTCTTTGGGACCATCGGAGAAACCATTGCCAGCCTGGTCAAGGGATTTAACTTCCTGTTTGGTATTCTACTGGCCATGTTCTTTAAAAAGATTATTCTTTTCTTTTCCAGGAGGGGACACAGGGCAGAGCCACTGCTGGATTCCTATTTATTGAATAATATCTCTTCTCTATTTTTTAATATAATGATAACTGCTTCCATAATGGCCATCTCCATCCAGACAATCCGGGAGTACTGGGAACTCCTGCTGGTGGTAGCCATTGTAGGAGCCTTTACGACCTATTTCTTTACCATCTGGCTGGGCAGAAGAATGTTTTTAAATAACACAACCCATTACATACTGGCCATGTTTGGTATGCTTACCGGAACGGCTTCTACCGGCCTGGCCCTCCTTAGAGGTATTGACCCGGATCTGAAGACCGATGTGGCCAAAAACCTGGTACTGGGCAGTGCTGTGGCAGCACCCTTGGGATTTCCTTTGATGGCCATATTGGGAATGCCCATAATAGGCTTTACCACTGGTAATCCTGTTTATAGTTACATTACTTTCATTGCCATTCTCCTATACATGTCACTCCTGATAGGGATTGGAATCATTAAAACGAGAAGAGAAAAACCTGGATCTACAAAGGAATAGATATCGTATCCAATTAAAGAAACTTCCTTTTGAGCATTATATCAGGATTGATAATAGGCATCTTGGGCCTGATGTGGTTGCCAGGAAAATTAAAGGTTTTTAGTTTGGAAGACAAGAAAGGCTGATAAGAATAAAAAGTATTAATGTATAATTTTGCACCGGTTGCAATGGTTTGTGACATAGATTTTAATGTGAAGATGGAGGGATTATGCATGACAATATCAAAAGCATGGGATTGGAATAAGGAATTATCTCCTATTTGGTTACAGCCAAGTGAGGAAAGCTACTTTATCGCACAAAGATGGAAGGACAAAGACTTTAATGAGGTTTTAGATTTTGGCTGTGGATTGGGCAGACATTCAATATTCTTTGCAAAACAGGGTTTTCATGTCAATGCTTTTGATTTGTCTCAAGAAGCAACTGAACATCTAAAATCATGGGCAAAAAAAGAAAATCTATCTATCCAGGTTAAAAATGCTGATATGTCAAAACTCCCATATGACGATAACTCATTTGACGCTATCTATGCATATCATGTTATATCCCATACCGATTCTGTGGGGATAAAAAGAATAATTAATGAAATATCAAGGGTATTAAGAATTGGCGGCGAAATATTTCTCACATTATGCTCAAAAGAATCATGGTCATACAAGGGTGCCGGTTATCCCAGACTGGATGAAAACACTGTCATTAAAACAGACGATGGTCCGGAAAAAGGTATTCCACATTTCTATGTAACACTTGATGACATTATAGATTTGCTCGCTGATTATGATATTGACAGAATCCGGCATATAGACGACTGCTATTTTGCTGGAAAAAAGCAGAACAGTAAACACTATTTCATAACCGCAAGTCTGCGGGCAAAAGGGACAAGTCTATGAACATTGGATATTTGCGCGAAATTTTATCCGACTTCGAAGAGATACATAATCCGGCCTGATCAACCTACAGGCAACTTGGGGTTAAGGCTGAAAGCAGCCCTAATACAGGAGCCGGTTCCGGTAAACACTAATACAATCGAGGCAGAATTATTTCAATATATTCATACGGTTACCAGGGATGATATTCTATTGAAATAGGCCATGCTAAGACTAACCATCTATTCGCCTGCTTTTTATAGTTTGTGATTTAAGGAGGCCCATTAAATTGATTATAGAAACCAGTATAAATGGTGTTGATTTACAGTTTAAAACCGCGGAAAGTTTATTCTCCCCAAAGAGAATTGACAGGGGAACACTTGCAATGCTTTCGGTTTTGGACCTGAAAGAAGATGATAAAGTACTGGACTTAGGGTGCGGGTATGGCTTAGTAGGGATATATGTTGCAAAAGTGATAGGGGCTGAAAATGTAGTTATGACTGATATTGACAGGACAGCAGTAGAGGTTGCAAGGGAAAACGCGGTATTAAATGGAGTGGGCAACATTAAGGTTGTGCAGGGAGACGCATATGAAAGTATAGACGACAATGACTTTACGGTTATCCTGTCTAATCCACCATATCATATGGATTTCTCAGTACCCAAGAAGTTTATAGAAAAGGGTTTTAACAGGCTCCGCATTGGAGGGAAAATGTACATGGTCACCAAGCGGAAAGAATGGTATAAGAATAAGCTGATTTCAATTTTTGGGGGGACCAGGATACATACTATCGGTGATTATTATGTATTTGAGGCTGAAAAAAGACAGAGCTCCTATAGTAAGAAAAAGAAGAAATAGTAGTTTGCGGAGGACAAGGAGATGGAAATAAAAAAGATTGACAAGGAGTTCTCAGTGTGTAAAGTCGAGAATTACTCCCGTACTAATATGGACGCAGAGTATGTCTTCGTTGGAAAAACAGATGAGGAAAAGTCTCTGGTATGTTTGACCAAGGATGTTCCTGACAATGTGATTGAGAGGGATGACGGCTGGAAAGCATTCAGAATTCAGGGAATCTTGAATTTTTCACTTATAGGGATATTATCAAAAATCTCCGGACTGCTTGCAGATAATGGTATAGGGATATTTGCTGTATCTACATATAACACAGATTATATCTTGACCAAAGCTGAAAATTATGAAAAGGCTTTACTTGTACTGTCATCTGCAGGATATGAAATAATCAGCTAAATTCCCGCAGTTCCAATTATCCGGAATTGCGGGATTCGTTATCTCTGCACTATGTTCACTCCTGAATGGTTATCCCGGACAAAACATCGTATTTTAAAACATGACTTTTGAATGCAATTAATATATATTGCTGTCTGTAAGAAGGTGGATGGAATGAACTGGATACAAAGCTTATCGAAAAGCATTCAATACATTGAAGATCATTTAACTGACAGGATAAGCATAGACGAAATTTCAAAGCAGGCTTATACTTCAAGCTCTCATTTTCAGCTGCTTTTTCATTTGGTATTTGGTATGACGGTAGGCGAATATATCAGAAACCGTCGGTTGACTTTAGCAGCTCTTGATCTTCTGAAACCAGGAAGCAAAATAATCGATATTGCAATGCGTTATCAGTACGATACCCAGGAAAGCTTTTCCAAAGCATTTACACGGTTTCATGGTTTTCCACCTTCAAAGGTGCAGCTTGATAAAATCAAGATGTTCCATCCTCTGACAATAAAAATTACCGTACAGGGAGGTTTTGAGATGTCCCGTTCTTTCATTGATGAATTCTATTGGAACGATTTCAAAAATCAAAAGGACGAATTGCCGTCCGACATTAATAAGTATCAAAGGATTGTAAACTGGGCGATTAAGGCAAGAGGACATAAT
>LSQX01020292.1_pt1 | contig 15059 bp, 14 predicted proteins | sample 654561 | NCBI WGS metagenome assembly LSQX01 (sample SAMN04489861, study PRJNA283612) | anaerobic digester metagenome | isolation source: 4 biogas reactors fed with cattle manure at either 37C or 55C with and... | place: Denmark: Kongens Lyngby | collected 2014 | reverse complement strand
TCCTTGCTGCGGCCCTCAACATACATGCGCATGCCTTTTTCCAATCGCACGATGTCCCCGGTGCGGTACCAGCCAAACCCATCCAGGTCGGCGGGGATCAATTCGCCGTCCTTTAGTTGCCCGGTGTGCACGCTGCGCCCACGGATGAGCATCTCGCCCGTATTGGAACGCTTGCCGTCCGACTCCACCTTGTATTCCACCGAGGCGAAGGGGCGGCCGACGGAGCCGGAGGTGCGGGTGTGGAGGTTCAGGCTGGTTTCAGCGGAGGTGATGGCGGTTTCCGTCATCCCAAAGCCCGAGATGGTGTAGTAGCCAAGCGCCGCGATGTTGCGCATGTGCTCACGCGGGGTGTGGCTGCCGCCCAGGATAATGCAGTTGACATCCGGCCCCAGCAGCTGGGCGTTGATGGACTTGAACAGCAGGTTGCGCGCGAAGTCCATGCCAAAGGTGGGCACCACGTTTTGCAGGCCCAGGCTGATGGCCTTCATCACCTTGAAGGCAGCGCGCTTGACCGGTTTTTGCAGGGCCACTTTTTTGTTCAGGCCAGAGGACAAGGAGTTGGCCAGCACCGGCACGGCGCAGAGGAAGTTGACCTTAAAGCGGCGCATGGCGCCCAGGATGGTGTCCGGCGCGCGGTCCTTGATGAAGACGGTCTCATAGCCGATGAAATTGCACCACATGACGCAGACCATGAAGCCGAAGATGTGGTGGAAGGGCAAAAAGGCCAGGTTGCGCTGCATCCGGTTGTTGACGATGCGCGGGTTGGCCTTGTGCAAGAGGTCGGAGTTCAACACCTGCTCACAGATGGCGACCTGGTCATAGACAAAGATGCGGCTGGTGGCCGTAGAACCTGAGGTACACAGCGCGACCATGCTGCCCCACTCCGGCGCGAAGCCCGGCGCCTGCGGCACATTGAACAGTTCCTGGGCGTCCACCTGGGTGTAGCGCGGGTCCAGGCTGCGCTTGCCGCGGAAGATGACGCCCACGGCCCCGGCCTGGCCCAGCATGTGCTCGGTCATGTCGTCCGCCAGGGTGGCGTTGAGCAGCAGCGGGTTGTAGCCGGCTTGCAGCAAGCCCCAGAACACGGAAAACCATTCCTTGCAGGTGTCCACCTGGATGGCCACAAACCTGCCCTTGTTCTGCTTGCCCAGCGCCTTTTGCAGGTAGACGGCGAAGTCGGACGCCCTCTGCTTGTACTCGCCAAAGGTCATGGACTTTTCCTGGTCGTTTTCCAGCCAGTGCGCGGCGATGCGCTCCGGGTTTTCTACCGTCAGGTTGAAGATGTTTTGAAGCGTCATGTCCTGGCGAAGCGTTTCGCAGCGCGCGGAGATGTCAGTGACTGGCACCATGCTTGGTCCTCCCTGTCGCAAAAAGCGATTACACCTGATAATAATCTGCCAGAAAGCGGGCGAAGAACCCGCCGGGCAGGATGTCGTGCAGCACAATGGCGGCAGTTTCCTTGAGTGTGGTTGCCCGCATCCGGGTGGGCAGCCTGCGGCGGTTCATTACTTTGACTAACTTAGTTCCAAAGGCGGATGGTTGCCCCCCATTTTCCTCATCCCCAGACACCACCTTGCGGACGCGGTCAAAGCTGTCCCTGTAGACCGGGGACACGGTCTGCGCGCCCGCGCGGTACTTCATGGAACCGCCGCGGTGGTCCCCCGGCTCCACAATCATCACCTGGATGCCCAGGCGCCGCGTTTCCAGCAGCAGGCACTCGGCATAGCCTTCCAGGGCGTGCTTGGCGGCCACATAGGCGCTTTGGAAGGGGGTGGGCATGAGGCCGTTGACGGAGGACAGCATGATGATTTTGCCCTGCCCTTTTTCACGCATCAGCGGCAGCGCCTGCTGGGTGAGCCGGATTGTGCCCAGCAGGATGGTGTCCAGCACCGCCTGGTACTCCGTCAGCGAGGTTTCCTCCGCCGGGCCCATGATGAGGATGCCCGCGGCGTTCACCAGGGCGTCGGGCGAGCCGTGCAGTTCCCGCGCGCGCTGGCAAAATGAGGTCACGCTGGTTTCATCCCGCACATCCAGGGGAAGCCTGGTGATGCCGTCTGCCCTATCAGGCGCATCCACAAAGGAGCGCGCCCCGGCCACCACCTGCCAGCCGTCCTGATGAAGGGCCAGCGCCGCTGCCTTGCCAAGGCCGCTGGAAGCACCGCTGAGCCAGACCACCTTGCCTGCCATGACGCCCTCCTCCACCAAGTCTTTGGACAGTTTATCCCATTCTGTCTATTTATACAAGCAAAATGATTTATCGCGCGGTTGGCCACATCTGACATGAAGCGCCTGTCAGGGCTTGCCCGCACGGCAGAACAAAGAATAAACCGGTGCCTTGCAAAGCGGGGCATCGCCAAGGTGGTATGATGAGGCCCAATCCACCCTCTGGAGCAAGCGATGAACTGGACTGCCTTCCTGGTCTACGCGCTTTCTACGGCGGCGACGCCCGGGCCCAACAACATCCTGTCCATGTCAAACGGCAGCCGGAAGGGTTTCTTGAAAGCCCTGCCCTTCTTCCACGGGCAGACCGGGAAGCTGCTGCTGTTCGCCCTGCTGTTGGCCTTCATCGGCTTTGTGTTCACCCTGCTGTGGTCGGCCTTTGGCTCGGCCTTCCGCATCTTGTTTTCAAGACACGCCAGGGCCGTCAACAGCGTCATGGCGCTGCTGCTGATGTATTGCGCGCTGGCGCTGTTTTTAGGCTGAGATGGATTTCTGTAAGAAATCCCGCGCCTTGCGGGCGATGATGATCTCCTCGTTGGTGGCCACCACATAGACCTTGACGCGGGACACATCTGTTGAAATCAGGTCGCCGGGCTTGGCGGCTTCGTTCTTATCAGGGTCGAGTTCTATCCCCAAATACCGCAATCCTGAAAGGGATTGGGCGCGCACCAGGGCGCTGTTTTGCCCGATGCCCGCGGTGAAGGCCACCACATCCAGGCCATTCAGGGCGGCAGCGAAGGCGCCGACGGTCTTTTTAATCTGGTAGCAGAAGACGTCCAGCGCCGTCTGCGCGCGCTGGTTGCCCGCTTTCGCCGCGGCGGCAATCTGCCACTGCTCGCCCGAGAAACCCGACAAGCCCAGCAAGCCGCCCTGCCTGGCATACAAATCTTTTATCATTTCATCAGAATATCCCAGGGATTCCCGCAGGTAGATGTCCAGGTAGGGGTCCACATCCCCGACACGGTTGTTGTGCGGCAGGCCCGATTGCAAGGACAGGCCCAGGGTGGTATCCACGCCCCGGCCATTGCTGACCGCGGCGATGGAGGAGGAGCCGCCCAGGTGGCAGGAGACCAGTTTTACGTCTTCCCGGCCTTCCCTGTCCGCCACCCACCGGGCCACATACTCGTGGGAGGCCCCGTGCGCGCCGTTCTTGCGCACGCCGTGTTCCAGCAGCTCGGTGGGCAGGGCGTAGAGGTAGGCCTCGGGCTTCATGTCCTGGAAGAAGCCGGTTTCAAAGCTGCCAATCAGCGGCACCCCGGGCATCACGTCCATAAACTGGCGGATGGCGGCGATGTAGGGCGGGTTGTGCGCGGGCAGCAGGGTGTTGAGCCTGGCCATCGCGCCCAGCACAACCTCATTTAATTCCACAACGCCGCTGACGTGCAGCGCCGCCACCACCTTGAAGGCCACAGCGTCCGGGCGGCCCGACGGCATCTGGCCGGAGCGGCTCAAAAAATCCAGCATGGCATGGATGGCGTCGGCATAGGCGGCGCGGGGGCTTGATTCTTCCTCTTTTAATTGGAAGGACTGCTGGACAGCCTTCCCTTCCTTGCGGGAGATGCCCTCAAAATGGCCGCGGGCCAGCTCCTTCTCCCCCGCCATGTCATACAGGCGGTATTTCAGGCTGGTGCTGCCCACGTTGCAGGATAGAATGAGCATGGCAATCCCTCCGCGATTCAACATTCACAAAAAGTGTAGCACCGGATCAAAAGCCCCGTCAATCGCGCGGGCTTTGTTATGATTTTCATTTCGGTGGTACAATCACCAAAATTCACCGTTTTCAACCAAAGGAGGAACAAGGCCATGTTTGATTTCCGCTATGAGTACAGTGTGGACAACCTACCCCCCTGGCTGACCGCCGTGGGCATCGCCTTCAGCATCCTGGGCATCATCGCCCAGTGGCGCATTTTCCAGAAGGCGGGCGAGCCAGGCTGGAAAATCCTGATTCCGATTTACAACATCTACATCATCTTCAAAATCGCCTGGGGCAGCGGCTGGAAGTTCCTGTGGCTGCTGGTGCCCCTGGCCAACGTGGTGGTGGCCATCATGCTCAACTTCAAATTGGCGCGCTCCTTTGGCAAGGGGACGGGCTTTGGCTTTGGCCTGCTGTTTTTGATGCCCATCTTCATCCTGATCCTGGCCTTTGGCCCCGCGCGCTACATCGGCCCGGACGGCGTGCCGATGTACACCCCCAATCAGTATCCGCCGCAAACACAGGCTCAGAACACCTGAATTCAGCTAGAAAACAAGCCCTGCCGTACAGCACGTACGGCAGGGCTTGCAGTTTTTGTGGGACTTATTTCAGGAAGCCTTCCACAATCTTGGCTTCAGCTTCTTCTTCCGTCAGGCCCAGGGTGCGCAGCTTCAAAATCTGCTCGCCTGCGATCTTGCCGATGGCGGCCTCGTGCACCAGGGCGGCGTCGGGGCTGAAGGCGTCCAGCTGCGGGGCCGCGGTGACCACGGCCTGGTCGTCCACGATGGCGTCACAGGCGGAGTGCCCATGGCAGCGGGCCTTGCCCACCACGCGGCTTAGGAATTCCTGACGGCTCTGGCCCCGGGCCACGGAGCGGCTCACCAGGTCGCAGCCGGAGTCGTCCCCTTCCAGCACCACGTCAAAGCGTGTTTTGGCCACCTGGCTGCCGGTGGTTAAGAGGCGCTCGCGCACAATCAGCTTGGACCGCGCCTTCAGGCTGGCAGTGGTCAGGCGGTCGGTGGAGTCCACGCCGCCCAGCTGCACGGTGTCCATGGTCATGCGGGCGTCCTCTTCCAAGTAGATGTCGCTGACCGGGTCGATGCGGCGGCGGCCTTCGCCCCCGCCCTCGCCAATGTGCTTTTCCTCATACAGGACGTCGGCGCCCTTGCCCACAAAGAAGCGGTGGACGCCGTTGTGCTTGGCTTCGCCGCCGTCGTCCGTGTGCACGCCGCAGCCGGCCACGATGACCACCTGGGCGCCTTCGCCGATGTAAAAATCATTGTAGGTGAGGTCGTTGACGTTGCCACGGGTGACGGTGGCGGGGATGTACACGGACTCATTCTTGGTGCCCGGCGCCACATGGATTTCAATGCCCGGCTTGCCCTCGGAATGCGGCAAGATTTTGATGTTCTCCGTGGAGCGCCGCCCGGCGCAGCCGGTGTCCTGGCGGATGTTGTAAGCACCCTTGAACTCGCCCTTGAAGTCGGCGACGGTGGACAGCATTTTTTCGGCGATGGGGTTCAGCGGTACGATGGTCATGCGGTCTCCCTCCTGCCAACGGGGCAATGCCCGGCGATTTCACCGGCCAGCAGACCCGGCATCACCTCGTCCTTGGGGCCCTGGTCGCGCAACTCACCGGCGGACAGCACGATGATTTCGTCCGCGATGTCCAGCAGGCGCTGCTGGTGGGAGATCACCATCATGGTGGTGCCCTTTTGCTTTAAATCCTTGAACACTTCGACCAGGCCATTGAAGGACCACATGTCGATGCCGGCCTCCGGCTCGTCAAAGATGGACACCCGGGTGCCCCGCGCCAGGACGGAGGCGATTTCAACGCGCTTGATTTCACCGCCGGAGAGAGAAGCGTCCACATCGCGGTCGATGTAGTCCACGGTGCACAGGCCCACCTTGCCGGTGAGGTCGCAGATTTCATCAAAGCTCAGGAAGCGGCCGGCCGCCGTCTCCAGCAGGCCCTGCACCGTCAGGCCCTTGAAGCGCACCGGCGTCTGGAAGCCATAGCTGATGCCCATGCGGGCGCGCTCGGTGACATCCAGGTTGGTGATGTCCTTGCCATCAAAGTAAATCTGGCCGCTGGTGGGCGTGACCAGGCCGGCGAGCAGCTTGGCCAGGGTGGTCTTGCCACCGCCGTTGGGGCCGGTGACCACGGTCAGCTTGCCCTCGGGAATCGTAACCGACAGGTTATGGATAATGACCGAGCCGTCTGGCAGGGTCCAGTTGACATTCTTGAGTTCCAGCAAAAAACTTGCCTCCTTTTGTCCCCGTGCTTTTGCGCGCGGATTGACGGCACCATTATACCCGCGAAAATTGGGACGCACCGGGACGCAAACCGTCCCGGCGGGTGGCTGCGGGGTTTGTCAGCCCTTCAGATTGACCTTGGGCCGCCGCGCGGATAAAATGGCAGGCAGGTTCAAAAATGGAGGTGGGATGGGTGAAAAAAGGGAAACAGGCCGGCGCCTTGATGCTCCTGGTGGCCTCCGTCATCTGGGGCAGCACCTTTGTCGCCCAGGCCATGGGCATGGACCACATCGGCCCCTTCACCTTCCAGGCGCTGCGCTCCCTGATTGGCTCGCTGGCGCTGCTGCCCGTCATCCTGGTGTTTGACCGGGTGAAGGCCAAAAAAGGGCATCAAAAGCCGGGGAAGCAGCACACCAAAGACCTGCTCATCGGCGGCAGCCTCTGCGGGCTGACCCTGTTTGTGGCCATCAACCTGCAGCAGTTTGGCCTGCTCTACACCACCCCGGGCAAGGCCGGCTTTCTGACCGCCCTGTACATCTTGATTGTGCCCATCTACGGCCTCTTTCTGGGGCACAAGGCACGGTCCTCCCTTTGGCTGAGCGTAGCAATCGCGGCGGTGGGCCTGTATTTACTCAGCGTCACCGAGCAGTTCACCATCTCCATCGGCGACCTGCTGCTGATTGCCTGCGCCTTCGCCTTCGCGGTGCAGATCCTGCTGGCGGACCACTTTGTGATGAAGGTGAGCGGCGTCAAGCTGTGCGCGGTGCAGTTTCTGGTGTGCGGCCTGCTGTCCCTCATCGCCATGTTCATCTTTGAGAAACCCACCATGAGCGGCATCCTGGCAGCCGCCGGCCCCCTGCTGTACGCCGGGGTGCTGTCCTCCGGCGTGGCATTCACCCTGCAGATTCTGGCCCAGCGCACCACGCCGCCGGCCATCGCCTCCTTGCTGATGAGCCTGGAAGCGGTCTTTGCCGTCATCACCGGCATCATCATCTTGGGCCAGGTGCCCTCCACCCGGGAAATCATCGGCAGCGCCCTGATGTTTATCGCCATCGTCTATGCCCAGCAGACCAGCCTGCCCAAGGAAGGAAGCCCCGTGGGCTCTGTATAATTTCTGTCAAAACAAAGTATGGAAACGGTATAATACCTTCTTTTCACAAAATAAATTCAATTTTAATGACCTGTCTGTGCTATACTGACCTGGTCTTTTCTGCTTTACAAGAGTGAGGTGAGCAAATGAAGCTTGAAGTTCAAAACATCACCAAGAGCTTTGGTGACAAGGAAATCCTGCACGGCATCTCCTTTGAGGTGAACTCCGGCCGCGCCATGGGCTTCCTGGGGCGCAACGGCGCGGGCAAGTCCACCACCATCCGCTGCCTGATGGACGTCTTTCACCAGGACAGCGGGCGCTTTCTGCTGGACGGGGCGGTGTTCAAGCCCAGGAAGATGCGCATTGGCTACCTGCCCGAGGAGCGCGGCATGTACCAAAAGAACGACATCCTGCCCCAACTGGCCTATTTTGCCATGCTGCGCGGCGCGTCCAAAAAGGACGCCTACCAGAGCGCCAGCGACTGGATTGATTATTTTGAATTGGGCGATTACAAGAACAAGAAGCTGGAAACCCTGTCCAAGGGCAACCAGCAGAAGATCCAGATTGCCCAGGCCTTCCTCAACGAGCCGGACATTTTGATTCTGGACGAGCCTTTCTCGGGCCTTGACCCGGTGAATGCCCAGGTCTTCAAGGACACCATCGCGGGCTTCGTAAAACAGGGCAAGCTGGTCATCTTCTCCTCCCACCAGATGAGTTATGTGGAGGAAGTGTGTGACGACGTGACGCTGATCCACCAGGGCGACATCGTGCTGACCGGCGATTTGGACCAGATCAAACGCGAAGAGGGGCGCGACAAGCTGCTTTTGAGCCTGAGTGATCCGCGGCAGACCGCGGCGCTTGGGGACCAATTGACCCAGGCCTTCCCCGGCTTGCACTCAACGCCCGTTGAGGACGGCCTGATCCTGGATACCCAGGGCCAGGACCTGCAAGGCGCCATCATGGGGTGGCTGGCCGGCCAGGCGGTACCGCTGCGGCAATTTGGCCTGTATGAGCCCAGCCTGACGGACATCTTCATTGACAAGGTGGGTGAGAAAGCATGAAAGACTTTTTGACTGTTTTCAAGTTCGAACTGAAAACCCAGCTGCTCAAGCGCTCCGGCATTGTCACCATGGTCATCATGATGGTGATTGTGGCGGCCCTCACCAGTTTGCCGCGGATTATCAACCTGTTTTCAGGCAGCGGCGAACCCGCCGCGGTGACAGAGGACATGGCCATAAACGCCGGCAGCGGCGGCATTGAAAAGGCCGGGTACCTGGCGCCTTCGGATGAACAGACCCAGGCCCTCCTGGTACAAATCCTTGGCGCGCAGGCGCCTCAATACCCCGACCGCGAATCACTTGAAAAAGCCCTGGCCGACAAGGACATTGAGGTGGGCTTTATCGTCAACCCGGACCTGTCCTATGAGGCCGTCTACCAGGACCGTGCCATGATGGAGGACCGGGACACCACCCTGGGAACCATCCTGACGGGCATCAAAAAAGAACAGGCCCTCATCAGCCACGGCCTGACCAGCACGGACTATGCCGCCATCGAGGGCACCAAGGCGGAAGGCAGGACCACGGTGCTGGGACAAAACAGCCTCAACAGCTACTGGATCACCTTCATCTTGATGATTCTGGTGTACTTCATCGTGCTGATGTACGGCAGCAGCGTGTCCTCCATCATCGCCAGGGAAAAGGACAGCCGCACGATGGAAATCCTCATCACCTCCACCCGCCCCGGCTACCTGATCATCGGCAAGGTGGCCGCCGCCGGCCTGGCCGCGCTGATTCAGTTTGGCTCCATTATCTTGGTGGCCGTAATTGGCTTCCAGCTGAACAAAACCACCTATCCCCCGGAATTGCTGATGATGGTGCAGGGTTCGCTGACCCCAGCCTATGTGTGGAGCTACATCTTCTTCTCCTTCTTTGGCTTCATCCTCTACCTCTTCCTCTACGCCGCCCTGGGCTCCACCGTCAGCAAGATGGAGGACCTGGCCAGCGCCACCGGCCTCATCCAGTTCCTGTTTGTCGCTGCCTACATGCTGGCGACCATGGCCGCCCAGATGCCCGAGAGCACCGTGGCGGTGGTGGGCAGCATCATCCCCTTCACCTCCATCATGGTGATGCCCATCCGCTTTGGCCTGGTTACGGTGTCCATAAGCCAGCTGGTACTGGCCGCCGTGCTGATGCTGGCCTTTGTGGCCTTCTTCGCCTACCTCAGCATCAAGATTTACCGCTGGGGCAGCCTCAACTACGGCAACAAGACCAAGCTGAGCCGCATCGTGAAGGAAGCCCTGCGGCGCGAAGGCTGATTGCGGTTGTTCCCTGCGCGGTTGATGGCATCAGCCGCGCATTTTTGTTCGGATTGACGAAAAACAGAGGGAGTTTGGATATGGGCGCTGATCATGGCATACAGGACATGCACATCCGGGAGGAGACCCCGGCGGATTACCGGGAAAACGAGGAGCTGGTGCGGGAGGCCTTCTGGAACCGCTACGCCCCGGGGGCGACGGAGCATTATGTGCTGAAGCTGCTACGGGAAGAAGCGGGCTTTGAAGCCTGGCAAAGCCTGGTCGCGGAATATGAAGGACACCTCATCGGACAGGTATTGTTAAGTCCTGCGCATATAAAAGGCGAGAATGGCAAGGTACACGAAGTGCTCATCCTGGGGCCGGTGTGCTGCATGAACGCGGTTGCTTGCCGCGGGGTGGGCAGCGCGCTGATGCGGGCTGCCATCCAGGCCGCGAAGGACCACAACGCCCGCGCCATCTTCCTGATGGGCAATCCCGCTTACTACAAACGCTTTGGCTTTGTGCCGGCCTCACGCTTTGGCGTCTATCTGCCAGGCGCTGACAGGACAGCGGAAGCCGCCTTCTTCATGGCGCTGCCGTTGTATGAAGGCGCGTTGTCTGATATTTCCGGCACCTTCCATGAATCCCCGGCCTTCGCGCGGACAGAAGGCTTTGAGGACTATGACCGTTCTTTTCCGGCGAAACAAAAAATGAAGCTGCCAGGGCAGCTTCAGGGATAAAATATCAGGATTATTAGCCGCGCAGCGTGCGGGCCAGGAAGGCCTGGGTGCGCGGGTTTTTGGGCGCGGTGAACAAGGCCTTCGGGTCGCCGTCCTCCACCACCCTGCCCGCGTCCATGAACACCACACGGTCGGCGGCGTCCCGGGCGAAGGCCATCTCATGGGTGACAATCACCATGGTGAGCCCGCCATCCTTGAGCGTGCGGATGACAGACAGCACCTCGTCCACCATCTCCGGGTCAAGCGCAGAGGTGGGCTCGTCAAACAGCAGGACCTCCGGGTCCATGCACAAGGCGCGGGCGATGGCCACGCGCTGCTTCTGCCCGCCGGACAATTGCGCGGGCAGGGCGTCGCGGTAGGGCAGCATGCCCACGCGCTCCAAAAAGAACATCGCGCGCTCCACGCTGTCTGCCTTGCTGCGCTTCAACACCTTCATCTGCCCCGCCACGCAGTTGTTCAAGGCGGTCAAATTGTTGAACAGATTGAACTGCTGGAAAACCATGCCGATTTTGGCGTGCAGGCTGGAGGGCGGAATGCCCAGAATGTCCTGGCCATGAAACAAAATGCTGCCGCCGTCGGGCATCTCCAGCAGGTTGACGCAGCGCAGCAGGGTGGACTTGCCCGAGCCCGAGGGCCCGATGACGCACACCACCTGGCCTTTGTCAATGGAGAGGTCTATGCCGGTGATGACCTGGTTGTCCCCGAAGTTTTTGTACAAACCCTGGATGTTGAGGATTTCGCTCATTCCTTCTTCACCTCGATTTCAGCGGCATAGCTGCTCTGGGAGCCGTAAACCGTGTAGCTGGACGCGCCGGACAGCTTCTTTTCCAGCAGCCGCAGCAGGCGGGTGAAGGTGAAGGTGAGGATGAAGTAGATGACCGCGGTGATGAAGAAGACCTCAAAATAGCGGAAGTAGGTGCCCGCGGCGGACTTGGACTGGAAGAAGACCTCGGTGACGGAGATGACGTTCAACACACTGGAGTCCTTGATGTTGACCACAAACTCGTTGGCGACCGAGGGCAGGATGTTGCGGATGGCCTGGGGCAGGATGACGGTGGTCATCCGCTGCCAGTGGCTCATGCCCACGGCGATGGCGGCCTCCGTCTGGCCTTTGTCGATGCTGAGGATGCCCCCGCGCACGATTTCCGCCATGTAGGCCCCCGTGTTGACCGAGACGACCAAAAAGGCCGCCGTCAACGCCGGGATGTTGATGCCCAGGTACTGGGACGCGCCGTAGTAGACCACCATGGCCTGGACAATCATGGGCGTGCCGCGGAAGATTTCGATGTAGGCGCTGAGAAAACCCCTGGCGGCCTGCAGGCCAAAGCGTTTGACGCGGCTGGCGCCCCGGCGCAGGGTGATGGTGCGCACGATGGCGACCATCAAGCCGATGATGAAGCCGCACACCGTGCCCACCACCGCGATCAGCAGGGTGTTGACGGCGCCGGACAGGAAGAGCGGCCAGTACTTCTCCAGCAGAAAAGCAATCCAGCCAAAAAAGGTGGTGGGCAAGGTGCACTCCTTCAAAGCGGGAGGGTCAATGCCCTCCCGCTTGCTTGTTTATTCTTCACTCAGGGGCTGGCGGGCGATGACGGCGGTCATGATCTCATCGCGCGCTTCCAGGCTCAGGCCTTCCAGCACCGCGTTGATGGTGTCCAGCAAGGGGCTGCCGTGCTGCAAGCCCACCGCCACCTGGGTGTCCTCCGCCGTGGTTTCAAAGCCCTGGCCGTCCTCAAAGGACACGAAGGAAAACTCCGGGTTGGACAGCATGGCGGAGATGGCGCCGGGGCGCTCGGACACATAGCCGTCAACGCGGCCGGCCGCCAGCGCCACAATCATGGTGGAGAAGGTGTCCAGCGCCGTCTGCTTGCTGACGCCCGGAATCTGGTCAATGACGGTATAGTGCAGGGTGTTGAGCTGGCCGGTGATTTTGGCGCCGGAGAAGTCCTTGAGGCTTGAAGCGCTGGCGTAGGGGCCGTCCTTTTTGACCACGATGACCAGGTCGGAGTCGTAGTAGGACGCGGTGAAGGCGATGGTCAGCTTGCGCTCGGCCGTGGGGCTCATGCCGGCGATGATGGCGTCAATCTGGCCGGAGAGCAGCGCCGGGGGCAGGCCGTCCCACTCGGTCTTGACGATTTCCAGCTCCATGCCCAGCTCCTTCGCGATCAGCTTGGCCACCTGCACGTCATAGCCATCGGCATAACCGCCGCCAGCCAGCGGTACCGCGAACTCCGAAGGCGCGGCCTGGGTCCAGTTAAAAGGCGCGTAATTGCACTCCATGCCCACGCGCAGGGTTTCAGCGCCCGCCAAAGCGGCGCCCATCAGCAGCAAAGCGGCCAGCAACAAACCAACAAACCTTTTCATCACAGAAACCTCCAACAAAAAATTCAGGCTGCCAAAGCGCCAAGCCCCGGCTGCCTGAATACAGGACATACAGAAGCGATAGCGCTCCACGGCGTTGTGCCGTGACAGTCGCCGGGATCTTCTCCCGGCGCCCAACGCGGCAGGCCCTGTACCCGCCCCGTTTCGGTGGTGCGCCCTTTTGTCAGGTTTCGTAGCCGTCAGGCGGCTCCCCCTAAATACTCTTGCGTCCCACGCCTCTATCCCAAAGGAATATGAAGTTGAGAGCACTATAACAAAGCCAAAACAAAAGTCAAGGCGACAAGAGGCCTTGACCGGTCAAAAATACGGCAGGAAAACAATGGGGAGAAAACTTAAGGCAGATCCCTATGGGCTTTGACCCTTTTCAATGCAGGCGCGGTCAGGGCATGGCTGTCCCTGGTCAGGTTCTGGATGATTTCATCGGGCACATCGCCCATGAGGTCGACCGAAATCCAGTGGTCCTTGTTCATGTGGTAGCCCGGGCGGACGCCGGTGAACAAAGAGCGCATCAGGGCGGCCTGGCCAGGCTCTGCCTTGAGGTTGACAAAATCCCGGCCTTCCAGGTTCATCAGCACGGCGAACCACTTGCGGCTGCGCTCGTGGCGGGCAACGAAGGTGCCATCCCCCGGCATGAAGGGCTGGTCGCAGACCGCCCCTTCCAGCCCCTCGCAAAATGCCAGGAAGTCTTCGCGGGTCAACTACTGGTCCCCCGCCACTTTCTTGATCGGCACCAACCTGGAACGGAGTTTATTAAAACGCGCTCGGCGCTTGTCGCGGATGGCCAGGCGCTCACCCAGGTCGCGCGCGCCCACGCCATACACCAAATACAGCACCAGGCCCGACACCAGCATGATGAACACCGTGGAGGCCGCCCTGCGCCCGGAGGCGTTGATGTTAAAGCCATACAGCCCCTCCTCCCGCGTCATCGACTGCATCACCATGGCATAGGTGGTGCCATAGGAGGAGGCGAAGGTGGCGGACATGTCATACTCGGTAAACAGGGCATTGAAGTTGAGCGCGAAGACGGCCAGCACGCTTGGCAGGATGATGGGCAGCTTGACCTTCATCATGGTGGTCAGCCCATTGGCACCCAGGTTGCGCGCAGCATCTTCCAATTCGTCATCGATGGCATAATAGGCCGCCTTGATCATGCGGAGTGAAAACGGCAATTTGGTCACCGTGTAGGCGATGATAATCAGCAAGCGCACATTGTCCATGTAGTAGAGGTTGGTGTTGCCCACGTACCAGATGTCGTTGCTGTTGAAGTAGGTGCGGAAGGAATAGCAAATGAGGATGGTGGGCAGAAGCCAGGGAAAGAGCAGGGCGTATTCCACCAAGGGGCCGGTCTTCTTGTGGCGGAAGATGTAGTTGACCGCCACCACCACAATCACGCAGGCCGCGGCCGCCGCGACGGCGGACAGGATAAAACTGATGCGGATGCCGCCCAGGGTATCCGCGTTTGAGAAAACGCCGGAGACCGCGCCCTCGCGCACCCGGTAGGTGCCGCGGGAGGTGAGGTAGGAATAGTCCTCCTGACCAAAGTAGTTAAGGAAGGTCCAGTTGCTGACATCCAGCGTCTTCATGCGGATGGCCGAATAGGTCTGGAAGGAGAAGATGATGATCATCACCACCGGGGTCATGTAGATGATGAACAGCACATAGGCGTAGATGTGGGCGAAGACGTTGGCCACCGGGTTGTTGATTTTCTGCTTCACCAGGCGCGCCTTGGTCTTGGACACGGACAGGTAGTGCCCCTTGCGCTCGTAGGCGGACAACACCGTAAGAAGGATGATGGTGAACAGCGCCAGGATGATGGACAGCAGGGCGGCACGCGCCTGCGGGAAGGCCTCATCGGCGATGGAGGAGCCGGCCAGGCGGACAATCTCGGGGTTGATGGAGTCATAGCCCAGGAGGGTGGGCGCGCTCATGGCGCACAATCCGGTAATAAAGGTCATCACCGTCAGGGAAAACAGGGTGGGCACCAGGGTGGGGAAAACCACCTTCCACAGCACTTTAAAGGGCTTGGCGCCCAGGTTGCGCGCGGCCTCCACCGTGTTGTAGTCGATGCTGCGGATGGCATTGCGCAAAAACAGCATGTGGTTGGAGGTGGTGGCAAAGGTCATGGTGAACAGGACGGCGTTAAAGCCGGTGAACCAGTTGCGGTCCACCCCCGGGTTGGCGTTGGCCAGGGCATTGGTCAGGATGCCGTTATTGTCATACAAAAACAGATAGCCGGTCACCAGGGCGACGCCAGAATAAATCAGGGTGGTCATATAGCCCATGCGGAGGATTTTGGCGCCCTTGATGTCAAAATACTCCGTCAGCAGCACCACCGAGATGCCCACGATGTTGACGGTGACAATCAAAAAGACGCCCAGCTTCAAG
>LSQX01254389.1_pt1 | contig 15061 bp, 11 predicted proteins | sample 654561 | NCBI WGS metagenome assembly LSQX01 (sample SAMN04489861, study PRJNA283612) | anaerobic digester metagenome | isolation source: 4 biogas reactors fed with cattle manure at either 37C or 55C with and... | place: Denmark: Kongens Lyngby | collected 2014 | reverse complement strand
CCAATCACTTCCAATACTGCTCCTGCTCCCAAAAACATCATACCCAACGGATTATGAAGCATCTTGTTAAAATAATCCGGATTGATGGTTAACATAGCAAAAATCAGAAGAATAGGCAAGACGCCGATAATTAATCCCGAAAGACGCCCCTGGGCAGTAAGCACTTTTATTTCTTTTTTTATCCGTGCCCTCTCACGAATGGTACCTGAAATGTTTTCCAGTATCTCCGCCAGATTTCCTCCAACTTGTTTTTGAATAATGATTCCGGTTATGATTAAATCCAGATCATCACTTTTCACTCGCTGCCCCATATTTAAAAGTGCTTCATCCTGGCTGATGCCCAGATTCATTTCTCTTAATGTCCAAGTGAATTCAGTTGCCAGTGGATCAGGCATTTCTCTTCTGACAGTATCCATTGCCTGTTGAAAACCAAAACCAGCCCGTAAGGCATTGGCCATTACTATCAAAGCATCACCCAATTGACTGTTAAACAATTGCAATCTTTTATTCTTTTTTAAGTCCAAATAAATCTTGGGAATGAATAAGCCAATCATTAATGCCATGATGGAAACCAGCGTATTACTTACCAGAACTGCAAGCAATAGTGGCACAAAGAGGATGAAAAACAGGCATATTACAATAAACTCTTCACTTCTCAGCGGCAGACCCGCCCTGATTAACTGAGCTTGAATATTATCTTTTAAAGATTGAGAAGCAATAATTTTTAATATTACTTCACCGATCCGGTCGGTTAGTTTCTTTTTATCTTCTTCCGGTTCTTTCTCACCGAAAGTTTCATTGATCATATTCAAACGGTCCTGATAAACATCTTTTTTGGAAATAGTCTTGATCAGTCCCATGACCAGAAACATAATAAAACCGAAGACAGCCAATACTATAAAATACTCCACTCAATACACTCCCCTGATTAGCACTATCCGCCTCAGGCTAATTACGAAAATACTCGTCCAATACAGTAATACCCATTGCTTTCAGCCTTTCCAGACAGCGAGGCTGTATACCTGTGGCACGATGACTGCCAAGAACTTTGCCGCTTTCATCAAGACCTGTTTTTTCATACACAAAAATATCCTGCAGGGTAATGATTTCTCCTTCCATGCCCAATACTTCAGTTATATGGGTTATTTTACGGGAACCATCCTGCATACGGCTTTGATGAACGATGATATCGATTGCGGAAGCAATTTGTTCACGTATGGCTTTTACCGGCAATTCAATTCCTGCCATTAATACCATGGTTTCCAAACGGGAAATCATATCCCGGGGTGAATTGGAATGCCCGGTGGTCAGTGAGCCATCGTGACCGGTATTCATTGCCTGCAGCATATCCAATGCTTCTCCGCCACGGACTTCTCCAACTACCAGACGGTCAGGTCTCATTCTCAGTGAATTTCGAACCAGGTCTCGAATCTGAACTTCGCCACGATTATCAATATTTGCAGGTCTTGTTTCCAGCGAAATAACGTGTTCCTGTTTCAGATCCAGTTCAGCCGAGTCTTCAATGGTAATAATCCGATCATCTTCAGGGATAAAGGATGAGATAATATTCAAAGTACTGGTTTTCCCAGCGCCGGTACCACCTGAAACAACTATATTCAAGCGACCTTTGACACAGGCCTCTAAAAATTTAGCCATACCAATAGTCATTGTATTATTGCGGATCAGATCATCCACTTTCAAAAGCTGTGATGAGAATTTACGAATGGTTAATACACAACCGTTTAAGGCCAGTGGAGGTATTATAGCGTTAACACGTGATCCATCAGGGAGACGGGCATCTACCATAGGATTGCTTTCATCGATCCTTCTTCCCAGCGGCGATATGATTCGCTCGATAATATTATATAAATGATCATTGTCACGGAAAGTTACCGGATTTTTTTGGATCTTCCCCATTCTTTCCACATAAACCTGATAAGGTCCATTGACCATGACCTCAGAAATTGACGGGTCTTCCAACAACGGAGTTATTGGTCCATAACCAAAAATTTCATCCATTACTGTCTTTATAATTTCTTCCCGGTCACTGCGGGTAAAAAAATCAAATTCCTTTTCCAGGACCTGATCCGCAATTCTACCCACCTGTTTTTCAATTTCTTTGATTTTTCCGTCTTCCCCTTTGGGATCAAAAAAATCATAGCCGATTTCTTTTACTACTTCCCTATGAATAGTGTTGGCAATACTCTGCCGGCGATTGACAGCAGCCGTATCTTTAACTATGATGGCTTTTTCTGGCTCTTCACCATTTTGTACATTGTTTAACTGTAATCTTTTAAGTAGAGACATATTAATCCCTCCTTTGGGGATAAACTATCATGCCATTGCGACATGCAGAACTTTATTTATTCCTTTGGAAATAGGGGCTTTGGGGTTTATTTTTATAAAAGGAATACCCTGATTTATAGAAGATAAGACCAATTTACCGTCACTGGGTACCTCCGCCATAATTTTCATATCCAACACCTTTTCTACATCACGGGGCTCAATTCCAGCCATTCCAGTAGAGCGGTTCAGAATTAATTTGGTGCGGGGCAATAAATTCAATGAGCGCAGAATATCGATTCCTTTTTTTACATTTTTGATAGTCGGCAGATCAAGTGTAATCATCAATAAAATAACCTGGGACATTTCCAGTGCAGTTAATGTAATGTCATCAATAAAAGACGGCGTATCAACAAAAGTATACTCATGCATATCCTTGCAGATTTCTAATATCTTGTGTACTCCATGGGAAGTCACAAGTTCAGCTAGTTCAGGTTTATTGGTTGATGGCATAATGTTTACTCCGTATCTTTCATATAAAAAACCTTCGAAGAGCTCACGGTTAAGATTTTCACCTTCCTGCATCAATTCAGAAATAGTTTTGCGCGGATTGATATTCATCATCACACTAATATCACCGAATTGAATATCGAGGTCAACAATAGCTATTTTTCCTGCTCTGCCCTTCTCCGCTGCCGTTACAGCTACATTAGCACATATAGTACTTTTGCCCACCCCGCCTTTGGTACCGAAAACAGTAATAATGCGGTTTTCCTTAAGCGGAACTTTAGGCCCCGGCGGTTCAGCTTGGTTTCTCGCTGTATTTTTTCGGCCTAACTCTGCCACTTTTTTCACGGTATCATTTAACTCATGCGGAGAAAGAGGTTTAATTAGATATTCTTTGGCACCTGCCATCATGGCCTTTTTAAAATTCTGTATATTATCGTCAACTGATATCATGACAACATAAATATTAGGATGATTTAATGTTATATATTCAGTAGCCTCAATGCCATCTATTCCAGGCATATTAACATCCATTACAACTATTTCAGGTTCCATGGTTTTTATTTTTTCCAGCACATCTTTTCCATCAGTTGCTTCGGCAATGACATCGATTTCTCCATCAAGCTCTAGTAAGCCTCGTATACTTTGCCTGATATTTTCATTATCATCAGCCAGAACTACTTTTATCTTTTTCATACATCGGCCTCCACAATGTTTGCTTTAAATTCCCTGCCCCAAATTAAGAAAGTTTCCTAAGCCATACGGTGCCAGGCTTTCTGTGGACTTATCGACAGCCGGACGCAGGAGCAGTCGGAGCGAACCTCTTTCAGAGGCTAAAACCAGAGGGCGGGCATCGCTTAGTGAGACTGCCAGAGTCAATGTTTTAGCACCTGCTTCTTTGCCAACTTCAGCTTTATTGCCTACAGCCAAAACTTCTATATCTTGTAGTGTAACTACACTGAAGGTGAGTTCTTCACCAGTTTCAACTACCTTCAAGTCGAGAGTGGCTATAATATCCACATGATTTCCGACCTCAATGTAACCGGCTACACCGCTAACACTATCTATCGGTATGGATACTGCCCGTTTGGAAGCAGGTATAGAATAAGCCAGACCTACACCGGTATCTTTTTTATCAGCCAGTTTATGCGGTAATATTTCTTCATCAACAGCAATATCAGTTATGGCAATTTTACCGACTACGTCAGCTTTTTCTCCAATAGCCTCCGGATGGATAAATTTAGCGGGAGTTCTAATTACCTTAACATGTTCATCAAGGATAATCGTATCTTTGCTAATTGGAACCGTTGCTTTTACAACCGCTGCTAAATCATTCGGCTGGTAACGAGTCTTAATAATCTGCATATATTGATAAAACAGCGCCGCTGCCAGCAAACCGCAGATAATTGCAATTATCCAGTACTTTTTGTTCCCCGTAAACATTCTCATTTCCCCCTATTTTCATCTGCATAATTTAGCTGAATAAACCCCAAAATGAGTGTTCAGATTATCGTCAGCTTCGCCACTTGTCATATAACGGACGAAAGAGCCTTTAACTTGGCACTCATTTCCTTGGCCAGCTACATATTGGTCGATTAAAAAGGCTCCAAATCCAACTACTTCTACATTCTCAGGGTTTTTTCCTTCTACTGTGACCATTGGAATAATTATTAACCTGGGGCATCCTTCTACAAAGCCTTCACATGTACATTTCGGTGTATGTTTGCAAGCATTAATACGCTCATTAATCCCTTGCTTGGTCCTATTGGACATAACGCCGCCCTCAACATCAATAACATCCCCAATTCTAACAGTACCTGGATAGCCGTTAATTATATTAGTGTAATACACAGGTGCACCATTACCACCTAATCTTAATGCACCATACCATCCTGGATAAAAACTTTCTCCCCCTCCTGATTTCAGGATAATTTCCTCCCCAAAACTATACTCATAGGCCAATACGCCAAAGGGAAGTATCCCGGTCGCCGCTGATAATGAAGATATCTTGGCTTTGGATTGGGCGGAAACATCGGTATTATTAAACCCCAGTACGCGGGCAAAAAGCAGATTTACATTGCGTGTTGCTTGACCGGTAAGTACATAATCATCCAGGTTTAAATCGAAGGTTACTTCGCTGGGATCCAAACCGTTCGCTTCAGCATAATCAAGGGCAACTTCGATAGCTAACTCAGAATGTTCCGGCAGTTCCTGAACACCGGCTAAAACTGCACTATCGAGGGCATTGGTCATTTTAGTCTGATTGAGATAAAGCAATCCGGCATCAGTAACTAAAGCCATCATACCTGCCAGAACAACCATGGCTGCAGCCATTATTATGGTAATCGCGCCTTTTTCACTCTTTACTAATTCGGCTAGTTTCATCTTAATCCCCCATATAACCATTTATTCTACCCGCATCAGACACTGTGCTGACACCGGCCACGGATTAGTAAGTAAATTCGCCATTAACGGTGTTATAATCTCAACTGAATAATCAATAGTGACACTTAAAGGATCGCCTTTTATTCGTCCTGTTTCTTCATCAGGGTCTATTGTTATAACTATCTTGTCTTCTTCTAACCAAGATTCCCGAGCAAAAATTAATGCTTCTATCTCGCTGTCCGAGTAACCTACTACTCCTGCGCGCACTGCCTCTCTGGTCAAATTGTTAATTTGCAATCCGGAGGCTATAATTCGTCCAAAATCAATTATGCCCATAAGCAGCAACAGCAAAATAGGCAGTACCAATGCCATTTCCAGCAAAGCCTGTCCATGTGCCTGACCTTTTAGCAACTTTAATAAAGACAAATCAACCCCGCCTTAAAACCATTTCCTACCAAATGATAATCCACCTAATTTATAGCTTAAATCAATTTCTGTCAAATACAATAAGTCAAAAGTCCTTATTTTTACAAGAATCGCATATGGTCTATGGTCCTATTTTTAAGTGAATACAGTATAGACAGGCAGAGCGAGCGATGATAGGGTGAATACGTGCGGTCATTTCAGAAACCGTACGTTGGAAATGAATAGAGGGAATTTTGCGATGTAGTTCTCCCCCCGCTGAAATAAAGACAACAATAGTGCCTGACCCAAAGCAATTAATACTCTGAGCCTCCCAGACTAAATCCCTTCCCAAAGGCTTCGATGGTTTCATTTATTATAATGAAGGCCCGGGGGTCTAATTCGAATACTATTTCTTTTAGTGCCGGCAGTTGCGTTTTGGCGACGGTAACTAAAACGATTTCTTTTTCTTCACCGGTATAGGCGCCGCTAGCTTTTAAATAAGTACACCCCCGGTGCAGATTATTAATTATTGCGTGGGCAATATCGACGTGTTGCGATGATATTATCATAGCGGTGCGGGTTGTTTGCAGTCCAGTTACAACTGTATCCATCATTTTGGAAGCAATGTATATGGCAACAGCTGCATAAAGGGTTTTTTCAAAGTTAAATATCATAAGTGAGCTGAAAAGTACGAGAACATTAAAGGTTAAAAATGTTTGGCCTATATTATAACCCCGGTAACGGCGAATAATAACTGCCACAATATCAAGACCTCCTGTTGAGCCTTTGCTGCGGAAAATCAAACCTGATCCGATTCCTGCCAATACTCCGCCAAAAACAGCAGCTAGAAGAAAATCATCAATACCAAAATCCACTGATTTGAGTACACCCAAAAAGAAAGTCAAAACTCCTGTCCCAAATAGACTGTATAATATGAAGCGGCGGCTGATATATTTATAACCGGCTATAAAAAGAGGAATATTAAGGACCAGGTACCAGACCCAAACTTCTATTTTAAAAATATATTCCAGAACGATAGCTAGTCCTGTCAATCCGCCAGTCAATAAATTATTGGGGATCATGATGCCCTGAACGGCCAGAGCTAAAACAATAGAACCGCCGAGTATTCCCAGCAGATCTTTAACTCTGATAGTCTCGGTAAATTTTTGAAGCGCTGGTTTTTTAAAATGTATATCCATGGGCTCTCACTTTTCACTTATTTTTTAATTAGAATTATATTTCCCCATTAAAACAATATAATAAGTAAAGAGTTAGCAAGCTAAGCTTTGGCGAAAATACTTGTGCTGATCAATAAAGATAAGTATATTTTTATATAAATCAGGTAAAATACAGCATTAGTTGTAACCTTTGCAAGAAAGGATCTTTTATGGACAAGATAGAACTTATGGCTACCAGTGCTTTTGGAATAGAATCCATTTTGGCAGAAGAATTAAAATGGCTTGGGTACAATGATCTGAAGGTGGAAAATGGCAAAGTATCGTTTATGGCTGATCAAAATGCCATAGCCCGATGTAATTTATGGTTAAGAACCGCCGACCGCCTGTTTATCAAAGTGGGACAATTTAAAACTTTGACTTTTGACGAGCTTTTTGAGGGTACCCGTGCCTTGCCTTGGGATGAGTTGATACCGGAAAATGCAGCATTTCCTGTGGAAGGTAAATCTGTTAAATCAAAGCTGTTCAGTGTATCTGATTGCCAGGCAATTGTAAAAAAAGCAATTGTAGAAAAGATGAAAAGCAAATACAAACAAAACTGGTTTCCGGAAAAAGGGCCACGTTATAGAATCCAGGTATCATTATTAAATGATATAGCTACTTTATCTATAGATACCAGTGGTGCCGGACTGCATAAACGTGGTTACCGCCTCAAAACCGGTGATGCTCCTTTAAAAGAAACTTTGGCCGCCGCCATGATTCTATTAAGCCGCTGGAAACCTGACCGGGCATTGATCGACCCTTTTTGCGGCTCAGGGACCATTTCTATAGAAGCAGCAATGATCGGCAGAAATATTGCTCCTGGCCTGCAAAGAGACTTCGCCGCCCAAAGCTGGACAAATATGAAAACTCGTATATGGGACCAGGCACGCCAGGAAGCAGAAGATTTGATCGACCGGGAGCAGCCCCTTGGTATTTTTGGTTTTGATATTGATCAGGCAGCAATAGATCTGGCTCGTTATCATGAAGCCCAAGCTGGTTTTAAAGGAGTACTTTCTTTTCAACGTCAGTCTGTGACTGAATTAAAATCCAGGTATAAATATGGCTATCTGATCGCTAACCCTCCTTACGGGGAAAGATTATCAGAGAAAAAGGAGGTCTTAAGACTTTACAAATCCATGCGCCAGTCTCTTAATCAACTGGATACCTGGTCATTTTATATACTCACGTCACACCTGGATTTTGAAAAAGTTTTTGGACGCAAAGCTGATAAAAAACGCAAACTATATAATGGGCGGATCCTGGTGAACTATTATCAGTATTTCGGTCCTAAGCCATTGACCCTGGAAGGGCCCTTCAGTAAAAATAATATATAGTATATTTTGCTAATTTCGCCATTGATCATCTAATTCTTACATCATATACAATTTACATAATAATTTCTCGATAAGTGGTGATAATATAAAAGTCATTATTTTAGTGAAAACCGGTATTATATCTTCTCTAAAATAATTGTCATATAACTGATCAGGATATGCATATAATAATTTCGTTAGTATATGGAGGTAAATATGATTTCCGTAATTCTAGCTGGAGGCCGGGGACTGCGTTTGTGGCCTGAAAGCCGCAGGCAGTGTCCCAAACAGCTATGTAAGTTCATTGGCAATAAAACTATGTTGGATCACACCATTGACCGTCTTTTACAGGTTGGTGCAAAACAGATCGACATAATTACCAGTGATGATTTAAAACCAGCTTTTGTAGAAATAGTAGCTAAACGCACAGACAAAGTTCCTATAAATATCCTCAGCGAGCCGGAAGGTAAGAATACTGCTCCGGCAGTTGGTTTGGTACTAGCCAAATATTCGCGCCAAAATCCTGATGATATCATAGGAATTTTCCCGGCTGATCACCATGTGCAAAATAATGATGCTTTTATTGCTAGTATCAACCAGGCTGCCCATGCTGCACGCCAGGGTTATTTGGCTACCATTGGAATAACTCCTGACAGGCCGGAAATAGGTTATGGATATATTGAAAGAACCAAATGGGAGATCGGTGAATTAAACAATGTTTTTCCGGTCCATGCCTTTTATGAAAAACCAGATTTGACCCGTGCCCAGTCTTATGTCTCTTCAGGCCAGCACATGTGGAATGCCGGTATATATATTAGCCAACTAAGTACTTTATTGCAGGAATTTGCGGCTTATCTTCCTGAAATCCATCACCAGATTTCCCGTGGTTATGATGACTATCTTAAGTCATATTCCAAAATGCCTGATATCAGTCTTGATTATGGAATTGCGGAAAAAACACAGCGCCTGGTAGTAGTGCCCAGTAATTTTGGCTGGTGTGATCTAGGCAGTTGGAATGCTTTGGCTGACCTTCAGCAAACCGACTCAGAAGGAAACGCTTTGATCGGTGATGATGTAATACTGAAAGACAGCCGGAAATGTTTCATCAGACAATCCGATAAGACAATTGTATTGTATGGAGTAGAAAATCTTCTGGTGGTAGAAACGGAAAGTATAATATTTATTTCTGATCGAAACAAAGCCCAAAATATTAAAGATATGGTTGAATTTATAACTGAAAAGAAAAGACATGACTTATTGTAAATTTATTATCCGCAAAGGAGGCTTGCGCCATCAGTAATATATTTCGCCAATATGATATAAGAGGGATCGTTGACACGGAATTAAATGATTCTGTAATGTCCGGGATCGCCAAAGCGTTTGCAGCTTATGCCCGGACAAAAGGATATCGCGAAATTTTAGTTGGATATGATAACCGTTTATCTTCGCCGCGTTTTAGTGAAGTAGTTACCAATGCTTTGATCGAGTCAGGTTTTCAGGTTACAAACCTTGGCTTGCTTATAACGCCTATGTTTTATTTTGCTGCTCACCATCTGAATATCAAAGCAGGAATTATGATAACTGCCAGTCATAATCCTTCGGAATATAATGGATGTAAACTGTTCTTGGGCGATTCAACTATTTTCGGTGAAAAAATCCAGGAAATCCGCCGCATTATGGAAAAAGAACTTTTTATAGATGATATGCCCCCTGGATCATTAAAGAGCACTGATATAACAGAGAGTTATGCACAAATGATCAGGGGAAAAATTTCACTTGGCCCTTATCCTCCTAAAGTAGTCGTAGACTGCGGTAATGGAGCTGCATCAACTTTCGCACCTGCTATCATACGCTCCCTGGGCTGCCAAGTAGAGGAACTGTTTTGTGAATCAGACCCTTACTTTCCAAATCATCATCCTGATCCGGTCAATCCCGCCAATATGACCCATCTGATTGCGAAAGTTGCTGAAGCCGGTGCCGATTTGGGAATCGGTTTTGATGGTGATGGTGACCGGCTGGGAGTTGTAGATGCGAAAGGCAATATGATATGGGGAGATTTGCTGATGATACTATTCTGGAGAGAGATCCTGCCCCGTTACCCCCAGACCGAATGTATTGTAGAAGTTAAATGCTCCCAGAGCCTGGTTGATGAAATCAAAAAACTTGGCGGGAAGCCTGTTTTTTACAAAACGGGCCATTCTCTGATCAAAGCCAAAATGAAAGAGACCGGCGCCGTTTTTACCGGGGAAATGTCTGGGCATATGTTTTTTGCCGATGATTACTATGGGTATGATGATGCAGTTTATGCCGCCGCCCGTCTGTTACAGCTGCTCTCACAAAGTCCTAAGACCATAACTGAGCATCTGTCTGATATAAACAAGTATTATTCTACTCCTGAAATAAGAGTGAAAAGCAGTGATGAAAAAAAATTCACTGTTGTTGAGATAATATTGGACTATTTTCTTCAAAAGTACCCGGTTATTGAGGTGGATGGAGCACGTATTCAGTTTCCATATGGCTGGGGTCTGGTGCGGGCTTCCAATACCGGTCCCGAATTAATTGTCCGCTGTGAAGGCAATACGCCAGAAAATCTGGAATTAATCAAAGATGAACTGTTTTCTGCATTGCAGAAAACCGGTGTAGAAGTAACTTACCCTGCTTAGGAAGTATAAATTACTAAGTTATTGTACAACAATAATAGTTAAGAACTTCTTAATGGTATTCTTAAAGGAGTGAATGAATAATTGACAATCGTTAATATTGGTACTTATCCGCCTAAACAGTGCGGTATTGCAACCTTTTCTCTGGACTTGCGCAATAGCATTGAAAATTCGGGCAGAAAAGTAGAAATAATAAGTGTATCTGATTTAAGTACCACTTATCAGTATGGCCCCGAAGTGAAATTCAATATCAGGCAGGAGGAAAAGCAAGATTACTATCAGGCTGCAAAATTTATTAATAATAGGCCTGAAATAAAATTGGTTGTTATCCAGCACGAATATGGAATTTATGGCGGGCCTGACGGTGATTATATACTCAGTTTAGCAAAAAGGCTCATAAAACCTTATATTGTAATAACCCATACCGTGTTACCTTCTCCCAAAAGGCATCCTCAATCAGTTCTCCATAGACTTTGCTCGGGGGCAGCTGCAGCTGTATGTATGACAAAACGTTCGGCAAGGTTATTAACTGATATCTATGGGACCCCCCCTCATCTTATTAAAGTAATCAGTCACGGGGTACCGGATTTTAAGCTGAATAATTCGGATGAATTAAAACAAAAGTACGGCCTGCTGAGTAGCACTATTATCAGTACCTTCGGCTTGATTGGCCCGGGAAAAGGCCTGGAATTAGGTATCAAAGCCTTGGTTCCTATATTAAAAGACTACCCGGACACCATCTATCTTATATTAGGTCAGACCCATCCAGTCCTCAAGCAGCGGGAAGGCGAATCATATCGGTTGATGTTGGCTAATCTGGTTAATGAACTGGGTCTCCAGAAGCATGTCTGCTTTGTAAATAAATATCTGAATGATAAAGAGTTAAATGATTATTTAAGCCTTACAGACATTTATTTAAGCCCTTATCCCAACAAGGATCAGGCAGTAAGCGGCACCCTGGCTTTTGCTCTGGGTGCGGGTAAAGCAATTGTATCTACCTCCTATGCTTACGCCTCGGAAGTACTGACCCGCGGCCGGGGTCTTTTGGCTCTGGAAGCTAATTCCGAACAGTTAGCCAGACTTATTAGTCAAATAATTGCGAAACCTGAATTGAAGAAAAGTCTGGAGGAAAATGCGTACCAGTTGGGCAGAACCTGGAGCTGGTCCAATATAGGCCGACAATATTGCAGCCTGTTTGCAATGCTGGAACAACCAGAACAGGAGGTTGCCCAGGTTAATTATGCGAGATTATAGATATTTACGTCAAATGACCGATGAAACGGGAATTTTGCAATTCTCCCGACTGGATAACCCCGATAAAAACAGCGGCTATACCTTGGACGACAATGCCCGGGCACTGATGGTTGCTGTTCTGAATGATTTTAAATATGACGAAATATTACAATATACACTTTTCCTACACTCAGCCCAGCAACAGGATGGCAGTTGGTCAAATTTTTACCAGGGTAATATTTACTCTTCCCGTTTTGATTCCGAAGATAGTATAGGCAGAGCCTTAATGGCCTGTGCAGCAGGAACTTTCAGTAAATGGGACAATATCCGGCAGCTTTGTGAAGAAATGTTTATCAAAAACATAGACAAAGCGATGAGATTTAATTCCCCGCGGGCAATTGCCTACTCCTTATTAGGATTATGCAAAATCAGCAGCTCTGAAAATGAACATAAAAACAACTACAACCTGATCATTGACAGGTTATCTAATTATCTGCTGGGATTGTATGAAACTTATCATGGCCCAAGATGGTACTGGTTTGAAAACTACCTTACTTATTGTAACGGTATTTTACCGCAGGCGCTCTTGGCTGTATACAACCTTTCTGGCAGCAAAAAGGCTTTAAAGGCCGGCCGTGATTCTTTGGATTTTTTATGCGGCATTTTATTTCGTTACGGCCATTTAAATATAATCGGAAACCAGGGTTGGTATCAAAGAGGACAAAGAGTTGCTATGTTTGATCAGCAGCCGGTTGATGCTGCCTCTATTGTAATTGCATTAAATGAAGGCTATACTGCTATCGGCAGGCGGGAATACCTGGAGATGGCACAAAAAGGTTACCTCTGGTATCTGGGTGATAATATCCACGCTATGAGCTTATATAATCCGCAAACCGGAGGTTGTTTTGATGCATTAACCCCAGCAGGTGTAAATGGCAACCAGGGGGCTGAAGCTGTTTTATCGCTGCTGCTGACTGAATTGGTTATCAGCCAGCAACAACAATTAAACAGGGAAATTTCTATTTAACAAATCTTAACAAAAATATTCAACATATAAATCTTTGCAAAACTACCGTTTTTTCTTTAATACTTTCGGAATGATTCAGGTATCAGGTCAGATAATGCAGCACTTGCCAGACCTATACTGGTATCTGCTGCACCGTAATAGACCAGGATCTCATCATCATCTTCCAGAATTTCTTTATCAGTACCGGCAACTGCACCGCAAGTAAAGACAACATTTGGTACCCATGCTCCATCCAGGCCCACTTCGTAATCTTCTTCCGGCTCCAGAATAGGATTGGGAGAACGGTATATGATCTTCTGCGGATTATTTAAATCTACCAGCAACACACCTAATCGATAGACATAATTATAATCGACCCCGTGGTAGATCAGGAGCCAGCCATATTTGGTCTTAAGTGGTTGTGCACCGGCACCAATTTTCAGCGAATCCCACATGCGTCCCGGCCTTGGTCCAACGATTATGGCGTGATTTTCCGTCAACGGGAATTTGACCTCTTTCATATATGTGACCCAGATGCTTGGTTCTATTCGGTGATAAATAACATATTTGCCATTTATCTTTTCCGGGAATAAAATAGCATCTTTATCCCATATGTTCTTAAAAGCCAATCCTTCTCTTTGCCAATTTAGATAATTACCATTTTTAATATCATCAACTTTTATGGAAGCTGCAGCAATCTGGGCAATATTGCCATCATAAGCGGTATAAAGCATAAATACACGCTCTCCTATGATAATTAGACGAGGATCTTCACAGCCCATTTTTTCTTCCGGTATTTCCGGAGAGAAGATTGGTTCCGGCAGACGCTCAAGGACTCTATAACCATCCGTGATCGCCAATCCGATATAAGAGATATTGTCCCCCCCAACTGCCCGGTAAAATAAATATACTTTATCTTCAATACGCAAAGCCCCAGGGTTTAAGACATATTTTGATTCCCATCTGCTTCCCGCTACAGGTTCCAAAATGGGATTATTCTCATGGCGGATTAAATGCCTGCTTGGCTCATTGGTTGTTTCCTGGACGACTACTGCTACATCTTTGGGCCGGGCAGGCAGTAGCGTATCCAAAATGTTTTGATCACTTTTGCCTGTTTGGATCAGCTGAAAAACGATTTGCATTATTTCCTGGGGGTCATATCCCAATTCCTTATAAAGCATTTCCAGAAAGTCATGATTAAACCAGCGGCCTTCAACCGTTGTTGTAAGGGGAGCAGGTATCTCTGTTCCCCCTTTAAAACTGTAACTGGCCCAACTCCAGGTAGTGCAGGTCAGGAAAACTTCATTTTCCAGCATTTGTCCAATGCCATAACTGTCTGCCATTAATTTGAATAAAGCAGCTAATTCTTTATTTATACTACTTTGCGTTTCTACGACTGCTGAAATCTTTTCTACCAGTAAACGGTGATGATAGTTTTCGAAAATGTTATGGGCCGAAAACAAATCACCTTTTCGCATACTAAGTAAAGAATTTTTTACTTTAAGGCCAATGTTTTTGCGTTCCATGGCATTTAACATAAATAACTGTGAATAATGCTCGGCAACAGCCAAACGGCGCAGCATATTCGTAAAGTATCTTAGTTTAGGATAATTACCGCCCTGTCCCTTTTCTAATGGTTTAATCATGATCCGCCCGGTAATGCGGTTAAAGTAGGTTATTTTTCCGGGCGGAAGGGTAGTCGGATACCTTTCATCGGTTAAAAATATGGGTCTTAGCTCCACCCATTCAAAACTTTCCGGTTTAACATTTTCCATCAGCCATTGCAAATCCCTATCAGTGTAACTGGTACTCTCCACCAGATTCGCATAGCTTACTGCATCGCGGGTATCCATACAATCAATTAACTGGGCAGGTTTGTATAATCCCAGCGGTATCATTAAGTTCACCGGCGGGAAGCGAATCAACATCTCCCGCAATAAATCTTCATTGATCGTATACATTTTGTGGGGACCAAAAAACTGCATCAAAGAATCTATAAATTGTCTGAGTCCACTTTCCGTAGTCAGATCACCTGGCAGCAACCTGTCCAAT